>Ga0099827_10000609_pt1 | contig 16784 bp, 10 predicted proteins | sample CZO8metaG_FD_79339 | JGI IMG/M metagenome (GOLD analysis project Ga0099827, IMG submission 79339) | Vadose zone soil microbial communities from the Eel River Critical Zone Observatory, Northern California, USA - CZOApr15con1.8 metaG | ecosystem: Environmental > Terrestrial > Soil > Vadose zone ...
GGCTTCCTGCGCCGCGGTCAGATCATGAAGATGAAGGAAACGGCGGACGCGGCCGTGGATGGTGCGCCGAGCGTCCGCACCGTAGTCGTCGTGCGGCGGCTCGGCCGTGAAGTGCGGCAGCGCGAGCGAGACGTGTGGTGGGACGACATGATGGCGCGCGGTACCGATGAGTCATTCGCCGACACGTCGCCCGAAGATCCGTACATGCTCATCTACACATCCGGCACGACTGGGCGGCCGAAGGGCGCGGTGCACGTGCACGGCGGCTTCCCCGTCAAGGCCGCGCAAGATCTCGCGCACGTCTTCGACCTGCAGTCCGGTGATCTCCTGTGGTGGTTCACCGATATCGGCTGGATGATGGGTCCCTGGCTGATTGCCGGCGGGCTCATCAACGGTGCCACGATCCTGCTCTATGACGGCGCGCCCGACTTTCCAGACGCGGGCCGAGTGTGGTCGATCGTGGAGCGACATCGCGTGACGCACCTCGGCATTTCACCGACCGCGATCCGCGGCCTGATGCGCGCCGGCGAAGCCCCAGTGCGCAAGCACGATCGCTCGTCGCTGTGCGTGCTCGGCTCGACCGGCGAGCCCTGGAATCCCGAGCCGTGGTGGTGGTACTTCGGCGTCGCGGGTGAGAAACGCGTCCCCCTCATCAATTATTCGGGCGGCACCGAGTGCTCCGGCGGTATCCTCGGCTGCACGACGTGGACGCCGCTCAAGCCGACCGCGTTTGCCTGCCCCGTGCCGGGGATCGCCGCCGACGTCGCGGATGCACAGGGCCGCTCGCTGCGCGGTGCCGTGGGCGAGCTCGTCATTCGCAAGCCCTGGCCCGGCATGACGCGGGGGTTCTGGCGCGATCCGGAGAAATACCTCGCAACCTACTGGAGTCGTTTTCCGGATGTCTGGGTGCATGGTGACTGGGCGCGCATCGACGACGACGGATTCTGGTACATCGAAGGCCGCAGCGACGACACGCTTAAGGTGGCGGGGAAGCGCGTGGGTCCCGCGGAAGTCGAATCCGCGGCGACGGCGCATGCCGCGGTGCTCGAGGCGGCGGCGATCGGCGTGCCGCACGAAATCAAGGGCGAGGCAATCGTCCTCTTCGTCGTGTTACGACCGGGCGATGGGGGCACGGATGTGCTCGCACAGGAGATCATGGACACGGTCGCCGCGAGTCTCGGCAGACCGCTCAGGCCTGAAGCGGTGCGGTTCGTGCCCGATCTCCCGAAGACGCGCAACGCGAAGATCCTGCGGCGCGTGATTCGCGGTGCGTATCTCGGCCGGTCGGATCTCGGCGATCTCTCAGCGCTCGAGAACCCAGCGGCGGTGGACCGAATTAGAGATTTGCAGCGAGACAGGGCCGAGTGACGGCTGCTATCGCGCCGCCGCTACTCGGAGCCCCAGGGCCCGGTTCAGCCAGCGCACGAGGGGCATCATCAACTTGAAGTCGGCTTCGAGCAGGGCGGGCAGCCGCGGACCGAGCACTTGCTTGTCGCTGAGTGAACGACCGATCGTGAAAGACTGATAGCGGAGCCATTGCGCCGCCGGATGATCGTCGGCGAATCCCCGTGGCATGCGCTTGAGCATCGCGCCGTCGTCGAGCATCCCGAATCGCCTCCGCGTCCGCGGGTTCCCTACAACGCTGGCGAACCCAGCGGTGTCCTCCGCTATGGCGTCGCGAATTTTGTCCAGCGCGGGGCGCGGCGGCATCCAGATCCCCGCGCCGACGAACGACTCGCGGGGCTGGAGGTGAAAGTAGAGCCCGGCACTGCCCTCCTCGGCGTCACCGCCGACGCGATGGCCGGCGTCGCGGTGACGAAACCAGCATGCCGCGTGCGTCTTGTACGGCGATTTGTCCTTTGAGAACCGGATGTCCCGGTTGATCCGGAACATCGAATGCTTGGGGTCGCCCGTGATCTCCGGGGCGAGGCGCGCGAGCCGGACGTCCACCTCTTCGATCAACGCACGCATCGGTGCGCGCACGTCGTTCTCGTAACTCTCGCGGTGGGCCTCGAACCACGGCTTGTTGTTGTTGCGGGCAAGACCGCGAAGGAAGGCCAGCGAGGCGGGGGTGAACATCAGTCGGAAAGGGAGTCCGACAGTTCGTCCGCGGTCGCGAGCAGCCCGACCGAGCGCGGGACGATGGTACGCTCGGGGTGTGGAAAAGCGCGCGCAATGAGTTGGGCGGCAGATTCGCCGGGCAGACGTTGAGGCACCCCCGGATGGTGAACGCCAACCGCAAGCAGTCGGGCGAGCGGCCCTAGCAGGCCCGTGGTAACCGCTTCCTCCAGCGCCGGACCTCGGCCCTCAATTTCGTCCGCGGCGATGAGCGCCACTGCCTCATCGAACAGCCTGACCTCAAGCGCGTCTACCAACGAATCAAACAGGGCGGTGGGAACCGGCCGGTCGAGCGATTTCATGGCTTCGTAGCCCCGTGTCGCCCAGTAGAATTGACGCTGCTGCCTTTCGTAAAGTCCCGCATCCGGAAGGAGCTGGGGACGATCCCCGGTAATGACCGCGGCTTCCTTCACCAGCGGCCACGCCAACTCCGGCTGGCGCTTGCAGAGGTACACCTCCGCCCTGGTCATGAGGGCGGTAACCGTGTGCCGCCACAATCCCGAGCGCCGCGCACCTTCCTCGCAGCGCTCCGCTGCCGTTTCCGCTTCCGACACGCTGCCCAACGCTACGGCCAATCTGGCGATGCTGGAGTACGCCTCGACCGACGCGCGGGGCGAACCCAGCGCTTCAAGCGGAGCCAGAGCAGCGCGGAGGCATCTGACCGACGAATCGAAGCAGGCGAGGTCATGGTACAAGTTTGCGAGAACCATGCGGCTGTGGCAGATCGCGCCCGGATGGCCGCAGCGTTCGGCAACTGCCACGGCTTCACGCAGGGTTCGTGTCGCGTCCCCGAATCTTCCCAAGCCCTTGTAGCAAATCCCCAGAGTGTTCAAGGCCAGGCGCAACTCCACAAGCAGCGCGAGCGATTCCAAAACGGGGACGGCCGTGGTGAGTCGTTCCACGCTCTGAACGAGCTCGCCGCGCGAGAGTGCGCCGGTCCCAAGCGTGAGGTTGGCGAGGGCGACAGACTCGGGGGTTGGACCCGACGCGGCGATTCTGGCTGCCAGCGATTCGGCTTCCGCCCGCGCGTCGAGGTCACCAGCATCCAAACTGACTTCGAATCGGATGTAGTTCGCTCGGACCAGGAACGATGCTGCGTGAGCGCGCTCGGCGAGCACAATCGCCTCCTGCGCCGCCGCGATGATGCTCTCGTCGCCGCCCAGACGCGCGCGTTGCAGCGCCTCGGCACGCAGTAACGCCGCCAGCGCCAGATCGGTCGAAGATGCCTCCTCGGGCCGCCAGTCGGCCAAGGCGTCCAAACCTCGCTGGTACTGACCCGCCGCGACCAGGGAGTGCGCGAGGAGTAATCGGAGTCTGGAACCAGGAGCCACCGCGTACGCCCGGAACAAGCGTGTGAGCACGCGTTCGGCTTCGCGCGGAGCGCCTCGCGCAATCGCGAGCTCGGCTGCATGAAGCGCGGTGTCCATAGCTTGGTGCTGCATGCCTGCGGAGCTGAAATGGTGCACCAACTCGAGCATCGGCTGGAGGTGGTCCCGGTCGTGGGACGCCGCGAGCAGCTGGGCGAGCTGCGCGTGGTGATACTTGCGCCGATCCTCCCCCATCGCGTAGTACACATATGCCCGGTACAACTCGTTCTTGAACGACAGCCGCCCTTCCTCCACTCGACCGACCGCCCGCTCCAGCATCTCGACCGCCGCCCGCTCGACCGCGCCGTCTTGGAGCCCCAACAAACTCGCCAGTGCAGCGGGTGCCATCGCCCTGCCCGCGACCGCGAGCACCTGAAGGACGTGCTGCACGTCGGTCGAGAGACCGCCGTATTGTCGGGCGAAGGCGGTGCGCAAGTCTTCCGGAGGTGTCCACGAGATCACGCTCGCGTCCCCCGAACTCTCGGCCGCAACCAGCGATTTCGCCTGGTGCCTCCGCCAATCCGCCAACAGCATCTCAATGTGATAGGGATTTCCTTGCGCCAGGCGCACGATGGTCTCTCGGATCTCTGCGCTCACCTCCTCGTCAGCAACCGCGAGATCACGGATCAAGGTCTCGGCCTGGAGTCGATCGAGGGGCTGTAGCTGAACGGTCTCCTGCCAGACCAGTCCGCCCCGCCCGGCCTCCTCGGGTCGCAACTCCGCCGCGCCCGTACGCGCTCCGGCCAGGATGAGCGTGGGCATCCGTTCTAGCCGCCGGGTGATGAGGAACAAAACGTCCCGACTGGCTGGATCGAGAAACTGCAGATCGTCGAATGCCAGGAGCACGGGGCCGTTGTCCGCCACAGCTTCCATCATCCGGACGATGGCCTCGGCCACCCGCAAGCGAATCGACTCGGTGGGCGCATCGGGCGCCTGCGGGATGCCGGGATAAATCGTCCTTAGGCCCGGACACACGCGGCTGGCCTCCGCCAGCCAGAGCGGCTCCGTGCCACCGGCCGCCGGATCCCGTCCCAAGCCGGTGATGAGCTCCGAGACCGTGGCGTAGGGAATGCCTTGGCCGATTTCCTGACACGACACCACGAACACCGGCCACGCGCGTGCCTCGAGTGACGTGGCGAACCGGCGGATCAGCGCGCTCTTCCCGACGCCCGGTGCGCCGGTGACCAGACACATCTGGTAGCCGTCCGTAGCAACGCGATTCCACGCCGCTTCGAGTTGCCCCAGCTCCACCTCTCGGCCAACGAAGCGGTGCGGCCGGGTGAGTCGCTCCGGGAGTGGAGACGTCTGAGCCGGAACGATGGGTCGCTCGCCGCGCTCCAACCGCCCCAACAGCCGAGCGATCTCGGGGTTGGGGTTGGTTCCGAGCTCAGCCTGGGCGCGGCGGACGTGATCCTTGAGCAGCCGCACCGCGGCCACTGTATCCCCGTCGAGCAGCGCCCGCTCGGCGAGTACGGAGACCGCGTCGGTGCTGAGCGGGTCGACGTCGGTCAGTGCCGTCGCGAGACGATGCGTCTCCGACAGGTTGCCACTGGCCCGCGCCTCTTGGAGTGCGGCGCGGAGAGCATCTCGCGCCTCGGCCCTGAGGCGGACCCGCGCCCCGTCCACCCAGTGGGCGAATTCCGTCCCGGCACACTCGTCGAGCCCCTGCAGCGGTTCTGCTACACGAACCGTTGCTACGTGACCGTCGCGCAGCGCGGACAGGTCCGACGGCAGCTCCGCGAGTAGCCGCACGTCGTGCTCTCGGCCGGTCACCGCGCCCGTGCCCAAGCGAGACCTAATGGCGAGCAGGGCCTGCGACAACGAATGCCGTCCCTTTTCGGGCGGAACTTCGGGCCATAGCAGATCGACCAGCCGATCTCGCGGGATCGACCGCGTGCCTCCCTCGATATGCAGATAGAGCAGAACGGCCAGATGTTTTTTGGTACGGAAGTGGACGGGCGAGTGGCCGCCACGCACGAGCTGCGGGGATCCGAAAACCTTGAGCTGAAGCACCCCTAAGCCTCTCCGGAACAACGTGTTGAGATCTTGCTGAGGTTGGATGGCCACGTTGCTGTTCGTCTAAGCTACGGCCGGGCGTGCGGCGACGTTAGGGCCGACTTCGCCCCGGTCACTGGCGCTTCCACTCGGGAAGGGGGTGACGCTCGATGTCGCTGATCGCATGGCTGGTTGAGGCTCTCTCTAATTACGCAATCGCGTGGTGACGAGACCCCTGGGATCCCGAGGCTCCCGCAGGAATCTCGGGATCCTTACTTCGTCCTTCAACAGGAGTGCCGCATGAGGCCACACATATGGATCTCGTTCGCGTGCGGAGCAGTCGCCTGCCTCGCATGTACCAACACCGGACGCGACGCGCCCTTCGGCGTTCAAGCGATGACTTATTACGGATGCGAAACGAATCCTGAGTGCAGCGGCGGTGGCGGCGGGGGCGGGGGCGGCGGATTCGCGACCGATCCCAATCCGGCGGCGGCGGGTTACTGGATGGGCACCACCGTCACACCCTCGACGTGCATCAGCGCGAGCGGCGCCGGGATCAACGACGCCGACTACGACGGGCTCAGCGACTACTGCGAGAACCTCCTCGCATGGAAGTTCCGGCCCGCCCTCACGTTCAGCGCCTACGATTGCAATACGGGGATGGAGCCCTATTGGGCGGCGAAGGTCTTCCCCAACCAAGGGACCGTCGTTCGCGTCGCATATCTGTTCAGCTATTACTGGGACTGCGGCTCTCCCGAAACGTTCAGTCTTCTGTGCACCGGGCAGCGCCTCCTCGGGAATTTCGGGACCCTGGTGGGCCTGCTGCCGGCGTACTCGATCGGCCCCCTCCCGGTTTCCGACGAAGACCTCTGCGCCAGCCACCAGGGTGATTCTGAGTTCCTGCTCGTGGACCTCGCGTTCGACAGCCCCAGCCAGCACTGGTTTGTGCAGCGCGCGTTCTTCTCCGCTCACTGGAGTTCCGACGGGGACCATTCACGCTGGACCGCCACAGCAGGGCTCGAGTACCCCGAAAAATTCGGTGGATACCCACGCGTATGGGTCGCCGAAGGAAAGCACGCCAACTATCCGACTCGCTACACCTGCAGCCATGACGGCGGCATCACAGACACCTGTGATTCCAATCCCAACGGCGGCACACAGATCCGCCATGCGCAGGTGTACAATGTCGGGAGCGGGCAACAACCCTTCATCAACGCGCAGACCTGCGTCACGGGCGGGTTGTTAGTGCAGTACTACCCGGATCAATACGGCATCGAGTGCTATTGGAAACCGGGGGACACGTTCGCCGGGTGGAATAAGTACCCGCTGTCGAACGACGCATCGCCGTACTACACGATCCTCATGGGTGCTTACGAGTGCTATGGCTACACGGGGATTCTCTTCCTGCGCTCGTGCATCGATTGGGGCGTGAACCGCAAGTCGCTCCTGTAGGGTCGCCGACAGGAGTGGAATCTACCCCGGCGGGCGCGCGGCGATATCGCAGCGGATCGGCGCGGCGGGCGCTGAGTGCGTGAGCGCGCCGATTGCGATCAGCTGCGCCCCGGCCTCCGCATAGGCCCGCGCCCGCTCGGGGGTGATGCCGCCCGAGGCCTGCACCGTGACTCCAGGGCCGGCGCGCCGCAGCCACGCCGCCAGGCGATCTGCGGGTTGGTTGTCGACCAGAATGTGGCGGACGCCCGCGGCGAGCGCGCGCTCGAGCTGCTCGGCATTTTCCACCTCGACGACGATGGACGCGCCGGACGGCGCCGACGCCAGCGCAGCGCGAAGGTCTCCTGTGCCAAGCAGTGCCCAGTGATTGTCTTTCCAGAGCACGGCATCCGCGAGCGAGGCGCGATTCTCGACGCCACCCCCCACCGTGACCGCGTAGCGCTCGAGCGCCCTCAGCCCCGGTGTGGTCTTGCGCGTGTGCGTGATGCGAGCACCGGTCCCCGCCACCGCGTCTACCGCCCGACGCGTCAGTGTCGCAACGCCGGAGAGTCGTTGTAGGAAGTTGAGCGCGACGCGTTCGCCGGCGAGCAGCGTCCCGGCAGTCGTGTGCACCCGCGCGAGCACCGTGTCCTGGTCCACCCACTCCCCTTCCCCGTGCAGCGCCTCGACGCGCGTTTCGTGGTCGAGCTCACAAAATACGCGCGAGACCAGGGGAAGCCCGGCCAGCACGAACCGGCCCTCGGCAACGAACTGCGCGCACGCCGGCCGGTGCGCGTCCGCGCCGAGCAGGCGCGTCGTGACGTCGTCCGCCGCGGCATCCTCCGCCAGGGCGCGACGGACCGCGTCGCGGCCGAACGGCTCAGCCAATGGCGAGCATCCGGTCGATCGCGCGCCGAGCTCGACCGGCCACGACCGGCGGCACGGTGACGATGTGCTTCAGGTCGCGCAGCGAATCACGCAGTTTTTCGAGCGTGATCATCTTCATGAAGCGGCACTCGGCCGACTCCGCGAGGGCGTGGAACTCCTTGCCGGGGTTCTCGCGGCGCAGGCGGTGCAGCACCCCGGTCTCCGTCGCGACGACGAAGCGCCGGGCGGGTGAGGTCCGGGCGCGCTCCATCATTTGCTCAGTGGAGACGATGCGCGTGCGGCCAGCGGCGACTTCACCCTCCGCGGCGGCGTAGTACATCTGGCCGGTGACGCAGCCGCACTCGGGATGGACCAGGAACTCCGCGTCGGGGTATGCGCGACGCTTCGCCGCGACGTCTCGCGGACCGAGTGCCGCGTGGACGTGGCACTCACCCATCCACACGTCAAGCGCGCGTCCCGTGACGCGCCGCACATGGTTGCCCAGGAAGAAGTCTGGGACAAAGAGTACGGGAACTTCGGGTGGCAGCGACTGCACCACGGCTACGGCGTTGCCGGATGTGCAACAGTAGTCTGCTTCAGCTTTCACGGCCGCGCTGCAGTTCACGTACGCGACCACGAGTCCGTCGGGATGATCGGCGCGCCAGGTTCGCACGTCTTCTGGTCGGATGGTGTCGGCGAGCGAGCAGCCCGCGTCCAGGTCGGGAATCAGGACGCGCTTGTCGGGATTCGCGATCGCGGCCGTCTCGGCCATGAAGTGCACCCCGCAGACGACGAGGACGGGCGCGTCGAGCTCGGTGGCGCGGCGCGCCATCTTGAGTGAGTCGGCGACGACGTCCGCCACGTCCTGGATTTCGGGGCGCTGATAGTTGTGCGCCAGGATTGCTGCACGGCGCTCGATCTTGAGTGCGCGGACTTCCGCGGCGAGCAAGGCTTCGGACGACATACGACGCTCCCATTGGTGGAAGTACCACCGCCGGGGGGCCGTTTGGGAAACGCCTCGGTCCATCGCAGATGATGGACCCCTCCCGGCGTGGGGCGCGAACCATTGCGCCACCAGAATTCTAAATGGACGGGAGCTCCCGGCGCTACCGCATTCACCGTAGAGGCTATCCGAGGGCTTTCTCCCATATTGTTTCTCCGTGACGCCATCCCTGGTCGCCCTCGTCGTCGCGAACGGGCTGCCCCTCGCCGGCGTGCTGTTCCTCGGCTGGACGGTGTTTCCCCTGGTGCTGCTCTACTGGCTGGAGAACGTGGTCGTCGGTGCCTTCAACGTGGCCAAGCTGCTGCTCGCGCAACCGCGCCAGCCGGTCTACTGGCTCGGCAAGGCCTTTCTCGTCCCGTTCTTCCTGGTGCACTTCGGAGGGTTCACGTACATCCATGGCGTGCTCGTGGTCGCGCTGTTCGGTCCCAAGGGCGCGCAGCCGTTCGATCTGCTCAGAGCAGTCCCCGCCGCGATTCGAGCGAATCAGCTCGGCTGGGCGCTGCTGAGCCTCGTGATCAGTCACGGGCTTTCCTTCTACTGGAACTACGTGAAGAACGGCGAATACCAGCGCGCCTCGCTGAACGCCCTGATGTCGCAGCCGTACGGTCGCGTCATCGTGCTGCATTTGACCGTGTTGTTCGGCGGGTGGATCGTCATGCTGCTCGGCTCGCCGCTGCCCGGCCTGGTGATGCTGGTGGTGATCAAGACGGCAGCCGATTGGCGCGCGCACCGCGCCGAGCGACACAAGTTCGCTGCCTTGCCGTCTTGAGAACTGCGGGATAACATCTCCCGCATACCTTCCCAAAGCCGCCAACTGCAATGAAACGATCCCTACCTCTGGTGTTGCTGGGCGTCTGCCTCTTTGCCGCTCCAGCATTCGCGCAGCAACGCACGATTACCGGCAAGGTCACCAGCGAGCAGGGCGCGCCGCGCGCGGGGGTTTTGGTCGCGGTCAAAGGGACGATTGCTCGAACCGCGACCGACAACCAGGGCAACTATTCCATCCGCGCCGGGGCCGGCCAGGTGCTCCAGTTCAGTTACATCGGAACGGCACTTGTAGAACGGGTTGTAGGTGCCGATGACGTCATCGATGTCGTGCTCCGCCGGGCCGCGTTAGACCTCGACGCCGTGGTGGTGACCGCGCTCGGCCAAAACGCGCCGGCGCGCTCCGTGGCGACCGCGCAGCAGACCGTGCCCGGGCCCGAGATCGCCCAGACGCAGCGCGAGAATTTCTTCAATGCCCTCTCCGGCCGCGTGGCCGGCGTCGACGTCACCAGCACGTCGGGCGTGCCCGGCGCGTCGTCGTCGATCGTGATCCGCGGCGTCAGCTCGATCTCGAGCAGCAATCAGCCGCTGATCATCGTCGATGGACTGCCGATGGACAACCGGACTCTCAACACGGGAGTGCTGGCGTCGGATTTGAGCTCGGTGACCGCGTTCAGCAATCGCGGCGTGGATTTCACCAATCGCGCCGCGGACCTGAATCCGGACGATATCGAGACCCTCACCGTCTTGAAGGGACCCGAAGCCTCCGCCCTGTACGGCATCGACGCCGCCAATGGTGCCATTGTGATCACGACGAAGCGCGGCCGGGCAGGCGGCGGCTTCCTGTACACCAACAGCGTCCGGATCGAGCAAAGCCGGGCCAACCCCGTGCTCCAACGCGTCTACGGCCCGACCACCATCTCCGGAACGCTCGGCTTGTTCCAATACTTTGGAAATCCGTATCCGGCGGGCACGCAGTTCTATGACAATATCGGGGGCTTCTTGAAGACCGCCGTCACCCAGAGCCACGATTTGTCCTTCAGTGGAGCGACGCCCGACAACACGATCAACTATCGGCTCGGCACGTCGATCGATAAGCAGGACGGCGTCGTCAGGAATTCAGGATATGATCGGATCAATATCACGGGCGCGTCGCAAGCGCAGATCAAGCCGTGGCTGAATACCGATCTCTCGATGGCCTACACCTACGCCAATAACGATCAGGTCTACAAGGGAGACCTCGGTCCCCTGATCGACCTGATGCTCTGGCCGCAAACCGACAATGCGAAGGATTACCTCACTGCAGCGGGTACGCGGCGCAGGCTGACAAGCCTGACCGCGGGAAGCGAAATCGATAATCCCTACTTCAACGTCGCCAAGAACAAGATCAATTCCAAGAACACCCGCATCATGGCGAACGTCGGCTTCCTGATCACGCCGTTTTCATGGGGGAGCATCAAAAGCAACATCGGCACCGATAACTACACCAACCAGAACCTCATCCTTCGCAATCCCGAGAGCTTCGCCGGAAACGCCTCCGGGGGTATCCTCGACCTGGCCGACGTCATCACCCGCAACCTCAACGCGCAAACGCTCCTGAGCTTCAACAGCCACCGCTTGACGAATAGCCTCTCGATCAGCGGGTTGCTGGGCCACTCGATTTCCGACCTGAAGTCGACGACTGATGCGGCCGTCGGTACGGGCTTCCTCGATCCCAATTTCGTGTCGATGAACAATACGAGCGCACGGCTGCCGAGAACCACGACCGAGCAACGGCGGGTGGTGAGCGCCTACGGCCGGGCGGAACTCGATTACAAGAATTACCTCTACCTCGCTCTGACCGGCAGGAATGACTGGACGTCGACGATTCCTCGACCGAGGAACTCATTCTTCTATCCGTCCATCTCCGCCAGCTTCATTTTCTCGGACGCGTTCCCCGGGATTGGGCGGTTGGTGACCGGGAAACTGCGCGCCGCATATGCCGGAGCCGGGAAAGACGCGCGTCCCTACGCCTACCGCCCGGTGCTGGAAAACAAGACGACCGCGTACGGCGGATACGGTTACGGCTTTACGGGCCCCAATCTGGCGTTGAAGCCGGAGTTCGCCCGGTCCTACGAGGTCGGGGCCGAACTGAGCTTCCTCCACGACCGCCTTGGTCTCGATGCGACCGTATACCGCAAGGTTACCCTGGATCAGATCGTGAACGACGTCCGCGGGAGTTACGGGACGGGATTCATTCTCTTCAACGTGAACGGCGCGTCGACCAGAAGCCGCGGACTGGAGCTCACCGTGCGCGGCACACCCGTCCTGAAGCCTGACTTCTCGTGGGATTTCACGGCGAACTGGACCAGCGCCGGACAGATTGTCACGTCCTTACCGCGTGCCATCCCGGAGTCGTACGTGTCAGATACCTGGTTGTACCTGAACGTGCGGAACGGCACGATGCCCGGCCTGTCCACGATGTCGCTCACCGGCTTGTTCTATCTCCGGAATAACCGTGGCCAGCTCTTGATCGACCCTTCGACGGGATTGCCGATTCGCTCGAGCACCTTCATCAATGCCGGCTACGATCGGCAGCCCGATTTTACGATCGGACTGACGAACACGTTCCGGTTCAAACGGCTGTCGCTCGATTTCCTGCTCGACATCCGCAAGGGCGGCGACATCTTCAATGCGACGGAGCACTATCTCACGACCCGCGGCCTCAGTACGGAGACGCTGGACCGCAACCGGCCACGGGTCATTCAAGGTGTGCTCCGAGACGGAAACGAGAACAGCGCGAATCCGACCGTGAATAACATTGTCATCATCCCGAGTGTCCAGACTGCCTACTACACCAACATGAGCGAAGAGCTGTTCATCGAGAGAGATATCAACTGGCTGAGACTCAGGGATGTGCAGCTGACCTACGATTTGCCAGAGCGCTTCCTCGGCGCACGGAACGCAAGCGTGTTTGTGAAGGGCACGGACCTGTTCCTCATCACCAACTACTCCGGGCTGGATCCGATTGTGAACGGTAACAGCGCCGCGGTCGGAGGATCAGGAGGCACGGGGATTGACTGGGGCAACTTCCCAATGCCGCGCGGCGTCAACGTCGGCGTCAGGATGGAGTTCTGAACCATGAGAACACACCGTGCCGCCGTACTCGCCGGCGTGCTGGCACTCACAATCGGGTGTAAGGACTACCTGGATGTCAACACGAATCCCAACGGACCGCAGTCCGTATCGGCCAACCTGTACCTGCCGCCGATGCTGCACTGGATGGTGACATCACCGCAGTTTGATGGGCGCTTCGTAGGACGGTACGCGCAAGAGTGGACGCTCCCAGGACTGAGCCTCAGTACGTGGGACCGCATGGGCTATGACCCCACCAGCGACAATGGGGCCCAGCAGTGGCGGGACGTGTACTGGTCCCTGGGGCAAAACCTGATCGACATGAAGGCCAAGGCCGAAGCCGAGCAGCGCTGGGACCTGCTCGGTGTCGGGATGCTTCTGAAGGCGTGGGGCTGGCAGGTGCTGACCGATCTGCACGGCCCGATCATCATCAAAGAAGCGTTCGATGAATCGCGTACAAAGTTCGACTACGACCCACAAGACTATGCGTACCAGGAAGTGCAACGCCTCCTGGATAGCGCCATTGTCTTGCTCAAGCGAACCGATGGCGCTGTCGATCAGGGGTACCTCGCGAGCGGGGACCATGTCTACAACGGGGATCGAACGAAGTGGCTGAAGCTGGCATACGGGATGCTCGCCCGAAACCTCAATCACTTGTCCAACAAGGCAGTCTATGATCCGGCGCGCGTGATCCGGCTGGTCGATTCATCGTTCACCGGCAACGCCGATGATGCCCTGCTCCAGTATCCGTGCACGTCCACGGACTTCGCGGACTGCAATTTCTGGGGACGGAGCAGAAACAACATCACGTTGTATCGCCAAACGCAGTTTGTGGTGGGTCTGATGAACGGCGCACAGTTTGGCGGGACGGTCGACCCGCGGATGAGCCGCATGCTGGCGATCGATTCCGCGAACACGACGTACCGCGGCCTGGACATCAATGTGACGGGATTCGGCGCGCTCACGACGCCACAGCAGCCGAGGAATTTCTTTGGCTACGTCGGCACCGGCGGGCTCGGATTACCCAGCCGTTATCTGTTCGCCGACAGGTCGAAAATGCCGTCCATGATCTATGCCGAGCTGCAGTTCATCAAGGCGGAAGCGGCCCTGAAGATTGGGAACGCTGCTCTTGCACGCACCGCGTACATCAACGGCATATCCGCCCACATCGACTTCGTAAACGCACGGAACCTCGATGCCGGCCAGACACCCACCCAGATCACCGGCGCGGAGAAGACGGCGTTTCTCGCGGACACCAACATCGTGCCCGCCACCATCACACTGTCGCACATCATGTCCCAGAAGTTCATCGCGCTGTGGGGCTGGGGACACAACGAAATCTGGATGGATAGGAGACGCTATCACTACACCGACAATGATCCCGTGACGACTGTGGAGATCTTCCGCGGCTTCGCACCACCGACGACCCTCTATCCGGACAATGGCGGACAACTCGTCCAGCGGATCAGACCGAGGTACAACTCAGAATACGTCTGGAATTTGGACGCGCTGAAAGCGATCGGCGGAGACGCGTCCAATTATCACACCGTGCCCCTCTGGATCACGCAGCCATGAACACCCTGCGAATTCTCGCCGCCCTCCTGGGTATCGGCGCGGTCGCCTCGTGCGATAAGAATGCGTTTCAAGTACTGCCCACGGATGTTCCGGCCGGGGCGCAAATCAAGTTCTTCAACTTGGGTCTGAATACGCCTGGCGTGAACTTCTATGCCGGGACGGCGAAAATAGCGACGACGTCCGATCCGTTAGGAGTACGGTATGGCTTTGCGGCAGCCGGCGGAGCGTACACGGCAATCGTGCCGGGCCAGTACGCGTTCACGGGGCGGATTGCGACGGGGGCGAACAAGGACACCGCGATTGCGAACGTGACCAGCGCGGTCGTGGACGGGAAATTTTATTCCTTCTATATGAGCGGAGTCTACGACACGACCGCGAGAAGGGTTGAGGCGTTTATCGTCGAGGATACGTACAGCCAAACGATCGATCAGTCGACCGCCTATATCAGATTCGTGAACGCGATCTACAACGCGCGTCCACTGAATCTGTATGGGGCGAACGCCTTCACGAATGACACGGTGGCGCTTGGTGGCGCCGTGGCGTACAAGAGCGCCGGAGGCTTCACCGCCGTTCCCACGGGCGTGTACAACCTCTTCACGCGCTATACCGATTCCACTGCCAATAAGGTCACGCGAACCAGTCAGTCGTTTTTGGGCGGCCACCTGTATACCGTCAGCGCGCGTGGAGACATCACGATCACGTCGGCGACCGCCACGAACCGGCCGTTCCTGGACAACACGGCGCACCAGTAGGCAGAGGCGCGCCGGTCGTTGCGACCGGACCCCTCCCCGACCTCGGGGGTATCCGCGAGGGATGATGGACCGCCGCACGTTTTTGACGAACGCTGCGAGCGCCGCCGGCGCCATCGCGCTCGGCTGCCGGCCCACCGGCCCTGATTCGCCGCGCATCACATCCCCACTGGTCGCCCTGCCCGATCCCGACTCGTCCGGGATCGAGCATGTCGTCGTTTTCATGATGGAGAACCGCTCGTTCGACCACTTCCTCGGCTGGCTGCCCAATGCCGACGGACGGCAGGCGGGGCTGACGTACCTCGATGCCGCCGGCGTCCCGCACTCGACGTTCCCACTCGCGCCCGACTTCCAGGGCTGTGGCTATAAAGATCCCGATCACTCCTATGCCGGCGGACGGGTGGAATACGACGGCGGAGCGTGTGACGGGTGGCTGCGCGCCAACGACGTGTTCTCGATCGGTTACTACCGCCAGGAGGATCTTGCGTTCCTCGGCCGCGCGGTCTCCGACTGGACGTCCTTTGACCGGTACTTCTGCGCGACCCTCGGACCGACGTTCCCCAATCGCATTTACCAGCACGCGGCGCAGACGGATCGGATCGCCAACACCCCGCAATTGTCTCAGCTCCCCACGATCTGGGACCGCCTCGCCGCGCGGCGACTGGACGGTCGCTACTACTTCACGGATGTCCCGTTCCTCGGTTTGTGGGGCCATAAGTACCTGCCGATCAGCCGTCCAATCGGCGCTTTCTTCCTTGACTGCGCGGCAGGGACCCTGCCGCACGTCGCGTTCGTCGATGGAAGTTTCCTCCAGGAGCTGACCGGCACGGGGGCGGACGACCATCCGCATTCTGATGTTCGCGCGGGCGAAGCGATGATGAACCGCATCTATGCGGCCGTGACACGCAGCCCCGCGTGGAGCCGCACGGTGCTCGTTATCAACTTCGATGAGTGGGGCGGATTCTTCGACCACGTCGCACCACCCGTGGCGCCTATTCCGCCCGCCGACCTCGCCGCCGGTAACGCGGACGGCCGGCTCGGCTTTCGCACGCCCACGCTGCTGATCTCACCATTTGCGCGGCGCGGGCAGACCTCGCACGTGGTGTACGACCACACCTCCGTGCTCCGCATGATCGAGTGGCGGTGGGGACTGGACCCGCTCACCGTGCGCGATGCAACGGCCAACAACCTGGCTGATGAGTTGGACTTCACGCAGCCGGATCCCACACCAGGCCCCGTTTACACGACCCCTCCCGTCATCGGCAAGTTCTGCCCTATCTCCCCGACGGATATTGTGACGGCCGCCGCACCGAATCTCGGTGGGCGGGCCTACTGGAGGAGGCTACGCGACGTCGCGCGGCAGCACGGGTGGAGGGTTTAGAGGCGTCCCAGATCGCCGCTTGACTTTTCCGGTCCAAGTGGAGATAGTTGTGCCGAGCGAACAAGCCAGACCGAGAGAGGACCTGGGACAGCGTCTCAGGTCTTTTTTCTTTTGGCCTCGCTCACCGGCGCCGGAATCACAGGTCGCGGCGCACCGCAAGGTGACGACGCGCGACGCCGGGAACAGCTTTTAGCACAGGAGTTTCATCAGATGGCACGTATCACCGGTACCGTGAAGTGGTTCAACGACGCGAAGGGGTTCGGTTTCATCACGCCCGAGAACGGCGAGAAGGACTGCTTCGTGCATCACACCGCAATCCAGGCGCAGGGCTTCAAGTCTCTCGCCGAAGGCGAGCGCGTCGAGTTCGAAGTCGTGCAGGGCCAGAAGGGCCCGGCGGCGCAGAACGTCGTCAATCTCTCGTA
>Ga0099827_10000610_pt1 | contig 16781 bp, 23 predicted proteins | sample CZO8metaG_FD_79339 | JGI IMG/M metagenome (GOLD analysis project Ga0099827, IMG submission 79339) | Vadose zone soil microbial communities from the Eel River Critical Zone Observatory, Northern California, USA - CZOApr15con1.8 metaG | ecosystem: Environmental > Terrestrial > Soil > Vadose zone ...
CGCCGCCCCGACGTGAGCGCGGGGGAAAGACACTAAGTGCTGGAGCGGGAAACGGGATTCGAACCCGCGACCCCGACCTTGGCAAGGTCGTGCTCTACCACTGAGCTATTCCCGCTCGCGCCGGCCACTCTATCACACTCTCTAGTTTTCAGTGACTTGGCGATAGTACCTCAGACGAGCCTTCGGCTGCCACCGGGCTGTTTTCGGCCAGTCCGAGCACACAGCGAGCACACACGAACCTCCGTGTGCTCCTTCTCGGGCACATTCGTTCTTCCGATGGCTTCGATAAGGCTTCCGCGATTACAGCAGTGGGCGTTTGGCGCTGCTGATCGTCGCCCTCCTCGTCGTGGGCACCCGCCGCCTCGAGCATCTGCGGTACCTCGCGGGCGACCCTGCTCATCCTGCGCTTCTGCGGGCTCGCCCGCCTTCCTTCGGCGCGGACTGTCAGCGACTGGCTGAAGCCCGTTCACGCAGACGACGCTGCGGTCCCCTGAGCGAACTCAATCATGCCCTGGGGATGTGAGACCGTCGAGCGCTTGCCGCTCGCACGGCTGACGATTGATGTCGTGGAAGCGTGGTCGGCACGGGGGCGAACGTCGCCTGGGCCTTCCGCGGCTTCAATCCGCACCACCGGAAGGCTCTCCGCCCCTACCCGCTCTTCGCCCACCTGGCCCAGACCGGCCAGATCCTGCGCGTCAAGAACACTCAGGGGGGATCCTGGAGCGGCCAACGGCGGAGATCGTGACCGTACCCGCCACGCGGTACGCGTGGCCCGCGAGTCACTCGCTGTCGAGCCGCCCCGTGCCGCTCGCCCGGCGAGGTTCACAAGTGGGTGGATACGAGGGCACATGACACCCATGCCGAGCAGCGCGATGAGGGATCACCGGAACACGCCTCACAGCTCCGTGTTATGGTGTTGACGCGCTGGCTCCCGACAGTCACAGATGGTACCGGGCCAGGGAAATTTGACGCCGGGTCAATTCACCGCTATGCAGGAGACGGGGGTCGATCGGCGGCTCCCGTGGGCTGAACGGAAGCGAACCGGTCGCAGCGACAGAGGAGGCGCCAGCGACGGTGTCGAACATGCCGGCCATGCCGGGATGGAGGAGCGTGACGTGGCCCCAGCGCGGGCTCGTCATCGGCGTCACCGTCTCGGCGCTGGCGGTCACCGCCGGGGCGCTGACAGCAAGCTTCACGACGTCGACGACGCCGAGTCTCCTGCTGTGGGGCGCGGTCGCCCTGAACGACCTGCTGCTGCTCGTTCTCGGCCCGATCGCGTTCGTCACGACGCGCCGGTGGTTCCGGCAGTGCTTTCCGCTCGCGCGACTTCGGCGGCAGCGCCGCGCTGTCCGGCGGAGCGCCGTGCTCCTCGGCTTGGTCGCGTATCTCGCTCACCAGACACTCGTGGTGCTACTGGAGCCCAGGCTCGCGCTCGAGTCATTCATGCAGCGCCGCTGGGTGCGCGTGCCTGTCGTCTCGATCCCGGACCGCCTCGGGCTCGCCTGGGCCTTCACGGCCGTCGCGTTCGGCTACGTCGTCCTAGCGTGGCTGCTCTGGCGGAGCGCTGGCGTACCGGACCCCATGCCGTCAGCACGATCCTCACCGGTGCTCGAGGGCCCGCCTCCGCCGGGGGTCGCCGCGCCACCTGCGGACACGGTCGAGGCTCTGCCGCGCGATCCCGTGACCGGTCGCGTCGTCCGCCGTTTCGACCTCTAGTCTGAGGTTCGCCGCGGTCGGCGGACTGGGCCCCCACGCCGGCACTCGCCACGCGAACTCCAGCACCTCGTCGAAGAGCGAGACACCCTCGAGGCAACTACGGCCGAACCGGCGCACGCGGTGCTTGGGAAGTCGAGCACTCTCGGGCAAGAGCACGGGGAGGCGCTGACCCCCTCAACAGCCTCTCCCCCGCCAATTCCCTGGGGCAGAACACCCCGGCTCAAGGAGAGGGCGCTCCCTAAGTGCTCGACTCTCGCTCCACGAGGGTGGACTGGCCTGTCGCCCGCGCGCGGCGTCGGAGCGGGAGCACCGTGCGCGGCGGCCGCTGGGCCGCGGCCGCGTTGAGCCGCTTGGTCGCCTCGGCGAGGTCCTCCGCCGGCACGATCCGGTAGCGTCGGAAGATGGAGTCCGTCTTCCGGCCGAACATCACCAGGGCGACCTCGCGCCGGATGCCCAGGTTGTCGTAGAGCCGGGCTGCCTCACGGCACGTGTCATGGAACACAAGCTTGAGGATGTCCGGCCGGTTCAGCTCCGCGGCCGCCGCGGCACGGGCGGCACTCCAAACCTTTCCCCAGTTGCGAAGAGGACGGCCCTCGTGGGTGAAGACGTACGGGCTCTCGGCATTGCCCTGGAGTGTCGCGGCCTCGGCGAGGATGTCCTTGGCGTGGGCGTGAAGCGGGACGGTGGCGATGTCCCGGTTCTTCGCGAGCTCAGGCGGGAGATCGATTGTGCCCGCATAGGGGTTCACCGCCGTCTTTTGCAAATTCGAGACCGCCGATTTCCGCCAGCCGGTCCACAGCGCGAAATCGAAGGCGAGGGCATAGCCGCGCGGCATGCGGCGGATGAGTGCCGCCGAGGCCTCGTGGTCGATGTGGCCCTGGCGGGCTGGGTTCTCTCGGAACCGCTCCGGCATGACGGGCTTCTGGGAGGGCTTGATCTTGCCGTTGCGGATCGCCGTTTCGAACACGCGGTTGAGGACGGTGAGCTCCCGGTTGAGGGTGGCCTTCCAGCCGCCGGCGCGGAAGGCGCGGACGTCGCCCCGGTCGTACTGCTCCCGACGGTGGGTGATGTACTGCTCAATCACCACCCGCGTGACTGACGCTATACGGAGATCGTCGAAGAAGGGACGGATCTTCTTGAGGTCGCGACCGTAGCGCGCGTACGTCGAGGGCTCCACCTCGCTCTTGGCCTTTGTCACGTAGTCGTCGAAGAGCTCGGTCATGCCGATCTTGCGCTCACGCGCGCCGAGGAACTTGTCGGCGCGCACCTCCACAAGCTTTTGGGTGCGGATGGTCCACGCTTCGTCGGGGGAGATCGTTTCGGTGCTTTCCCGTATCGGACGGCCGTTGGCGTCACGAAAACGCATCCAGATGTACGGGCTGTTCGGGCGCCAGTAGAGCCCTTTCGGCAGGTGCGGCTTGTCCGTGGTCATCGGAGTCACTCCCCTTCCCGGCCGAGGTCACGCGAGATCCGTGCCTCGAGTGTGGCCGTCATCGTGCGCATGAGCCACGCATCGCGCCCTCCCCGGTGCCCCGCTCCGCCGTGGCGAGGCGCCTTCCTCACTGTGGGCGACTGACAGCCGAGAGTCCCTGTCGGCCTCCACGGATCACGAGGGAAACTTGCGGGCGAGGTATTTGCGGAGACCATGCGTGGAAAACCGAAGCCGGTTGCCCTGCTTCCTGGCAAACGGCCACTCCTGCCAGTGCTCATAGACCCAGTCCTTCGACATGTTCAAGACCCTCGCCGCTTCCGTCACATTCACGAGACGATCCTGAGTCTCGATCACGTGGACCGGGTTGGGTGGGCTCGGCGGCGTTGGAGGGCTGGTCATCTTTAAGAGGAACAGGCCGACGGCGTGCCCGATCAACGCCGCGAGATCCTCGCGCGACAGCGCGTCGAGTTCCAACCATAATTGGTCTGGCTTCATGTGAACCTTCCGCGCTGGTTGTCTCGCGATGGAGAAGGAGTAGCGCGGTGGAGGCGATGTACCATCAAAGAACCGAGTCCTGCTGACCCGCCGGGCGGGCCACCGCCGTTCGCCGCGTCGCCGTCTCCTCGACCGTCATGGGTGGGCGCCCACTCCTCAGGAACGCCGTGACACGCTCAGCTTGAGCTGGCCCACCACGCCCGCCACGGCGCTACTGGCGCCAAAGCAGGCAGAGGACCGGCGATCGCGGTGGCCCTTTCGTCGGCGTTCCAGGCGCGCGCCGAATTCCTCGACGAATGGAAGGATACGGCGTGTTTGCCCGACCACCTCCGCCCAGATCGGCTCATCGTCACCCCTAAATCCGAGCTCATGCCACCAGAGAAGGCTCCGCCTGGAGGACCCCCCGGGGACCCTGAGTGACGACGCCCGTCGCCCGTGACGGAGATTGGGTAGCTTGGCGCGGCAGGGACCTGAGCCGCCGGTCAGGTAGGCGGGTCGGTCGAAGCCTGAAGGTAGCCGGGGAGGGCTGCGACCACCTTCTCGCAGTCGCCTCGCTCGAGAAGCGCTGTCGGGTGTTGTGCTCGGGGAGGTGGCGGATCGTCGGCACGGCCGCCAGACGCCCACGCCGAGGTCGAGCCGGAGGGCTCGGCCAGGAGTTGGGTCTCGCGATTGATCGTGGCCAGGGCGTTCCTCGCCCGGAGCTCGCCTCGATGAACCGGTCGTCGGCCTCGCGTACTCGGCGCGGGACACGCATCATGGGCGGCCGCTGTCCCTGGGTGGCGACACAGGTCCCCGGCCAGATTGGCGGATCGGGAGGGTCACGGGGTTTCGTCAGCAGGCAATCAGAGACGCCGACGACGTCCGCGACTCCGCGCCTGCTGCGTTCTGGCTGCGCGAAGAAGATATGCGGGCGAGTGAGGTGCTGCGGCGCTTGAAACGCCGCTTGTCGGCGGCCCCACCTCAGCCGATCAACGTCGGGCAGGCGTGGGCAGTCCGAGGGCGTCGGCGAGAGCCTGGTCGGCGCGCCGCATGAAGTCATCGGGAAACTTCCCAAGGCGGCGGACGATCTCGTCTTTGGGGAGGGTGGCGAGGGTCTGGCAATCGACGACGCTGTCGAGCTTGAGTCCCGCGCTGCGGCCCTCAGGGCTCGCCTTCTCGACCGCCAGCTTGCTCGGCAGACGGGCGTGTGTGCGCATGCCGGTGATGGCCGCGATGATCACGGCCGAACGCCGTCGGTTATAACGATCGGCTTGGACCACGACTGCCGGTCTCAACTTCCTTTGGAACTGTCCGTCGGCGACGAACGGGAACGCGATCAGTACAACGTCGCCCCGACTGATCTCAAGCGTCATTGTAGACATCGAGCGCCGGGTCATCCCAAACGAGCGCCAGCGCCTTCTGCTGGAGGCTCAGCCCTTCGGGGCTGAGCCACGGGTTCGTTAGCTCGGCAAATGCCTCTTCGACGAGTTCGCCGACGACTTCACCCATCGGCCGATTGCGCCGAGCGGCGAGCAACTTCAGTGCGTGGTGCGCCTTCCCCGAGACGTAGACCATCTTCTTCGTCGGCACGAGGAACCTCCAGCTTCCAGCTTTAGCAGCATATACCATTACTACAGTATAGCATGCCTCTGAGTAGGAGTCGGGCTACGGCGGAGGCGCGCCTATCGTTCGCCAAAAGCGCGTCCGACTCACGTGGCGACTCTCCGTCCCTCTTACGACAGGCCAACACGCCAGGAGACTGGTGGGCGGTTGGTCCGACGCAGGGCAGTCGGCAGCTTCAGGCCCTCGGCCCCGCCACCCCGAACGGAGGTGGGCAGCGTGCGATGGATTGGCGCCAGAAGGAAGGATCGTGTGGGGCGTTGGGCGTGGGTGGAGGTAGGGCCGGCCGGGGGAGGCTGAATTATACCGCCACGCCGGACGTATCGATGATGCAGGCCACCGACTTCGGGAATCGGCATGACCTTGCCCAGCGCTGGCAGCTCGATGGGCCTCCCGTCGAGCGCATAGCTCCGCTGGACAGCGGCGAACTCGTGACGTGCGTGTTCCCTGCAGGGCTTCCGCGGGACTTCAACGCGGAGGGCGTGTTCGCTCATTTCGAGTGCAAGGCGACCGGAACCTCCGGGTACGTTCGATTGATCGATGCGTCTTTGCGTCAGCGCTCGGGTGTTCGACGAGGACGAGGTCACGCGAGCGCCAGGCGGCGCTCGCCCTCGCGCGTCAGCGAGCGGTCGTGATGAGCGTCAGGCCCAGCCGGCGAAAGTCCTCGTCGAAGGCGAAGCAGGGCATGCGCTCGAGCAACGTTGTCACGACGACGAACGAGACGGCGTCGCAGAACGAGATGCGGTGATCGCGGCTATGCCGGCGGAAGACCTGCTCCGCCTCGACGCGAACATTCGCGCCGTAATCCACGAGATGGAGTCCCGGCTTGACGTTATCGAGGAAGCGAATGGCGGCCACCGAACTGTGGCGGTAGCGGAGGAGCGTGACGGTCTCGCTGATCACGTCCCACGTGGTCCACAGCTGCGTCCCGCGACTCGCCGCCTCGCCGGCCAGGGCCAGCGCCCGCCGGTGGTGCATGTCGTCGGCGTCGGCGCACGCGTAGAAATAGGAGGTGTCGCAGAAGATGCGCCCAGGGAGGGTCGGCCGCACCTCAACGGCGCCGGCCATAGAGGTACTCCTTCACGTGGGCGGACACGTCCCTCGGGCGGCCTCGCCGCTGTCGCGGCCTCGGAAGCTTGCGCGCCAGCTCGAGTAGCGCTCGCGCTGCGGCGCCCGGCTCGGGCTCGGGCAGGGCGGCCCGGAGCTCGGCCGCGACCTCATCCCGCACCGTGATCTGCACGACTGAGCCGCGATCCTGCTTGACCTGGCGCACGAGCTGCGGGAGCCGCCGGCGCGCCTCGCTGATCGACACCCGTGTCATCGTTCCGTCCTCCGCGGAGGAGCCCCCCGAGTACCGCGGCTATGCGGCCTGGTCGGATGCGCGGTTGGCCCCGTGTACAGCAATGTACGTTTCTGTGCCATTCTCGCGTGGCCCCGGACGTCTCGGCAAGACAGTATTTCCTCCACGCCCTTCGGCCAGGGAATCGGCTGGCGCGCGGCTCGTCCGGCGAGGACACCTGGGCGTCGTCCGGATCCGGAATCAGGCCCGGGGCCTGCGTTGTCCCACGACGTCCATGTAGTAGCGGAAGAAGCCCGCGCTGAGCTGCTGGAGTGCTCGGCGCTCGCGGACGAGGGCGTCGCTGAGTCCCTCGGCCTCGAGAGGCACGAGCGAGAGCAGATGGCCGAACGCTCGGGCGGCGGTGCCCGCATCCGGAACCTCGTCGGCCCGGAACAGGCGGACCAGGCCCCGGTGACGCAGGAGCAGCCAGGCGGGGAACCAGCCGGTCGCGTCTGTCGTGTCGGCGAGCCATTCGTCGACGGAGACCGCGCGCTCGAATGCATCCCAGCCCTCGCGCAGAACCGCGCTCGGGATGGTCGGCGCACGCCGCGCGAAGAGGGCGGGATCTATCCAGCAGAGCGGGAGCCAGAGCCGGATCGCAGCCTCGGGCTCGCCGAGATGGTATCGCGCCAGGCCCAGCCGGTAACGCAAGCGGGGCCTCGCCGCCCAATCGGGCTCGGCCTCGACCGCGGCTCCCACGGCCGGCCAGTCACCGTACTGCTGGCAGACCCAGCTGCGGTGAGCGAGCGGAAGAGCCTCGTCGAACGGCAGGCTCGCCGCCGTCCGAGCGAGCGCCTGCCACACCGGCTGCAGAAAACGCGCGACGTCCTCCCCGAGAAGGCGCCGGGCGGCCGGAGCGAGAGCCTGCTTCACCGCCTCGACGCCAGCCGTCAGCGTCGCGTGGGTGGCCGGTGAAGGGGGCGGCGAGTTCAGGGCAGCGACCAGCAGGGAGAGCGCCGGAAGATCGGGGTGGACGGGGTGCTCGTCCCGGAGGCGACCGAGGGCGGTCTCCGCGCGACCGCGGTCCCACATACGGAGGCTCGTGACGACCTGGTGGACCAGGAACGCGTCCCGGCCATCGAGGAAGAGATCGAGTTGTCGCGGCCCGGTGGATCGCTCCGCGGTCGGCGCGTGACGAGCAGGAAGCGCGGGGGTCACCGCCCGGTGCCCATCGCGCCCGATGAGCTGTCCACGTGCCGGAGGACGGGCAAGACCTTCTCGAGGAACAGCATGGCGCCCTCCGCGGCGAGCAGGGGATCCCCGCGGGCGACCCGCGGGATTTCGGCGACGGCCTCCCTGACGCGCGTGATGGCCGGCTGGGACTTCCATCCGAACGCGCCCGCGCAGAACCGCCCTGCGAACGCCCAGGGTGTACGAGGCCCCGACATCATTCTAGGCGGCTCGCCGCTACTCGGCTCCGACTCGACCCCCGGGTGGACGGTGCCCCACCGGGTGGAAGGTCGGGCGACCAGAGTCCCCATTGGGGAAAGTCGACCCGAACCTCGCGGCGCCGTCAAGTGTCCGCAGAGCGGGTCGCGCCGACCTGGAGCCAAACGCGCGAGCGGTCCTTCGAGGGAATGAGCGTCTCGTACCCGCGCAGGTCGCCTCGCTGCGGAGGGGACTCGCCCGGTCGAGGTGGCGTCGTCCTCGCCCGCTCCCCCATGGCGCGAACCTCAGCCGACGACGTCACGAGGCCGTCCCCCGTTCCCGCGCCAGCTGCCCACTCGCGATCGTCCCTTCGCCCCGACTACGGTTGCATTGACTCGGGCGCAGGGTATGAGCGAAGTCGCCTGGAGTGATCGAGCGAAAGACTCTCTGTTCGAGGCATTCGCGAGTAGAGCACGTCCTCTCGTGCTCGAGGAGGTCCCCAACGGTGACCTGGCCCATCATCGCGCCGACATCGGCCCACGGCCTCACGATGCCCTTCTCCGCTCCCGCGTCTCGGCCTTGGCCACGAGCTTGGGCAGGAGCTCGGCGATGAGCTCACAGATCGCGGTCCGGTCGGCGTCGCCCTCGACACGGTAGAGCGAGCGAGACGAGGCGAGGGCAACAGAGGAAACGGGGGGTCATCGTCGCAGTTGCGCACGGGACCGTCAGGCCGCCTGCTGGGCGAGCTTCTCGCACTCGGCGCGGAAGCGCGCGGCTTGGTCGGCCTGCTGCACACGGCGAAGGAGCAACTCGATCTCCTTCTTGAGTTGGGCATCGCTCAGGCTCTGGGGAGCCCGGACGCCGAAGGTGCGCGTCAAGTAGGCGACGTAGCCCGCCGGCGGGACTTGGAGCAGCGTCATGGCGGCGGTGGCCAGCTGGTCGCGACCGAGCGTGCGTGTCGTCAGCGCCTCGAGCAGGCCTTGCGCATCGTCCGCCGGTACTGGGGCGGTTATCAGTCGCTGCCCCTCCATCTCGGAACGCTTGGCACGTGGCAGCTCGACGAGCTTCGCCTCGTCGTCGTTGGCCTGAGCTCGCAGGACGTCGGGCTCGTCAGGGCGCAGGTTGAGCACGCCGACGAAGACCTCGGCGTCCGGCGAGATACGCGGCTGGGCAGAAACGGGTTTGCGCTCGGGAGCGGGCGCCCCTGTCGGCGCGGTAGCCTGCGCCGGCGTGTTGGCGCCGGCCGCAGCCTTCACGGCGCGGGGATCATGGGTCACGTCGGCGCGCGACGGGTCGCCGCCGAGCGCGGTGATCATCTCGTCCGCCGAGGCGATGCCGGTACCGAAGCAGCCGTAACCGAGGAAGCCGAGCGGCCGATCGCGGAGGTCTCGGCGTTCTCGACCGGATTGTCGCGGTTGGCGCCGCCTCCGCCGATGAACAGGCGCGCGGTCCCGGTGGCCTCGCCGCGAAGCTCCGCCTTCACCGTGACCTGGCAGAGCTTCTGCGCCGACACCGGGTCGTCCTTGAACTCCGCCGGCTGGATGATGACCTTCTTACCCTGCGCCATGTGCTCGTCGATGGCCATCAGCACGCGGCCGTCGACGGACATGTAGGGCAGCTCGACGTAGACCTTGATGTCGCGGTCACCACTCTCGCCGACCTTCTTCCACTGGCCGATCGGCACGATGAAGCTGCGGTACTTCGGGTCGGTCTTCTGCAGGGCGTCGAGCATGAGCCGCTTGGCGTTGTCCCGCGCCTGGCGGATGAGCGCGTCGATCTGTTCCTGGGACAGGACCGGCTTGTCGAAGCGCCCGCCGCCCTGAAACGGCCGGCGGGGTGGGAAGTCGCGAACGACGGGGCGGCCAGCGGCCGCGGCGGGCGTGGACATAGGCGATGCCTCCTTCCGAGAGGGGTGACCTCTCATAAGTAGGGCGCTTCCTCTCAAAGGCCGATTGCGGCGCGCGGGCGGGATCGGCACATCGCACTCCTGCACCGTCCGTAGATGCCGTCGGCGATGCGCTGGATGGCGAGGGTCAGCCGCTCGACGCTCATCGTTTGTGCCTCCAGCGCGCCGATGGCCCGGGCCGAGTCGCAGAGGACCGTTCCTCCGCACATCGGCGGCGATCTCGACTTTGGCCCGCGGGTGCAGTTGGTGGAGCCGCGCATGGATGTCCTGCAGCCGCTGCCGGAGGTCCTGCTCGAGGGCGTGCAACGGAGTCATCGGGGCTCCAGGAGACGACGGCCCACGGCGCGGAGCGAGGCCGAGCGGTCATCACAGAAAGTCTAGGCAGCAAGGTCTTCGGCCGGTTCCCGGACGTCGGATCATTGACGACCGGGGGCTGAGCCCTCGAGCGGGTGGCGCGGAGCGACGGGCGGCCCGGCGTGCGCGCCGGGCGAGCTAGCCGAGCAGGTCTGCAGTGGGGAGCGCGACGTCCCGGAAGGCCTCGGGGCCGACCGTCTCGCTGTGCTGGACGACCAGGGTTCGTTCGTAGCGGGCGCCGCGTCGTTGCCGGTATATCTCGAGGCGCTCGGCCTGAAGGTCAACGATCCAGGCCTCCGGAATTCCCGCCTCAGCATAGAGTGGGAGCTTCGCGCGGTCGTATTCCACAGCGGTGTCCGCGACCTCGATGACGAGAGAGACGTCTCGTGCCGTGGCGGGCGCGGTGCGGTAGTAGTCGGGTGATCGGCGGAGCAGCGCGATGTCAGGCTGGGGCGCGCTGTGGGGTCCGAGCCGGACCGGGCTCTGCACGCGGACGAGACGCGCGGCCACGGAGGGCCTCGCCCAGGCGGTCGTTGAGGAGGTCGACAGCGGCGATGTGGCGGTCGCCGATCGGGCTCATCACGGTGATTTCCCCCTCGAGGAGCTCCACGCGATCGTCCTCGGTGAAGACACCGGCGGCCGCCATGCGGTGGAAGTTGTCGACCGTGAAGCGGTAGCGAGTTCGAAGCGTCGCCAAGCAGGCTCTCCCGATCGATTCTAACGCGCCCACGTGGTCGGAACTGACCTTCCGGTGCCCCAGGGACGGCGTGTCAGCTGCTCGCGGAGGCTCAGCTACCGGGCGGCAGCGGCGAGTGCCCGGACGGCCCGCTCTCGGCTGAAGCGCTCGATCAGCGCCTTCTCAGGCTCGATGACGAGAGCCGCATCGAGCTGCTCCAGAATTCTCTGGAGGGTCTGGAGCGATAGCTCCGAACGACCCGCGAGGATCCGACTCAGGTGCCCCGGATCCATTCCGGTCGCCTTGCAGAAGCGATAGCGGGATCCATACCGCTCATCGATCAAGTTTGCGAGGTAGTCCCGGTAGTCAGGTACGGCTACCTTGCCCTGGGCGATGCCCAGACGCGCCTCGAGGTCTTGGCAGATTCGGTAGGCCACCGACTCCGCCGAGAGACGGCTCCGCTGGAGCGCCTTCGGCCACCAGGCGGCGAACGCCGACCACGCCGGTTCCTTCTCGTATCGCGCCTGAACCGCCGCGAGGAACTCGCGCTCTTTGGCGTCGAGCCCTTCCAGATCCAGCGCTCGTCCCGTGATCGTCTGAAACACACGCCTCTTCATTCTCGCCTCGCGTCCGGAGCGGCGCCCCGGCGCCCTCTGCCGTACCGGCTACACATCCAGGAAGCCGTCCTCCGGCCTCACTTCCAGAAATTCGGCGTACCCTCCGACCTCGAGATACATGACCCGCTGGTCGAAGGAGTTACCGGCCCTGCGGAGGAGGGCCCGACGTTCGTCCACGCGGTCCGCCGATACGGCCACGGTTGTATTTTCGGCTCAAGTCCTCGACCGGCTCCTCGCCCTCTTCAGGGCGCCACGCGCCGGGCACCGCGTCCGGCTTGCGGTAGTAGAGCACGGGCTCAGGGCCGGTCAGTGCGCCGAACGAGCGGAGCAACGCGTCCTGCAGCAGGCGCCACACCAAGGGAGGATGGAGCCTCCGGTCCGAATCGCGTACCACAGGGATCAGAAAGGTGCAGACCGGTCTGGGGCCTTCTTCCATCGCTCCACGCTCCTTGGACCATCATCCTCAACCTCCGAGCAAGAGGATCACGCGTAGTTGACCATGAGTCAACTATGGGGAAGGGGCCCGTACGAACGGCACGGCCGCGCGCCGCCCTCGATAGTCTCTCGCCTCGTAGGCCGCTCGGCTCATCGACATCGTTCCAGCCCGCGCCTCCTACCGACAAGGTGCTCTCTCTCCATCCGCTGCGCGCTCCCCCTGGCTGCTGCCTTTCGTCGCCGGTTGCGCCTCCGTGGGCCTCCCGTCACGCGAGGGCAGTCGTTCTCCGCCCGTCATCTATGACCATTTCACCCAGGAGCTGCGGACGCCGAAGATGTCTACGCCGACCTTGTCCGGAAAGCACAGCGAGAGGCCTCGGTGCCCGTCATTTCCATTCAGCGGCGCGACGGGGCTCCCAGCCGGTGATCTCGACGCGGAAGCCCGGGGCGTGGCGGGTGCCGGGGCGCCATCGCGGCTCTGGCCTTTCCGCTGCGGCCGGGACATCGACGCCGCGATCGCGCATCAGCCTGAGGAGGTAGGTGCGAGCCTGAGCAGGCCCGGGCCAGCGGCGTTTGATGACCTCGACCTGGAAGGGGGTGAAGAGCAAGTGGTAGACGGTGCGTCGGGGCATGGTGGGACCTCGGGGAGCAAGCCAGATTGGCGGGTCGGCCCGGCGGGCACGGAGGCCAACAGGGTTGGTGAGCGTCAGGCCGACGCCGCGAGGTACGTGCGCGCGAGACGATGGTAGAGGTGGCCGATCGCTGACAGGCGCGACTCGGCCAGGAACCGCGCTCGCTCGATGTCGTCGTTGCCGACGGCGAGGCGGATCCCGCCGGCCGAGTCGATCGGCTCCTCCTCGGTCGTCGCGTCCCAGGGCCCGGGGATCGTGTACTGAATCGCGGCAAGCTCCAGCGGCCGCGCGCGGCCCCGATCCCAGTTAGCCAGCACCTCGCTCAGGTCGAAGTGGACGTCGGTCCGCGCGCGTCCGACCGGCAAGCTCGTGGTGGGCGTCATGTCGTGCAGCAACGTCCGGCGCAAGATGAAGGGAATCCCCCAGCGTGCACCGCCATACGTCACCAGCTGATACTGGAGCCGAAGGCTCTTCTCGACGATCTGCCAGAAGGCAGCGAGCATCTCCACCTCTTCCTGGCGGCTCCGTGCGAAGAACGTCTTGACGCGCCATTCCTCGTTCTGGCGGTACGCGAACCCAAGCGACATCAGCCGGGCGTACTCCGGCTCGATCCCTAGGTGCTCCTCGAGGGCCACGTTGACGAGGTCGCGCTCCTTCGGCAGGAGTCGACCCTCGCGGTAGGCCTCCCAGGAGCCCTCGCTCGTGTGCACGAAGCCGCGCAGGTAGCGGATGGCCTGCAGAGACACCGGCCGGGCGAGGTCCGGGTGGAGCTGGCGGAGGTCGGTGTCGAGCGCGGTCACGGGGTCGACGATTAGGATCACGGTAGACTCCCCTGCAGCGGGTGGCTTGAGTGGCGAGCGGTCGCCGGGCGCGGCGCGAAGCGGCTCCTGCTCGCTCGGCACGCACCGGAGTTCCGGCTCGCACGTGAGGTCGGGGATCCAGAACGCTGTCCAATGACGCCGTCTGCTGCTCCCCACGCCGCTGCGGATGGGACCTCTTTTGATGCGGCATCGGAAGCCGCGCGGAAGGCCGCAACACGGCAGGCGGGATCACGCAGGGCGGCCTCGGTGAACTGGAGGTGCGGCCGGGGCCAGATTGAGCCGTCGGGCTTTGCGGCGCTGCGGCTCAGGACCCGGTCAACGGCGGGCCCGACGATCCCTCGCGCGAAGCTTCCGAAGGGCCTCGATGGACGTCGTGACCGGTACGGGCCAAGTGTCATTACTCGCGACCGCGACAAACACGCCGGACCCCCAGGCTCGTCGAGGATCTCCGTGCTCCGGCTCCGACAAGAGCTGAAGGACACGACCTCAGCGAGTTTGGAGCTGCCGCGATCCAAGCCGATCTGCTTCATCGCGCCGAGCCGGCAGCGGTCGACCAGAGGGCAGCGATTGTCCCGACTCGCGAAGGAACGCGTCGGTGTCCACCTCGGCCTCGAGCTCCTCCCGCGTGCCCGACTTCTCGCGTGCGTAGGAACTCGACAATGTCACCAAGAGCCGCGACGAAATCAGACCGCCGCGCGCCACGAGGCCGCCAAACGGCAGCAATACCCCGAGCCCCAGGCGAAGAGCACCGCGAGCGAGTGAATGACCCCGCGTGAGCGAACCAAGGTCCCGAGCCGACACCAAGCCGCCGCGGGGCGCCGTCAATGAACGGGTCTCGCGGGCGCCCAACCATCGTCAGAACGCATCGAACGCAGCGGGGCACGGAGCGCACGCAGCATGCCGCCCCTATATATTCATTAGGCATCTCCACATCCGCTCCCGCCTCGTCCTTTTCGCCAACTGAGCGTCGCGGAAGGCGAATTCCCCCGATATCGGCGCGCAGAGCCGATCGCCGGGTCATTCAGCCGATCCAGCGGCTCTTCGTGAGCTGGTCGAGCTTGCTCTCGATCAGGCGCTCGGCCGGCCGTACGTCGTCGGGCGCATTTTCCGCGCGCGAGATCCCCGCGTCGGGCTCGGGGATCTCTCTCGTGCGGGCCTGCTCGGGCGCGGTCGACTCCCGGCTCGGCCCGTTCGGCCGGACCGTGGGTGTGGCGGCGCCCGCGCGTCCGGACCGTGCTCGCGACAATCGTGCGCACCTCGTCGGGACCGAGCGGCGGGCCGTCGAGGACCGTCGGGAGGTATTGCCTCAGTGCGCTCTTGATGGCGCTCGGCTGGCGCCAGCGCGGAAGAGCGAAGAGCAGACCCAGGAGTTCGAGGTCCTCGGGACTGTCGAGGCTGAAGTAGAGGCTGCGGTAGTGCACCTCGGGCATCCTGACGGCCCCAGGGCGTGAGGAGTGGTCGGTGGACCGTCTGTGAGAACTCACAGAACTCACAGACCATCCACCGAGCGCTACCTCTTGGCTAGCTTCGCGAGGTGGCAGCCGAAGCGGTAGTAGCCCACCGCGTTCTGGATCCCGGGTTGGCGACGAGCGTGGCATGTGAGGCGAGCTGCTGAAGCCTGGCGCCGAGACGCTGCGCGCCGCCGCTGGTCATCCAAAGGACCCCGAGGCTCCGCGCCTCGTCGCCCCACAGCATCCGCCCATGCGCGAGGATCGCCTCGGCGTGTCAGTCGAGGAAGGGCTCGACGAGGCCGGCGATGTCGATCACGCGCCGGCCGACTGGCAGCGCGTTCAGCGGGACGAGGTCGCTCAGCCCGTGAGGATCGGTCTCGAGACCGTAACGGCTGGACGATCTCACCGACCGACATCGAGGAGGAGCTTGGCGATGCCCGTGTTGTCGGGTGAAGCACTGCGCGGGAATGACCTCGAAGCCGTGAAGTGTGAAGTAGCGCTTCGAGCATATTGCTCACTCGCGGGCCAGATTTACCCTTCGGGCCGGGCCTCGATTCGCGCGCGTCGCGACTCGCGGACGACCGGGCGCGCGGCGTCCACGGCCACGGCGCAGTCAGCATGCGGAGCAAGCGGGCCGCCGTTGTCTGGGACGGCGCCGGAGAGCTCTTCGTGACTGACTCCCGCGCAGGTGGCGAGCAGGCCGAGCGTGGCCAGCACAAGAGCCAAGGTCAGCGGCGCGAGTGGCGGTGGGGTCCAGCCGAACGCGACCGGGAATCGCAGCGACAAGACAGACTCTGCGGCGATCGCGTCGAACGCGTGCCGGAGCGTCTCCGGTAGCACCGTGAGGTTCTCGGCGGGCGTCCCGGTGCGGTGGGCCTCGCGGGCCTGGCGATGAGAGCGGATGGAGGAATGGAAAGAGCGCAGGGGTCCGAGCAGGAGGGGCCCCTGGATCCCCACAGCGTGGGCCCCTTCTGCCGTATCGGCGTTCCTGTGAACGCCGAATCTATCCGGTTGGAAAAGAGCAAGACGACCTCTGGCGTCACCAGCACGGTACGCGGCCCACGCTGCGGCTGCCGCCAGGTTATGGGCTCAGGCGGGCCGATGGCGTGAGCCGCGCACCGCTCGCACCACCGGGGCGCGCCCCAGCCCGTCGACGCGGACAGTGGTGGGGCAGAAGGGGCCCGAGTTGTTTTGCCCACCGGAACGGTCGGCTACACCACCGGGTTGACTCGTGCCTCTCTCATGACGCGCAGGGTGAGGTTCCATTGCGGAATGGCCACGGCGTGCTCAAAGCCAGTGACGCCCGGCGCGATCGGCACCCAGTGCTGGCGCGCCGTGGCCAGCTGTTTGAGCGGCAGCCAGCTCCAGTACCCGACTTTGATGGCGTAGGCACAGCCGCGGGCGGCGAGCAGGCAAGACACGTTCCGCTGAAAGAACGTAACGCCCATCCGGAACTCTCAGGGCACCCGGAGCCCGCCCGCGCCGTGGACGCTGTCGATGAGGTCCGCAAGAACGCCCCGGCCTGGCGGGAGTCATGCACCTTGCCGGGCCACAGCTGTGAGGCGTGTTCCGGCCGTTCGGCTAAGTCTGAGATTCTCTCGTCAGACCGTAGGCCCAACATCACGAAGCGGAAGTGGCGGGACGCGTTCGTACCTTGAAGGCACTCGCCGATCGGCGGCGGTGACCAGGAGTGCGATCACGCCTCCCCGAGCTAGTGCCGGCGCGCGCTGTATCGCCCCCGATTAGTCGAGCACACAGGGAGCACCCTCACCTTGAGCCGGGGTGTTTTCCCCAGGGAATTGGCGAGAGAAGCGGGATTGGCAAGGTCGTGCTCTACCACTGAGCTATTCCCGCGCCACAGCGCCACATGGTATCACGGATTCAACTCTGGTCAGCCCGCAGGGCCTCGGCGGCGTCCTCGGGAGGCATCGGGTTGATGA
>Ga0099827_10000614_pt1 | contig 16761 bp, 19 predicted proteins | sample CZO8metaG_FD_79339 | JGI IMG/M metagenome (GOLD analysis project Ga0099827, IMG submission 79339) | Vadose zone soil microbial communities from the Eel River Critical Zone Observatory, Northern California, USA - CZOApr15con1.8 metaG | ecosystem: Environmental > Terrestrial > Soil > Vadose zone ...
CGCCGGCTCCAACGAGAAGGCCCGTCACGCCTGCGCCGCCCGTCGGTCCGACCGGGAAGAAGAGGGCCGACACGAGAGTGAGCGTCACGACCTGGCGTGTGTGCGTTGCGAGCACCATACAGCCGAGTCCCGGCCCGGAGTGCTCGAGCAGCATGCCTTCGTGCAGCATCGTCAGTTCGAGGTGCGTGTCCGGGTTATCCACGGGAATGCGACCCGTCTCTGCCGGGAGCAGCACGAGCATGGCTGCAAAGCCGAGGAAGTCCGCCGCGCGCCACGCGAGCAACCACGACGTCCCTCGGTGCGCAGCGAGGGCGCCGAGTTCCGTCGTGCCGGCGGCGACAGCAGTCGAGAACACGACCATCATCAAGACGGGCTCGACCAGCGGCGCGATCGTCATCTCCCTCGAGGCCCCCATGCCGCCGAACGCACCGCCAGCGTCGAGCGCTCCGATCGCGGTCAGGAAGCGAGCTAGCGCGAGCAGCCCGAGGAGCAGGATCGCGTCGCCCAGCGGAAGGACCGGCGGCCCCACGCGGAGGACCGGAACGAGTGCGCCCGTAGCCGCCGTGGCGGCGAGTACGAGCACTGGAATTGACCGGAAGAAACCGGAGGCTGTGTCCGCCTGCACAGTGCCCTTGCGGAGTAACTTCGTGAGGTCGCGGTACGGCTGAAGGACATCGGCTCCCTGCCGGCACTGGAGCCGCGCCTTCATCTTCTGGATCGTGCCGGTGACGAGCGGCCCGGCCAGCACGAGGAGGATCATCTCGAGGAGCACGAGCCAGAGTGGTCGGTCGCCGGTCATCTGTAGATCACACCGATCAGTAAGAGCGCCACGAAAAGCGCCCCGAGCACGAACCCGATGTATCCGTAGATGCGACCGGTGCTGCGGGCGCGAATCGTCTGCGAGAGCGCCGAAATCTCCCGCTGGACGCGGTGGTAAATGTGCGTTTCGGTGAGATCCACGATCTCTCCGGCGTAGTGGATGCGTCGGACGACGTACGGTGTTCCGGCGGTCTCGCGAGTGACTTCGCGACGCGGATGGTAGAGAGCTGCGAACACGAGTCGGAGCGGCTTCGCAAACGCGGTCGCCGTATAGTCGAACCGCGCCGTGGGTTGCATCCCACATGTCCAGGTGGGAGCGACGCGCCGCGCGGCAGGCTGCAATCCTCGACGCAAGACCCACGCGATCGCGGTCAGCGAAACGAGAAGCGCGGCCAGCATCGTCATCGAAATGGCCGCGCCGTTCGTCCCGGACGGCATCAGCGCGATCGACAGCACCAACGGTCCCCTCGACGTCACGACAGCGCTCGCACCAGGACCATGGAGCAGTTCGGCCGTTGGCGCGTCGAGCAGGCGCATCGCGTAGCCCGGCGCGACGCCAAGCACGACGCACAACGCTCCGAGCCACACCATGCCCGCGATCATCGACGGGGGGGCCTCGGTGGCGTGCTCGGCGTGGAACGTTCGCGGGCGGCCAAGAAACGTGACGCCGTACGCCTTTGCGAAACAGGCAGCGGCCAGGCCTCCCGTGAGCGCCAGCATCGCTGCGGAGAAGACGATGACGAGACCGGCCGGGCCATGAAAGCGGCTCGCGCCCCCCAGGAGCGCTTGGAACGTGAGCCACTCGCTCACGAACCCGTTGAGCGGCGGGAGCGCAGAGATCGCGATGGCTCCGAGCAGAAACAGCCCCCCCGTCCACGGCATGCGCCGGGCGAGCCCGCCGAGCTCCTCCATGTTGCGGACGTGCGTGCGACAGAGCACGCTCCCCGCCCCAAGGAAGAGGAGGCCTTTGAATGCCGCGTGGTTGACCGTGTGAAGCAGTGCGGCGGTGAGCGCGACGGTCGCGATGGCGCCGCCCACGCCCTCCTGGCGCCACAGAATCATCGTCAGCCCCACTCCGATGAGGATAATTCCAATGTTCTCAACGCTGTGAAACGCGAGCAAGCGCTTCAGGTCATGCTGTTGGAGCGCGTAGAGCACTCCGAGCACGGCTGACGTTGTGCCCACGAAGAGCACGACCCATCCCCATGACAACGGCAGCGGCCCCGCGACCGGGGCGAGGAGGTCGAACGCGAAGCGCAGGATCCCGTAGATCGCAACTTTGATCATGACGCCCGACATGAGTGCCGAGACGTGGCTCGGGGCCGCAGGGTGCGCACGAGGAAGCCAGACGTGGAGCGGGATCACACCGGCCTTGACGGCGAAGCCCCCGAGCGCCAAGAAGAACAGCGTCGTTCGTGTCACGGGGTCCAGGCCATGCGCCGCCACGCGAAGTGCCGCAAAGTCGAATGCTCCGCTCCGCTCGGTGAGGGCAAGAAATGCCACGAGGAGCAGAGCGGTCCCCCCATGGGCCATCACCATGTACAGGAGCCCCGCTCGCGCGTGCTCGCCGTCTCGGTCGTCGGACACGACGAGGACATAGCTCGCGAGCGTCATGCCTTCCCAGCAGAAGAGGAAGGTCAGCGCGTCGCCGGCGCAGCAAAGGAACGCCATGGAGCCCAGGAACACGTTCAGCGCGAGACCCTGCGCGGTCTGCCGCGCCGATCCCGCGTCGGGCGAGTGCGCCCGAAGATACGCCGGACCGTACACCGCCGCCGCCACGGCCACGAGCGAGATGACGAAGAGGAAGTACGCCGAGAGACCGTCAACCGAGAGCGAGAGCCGAGCGAACGGGAAGAGGACCGGGAGGGGCAGGGTCAGGGTGCGGCCGGGTTCGCCGAGAAGCACGCCGAGTGAAATGCCGAAGCCGGCCACTGCCCCCGCAAACGCAGCTACGTGACCGACGGCGAGGGCGAGTCGGCCCGACGACCGCGCGAGCAACACGGACGAAAGCGCCCCTGCCCCGTAGCACGCAGCCATCACACTTAGGCCAAAATCGACGTCCACGTCGCCTCACTTGATCGCGGCCAGACCTTAGTTAGAACCGCCCGCCGCCACTACAATAGGTACTCGGCGTGAGAGCGCAGCGACCGCGCGCCCATCCTGCGCCCAGCAGCGCGGAGCCCCAGACCGTGGCGGCAGTTCTCGAGTGCCAGCCAATTGGACATCACCTCTGTTCAGGTCCCCGACTGCGCCTAACGCGTGGGCCGTGCGCCGAGCCAGAACGACGGTTCGCTATCGGTGGCGCTACCGCCGTGCGTACGAGCATCACAAGCCGTGTCGAAAGGGTTTTCAGGCCGTATTCATCGAAGTTGATAACCGTGTGTCGCTCGCTCGTCTCTTCGATCGTGCCCGCCCCATACTGCGACTGCACGACGCGATCGCCTTTGGCATAGATGCGCATCGGCCCTCCTGTTCAGGCGAGAGTGTCGATCACGCCGACGCGCGCCGGAGAACCCTGAAGTGCGCGTTGGCGTTTCATCGAGATGACACCGCTTAGTTTGGACGCTCGGAGCGAACCTCGCACCAACCGAGCCAACCGAGTTTCTTTTGTAACCACATACCAGAGGAGTCGAGAACGAGCGACATGTAACCACGCTCCTCGAATGGCCCCATCACGACGCTGCAGCGGAGCAGGAACGTCAGACATCTGACGCCATCGTCGTAGGCCACCATCTCGAGGGCAGAAAGCAGCACCTCGGTAACTCTCGCGGCATCGGGGCCAGCCAGCGTTCGGTCCAGCAAGAATTCATGAACGACGCGAACCTCGCTGTCGACGCGTTTGTAAGCCGCGAGCGCCACTGGAACCGAATCTTCAGTGACAACCACCCAGTCTGATTCCTGGAGGTGCCGTAACCGAGCGCGGGTCAAACAATGACCGGCGGGCAGACAGGTCTGCCGATCGGGCGAACAACAACAAGCGTGCATCACTGCCACATCGAGCGCTTTGCGCTCGAGACTCGGTAGCGGCGTTCCCATCTCCCGTCCTCCGGTCACTCGCTGCTAATTCACGCCCGTTATCGCGGCCGGCGCCTCCGTCGCCTCAGTGTCGCTGACGGGTGTTCTGGCGCCGACCTCATAGGGCGGTGTCGGCCGCACCGCCCGGCGGCCGAGCAGGAACCAATAAAAACCGTACGGCCCGAGCGCCAGCGAGTACGGACCGGCACCAATGCGTCGAAAGCTGGTGCCGCCGAGTAGTTCGACCGGTTGCGTGCCGGCGTACAGACTGAGCAAGAAGTCCACGGACTGCGCTTTCCCTGACAGATTCGCGACGACGAGGATTCGCTCGTTGCTGTGGCGGCGCACATAGGCAAAGACGCTCTGGTTGCGGGGTTCAAGGTACTCGATGGTGCCCCGACCGAACGCTAGGTGCTGCCGGCGCACGGCAATGAGTCGTCGCATCCAGTTGAGCAAGGAGAATGGCTGCCGCTGTTGCGCTTCGACGTTGACCGCTTGAAACCCATACACGGGATCTGCGTTGACCGGGGCATAGAGGCGTGCGGGATCTGCGCGTGAAAAACCGCCATTACGGTCGCCCGACCACTGCATTGGCGTCCGCACGCTCGCTCGGTCGCCAAGGTAAATGTTGTCACCCATGCCGATTTCATTGCCGTAGTAGATGACCGGGCTGCCGGGAAGTGACAACAGCAGCGCGTACCCGAGTTCGAGACGACGACGATCATTCTCGAACAGCGGCGCCAACCGGCGGCAGATGCCGCCGTTCACCCGCATGTGGGGTTCAACGGCGTAGGCTTGGTAGATCGCGGCGCGCTCGGAATCTGTGCACAGCGCGAGGCTGAGTTCGTCCTGGTCGCGAAGGAACAGCGCCCACTGGCACGAGGCCGGAATGTCGGGTGTGTGTCGGAGGCTCTGCACGACAGGCCCGCGGTCCTCTTGTTTCAACGCCATCAACAACCGGGGCATCAACGACACATTGAAGGCCATGTGACACTCGTCGCCGTTTCCAAAGTACGTAGCGACGTCATCCGGCGAGCGATTCGTTTCTGCCAGGAGAACGCGGTCCGCATAGTGCTCGTCGATCAGCGCGCGCATCTCCCTCATAAGCGTGTGCGGGTCGGGCGGCTTTCCGCCGCCACGTCCCTCGCCTTCGACGAGATTCGGAAGGCCGTCAAGTTTCAGCCCGTCCACCCCCACGTCCAGCCAGTGCCGCAGGACTTTCAGAACCACACGGCGCACGCGGGGGTGATCGACGTCAAGCGCTTGGTCCGACAACTGATTCACGAGTAGTTCGGTGATCACCCGGATGCCCCGCGCACGTGCCTCGGCGAGAAGGCGTTCGAGATCCTGCACCGACCCGAAGCCTCCCGGGACCGAATGATTGCCTACGGGGTCGTGCTCGTCTTCGTGCAGCGGAGCGGGCTGGGATCCTCCGAGCACCAGGGCCGTCACGCCCAATTCCTGAAGGTAGTCCAGTTTGTCAGTGAGCCCCGCGAAGTCGCCTATCCCGTCACGGTCACTGTCGTAGAACGACCGGACATCTAGTTCATAGAGAACGGCATCTTTGTACCACTGCGAACCCATCGTCTTCCTCTTCATGCTCTTTCAGTGCAACGTTCGGCCTTAACGCCCGAGGGTTCCCGCCGCGCGCTGCAATATCCGAAAATCGCGCATGCATTGCGCCGCCTTCTGGCGCTCTCCAGACAGCAGGACGCAATCAGATTGTTCCTCGGTAATTTCCGCGATGAGCGCGACCAGCCCTCCGACGCCCAACTGCGCAATGAGCCGGCTGACCGCAGGGACCGCGTCACGCTCGTCAGCCTGCTGTGATTTCATCGTTCCTACGCCTCCTCAAACGATCGTTGTGACAAGGTACGCGCTGGGTCGGGATGGCCCGTTCATATGCCGTGTCCGTATCCGTCGGGCTCTTCCTCAGAGTCTGACTGATCGACCCACTCGAACTCTTCTCGCAAGGATTCCTCCGGCACATCGAGCCGGCGAGGAGCAGGTGGGTCTTGAGGGTTCTCCTCGGGCGTTTTTTTTTGGTGGTTGTTTCGACATCTCGCGATTCTCCAGAACGGACACCCCACTCACCGCTCGTCGCGATCCGGTCCATCACGACGTTCCGCGAGCGTGAAGCCGGTGAAGGTTCCACATCCCCTCAGACATGCGAACGATGCCGGACTCTTCGCTGCGTGGGTGACCGTGGCCACTCGCTGCAGCACGCTACTGCAATACGGACATCTCGGACGCCGCAGCTTGCCCTCTTCGCTCTCGTCTCGCATCACGATCCTCCAGGAGGGCACCATCAATCGCCGTGAATGGCCCATCCGTGAGCTACGCAATTCCTCGCTTGGCGCTGGGCTTCCACGATCGCGTCGTCTCGCACACGATAGAGTTGAACGGACCGCGTCGCTGCATCGGACCGCGTCACTTTCAGTTCGAAGCCACCACTCTCCAGGTCGGTCACGAAACAGGAAATCTGTCGCCCGCCTTTGTGGAGAGTCCAGAGGTGTTGCGTCCGAGACGTCGTCCTATCGCGATCTGGGTCATCCATTCCGTGCTCTGGTGTTCACTATCACTGCCACCTTAGGCGGATTCGAGCTGGTCCGAGTCGCGGACAAGGCTCTTCTCAAACCAGGTGCGCTCGCCAGCAGATTCTTTGCCCGTGACTCCGCGGCTCATGACACTTCTCCTCGAGTCACTGGACCAATGGGCGCCATCTCCGCCTCAGCCAACCCCACCAGGGTTGCAGCTCCGGGGCGCGCAACGTCAGTGTCGCGACGCTTTTCGTCGCACAGGGCTGCCGGCGCCGGGGGCAGTTCAACGGCGTCTGGCAAGTCCTGAGCTGTGCCTTCAACCGCTCTCACGATTCTCCTTGCAATCACCTCCAGCTGCGCCGTCACAACGAACTTGTGACCGCCTTCCACCCTCGGCACACATCCGCGTCTGAGCTGCGCTGTGCGACGAGCAGCCAAAACAGCCAATTCAAATGCGCCGATCTGCCTTGGACGATAGATCTCGAAGCCTTCTTAGTGCGCCGTGCCACCGGTGACCTCCCGAGTGAGTTGGGCTGGATCAAAGGAGACGTTCATATGGACGATCTTCCCTTCCCGAAACTGAACGAGCTGGCGAAATGTAATGTGAACGCGCCTGCCCGTCGGCGAGAACTGGCCGTAGCTACCAACGTCGAACGGCCCGCGGTGAGTCCCGCTACACAACACGAAACACTGGTAGATGGAATCGGCCACTTTCGATAGCCGCTCTGCCCGGAGTCTCGCGTCAGGGAATGCCGTTGCAACGCGATCAACAAACGCCCGCCAGGCAACCGCTCCATTCCCTTGATGACGGAACGGCGGACATTCGACCACGGCGTCGGTCGCGAACAGGTCATCTGATGAAGCGAACTCGTGACGGTTGAAGCGGTCATACAGGTGGAGCATCACTTCTTGCGATTTCATGACCTGCGGTCCCATCGTTCACGTCGCAGAGTTTCCGGAATCGCAGTAAACGGTTTTCTGCACCCACACCTCATGACTGTTCTGGAGGACACTGAGGTATCCGTGCCCAGCCAATCTGGTGAGTAGTGCGCGATCCGACACCACGAGCGTCAGCGAACCGATTTCGTCGCGCAACGCCGCGATCTCCAACGCCATGATCAATATGTCCAAGACGACCTGGGTGCTCGGAGGATCCCAGGACCTGTCCACCAAGAGGTGGTGCGCCACCCTATTGCACCTACCGGCGGCCTTGTACGCTGCAAGTCCGAGAACCCTCTTGCCCGAGCGAACACCGATGCGTTCTGACTGGAGGAGGTGCCGTCGTCGCGCGGGCGTGATTAGGTATCCGGCGGGCAGGGCGAGCGCTTCGTTGGAATGGCCGGCGTGCGTGCTGGAAAGCGTTATCGAGTTCTGATCAACTACTCCGCAGTTCATTGTTGCTACCCCGGTTCGCATTCACGGCCGATGGCCGCCGTCGCTCACAAGTCGTTCCCCGAATACGATTGGTTGAACGATTTATTGCACAACGGAAAATCAGGGACGATATTGCCGACGAGCGCCTGAGATAGCGCCGGCCAATTGAAAAATGACGGGTCGACGATTTTCACACGATGCAATCGGCCGTCGTCGCCTGTCATGATCCAGTGGACAATTCGCCCGCGCCACCCCTCGACAATGCCGAACGCCGGCGTGAAGGCATCCAGCCGGCCGAGTTCCGCTTGTACGTGTCGCGACGGCACATTGCGACACGCCTGCTGAATCAACTCTGCGGACTCGTGCACTTCATCGACTCGCACGCTCACTCTCTCCTTCACGTCACCATTCGCAAAGACCGGTACATTGAATTTCAAATGCGGGTACGCTGCGAACGGATGGTCACGTCTCGCATCGATGTCGATGCCGGATGCGCGCGCCACGTATCCGAGCACCCCGTGATCTGTGGCCAGCTCAGGCCTCAGGACGCCCGTGCCTTCGAGTCGATCCAGCACCAACGTGTTCTTCAGACAGATCTCCACAATCTGATCGAAGTCGGCGACGACTGTCTCGACACGCACGGCGAGATCCGGCGGGACCGATAGATCGCGCACCAGACCTCCCGGAGACAAGACTCCACGGAGAAGCCTGAGCCGGTGAGCTGCTTATTCAGACGCAGGAGCTGCTCGCGGATCCGGTAACAATGCGCGTGGGCGACCGCAAATCCTGTGTCGTTTGCGATCGCTCCAACGTCTGCGATGTGGTTGTAGAGACGCTCGAGTTCGAGCAGAATCACGCGCAAATAGCGCGCTCTGAGTGGCACCTCCACATCCGCCGCCGCCTCTACGGCTTGACAGTACGCCAATGCGTGCCCGACGCTCGTGTCGCCGGAAACGCGCTCTGCGAGCTCCACGCCGTCGACAGGCTCACGCCCTTCGAACAGTTTTTCGGTGCCTTTGTGTGTGAAGTAGAGACGCGACTTCATGTCGATGATGGTTTCGCCCATCACGCTGAAGCGGAAGTGTCCCGGCTCGATCACGCCCGCATGGACCGGGCCAACCGGTATTTCGTACACGCCCTCCCCACCGACGGGCGTGAAGGGAAATGGCTGCCCATCGTCAGTGAACTCCCACCCGTTGGCGTCTTTCCGCAGCGGGTAATAACGGTCTGGCCAGAAGCCGTGCTTGACGAGTGGGCGCGGGTCCGGATGGCCCACGAAGAGGATGCCGAATAGATCTCTAATCTCGCGCTCGAATCGTGAGGCCGGATAGTGAAACGACGCCAACGACGGCGATTCGGGCTGCGCAGCCTCGAAGCGAGTTGAGGCATGAAGGAACCAATTCGCCGAGCGATGGGCGAAGAGATAGTGTACAAAGAAAGCCCCTGCCTCTCGTCGCCGATCATCGGCAGCCATGAAAATCAGCTCCGCACCGAGCGTGCGACACGCGAGGTCGCCAAGCTCCTTGATGTCAGATGCCGAGACGCGGCAATGCACCTCGTTCGGGCGCGGCGCCGTGATGTCTCTCACCTGCACCGGGCCGTCGGTAACGGCGCGCAGAACGGCGTCGAGAGTCGTCGTCACGGGATGACCCCACGTACTGACTGAGTGATCAGGGCCGAGATCGGCCGCGGAAGTGTCACGCCGAGCACGACGAGGACGCCGACCGACAAGGCCAACGCCGCGAGTGACCAATTGCACCGTTCGCCGACGGCGACACCGGCTGGCGCCTCGCCGTACAGCATCCCATTCAGGTGGTCGATCAGGGACGCGAACACAATCAGCAGGAGCACGAGCACCACGCCCGCCACCCAGAAACGACCGCTGACGACTGCCGCGCGCACCAGGAGGAACTCCGAAACAAAGAGGCCGAATGGTGGCAACCCGACGAGCGCCAGGATACCGACGGCGAACAAAGAACCCGTCCACGGCATCACGCGCAGCAGACCCGTGACCTTGGCGATTTCGGTCGTTTCATATCGATGCAGAATTCGCCCAGCCAACAGAAAACTCATGGACTTGGCCACGGCATGATTGACGACGTGCAACAACGCCGCGAACGTGCCGAGTGGACCCAGCGCGAGTCCAATGCTGACGAGACCCATGTGCTCGACGCTCGAATACGCGAGCATCCGCTTGTAGTGGTGCTGAATGACCAGGCTGAAGGCGCCAATCGTCAAGGACAACAACCCGAACGCGGTGAGCAGGCTGTTCGTGAACCAGGGACTCACAGAGACGTCGACCACGGCTTTCCAACGTGCGATCGCGTACATCGCAACGGCGAGCAGTACGCCGGACATCATCGCGGAGATCGGCGACGGCGCCTCAGAATGCGCGTCTGGTAGCCACGTGTGCATCGGGGCCATCCCGGCTTTCGTGCCATACCCAATCAGGATGAACGCAAACGCCAGCTGCAGAAGTTGAGGATGAAGCGACGGTGCAGTCGCCCGAAGGACGGTCCAATTCAACGATCCAGGGACCTCGCCAGCCGTCGTGACGAAATCGAAGTACGCCAGCACCGTGCCGGCAAACGCCAAGGCGATGCCGACGGAACAAATCAAGATGTACTTCCAGGATGCCTCGACCGACGCTTTCGTGCGAGTCAGCGGAATCACCATGGCCGACGTGATGGTGGTCGCTTCGATCGCGACCCACATGAGCGCGACGTTCTGGATCGTGACCGCGGCGAGCATCGTGAACACGAACGCGTTCGTGAAGATCCGAAAATGGCGAGTCTGCGAGAGCTCCTCACGATCGGGGCGACCCACGCGCTGGCCCAGAATCGCGGCCAGCAGCGCGACGAACGCGATGCACAGCGCCAGCAGCGAGGACAGCGCGTCGACACGCCAAAGGGCGGTGGCTGACGCAGCATCCTGGAGCGGTCCCGCAGTCACGACGGTCGCGCATAGCGCGATGCTCGCGGCAAAAGACAGCGACGCACCGATCAGGCTTACCCAGCCGACGAACCGCTTGTACGGGCGAACGAGAATCGCCAGACAAGAAGCCAAGAGCGGCGGCATCAGCAGAACAGAAAGGATCATGCTCACGTCACGCTCTCAGTGCCGCAGCCGCGTCAATTCTTCGACGTCAATCGAATCGAAGGTTTCGTGAATGTGGTAGACAAAAATCTGCATCACCAGGAACCCCATCAACGCATCGAGGAACACTCCAAACTCGACAAGCAAAGGCACCCCGTAGGTGCCCACTACTGCAAGGAGGGCAATCGCGTTCTCCAGCATCAGGAAGCCGATCACCTGTGTAATCGCCTTCTTTCGGCTCACCACGATGAACAGGCTCACGAACAACAGCCCCATGGCCAACGGTAACCCCTGACGGGTCGGCAGATGCGTGACGGTCATCCAGGGTCGAGCCAGCACGTACGCGAACAACACGAGCACGCTGGCGATCACCAGAGAGACTTCGGTGTTCACGTAGGGCGTCGCTTCACGCTGCGCTCCAAACCGCCGTTGCATCGTGCGCAGCAACGCCGGTATCGCCACGCCTTTCAACGCGAGTAACCCTGCCGCTACCCAGTACAGCTGCGGGTCGCGCCCGTAATACCCCACGGTTGCCGTAATCGCCGCCAACAGCCACGCCTGCCACTTGTACGCAGTGATATACGCAGGCACTCCCTTGCGCCAGAGCACGATCAGCGCGGTCAGCAGCATGCCGCTGCTGCCGAGCGTGACCAACTGTGAAAACGTACCGTTCACCACGCTTATCTCGCCAGAACAGTCGACATGACTGCGAGAGCTGCGAGCACGAACGATGCGCTCAAGAGCTCTGGAACACGAAAGAGACGAAGCTTGGCAACACGCGTCTCCAACACCGCGATCACGACGGCGAGCACTCCGAGTTTCGCGATGAGGCTCACGAATCCGATCGTTAAGGCCACCGGTGACAGAGAGGAAGCAATGCCCCACGGCACGAAGAGATTCGCCGCAAGCGAGAGAAAGACGAGTAACTTCAGCGCGGCACCCCACTCGATCAACGCGAGGTACGGTCCCGAATACTCGAGAATCATCGCTTCGTGAATCATCGTCAACTCGAGGTGGGTGGACGGATTGTCAACCGGCAGCCGGCCGGTTTCGGCGAGTGTCACGATGAACAACGCCGCGAATGCCAGAACGTGCCCGGGCCCCAGCGCCGCGCGCGGCTCGGCGAGCGTCCGGGCAACAATCTGCGAGAAACTCGTTGATCCTGCGTTGAGCGCGAGCGCGACAATGGACAGCGCCACGGTTGGCTCGGTCAGGGCGACGACCGTCATTTCTCGGCTGGCTCCCATGCCGCCGAAGGGTGAGCCGGTATCGAGGCCAGCGAGCGCGAGAAAGAACGTACCCAGTAACAACAAATACACGGTCGCGAAGAGGTCACCCACGAGGAAGGGACCGGATGGAGCGATGATCAGGGGTACGAGCGAGGCCACCAGGACGCTCGTGCCAAAAACAACGAAAGGCGTCACGTTGAAGATCCACGACGCGGTGTGCGAGACGACCGCCTCCTTGCCAAAGAGCTTGCGGATCTCGAAATACGGCTGCCAGGGCGGGGCCCCTCGCCGGCCTTGCAATCGTGCTTTGAGCCAACGGATGAAGCCAACGAGCGCGGGTGCAAGCGCGACCGCCACAAGCGTCTGCAGCGCGATCGCAAGGTATCGACTCATTTGAACCACCACGCCGATGCGAGCGCGACCATGAGCGCGCCTGCCAGATAGAGCAAATACAAGTGCACAGATCCTCCCTGCAGCCGGCGGACCTGTGTGGCGCATGCGAACATGCCTCGTGCGACAGGATCGTAGAATGCCCGTTCGATCCACGGCACGACCTGACTCGTGTAGGTAATGGAACGGACGAAATACCGCGACTCCGGGTGCACGCTGATGCTGAGATCCTCAGTCGGGCGATACAACTCAGAGAACACCCGGCGTAGTGGCTCCGCAAAGGCGGATGATGTGTATTCCATGCGCGCTGTCTGTTGGATCCGGCCACACCCCCACGTATCCGCGTGCCTCAGCTCAACGCCGCGAACGCGAAGCACGGCCACGAGCACGACGATCACTGATGTCAGGAAGCACGCAATCAGCAGCGGCGACACCTGGGCGATACCGTTCGGGGCCACGAGCCATACGCTTCCTACGGCGGCTGATGGTGCAGGCGGAGTGCGCGGGGACAGGCTCTCGACGATTCGGTATATGCCGCTGAGGGTGTGTGGCGCCATCAGACCCAGCACCACGCAGCCTGCCGCGAACACGCCCATCACGGCACGCGACGACCAGTGCGCCTCACGCGCATGGGCGGCGTTATCGGAACGCGGCATCGCGAGAAAGCTGATCCCAAACGCTTTGACGAAACACACCGCGGCGAGTCCGCTGGTGAGCGCGAGCACGCCGATCGCCAGCGGTGTGCCAATCGCGACCTCGGGCTGCGGGATCTGGGCGCCGGACAGAAGCGCCTGAAACACCATCCATTCCGACGCGAAGCCATTGAGTGGCGGCAAAGCTGCGGCAGCCGCCGAACCAATCAGAAACAAGATGGCGGTCTGCGGCATCCCCTTGATGAGGCCGCCCATCTGCTCCATGTTTCGAGTGTGGGCTTCGTGCAGAACGTTGCCGGTAGCCAGGAACAACAGCGCCTTGAAGCACGCGTGGTTCAGGGTGTGCAAGAGCGCCGCGCCGAATCCAACCAGAGCCAGCGCACGAAGACCATAGCTCTGCAGGACGAGGCCGGCGCCAATTCCAAGAAGAATGACGCCGATGTTTTCGACCGACGAGTACGCAAGCAGCCGTTTCAGATCGTTCTCCGTCAGCGCGTACAGCACGCCACCCAGCGCCGAGAGGGAGCCGGCCGCCAGCACCAGTCCCCCCCACCACGCCGGGCCGGTGCCGAGAAAGTCGACGACGACCCGAAGCAAGCCATAGACGCCCAGCTTGATCATCACGCCCGACATGAGGGCCGAGATATGAGACGGTGCCGCCGGGTGCGCGCGCGGGAGCCACACGTGCAGGGGCACGATGCCCGCCTTCGAGCCAAACGCCACGAGCGCAAGCAGGAAGACACCGCTTCGGGTCTCAGCAGGCATCAGCGCAGCCCCGGCGCGCAAATCTGCGAAGGTCGTCGCGTCGCCGCCGGGGGCCATCATCAAGAACATCGGCAGCAATAACAGGAACCCGAAATGCGTCATGACCGCATACCAGAGACCGGCGTGCCGCGTCTCGAGGTGCTCGCTTTCGGTCATGACGAGGAAGTACGACGTGACCGCCATCAGCTCCCACGCCAACAGAAACGTGAAGACGTTCGCCGCGCACGGGACAAGGGTCATCCCGAGCAGAAACCCGTTGAACATCAGGCCGAATAGGCGTAGCGAATGACGGCCCTCGTACTCCGCTGTGTAAGTGATGCCGTAAATCGCCGCGAGGAGACCCACCGCGGCGATAAGGACGAGAAAGAAGGCGCCGAGCATGTCCAGCCGGATCACGATGCCGCCGGCAGCGGAAACCAGACTCGGGAGCATCGCTTCCACGGGCACACGCGTCGCGAGCACGCCTGCGGCGGCGGCTAGGCCGCCCACACAACCGGCAACCGCTCCAAGCGCTGTGAATGCTCGAGCCAAGCGTTCCGATGGCGCCAGAAGCGAAAGACACGCGCCTCCGGTATACCCGACGACCATCACAATCAGCGCCGAACTCCCGAAGGCCATCAACGAACCGCCTTCGCAGGTTCGAGAGTTGGAGCTGCCGTTCCCCGCTTTTCGGAAAAGCGATCGAGTCCTTCGAGAATGCCGCGCAAAATGTCGGTGGGCTCCGGCGGGCAACCCGCGATGGAGATGTCGACCGGAATCACCTGATCGACCGGACCCACAACAGCGTAGCTGCCTTTGAACACTCCGCAGGTCTTCGCGCAGTCACCAACCGCGACCACGAATTTGGGTGACGCGGCGGCCTCATAGGTTCGGCGCAGCGGAATTTCCATGTTCCGCGTTACAGGACCGGTCACGAGGAGCATGTCCGCATGACGCGGCGACGCCACAAAGTGCATCCCGAAGCGTTCCATGTCATAGATCGGGCTGGTCAGCCCTGTGATTTCGAGCTCGCAGCCGTTGCAGGAGCCCGCGTCGACCTCGCGAATCGCGAGCGCGCGACCGAAAAGACGTTTGATTCGCTGCTCGAGCGCGCGACCAATTTCAATGGCCGCCGGATCGCCGGCCTGCAGGATCTCCGTAGCGATGCCCGTCTTCCAAATCTTCGAAAACAACAGCATGCAGGAACGCCTCTCAGCGGCTGATGAGGGAGATCAGGTGCGCGACGAGACCCGCCAAAGCGAGAACGATCAGCTGATTTCTAATCCTCCGCCGCGCGCGGGCACTCGTGGGAAGCGGTAGGTCGGACCAGACAGACTCAGCGATTTCCCGTTTTTGTCGATTGGGCTCAAGCTTCACGCGAGGAGAGCCTTGGTGTCTTTGTTGTGGCGCTGCGTTCTCGGTCACTTCTCCGCCGTTCCAGAATCCGGGGCGCATTCCGTTAGCGACGCGCCTCACGTTGGAGTTCTCTCAACATCGTCTGCGTGTCGATCAGGTGGTTGTTGAAGATTTCCCGCGCGACCGCCAGCAGCTTGGTGAGAAGCGGGTCGCTCAGCGCATACTGCACGGTCGTTCCGAGCTTGCGCGGCGTCACGATGTTCTTGCTCCGCAGAATCGCAAGTTGTTGGGACACGATGGGCTGTTCGAGCTTCAGCGCCTGCTGCAGTTCCTGGACGCTGCGCTCGCCCGTTCCGAGCACCTCGAGAATGCGGATGCGGATCGGGTGAGCAAGGGCTCGGAAAAAGTCCGCCTTGAAAGCCTGAAGGGAACGCGGCATATCGCGATATTTTCGAATTGGCCCCTGTCAGCGAGCACATTTCCGGAAACGTGGGTGTTGCCACCGAGCTGTCGGTTTACGTCAACCGCTAGATTAGCATGATATAGTAACATTGTTATATTTCGAAAGAGGGGAACTGGCCATGTTCAGAAACATCCGCCTGCTGGTCGTCGCGGTGATCACCCTGGCGAGCGTGGCGTGTGCCAAGCCTCCGCAGGCCCAGGTCGACGCCGCGAACGCCGCACTCAGCAAAGCGACGGGCGCCGGGGCGCCCGAGTACGCACGCGAGGCGTACAGCGCGGCTCAAGAGGCAGTGGCGAAACTCGATGCGGAGCTCAAGACCCAGGCCAACAAATTCGCGCTCACGCGCTCGTACGCGGAAGCCACAAGGCTCGCTGCCGCTGCAACGGCAGCTGCGGAGAAAGCCGCAAATGACGCGGTGCAACGCAAGCAGGCAGCCCAGACGGAAGCCTCGACGGTCGTTGCGGATGCACGCGCGGCGATTCAAGACGCCGAAACCGCGCTCAGTGATGCCCCGAAGGGCAAGGGCAGCAAGGCGGACCTCAAGGCTCTGCAGTCCGATCTGACGGCGGCAAAGTCAGCGCTCGGCGAAGCCGAAACGGCGCTAAACAACGAGCACTTTCGGGACGCGAAGGCCAAGGCGGAAGCGGCCAAAGAAAAGGCGACTGGCGTTAAGGCCGGCGTCGATCAGGCAATTCAGAGCCGGCAGGGAGGCCGCCGCAAAGGCTAGGAACTTGGGGACTTCGGCACCTCCGTTAAGCGAGAGGACGGCGTGATCATCGGCGCCGCCAAAATCGATCGCGACGTGACCGCTGAGTACCGGCTTGAGGCACGAGATCGTTTCCTGGCGTCGGCCTGGAGGGAACTAGCCTCCTCGTCGGACTGCGAACTCGCACTGGTTCGTGTTGCGCGATTGGCCGTTCCTGAGTGTGCCGATTGGTGTTTCGTGCATATGGTGGATGCATCACCCGTCGGTCGCCTAGTTGAGGTCGCCTACGCGTACCCGGAATCGGCGGCCCTGGCTGAGCCGCTTCGTCACAGTCAGACGACCGCCGCGACGTCCGCGCGGCCGCAATGGGCGAAAA
>Ga0099827_10000619_pt1 | contig 16728 bp, 14 predicted proteins | sample CZO8metaG_FD_79339 | JGI IMG/M metagenome (GOLD analysis project Ga0099827, IMG submission 79339) | Vadose zone soil microbial communities from the Eel River Critical Zone Observatory, Northern California, USA - CZOApr15con1.8 metaG | ecosystem: Environmental > Terrestrial > Soil > Vadose zone ...
AGTCGGCAAAATCGGGATGGGGTTCGTGGTCCTGGTCGGATTCGCGCCCACCGATACCGAAGACAGCCTTGCTTGGATGGCCGACAAGATCCTCGGTCTGCGGGTGTTCGGCGATCCCGCGGGCAAGATGAACCTCGCGCTCGCGGACGTGCACGGTGGCATCCTGGTCGTGTCGCAGTTCACGCTGTACGGTGATGTCAGCAGGGGCCGGCGGCCGAGCTTCGTGGACGCCGCGCCGCCGGAGGTCGCCACTCCGCTGTACGAGCGGTTTGTCGCGCTCTTGAGGGAGCGGGGAGCAGGGAGCGGGCTGCAGGTCGCCACTGGGGAGTTCGGCGCCATGATGGAAGTGGAGCTGGTGAATGACGGACCCGTCACCCTGATCCTCGAGAAATGATCGTCCTGGCGAGCGGATCGCCGCGTCGGCGCCAGCTGCTCGAGATGATCGGGCTCGAGTTCCGCGTGGTGCCGCCCGAGGTGGACGAGACGCTGGGGCCGTCGGAGCAAGCCGAGGGCTACGTGACGCGGCTGGCGCGCGAAAAGGCGAGCACGGTGGCGGGGCGCGAGCGCGGGGCCATCGTGCTCGGGGCCGACACGACCGTCGTGCTGCGGGGCACGATCTTCGGGAAGCCGGCGAACCCGGAGGAAGCCGTGGCCATGCTGCGGCAGCTCGAGGGGCGCAAGCACCAGGTGATGACCGCGGTCGCGGTGGCACAGGATGGGCGGCTCGAGCACGCGCTCGACGTGACCGACGTGACGTTCCGACCCCTCAGCGACGCCCAGATTGCCGCGTACGTGGCGACCGGCGAGCCGCTCGACAAGGCGGGCGCGTACGCGATTCAGGGGAAGGGCGCAGCGCTCGTCGAAGGGATCCGGGGAGACTTTTTCGGCGTGATGGGACTGCCGCTGCGGCTCGCGCTCGAGCTGCTCGAGCGGTTCGGGGTGTCCTACCGCTTCACTCGGTAAACGGGGATCTTCTTCGACTTGCCCTTGACCTGGATCGGCTCGAGAGGATCGACCTTCGGTGGTTGCTTCAGTTGCTGGTAGAAGGGCTCCGACATGAGCACCTCGTTGGGTCCCGCCGTGTCGCAGAGGCGCTTGGCCGTATTCACGGCATCACCGATCACGGTATACTCGAGCCGTCGATCCGAGCCGACGTTGCCCGCGAATACTTCGCCGAAGTTGATGCCGATCCCGATGCGGAGCTCGGGGCGACCCTCTTCCTTCCACTTCGCGTTGAGCTTCTCGAGCGCTGCCAGCTGATCGAGCGCACAGCGCATCGCGCGGTCGGCGTCATCCTCGTGCGCCATGGGCGCACCCCACAGCGCCATGATCGCGTCCCCGATGAACTTGTCGAGCGTCCCGCCATGCTCGAACACGACCTCGACCATCTCGGTGAAGTACTCCGTGAGGAGCGTGGCGATGGCGTCCGGACTCATCGTCTCCGACATCGGCGTGAAGCCACGAATGTCCGAGAAAAACAACACGACCGGCCGCTTTTCACTCGGGAGCCGGCCCGCATCCTGCTGCTGCGCGATCACCTGCGCGATGTTGGGCGAGAAGTAGCGCTGGAAGTTCGAGAGCACCAGCGCCTCGCGGCGCATCTGCTCCGCGCGCTGCGAGTTTTCGATCGCCACCGCGGCGAGCGAGCCGAACGCGATCAGGAACTTGAGGTCGTCGTCGGAGAAGGAGTGCGTCGCGGTGAGGTTGTCCACGTATAGAATGCCGAGCACCTTCTGGTCCATCCCCATGAGCGGCGTACACATCGCGCTGCGCACGCTCTGGATGAGAATCGACTTCCCCTTGAAGCGCTCATCGGCCGCGGTGTTGTCCGACAGGATGGCCACGCGGTCGGACACGACTTTGCGGGCGATGGACTGCGGCACGTGCTTCGAGGCGGACGACTGGGCCGTCCGCCCGCGCGAGATCCGGGGCACGAGCTCGCCGGTCGCGGCCTCGAGCAACAGGATCGAGACCCGGTCCACGTTCATGACCTGGAACGTGAACTCGACGACCTTGTCGAGCAGCAAGTCGAGGTCCTGCTGCTTGGAGAGCTCCTTCGAGATCTCGAGCAGCAGCTCGAGCTTCTTCTCGCGCAGCTCCTCGAGCGACTTGGCGGCGACCTTGAGGTGCGACGCTCCCGACGGCGTGGCGGTCACGATCGCCGGGACGCCGCCCGACACGCTCACGGGTAGCTGGCGCACGATCGTCCCGCCCGCCGGTTTCGCTCCCGTGAACTCAGCGGACACCGAGGGCACGACCTGCGGCCGGGCCACCGGGGCGCTGACCTCCTTCACGCGGAACGCGACCTTGCCGAATGTGATGACGTCGTTTTCGGCGGCGATCGCCTCGGTGATGCGGGCGCCGTTCAGGAAGGTGCCGTTCGAGGAGCCGACGTCCTTGACCTTCACGCCGCCGTCGGCGAGCGACACCTCGGCGTGCCGGCGGGAGATGGTGGGGTCGTAGATCGGGACGTCGCTGGTGACGGCGCGCCCGACGACGACAATGCGGCCGGGCTGCAGGTCGATGGACTGCTCGCCGGTCGTGCTCAGCAACTTGAACACAAGCGCAGAATATAGACGCCCAGAAGCGAAGATGCTAAGACGTTGAGCGAACCATCGTTAGTCACGTGCTTTCGCGAGCGCCAGCGCCCGCAGCACCGCTTGTGCCTTGGCTTCCGTCTCCTCGAACTCGCGCGCCGGATCCGAGTCGGCCACGATGCCCGCACCGGCCTGCACCACCACGCGGTCCGGGCGCACCACGGCGCTGCGGATCGTGATGGCGGTATCGAGGCTGGCGGCGCCCCAGCCCACGTAGCCGACCGCTCCGGCGTAGGGCCCGCGCCGCTCGGGCTCGAGCTCGTCGATGATTTCCATGGCTCGCACTTTCGGAGCGCCCGTCACGGTGCCCGCGGGGAAGCAGGCCTTGAACACGTCGAGCGCATCGTAGCCGTCGCGCAGCTGCCCGCGCACTTCGCTCACGAGGTGCTGCACGTGGGAGTAGCGCTCGATGGTGAGCAGGTCCGTGACTCGCACGCTGCCGAAGCGCGCGACGCGGCCCACGTCGTTCCGGCCCAGGTCCACGAGCATCAGGTGCTCGGCGCGCTCCTTCTCGTCGGCGAGGAGCTGCTTGGCGAGGGTCTCGTCCTCCTCGCGGGTGCGGCCGCGTGGGCGGGTGCCGGCGATGGGCCGGACGGTCACCTCGCTTCCCTCGACGCGAACCAACACTTCGGGCGAGCTGCCCACCAGCGTGAAATCGTCGAGCGCGAGGTAGAAGAGGTAGGGAGCGGGATTCAGGGCGCGGAGGTAACGGTACAGGAGCAGGGGGTCGACGGCGCCGCGCACCTCCTGGCGGCGCGACAGCACCGTTTGGAACGTGTCGCCCGCGGCCACGTACTCGAGCACGCGCGCGACGTCGCGCTCGAACGCGTCGCGCGGGTAGCGCGACTCCGTGGCGACGGGGGGCAGGCCGTTGCGCAGGGCGAGCGGCGCGAGGTCGTGCCGCTGGCCGAGCCGCCCGACCATGTCGTCGAGCCGCGCCTCGGCCGCGTCGTACAGCCGCAGCCGCTCCGCCGGCGCCGCGCGCGGCGGGACCTCCACGTTGGCGACCACGATCGCCCGCCCGAACAGGTTGTCCAGGATGACGAGCGTGTCGGCGATCATCATCACGGCGTCCGGCAGGTCGAGAGTGTCGGCAGGGGGGCGCGGCAGACGTTCGATGGTGCGCACCAGGTCGTAGCCCAGGTAGCCCACTGCGCCGCCGGTGAAGCGTGGCAGGCCCGGCACGGGGGCGGCGGGCAACGCGCGCATGCGCTGCGCCAGGTGCCCGATGGGATCTTCGGTCTCGCCGGCGGCCCGCCAACCCGTGGTCTTGGTCCACCGCTCGACGGCGCGATGGGCGGCGCGGTAGCGCCACACTTCACGCGGCTCAGTGCCGAGAAAGGTGTAACGGGCCCAGCGCTCGCCGCCGACGACGGATTCGAGAAGGAACGCGAACGGCGGTCGGGCGACCTTCACGAACGCCCCGAGCGGCGTGTCGCCGTCCAGCACCACCTCGCGCAGCACGGGGACCATGCCGCCCCGCTGGGCGCGGGCGAGGAAATCGGCGCGGGGGTCGCTCATCCGGAGCGAAGCGGGGTACACGGGGCATGGACCGTTGCCCGAGGCCCGTCGCGCCGCGAGATTGGGGCCGGATGCGCGTCGCGCTCGCCGCCGCCCTGTCCCTGGGAGCGCTCCTCCGTCCTGCGCCCGCCGCCGCGCAGGCGTGGAACTCGGATGCGGCGCTCGCACTGGCGCGCCGCGCCGTGCTGCGCCGCGGCGGCGCCGTCGCCGACTCCTCCCTCCACGATTACAAGGCGCAGGCTCACGGCTTCCTCTTCTTCCTCGGGGCGTTCGGGCAAGGGCTGGCCGATCCCCCGCGGCTTGTGAAGGCCGACCAGCTGGAGCTGGAAGTGTACTGGAAGGCCCCGGCGAGCAGCAAGCAGCGCGTCATCGGGTGGCGCGACCAGGCCCAGCTTCCCACCGACATCAACTACCACCGCGACCACCTCGGCATCGTCCAAAACAATTTCGGCGCCGCCATGCGACTGGGCGAAGGTGACGAGGTGCGGGACGTACCCCACCCGCTCTCGGCGGCAGGGCCCGATATCTACGACTTCGCGCTGGGCGACACGACCACCATCATGCTGCCGGAGCGCGAGGTGCGGGTCGTGACCTTGCGGGTGCGCCCCAAGGATTTCGGCCTGCCGCGCATCGTCGGGACGCTGTACCTGGACGCCGAGACCGCGGATCTGGTGCGCATGGCGTTCAACTTCACGCCGCGCTCCTACCTCGATCCCGCGCTCGAGGATGTGAGCATCGTGCTGGACAACGCGTTGTGGGAGCGGCGCTACTGGCTGCCCTACCGGCAGGAGATCGAGATCCGGCGCCGCGTCACATGGCTGGACGTGCCGGTGCGCGGCATCATCCGCGCCCGCTGGGAGATCGACGGCTACGTGCTCAACCTCGGGCTGGCGAACAGCTGGTTTGCGGGAGACGAGATCACGTTCCTGCCCAAGGCGGAGCGCGATTCCTTCCCCTGGAAGGAGCCGCTCGGCGCCGCGCTGCAGGATATCGCCGAGCCGGTGCGGCAGAACGATCTGGAGCGCGTGCGCGCGGAGGTGGAGCAGATCGCCGGCCGGCGCGCCCTCACGGGTCTCAAGGGCCGCCGGCTCGGCGTGCGGGGCGTATCGGATCTGTTGCACGCGAACCGGGTGGAGGGGCTCGCGGCGGGCGCCGGCGTGGTGGTGCGCGGCGGGGGCGAGCGACGCGAGCTGCGCGGCCGCGCGAGCTACGGGTTCGCCGACCGCCGCGCCAAGGGCACCCTCAGCGCAGTGGAGCGGTGGGGCTCGAGTGCGCTCGAGCTGAGCGTGTATCGCGAGGTGCGCGATATCGGTGACGTCGCCGTGATCGCGCCGCTCTTCAACTCGTTTGCGTCGCAGGAATTCGGCCGCGACTACGGGGACTACTACCTGGCGGACGGCGGACGCCTCACGTACCGGCACGGCGTCGGCGTGCGCAGCGAATGGCGGGCCACCGCCGGGCGGGAGTCGATCGGCTCGCTCGCGGTGGAGGCGGTCCCCGCGAACGGCAGCTTCCGTGCGAACCCCGCGCTCGGCGGTCCCGGAGTTGACGTGGTGCAGCTCGCACTGGAGCGCAAGAGCGAAGGCTTCGCGGTACGGCGCGATCTCCACGTCGAGACGATGCTCGAGGGTGGCCGAAAGGACGGCGGCGCCACGTACCTGCGGCTCTCGGGCGCGGGCCACGTGCTGTTCCCCGCGGGCTCCACCCGGCTGTTGCTACGGGGACAGGGCGGGGTGGCGAGTGCGGATCTCCCCGCGCACCGCGCGTTCGTGCTCGGGGGGCGCGGGACGCTCTTGGGCGACGACTACCGCCGGTGGGGCGGCCGCCGCATGGCCCTGCTGCACCTCGAGTGGCGCGTGCCCGTGCCGTTCGTGTCGCTCGGCGTCGGGCCCTACGCGCGCACGCCTCGTACCCTGACCGTCGCGCCCTACGTGGCCTTTGGGTGGGCCGCCGGTCCGGTGGCGGGCACGCCGTGGACGGCGACACCCGGGACGCGGGTCACCGTGGGGCTGGCGTTCGAGTGGCTGGGTGTGTTCCGCTGGGAGGCGGGATTCGGTACCACGACGCACCGGGTGGGGTTCGCCTTCGACGTGACGCGAGACTTTTGGGGAATCCTGTAAAGCAGGTTGGTGGAGCCTGGGGAGGGTGGTGGAGGTCGGGGGAGGTTGGAACGCGCGCGGAGCAACCTCCTCCAGCCTCCACCACCCTCCACAACCTCCCAAACCTTCGCAACCGACACTACCTTAGGTGCAGTCAAACCAAATGGCCGACACGCACTTCCCGGATGAATGGCTGGCGCACTCGCTGGAGGGCGTCGTCACCCCGGAGCTCCTGGTCGAGCTGCGGGAGAAGGCTCCGCCACCGGCGCGGTTGTGGGAGACGCTCGTGGCCCAGAAGATCGCGAGCGACGAGCAGATCCTGGCGGCCCTGTCCACCCGCTTCCGCCTGAAGCTCGCCGACCTGGCGCACCTCGATCCAGCAGCCAAGGAGCGGGTGCCCGAGCAGGTGGCGCGCCGCTACCAAATCCTGCCGCTCCGCGCGACCGATTCCTACCTCGAGGTGGCGACGGCGAACCCGTTCGATCTCGACGCGGAGAAGGCCCTCGCGTTCGCCACCGCGCGGGAGATCCGGATGTTTTTGCTCGCGCCGTCCAAGATCGCGGAGCGGCTGGACGACTTGTACCGACCCGAGAAGGCCGTAGACAAGCTGCTCGAGGGGATGGAGAGCTCTGCCGAGCTGGTGCAGCTGCAGGACAGCGGGCCCGATGAGATCACGCTCGCGGCCTCCGAAGCGGAGGCGAGCCAGCGCCCCGTGGTTCGCCTGGTGGACCTGATCATCTCTGAGGGGATCCTGGCGCGATCGAGCGACATCCACATCGAGCCGGAAGAGGGCGGGGTGGCGGTGCGCTACCGGATCGACGGCGTGCTGCGCCAGGTCATGAAGATCCCGCGCCAAGCCGGGCTCCCGCTCATCTCGCGCATCAAGATCATGTCGGCGCTCGACATCGCGGACCGGCTGCGGCCCCAGGACGGGCGAGCCCGCGTGGCGGTGAACGGCCAGCCGATCGACCTCCGTGTCTCGACGCTGCCCGCGGCGTTGGGCGAGAAGGTCGTGATCCGAATCCTCGACTCGCGCGCCACCGTCAAGTCGCTCGACTCGCTGGGGCTGAACTCCAACGAGAGTGAAGGGATCAAGCGGCTGCTCGAGAACCACGAAGGCATCATCCTCGTCACCGGCCCGACGGGCTCGGGCAAGACCACCACGCTCTACTCCTGCATCAACCAGATCAAGAGCGAGGGTGTGAACATCGTGACGGTCGAGGACCCGGTGGAATATCGGATGCAGGGGATCGTGCAAGTCCAGGTGCAGGAGAAGGCCGGGCTGACGTTCGCTTCCGCGCTGCGTTCGATCCTGCGCCAGGACCCGAACGTGGTGCTGATCGGCGAGATCCGGGATCGCGAAACGGCCCAGATCGCCGTCCAGGCGTCGCTCACCGGGCACCTGGTGCTCTCGACGCTGCACACCAACGACGCCGCGAACGCCGTCACGCGCCTCGTCGATATCGGGGTCGAAGCCTACAAGATCGCCGCGGCGCTGCGCGGCGTCGTGGCGCAGCGGCTGATGCGGAAGCTCTGCCCCACCTGCAAGGAAGTGTGGATGGAGGCGCCCGCCGACCGCCTCAAGAAGTGGATCCCGAAGGGGACGCCATTGTATCGCGCGGCCGGCTGTCCCGACTGCGCGATGACGGGATACCGCGGCCGTTTCGGGATCATCGAGGTCCTGACGGTGTCGGCCGAGGTGGAGCGGCGCATCGCGGCGGGCGAGACGGCGGAGCATATCGCGGGGGCCGCGCGCCGCTCCGGGATGAAGGGACTGTGGGACTCGGGGCTGGCGCACGTGCTGCGCGGAGAATCCACGCTCGACGAATTAACGCGCGTGGTCGACATCCCGGAGGAGGACGACCATCCTACCGACGCGGCGGCCGCGTCGCGCCGCTCGGCCAGCGGGGGGAAGGCGCGGTCCGGGTCGCCCCAGGGCGCCGCCGTGGCCTTCACGGAGCCGGCGCACAGCGCCGCCCCCGAGGAGCTGACGGCGCACTTCGAGCTACTGGAGGAGCCCGAGCCCCCGCGCGTCTCCGGGCCGCACGGGTTGCCGGCGCGCAAGGTGCTGTTGGTGGACGACGAGGACAGCCTGCGCAGGGTCGTGAAGGACCTGCTCGAGCGCGACGGCTATATCGTCTCCGAAGCGCGCGACGGCGTGCAGGCGCTCGATCAGGTCGACCGGGTGGGCCCGGACATCATCGTGCTCGATCTCAACATGCCCGGCCTCGACGGCTACGGCGTACTGTCGCACCTCCGATCGCGCCCCGCGACCGCCGACATCCCGGTCATCGTGCTCACGGCAAAGAGCGACGAAGACAACGAGGTGCGGGTGTTCGAGCTGGGCGCGGACGATTTCCTCACCAAGCCATTCCGCGCGCGGGCGCTGTCGGCACGGTTAGAGGCGGTGCTGGGCCGACGGCGCTGAGGCGCGACTTGACCGACATTCGAGTCGACTTCATCGATGCCTACCTGCTGCGTCCTGGCGGGTCGGGACTCGAGGTACTGGTGCTGCGACGCGCGGCGGGGGGGCGCTCTCCGGGGTCGTGGGAGACGGTGCACGGGCACATCGAGCCCGGCGAAACGCCGGTGCAGGCGGCGCTGCGCGAGCTGCGTGAAGAGACGGGGCTCGAGCCCGCGCGACTCTACAACGTGTCGCGCGTCGAGGCGTTTTACCGGCATCAGACGAACGAAATCGTGCTGATTCCCGTGTTTGCCGGCGTGGTGGAGGCGCGGGCGGCGGTGCGGCACTCGGCGGAGCACGATCGCGCCGAGTGGCTCGCGCCCCCAGAGGCGTCCGCACGGTTCGCCTGGCCGCGGGAGCGCAGAGCACTGGACGACGTTTTGTCAATCCTCGGGTCCGGGGACGCGGGCTTGCTGGAAGACGTTCTACGGGTATGCTAGCTGTCGTGTAGGTTGGGCCACTCGGGACCCTCTTGCGCAGCGGCGACGTGTGAATCCGTTCTATCACCGCATCTACAAGGTCGTGCGCCACATTCCCAAAGGCCGGGTAGCGACCTACGGCATCGTGGCTCGGCTCGCCGGTCGACCCGGCGCCGCCCGCACCGTCGGCTGGGCCCTCTCGGCACTCAACGACGAATCCGACGTCCCGTGGTGGCGCGTGCTCAACGCGGCGGGCCGCATCTCCCTGTCGGGTGCGGACCACAACAGCGTGCTGCAACGCGCGCTGCTGCTGCGGGAGGGCGTGAAGTTCGCGCCCGGCGGAGCCGTGAATCTCGCGACGTTCGGCTGGCCGGCGGAGGCCTACGACAGCGCGTCTGCGGCCCACACCCGCGCCGCTTCGTCCCGCAGATCGCGCAGGTTGAAAGGCTTGCGGACGTAGCGCAGGCTGAGCCGCGCGAGCGGCTGCTCGGCCGCCGGCGGCAAGTCCCCCGTCGCGACCAGCACCCGATCTTTGAGCCGCGGGTGCGATTCCATCAGTTGCTCCACGAACAGGTGGTCGTGCGTCCGCGCTTGGGCGTCCGCGAGAATCAGGTCGTAGGACCGCGTGCCCGCGAGGTCGAGCGCGTGCTGCGGATTGCGCGCCACCTCCACCGTATGCCCGTCGCTGCCGAACAGCGCCTTGATCATGCGGCGCACCGCCGGATCGTCGTCCACCAGGAGTATGGAGCGCTTCACCGCGGGCAGCGCGAGCGCCTGGTGCTCGGCGGTATCGCGCCGCGCGGCGTCGGTGGATGTGGGGGCCGGTGGCAAGTCTACCAGGAAAGCGGCGCCCCCCTCGTCGGGCCGTTCGACCGTGATCCGCCCGCCATGCGCATCCACGATCGAGTAAGTGATCGACAGGCCGAGGCCCGTCCCCTGGCCCGGCTCCTTGGTGGTGAAGAACGGCGTGAACAGGTGCGGCAGCACCGCGTCCGCGATGCCGGGCCCTGAGTCCGTGACCCGCATCCGTACCCGGTCGTCCACCCAGGTGCTCAGCACGATCACGCGCGCCCGCTCCGGCGGGTTCTCGGAGACCGCCTGCGCCGCGTTGTTGAGCAGGTTGATCACCACCTGCTGGAGCGCGTGCCGATCCCCCAGCACCGGGGGGAGCGGCGCCAGGTGCTTCTCGATCGTGACGTCCTTGAGCTTGACGTCATAGCTCATGAGGAGCAGGGTGCGCTGGATCACGTCGTTCAGATCCACCGCGGCCAGCTCGCCGGCACCCTTACGCGCGAAGGTGAGCAGGTTCCGCACGATCCTGCCCGCGCGATCCGCCTGCTCGTGGATCACGCGCAGGTGCCCGCGGTCCTTGGTACCCAGCTCCTGCTGCTCGAGCAAGAACTCGGACAGCCCCGCGATCGACGTCAGCGGGTTGTTGAGCTCGTGCGCCACGCCCGACACGAGCTGCCCCACCGCGGCGAGCTTCTCGCTCTGGATCAGCTGTGCCTCCAGGGCTTGCTGATCGGTCACGTCTTCGACCAGCACGGCGACGCTCTGATCGTGCGCCGGGGCCGGGATGCGCGCAACGTTGACGCGGATCGTGCGACCGAGCGTCGCCGACCGGAGCACCACGGGCTGAACCCGATCGCCCTGACGGGCCGCGGCGAGCAGCTCGAGCAGGGCGGGGGAGGGACCGATCAGCGCCTCGCCCAGGTCGCAGCCGATCACCGCCGGAACGGGCGCGCCCAGCATGGCCGCGAGGGCGCGGTTCGCCCGGCTGATGCATCCATGGTCGTCCACCACGGCGATCCCCTCCGACAGCGCATCGAACGCCGTCTCCCACTGCTCCTTCGCGTGCTGCACCATCTGGAAGAACCGCGCATTGGCGATCACGATCGCGGCGTGCGTGGCCACGGTGGAGAGCAGCCGCATGTCCTCCGGCGGGAAGGCGCGGTCGCGCGGGTTCGCGATCACCAGCGTGCCCACGACCACCCCGTGCGCGCGCAGCGACACCGCCGCGGCGGATTCCACCACCACGTCTCCCAGGAGCGGCGTCGGCTCGCCGCTCGTGTTCCGAACCAGCTCCAGCCGCTCGCGGCTCAGCGATCGGGCCACGAGGCCCGGATCGTCGGCCTCGATGGCACGGCCGGCGAGTCCCGCCAGCGTGCCCTCGGCCGCGGTTACGTGGAGGGGACGCCGGGCCGCGCCTTCTCCCTCCGCGGCGAGCGCGACCAGCGCGCCTTGGGCATCGAGGAACCGCATCGCGTAACGCACCACCTGCTCCACGATGCGGTCGAGCTGTAACGAGCCGGCGAGGATGTAGGACAGCTCCTGCAGCGAAAACAGCTCGGAGAGGCGGCGGTTCAGCTCGTCGGCCGCCCGCCGGCGGTCGCGCTCGCTCCGCTCGAGGCGCCGTATGAGGTACCACGCTCCCCAGCCGAGCCCGCCCGCGAGGAGCAGGCCCAGGGCGACAAGAATGACCGACATGGTTGGCACAAGAATAATGGCTGCTTGACCCTCCGAATCCCGACTTTTAGATTCGGCTATCGCTGTTTGATACCCATTCTCAACTAGTCTCCCCCTGGAGTTGTGATGCGGACGCTGCTCGGGTTGGGCTTCCTGGTCCTCATAGCGCCCTGTCCCCTCCAGAACCTCGCCGCGCAGGAGCGCACCACGGTCGGCGGCTACGGCGAGGTGCACTACACCAACCCGACCGGACCCAAGACTCCTGCCGTCGTCAATCTCGCCCGTTTCGTCGTCTACCTGGCCCACAGCTTCGATGATCGCCTGGCGTTCCGCTCCGAGCTGGAGGTCGAGGACGCAAAGGTCGAGGGGGGGAAGCCGGGCGGAGAGGTCGGCCTCGAGCAGGCCTACCTCGATTATCGGCTGGCCGACTGGATCACCTTGCGCACGGGGCTCGTGCTCGCCCCGCTCGGGATCATCAACGAGACGCACGAGCCGCCGACCTTCAACGGCGTGGAGCGCCCCGGGTTCGATCACGACGTGATTCCCACGACCTGGCGCGAGATCGGCGTCGGCGCGGTCGGCACGATTCCCGGCGGCAGCGGGCTCGCGTATCGGGTGTACCTGGTGAACGGCCTCCGGGCCGATGGCCTGTCGGCCGCCGAGGGGATCCGGGAGGGACGCCAGGAGGGCCGCCAGGCGAGCTTCGCGAACCCGTCTTTCACGGGGCGGCTCGAGTGGGCACGCCCAGGCGTGAAGATCGGCGGGTCATTCTGGTACGGAGGCACGGCGGACACGAATGCCGCGGTCGGCACCGGGACCTTCGGGGCTCCGGTGGCGCTCGTCGCGGCGGACGCGCGCTACGACAGCGGACCGTTTGCGCTGCGCGCCGTGGTCGCGAACATCAGCGTGAGCGACGCCCAGGCGATCAACGCCGCCTACGGGCAGTCCCTCGGCAGCCGCATCGCCGGTGGCTATGTCGAAGGGGCCTACAATCTGCTGCGCCTGGTCGCTCCGGCGTCCTCACATAAGCTCAACGCCTTCATCCGCCACGAGCGTTACGACACCCAGGCGAGCGTCCCCGCCGGCGTGACGCGGGACCGGACGCTGGCGCGCCGCATCACGACGTTCGGCCTCACTTACAAACCCACCTGGAACACCGCGTTCAAGGGCGACTACCAGCTGTTGCGCAACGCGGCCGGCGCGGGCGAGTTCGAAGTCCTGAACCTCGGCGTGGGCTACCAGTTCTGACGTGAGCATCGCGCTCGCGCTGCTCCTGCTCGCGGTGCAAACGCCCCCCGCGCCCGCCGCGCCCCCCGCGAAGGTCGCCGCCTCGATCGCGCGGGTGTTCGGGCCCGGCGCCCGGGCGGACACGCTGCGCGTGGACACGGTCAGCGTGCTGCGGGTGTCGCGCGCCGACTCGCTGCTCGGCTTCGCCGCCATCGGGAACGTGCTGGGCAAGGACCAGCCGATCACGTTTCTCGTGGCCATCGATCCGGCGGACCGTCTCAAGGACGTGGACATCCTCGTGTACCGCGAGCCGTACGGGGGCGAGGTGGCCTACGAGCCGTGGCGGCGGCAGTTCCGGGGCAAGACCGCGGACGACTCGCTGCGCGTGGGGAAGGAGATTCGCAATATCTCGGGCGCGACAATCAGCGTGCACGCGGTTACTCTGGGCGTGAGGCGCATGCTCGCGCAGCTCACCGCCTGGCATCAGAGCGGAGCGATCCGATGAGCGTCACCTGGCGCAGCGTGCCCGCGCCGCTGCGCGCCTTGGCGCGCTGGGTGGCGATCGTCCAGGTGGTGGGTTACACCACCTCGCTCGTGTTCGTGTGGCACACGACGCGGCTCGTCCCGCCGGGAGTGGCGGCGCGCTACCGCGGCGCCGACCCTGAAGCCACCCAGGCGGCGATGCAGTTTCCCAAGTCGTTCGCGGAGATGCTGACCATCACCCACACGCATCTCCTCTCCATGGCGGTGATCTTTCTGCTCACGGGGCTCGGCGTGGCGTTGTGCGCGCACGTGTCGGAGCGGTGGAAGCGCTGGCTCATTGCCGAGCCGTTCGTGGCGCTGCTGGTGTCGTTCTCCGCGATGTGGTTGATGCGGTACGTCGATGCGCGCTTCGCCTGGCTGCTCGAGGCTTCGAGCGCAGTGCTCGCCGTAACGTTTTACGTGCAGTCGTACCTGATTCTGCGGGAGCTGCGGCAGGTGAGACGGGAGGGGTCAGAGGTTTGACTCAGGGCGGCTCGGCTCGGGGTCCGCGGCTGAAGCAGCGCACTCGAGGGGCCATGAACCGACGCAGGTTCATCGGGACCGTCGGTGCGGGTATCGGCGCAGTATTCGTCCGCCGCTGGCCCGCGGCGGATCGGTTCGTCGAGCGCTGGTCCTGGGCGATGGGGCAGCCGGTCCATGTGATGGTGTTCGCGAGCTCGGAGCAGGAAGGGCTCGACGCCTGCGCGGCGGTGCTGGCCGAGCTGCGGCGGGTGGAGAGCCGGCTCACGCTGTTCGACACCGCGAGCGACCTGTGCGAGCTGAACCGCCGGGCGGGCCGGACGTCATTGCGCGCGGACGACGACCTGCGGGCGGTTCTGGCGCAGGCCGGGGCATTCAGGCGACTCACCGGGGGCGCCTTCGACGTCGCGGTCGAGCCGCTGATGCGCGTGTGGGGATTTCACCGGCCCCGGGTGAGCGCCCCCACGGCTGCGGAGCTGGCCGAGGCGCGCGAAGCCGTCCGGGCCGCGGTAGTGGAGCTCGACGGCGACGTGGCGCGGCTGCCGAGCGCTCACACACAGCTCGACTTCGGCTCGATCGGTGTGGGGTACGGGATCGACCGAGCTCTGGCGGTGCTGCGCGGCCGTGCAGTGCGACGCGCTTTCATCGACGTGAGCGGCGACGTTGCCGCCATCGGTGCGCCCCCGGGAGAGCCGGGTTGGCTGGTCGAGATCGCCGACCCTGATCGCCCCGGCGCGGGCGGCGCGGTCGCGGCCACGCGGCTGCGGGACGCCGCGCTCGCGACTGCGGCGAACACCGAGTCGACCGTGCGCTACGGATCGCTCGTCGCGGGTCACGTGATGGATCCGGAGACCGGCTGGCCGGCGCGCGCGCTGCGGCAGGCCTCGGTGGTCACCCGAACGGCGGTGGTGGCAGATGCTCTGTCCACCGCGATGCTGGTCTCGGGAGTGGAGCCCGACCGTGTGCTGCGGAGCTACGTTGTGCGCGGCTGAATCAACCCGGCAATCGCCTCCCGTAGCTCCACAATCCCCTCCTTCTCCCGCGCGCTCGTCACGATCATCTGGTCCTCCTCGAGCTCGAGCGCGCTGCGCAGCTCACCTGCGCGGCGCGTCCGCGCGGTGCGGGCCACCGCGTCGCTCTTGGTGAGCGCCGCGAGCACCGGGGTCCCTCGCTCGGCGAAGAGCAGCTGCATCGTCCGGTCGTCGTCGGAGGGCTCGCGGCGGATGTCGAGCAGCCAGAGGACGCCCCTGAGGCGGGGGCGATCGAGGACGTGGGTGATGAGGAGCCGAAACGCCCGGCGGTCGGTCTGGGAGGCTCGGGCGTAGCCGTAGCCAGGGAGATCCAGGAGGTAATAGGCGGGCATTTCGAAGACATTCAGCATCCGCGTCTTCCCCGGCGTTCCGGACACCTTGGCAATCCGCCGGCCCGCCAGGGCGTTCAAAAGGCTCGATTTTCCAACGTTGGAGCGGCCGAGCAGCGCGACTTCGGGGAGAGCGGGAGCGAGTAGGGCATCGGCTCGGGGGAAGGAGCCGAGGAAGCGGGGGGGAGAGGAGGCGGTCAGGCTTCTTTCTTCTGACGCACCCGCTCCGTGACGAGCAGTGGCTGCCGGCCTTCAGAGACGCACTCGGCCGTAATGGCGACCTCGCGCACGTCGTCGCGGCTCGGCAGATCGAACATGATGTCGGTCATCATCTCCTCGAGGATGGCGCGGAGGCCGCGGGCACCCGTACCCCGCTTGATCGCCTTCTGGGCAATCGCCTTGAGCGCGTCCTTCTCGATCGTGAGCCGCACATCCTCGAGCTCGAACAGCTTCTGGTACTGCTTGGAGAGCGCGTTCTTGGGCTCGATGAGGATGCGGATCAGGGCGTCCTCGTCCAGCGAGTCGAGCGGTACGGCGACCGGGAGCCGGCCCACCAGCTCGGGGATGAGCCCGTAGCGCAGCAGGTCGTCGGGCTCGACGTCGATGAAGGGGTTCTTCTTGAGCTTCTCGGGCTCGCCCCTCGCGAGCTCCTCCTTGGTGAAGCCGATCTGCCGCCGCCCGGTGCGCGACTCGATGATCTTTTCGAGGCCGTCGAAGGCGCCGCCGCAGATGAACAGGATGTCCTTCGTATTGACCTGGATGTACTCCTGCTGCGGATGCTTGCGGCCACCCTGGGGCGGCACGCTCGCCACCGTGCCCTCGAGGATCTTGAGGAGCGCCTGCTGCACCCCTTCGCCCGATACGTCGCGGGTGATGCTCGGGTTCTCCGACTTGCGGGCGATCTTGTCGATCTCGTCGATGTACACGATGCCGCGCTCGGCCTCGGAGACGTTGAAATCCGCGGCCTGGAGCAGCCGGACGAGAATGTTCTCGACGTCCTCACCCACGTAACCGGCTTCGGTGAGGGTGGTGGCGTCCGCGATCGTGAAGGGGACGTCCAGGATGCGCGCCAGCGTCTGGGCCAGCAGCGTCTTGCCCACGCCCGTCGGACCGATGAGCATGATATTCGACTTGTCGAGCTCGACCTCGGCCTCGCGCCCCTGATGCGAGTTGATGCGCTTGTAGTGGTTGTAGACCGCGACGGCGAGGGTCTTCTTCGCCTTCTCCTGCCCGATCACGTACTGGTCCAGCACGTCCTTGATCTCGGCCGGCGTGGGGACCTGGGTGATCGCCTCGGAGACCTCGCGCTCCTCGTCCTCCGCCAGGATCTCGTTGCAGAGGGCGATGCATTCATTGCAGATGTAGACCGACGGGCCGGAAATGAACTTCCGGACCGAGTCCTTCGACTTGCCGCAGAAGGAGCAGCGGAGGTGCTTATCGTGGGACATCCGGCCTTAGTATGGGAAAGTCGGGTGACCGGCGCAAGCCGTCACTTCTTCTTCCCGTCGTCGATCTCCTGGAAGTTCGCTATCACGTGGTCAATTAGCCCGTATTCCTTGGCTTCCTCGGCCGA
>Ga0099827_10000621_pt1 | contig 16697 bp, 14 predicted proteins | sample CZO8metaG_FD_79339 | JGI IMG/M metagenome (GOLD analysis project Ga0099827, IMG submission 79339) | Vadose zone soil microbial communities from the Eel River Critical Zone Observatory, Northern California, USA - CZOApr15con1.8 metaG | ecosystem: Environmental > Terrestrial > Soil > Vadose zone ...
ATGATAGTCGCGCGGATAGTTGCGGTACAGCAGAATGCTCCACGTCTGCGGATCGACGTTCCGGTACCGCAACGATGCGAAGGGGATTCGCATTTCGAGCGTCCAGCCGCGCGCGGTGATGCGCGTGGCCGACTGCCAGAAAAAGTCGGGGGACGCATCCTCGCTCGACCCATCGTCCACGACGGAGTCGTACTGAGTGTTCCGGGGCGTCACCACGAAGAAGATCGCGTTGTTGCCCGTGTTGCGCGGATCGAGCAGGATGCCGCCGTAGTCGTCGTAGCCGTTCCCGATGTCGTCACGGTCGGCATAGGGGGCGCGTATCGAGCCCACGTCGGGGTCTTCGAACTCGAATCCGACGTAAAGAAACCGATCGTCGAAGGCCAGGTATCCGACATTGCGCACCTTCGGCTCGGTGTTGTCACCCGGTTGGGTCTCGTACCATCGCTCGATACGCGTGGCGCCGCGCCATCCCTCGTCCGAGAGATCCCCGTCGATGGTGATGGCGGCGACGGCACGCGAGATGCGAATCGTCTCGCCGGACAGGGCCGATTGCGCGCCGGCCGGGCAGGGCCGCATCACCTGAGCCGCGAGGATGAGCGCGGCGATCCGGAGAGACGACATCCCCGCATTGGACGCTCGGTGGGCGACGGCAGTTCGTCGGATCACGGCGGCTATTATAAATGAACGAACATTTACATTCAACGCGTAGTAATCTTGATGATTGCGATATGAACGATCGCAGCGTCCTGTATCGAGGCTCGTTCGACTGGCCCGCCGCCGCGCCCTCTCGCCGACCCTCGCCCGGACGAGAAAGGGATGTCCGTGAGACCTGTTTCGCTGGTGTCGTGCCTCCGAAGATCGTTGTGGCACCGAGGCCGCCGAGGCGCCCGTCCCGCAAGGCGTGAGAAGGGAGAAGCCCGGGAGTATCTGACCGACGAGGAATGCCACGCGGCGGGATGCATCGGCGGCCGAATGCAGACGAATTTCGGAGACACGACGCGAGCCCTGATCCTGCTGGGGGCGATCGCGGCAGCCGGCCGAACCGCCGCCGCCCAGGGCCAGGCGCCGCTGACGGCCGGTCAGCCCACCCGATCCACGCCGCCGGCGCCGTTGCCGCTCAGCACGTTTCTCGGCGGCGTCCCGTCGGGCGACGTCACCGGCGCGGTCGAGACGATCTCCATTGTCGCGGCGATCGCACGCGCGCTCGAGTACAACCTCGGCGTGCTGACCGCCGAGCACGGTCTGGGGCGCGCGCAGGGGGCGCGGTGGCGCGCGCTCAGCGAGCTGCTGCCGAACATCAACGGGCGCGTGACCGAGTCGCGGCAGCAGATCAACCTGCAGGCGTTCGGCTTCGGCGGGTTCGGTCCGGGCTTTGCCAACATCCCCACGATCGTCGGCCCGTTCGACGTCTTCGACGCGCGCGTCTTCCTGACGCAGTCGATCCTCGATTTCGGCGCCCTCAACGGCGCGCGCGCCGAAGCGCACAACGTCGAGGCGGCGCGGCTCACCTACAGGAGCGCGCGAGAATTCGTCATCAACGTCGCGGGCAACCTGTACATCCAGGCGCTGGCCGCGTCGGCGCGGGTCGACGCGGCGCGCGCGCAGCAGCAGACCGCCCAGGCGCTTCATGCCCAGGCGCTCGATCTGAAGCAAGGCGGCCTCGTCGCCGGCATAGACGTCCTGCGCGCCGAGGTGCAGCTCAATACGCAGACGCAGCGCGTCACGATCGCTGCCAATGAATTCGAGAAGACGAAGCTTCAGCTCGCGCGGGTCATGGGGCTTCCGCTCGGCCAGGCGTTCGCGCTGGACCCCGCGCTGCCCGACCTGCCGGCGCCGGACATGTCGCTCGAGGCCACGGTGAACCGCGCGTACCAGACGCGGCCGGATTACCTCGCGGCGGTCGCGCGCGTCCGCGCGGCCGAGGCGACGCGGCAGGCGGTGATTGGCGACGCGCTGCCGTCGGTCCGGGTCAACGCCGATTACGGCGACATCGGCCTCTCCCCTTCCGACTCGCACAGCACGTACGCGGTGATGGGCGCCGTGAACATTCCGATCTTCCAGGGCGGCCGCACGCGCGGCCGTCTGCTCGAAGCGGACGCCGACCTGCGCGGCCGGCGCTCCGAAGCCGAGGACCTCAAGGCGTCCATCTACTACGAGGTGCGCGCCGCCTTTCTCGATCTCGACGCCACCGCGCAGCAGCTCGCCGTCGCCGGCAAGGCGCGCGACCTCGCGGCGCAGCAGCTGACACAGGCACGCGACCGCTTCGCGGCCGGCATCGCGAGCAACATAGAGGTGGTGCAGGCGCAGGACGCCGTCGCCGTCGCGGGCGAGCAGTTCATCGCCGCGAAGTACGGCTACGACCTCGCGAAAGGCGCGCTCATCCGCGGCATCGGATCGTCCGAAGACACGCTGCGTCGGCTTCTCGGAGGCGCCCGCTGATGGCGGATCAGGTCACGATCGACAAACGTCCGTTCCTGCGACAGCCGCGCGTGCACGCGGGCCTCACCGTGCTGGTGCTCGCCATCGCCGGCGTCGCCGTGTGGCTCGCGGTCACCGCCGGCCGCGAGACGACCGACGATGCACAGGTGGATGCGCACGTGACGCAGATATCGTCGCGCGTCGGCGGCACGGTGACCAAGGTCGCGATCGAGGACAATCAGCCCGTCGAGGCGGGCGCGATTCTCGTCGAGCTCGACCCGCGCGATTACCAGGTAGCGGTCGAGAAGGCGCGCGCCGAGCTCGCCGACGCCGAAGCAAGCGCCGTCGCCGCCCGGAGCAACGTGCCGATCACGTCCACCACGGCGGCCGGCAACGAGGCGACCGCGCGCGGCGGCCTCACGCACGCGCAGAGCGGCATCGCCGCCGCGGAAAAGGAAATCGAAGCGGCGCGCGCGCGCCTCGTCACCGCGCAAGCCCGTCTCCGCGAGGCCGAGGCGAACGCAGCGAAAGCGGCGCGCGACGTCGAGCGCCTGCGCGGGCTGCTCGCGAAAGACGAAGTGTCGCAGCAGCAGTTCGATTCCGTCACGGCCGCCGCCGAGGCGCAGAAGGCCGCGGCCGATTCCGCGCGCTCGCAGGTCGCCGAAGCGGACGCGGGCATCCGCGTGGCCGAGAGCAAGCTGGCGCAGGCCCGCGCGGCGGAGCTGCAGGCGCGGGCCGAGCTCCAGACCGCGCAAACCGGGCCGTCACAGGTGACGGCGACCAAGGCGCGGGCGTCTTCCGCGGAAGCGCGTGTACAGCAAGCTCGCGCGAACCTCGCGCAGGCCGAGCTCAATCTGCAATACACGACGGTGAAGGCGCCGGCGCGCGGCGTCATCGGCAGAAAAGGGATCAACGCCGGCCAGGTCGTGCAGGCGGGCCAGCCGCTGCTCGCCATCGTCCAGCTCGACGAGGTGTGGATCGTCGCGAACTACAAGGAGACGCAGCTGAAAGACATGCGGCCGGGCCAGCGGGCGACCGTCGACGTCGATGCGCTCGGCGGCCGCGGGTTCAACGGCAAGGTCGGCAGTCTCGCGGGCGCCACCGGCGCGCGCTTCAGCCTGCTGCCGCCCGAGAACGCGACCGGCAATTTCGTGAAGGTCGTGCAGCGCGTGCCGGTGAAGATCGTGCTCGACCCCGGACAGGATCCCGAGCACCGGCTGCGACCGGGCATGTCCGTCACTACAACGGTCTACACACGATGAATCTTAGGATCTAAGGATTTGAGGATCTGAGGATTTATCTGTGGATCTGGCAGCCGTCAGATCCTCAGTTCAGATCCTTAGATCCTTAAATCCTTAGATCCTCAAGCTTATGGAACAGAAGTCCATCAACCCGTGGTTGATCGCCGTGTCGGTGATGTTCGCCACCTTCATGGAGGTGCTGGACACCACGGTCGTGAACGTGTCGCTGCCGCACATCGCCGGCAACCTGTCGGCATCGATTGAAGAAGCGACCTGGGCGCTGACCTCGTATCTCGTCGCCAACGCGATCATCCTGCCGATGACCGGCTGGCTCGCGAGCATGTTCGGCCGCAAGCGCCTGCTGATGCTCTCGGTGGTCGGCTTCACCGCGGCCTCCTTCCTGTGCGGGCTGGCGCCGACGCTCGGCACGCTGATCCTGTTCCGCATCCTGCAGGGCGCCACCGGCGGCGCGTTGCAGCCGCTGTCGCAGGCGGTGCTGCTCGAAGCGTTTGCGCCACAGGATCGCGGAAAGGCCATGGGCTTCTGGGCCCTCGGCATCGTCGTCGCACCGATTCTAGGGCCGGTGCTCGGCGGCTGGCTGACCGACAACTACAGCTGGCGCTGGGTCTTCTACATCAACATCCCGGTCGGCATCGCGTCGATCGTCATGACGAAGCTGTACATCTTCGATCCGCCGTACCTGCGGAGCGAGAACCGGGCCGTCGACTACTGGGGCATCGGCATGCTCACGGTCGGCATCGGCGCGCTGCAGATCGTGCTCGACAAGGGGCAGCAGGAGGACTGGTTCGAATCACGGCTGATCACGACCCTCGCAGTGCTGAGCGCCGTGACGCTGGTCGCGCTCGTGTGGCACGAGCTGACGACCGACGACCCGATCGTGGATCTGCGCGTGCTCAAAGCGCGCAGCTACGCGGTCGGCGTGTTTCTGATGACCGTCGTCGGGTTCGTGCTCTATGGCAGCATGGTGCTCCTGCCGGTCATGCTGCAGACGGTGCTCGGGTATCCGCCGCTGCAGGCCGGCATCGCGATGGCGCCGCGCGGCATCGGATCGTTTTTCATGATGCCGTTGACCGGCATGATGACCGGCAAGTTCGACCCGAGGAAGCTGCTCACGTCCGGCCTGGTCGTCGGCGGCGTGACACTTCTGTGGCTGTCGCGGCTGAACCTGCAGGCGGGCTACTGGGACGTCTTCTGGCCGCAGCTCCTGCAGGGCGTCGGCATGTCGCTGCTCTTCGTGCCGCTCACCACCATCGCGATGGACCCGATCCCGCGCGAGAAGATGGGTTACGCGACCAGCCTCTTCAATCTGATGCGCAACATCGGCGGCAGCATCGGCATCGCCGCGACCGGCACGATGCTCGCGCGGCACAGCCAGTCGACGACCGCGATGCTCGTCGCGAATGTGACCCCGTACGACCCGGCCTCGCAGTCGATGCTCTACCAGCTCCGCGCGGCGTTCATGGCGGCGGGCGCCGACGCGGTCACGGCCGGCAACCGGGCATACGCCGCCCTGTTCGGCCTGGTGCAGCGGCAGGCGACCATGGTGTCGTTCGTCGGCATCTTTCAGCTGATGGGGATCGTCTTCTTCGCGCTCATTCCGCTGGTGCTGCTGATGAAGCGGCCGAAAGCGCGCGGACCGGCGGCTGCGCATTGACTCAGTGCCATGAGCCCTCGGTTGTGCATTGTCCAGCACGAGCGTGCCGATCGCTGGTCGTGCCGCAGAGCATGTAGACTGAAGCGTGCGCCATGTGGCAGCGCTCGCGACATTCCTGCTCGCCGCGGCAGCCCTGAAGGGCTCCGCTGCGCAACCGACGGTCGCCCCGCGGCCCTCGTTTTCCGAGTGGCTGGCGGGTGTCCGCACCGAGGCGATCTCACGGGGCATTCGCCAGGACATCGTGGACGCCGCGCTGAGCGACGTCGAGGAGCCGCTGCCGGTCATCCTCGAGCGCGATCGCGCGCAGGCCGAGACGGTCTTCTCGCTCGAGAAGTACCTCGCGCGGCGGTTGACGCCGAGGCTGATCAAGGGCGGCCGGGAGGCGCTGTCCGAGCATCGCGATCTGCTCGACGAGATCGCCCGTCGCTACGGCGTGCCCTCGCGCCTCATCGTCGCCATCTGGGGGATCGAATCCAATTTCGGCCGGTTCAGCGGCGTGCGGCCGATCGTGGCCGCGCTCGCGACGCTCGCATGGGATCCGCGACGCGCGACGCTTTTCCGCGCCGAGCTGTTCAACGCGCTGGAGATCCTCAATCGGGGCGACATCGATCTGCAGCATTTGCGCGGCTCGTGGGCCGGGGCCATGGGTCAGGTGCAGTTCATGCCCTCGAGCTACCTGAAGTTCGCGGAGGACTATGACGGCGACGGGCGGCGCGACATCTGGTCGACGCCCGCAGACGTCTTCGCATCGATCGCCAACTACCTGAAGGGCCATGGCTGGACTGCGGATCAACCGTGGGGACGCGAGGTGCAGGTGACGCCTGACGTGGCGCGCCGGATCAGGAGCGACGTGGCGCGGCGCGCCGGCACATGTCAGGCTACGCGCAACATGACCATCGCGCAGCCGCTGTCCCGCTGGCAGGAGCTCGGCATCCGGCTGCGCGGCGGCAAAGCACTGCCGAAGAGCGACCTTCAGGCTTCGGTCGTGGCGGGATCGACGCGCCACTTCCTCGTGTACGGGAATTACGACGCGATCCTCGAGTACAACTGCTCGCACTCCTACGCGATCACGGTCGCCCTGCTCGGCGACTCGATTGCATCGGTATCCGCAACCGCGCAAAAACCGCGGCCCAGGCCCGACCGTCGGAAAGCGCGAAAAGGATGAGGTATGGCGACAGTCCAGTTCGATGATCGCGGGCTCATCGTTGCGTGCAGCAACTGCGGCCAGAAGAACCGGATGGCCTACGAACGGCTGGGCGAATCGGTGCGCTGCGGCCAGTGCAAGCAGCCGCTGACCGCGCCGAACGAGCCCATCGAGGTACAGCAATCCGATGATTTCGATCGCCTTGTCGCGAAGTCTTCGCTGCCGGTCGTCGTCGACTACTGGGCCCCGTGGTGTGGACCCTGCCGAATGGTCGCGCCTGAACTGAAGAAAGTCGCCGCACGCCAGGCAGGACGCATGCTCGTGATCAAAGTCAACACCGACGAGCTCGCGGATCTCGGGCAGCGCGACAACATCCGATCGATCCCGACGCTCGCCGTGTTCGCGGGCGGCAAAGAGGTCGCGCGAACGAGCGGCGCGAGGCCGGCAGAAGAGATCGAGCGCTTCGTCGCGCAGGCGACGCCGCTGCAACACAAAGGCGCCCAGGCCTAAGCTTCCGCTATCATTGGCGGATGAGAAGAGCGTTGGTTCTGGCGGCGCTGTGCGCCGTGTCGCTCGGCGGCGCGCAGGCGCCAGCACGCGCGCCGTTCGATCTTGAAGAGCTCTCAATCGTCGACCTGCAGCAGCGGATGCAGTCGGGGCGCGACACGGCGCGGTCGCTCGCCCAGAAGTACATCGCGAGGGTCGAAGCGCTCGATCGCGGCGGCCCGGCGCTGCACAGCGTGATCGAGCTGAACCCCGATGCGCTGGCAATCGCCGACCGCCTCGACGCCGAGCGCAGGAGTCGCGGACCTCGGGGTCCGCTGCACGGCATCCCGATCCTCCTCAAGGACAACATTGCGACCGCGGATCAGATGGCGACGACGGCCGGATCGGCGGCGCTGGTCGGCGCAAGGCCGCCAAAGGACGCGTTCATCGTCCTGCGGCTGCGCGACGCGGGCGCGGTGATCCTCGGCAAGACGAACCTGAGCGAGTGGGCGAACTTTCGATCGACGCATTCCTCGAGTGGCTGGAGCGGTCGCGGCGGGCAGACGAAGAATCCGTACGCGCTCGACCGCAATCCCTCAGGGTCCAGCTCCGGCTCCGGCGCAGCGGTCGCCGCGAATCTCGGCGCGGCGGCAATCGGGACCGAGACCGATGGTTCGATCGTGTCGCCCGCGAGCATGAATGGTCTGGTTGGCATCAAACCCACGCTCGGTCTGCTCAGCCGCTCGGGCATCGTGCCAATCGCGCACAGCCAGGACACGGCGGGCCCGATGACACGAACGGTCGCCGATGCGGCGGCCCTGCTCGGCGTGATGGCCGGCGCGGACGGCGACGATCCGACGACGCAGGCAGGAGCGGCCCCATGTGACCGCCCGCGATCGACGGCGGGAACCGGCTCGGAGTCGACACCTGGGTCGGTCCCTGAGGATTACACGCGCTTTCTCGATGCGAACGGGCTGAAAGGGGCGCGGCTGGGGATCGTGCGACACAAGTTGTTCGGCTACAGCGCCGCCGCCGATCAGGCGGCTGACGCGGCGATCGCGGAGATGAAAAAGCAGGGCGCCGTCGTTGTCGACCCCGCGAACATCCCGACGCTCGGCAGATTCGGCGACACGGAATTCGACGTCCTGCTCTTCGAGTTCAAGGCGGATCTCAACAAGTACCTGACCTGGCTCGGCCCCGCCTCGCCCGTCCACACCTTGAAAGACATCATCGCCTTCAACGCGGCGCACAAAGATCAGGAGCTGCCGTATTTCGGTCAGGAAATCATGGAGATGGCCGAGAAGAAAGCGCCGCTGACGAGCCCGAAGTACAAAGCGGCGCTGGCGAAGAATCACCAGATGTCGCGCGCGCTCGGCATCGACGCCGTGATGACGAAGTACAAGCTGGATGCGCTCGTGGCGCCCACCGGCGGGCCTCCGTGGCTCACCGACCTGGTGAACGGCGACAGCTCCCTGGCGAGCGCCGAGGCGCCGTCGACGGTGACGTCGGTCGCCGGCTATCCGCACATCACCGTACCTGCGGGGTTCATTCGAGGGTTGCCGCTGGGGATCTCATTCTTCGGCCGCGCGTGGAGCGAGGCGACGCTGATCAGGCTCGCATACGCGTACGAGCAGGCAACCAGGCAACGGCGCCCGCCGACGTTCGCGCCAAAGGCGGATGTGCCCTAGGGTCCTCAACGCGGCAGCCCGTTGAGGTGGAGAAGGGATGCCCGCCCGGGAATCATGTCGCGAACCACGAGGACGGGCGCCGGCGTCGGGGCCGGATTACGCTTTTGCAGCGGCGTGTCCAGCCGTCAAACTCGGCCTGAACGAGACGCGTGCCGACGGCGCGCGCAATCGTGTGAAACCTGGGCACTCGACGGACCACGTGCACCGTGGCACTGGCGTTGCGCCGCCTCGGAACGGAGGTCGAGTATGTTGATGTTCAAACGGTCTCAGCTGTACATCGCGTTAGCCCTGGCCGCACTCGCAGAGATCATCGTCCGCGCCGTTACCCGCTAGAGCGGTTCTCCCCGTGGTCATCGCGAAGCCCGGCATGCCGGTTGTCCTTGCGCGCATTGCGGCTTGGCGTTCTATTGTGGCGGGTCCGCGCTTTGCCACAAGGCACGGCCGACGAAGAACGGGCCGAGACGCGCGAGATACAGCGACGTCTGCTGGGTCTTCCTCATCGTCTGCACGATAGCAGAGAGCGGATAGAGATCTTTCCCGATCAAGCCGATCACGAAGTCGTTGTCGTCTTTGTCGAGCCCGTGGCACGCGAGGCGGATGTCGTGCGCGTAATCGCCCGCGCCGAACGACATCCCGATCGCGCCGTGCTCGGCGAGAATGACCCGCTGCTCGTCGCTGGCCAGCTGCGCGAAGTTACCGCTGCGGCGCAGCGGATACCACACCGCCCACTTCCACGCCGGGTTCAGCACGGTGCGCCGGGGACGATGCAGCAGCGCGTCGGCGAGGTCCGGCTCGTACCCGAGCGAGTAGGTCCGGCCGAGCATCGTGTACTCGGGTTTCTGCACGAGGACCGAAAACCCTGGTCCATTCAGCACCGGCCGCACGCGATCGAGAAAGAAGTCCGGCTCGTCGCTGAACGTCAGCAGACCGATGCCGCGCGGATCGTTGAGGTCCTCGTACAACACGCCCGAGATTTTCGAACGCGCCATCGCATCGGTGAGCCGCGCCGCATCCACGGACCCACCGAAGGCGAGAAACTGCATGAATAGCCGCGCATTCGATCGCTGCGGCTCGCCGTCCCTCATCCCGCCTTTCTCGCTCAGGTCGGGCGGCTCTGGTCCTCGTCTCGCTTGAGTGGGCTGCGCCATACGATGAGTATAATTCGCGGACGTGTCCGCCGAATATCGCATCCGTACCGCGACGCTCGGCGATGCCGACGTGCTCGTGCGGCACCGCATCGGGATGTTCACCGACATGGGCGTGGTCGTGGACGCGGAGGCGCTCGGTCGTGCCTTCCGTGAATGGCTGGCCGCGATGATGCCGGCCGGCACCTATCGCGCGTGGCTCGTTGAAGGTCTCGATGGCGCGTCCGTCGCGGGCGGCGGGATCACCATCCTGCCGTGGCCGCCAGGCCCGAGGTACATGGGCGACCGGCTGGCGTTCGCGTACAACGTGTATACGGAACCGGCACATCGGCGGCGCGGTCTGGCGCGGCTGGTCATGGACGCGATTCACGCGTGGTGCCGCGATGCGGGCGTTCCGGCGGTCGCGCTCAACGCGAGCCGCGACGGCCTGCCGCTCTACGAGTCGATGGGCTATGTCGAAAGCCCGAACCCGATGATGTTTTTGCCGATTGTCAGGGTATAATCCCCCGGCTCAGGCGCCCAAAGGCCGCCAATTTGCCCCGGCAGACGCCGGACTTTACCGACGTGACGGAGACACGCCAGCATGCCATTCATCATCACCGACCCGTGTATCGAGACCAAAGACACCGCCTGCGTTGACGTGTGCCCGGTGGATTGCATCCACCCGCGCAAAGACGAACCGGAGCACGCGGCAGCCACAATGCTCTACATCCACCCGGAGGAGTGCATCGACTGCGGCGCATGCGTGCCGGCGTGCCCGGTGGCGGCAATCTACGAGAGCATCGACGCGACGCCGGCCAATCAGAAGGATCTCGTCGAGGCCAACGCGATCTATCGCGGCGGCGATCCCGACGCGATGGCCAGGGCCGAGGCCATCGTGCACGCGCATGTCGCGGCGCAGCCGGCGCTCATGGCGATTCCGGCGGCCGAGCGGGCGGCCGCGCACGCCACACACTGACGATGGAATTGCAGACTGCAGAGTGCAGATTGCAGATTGATTGCAGAATTCAATCTGCAATCTGAACTCTGCATTCTGCAATGTTGAAGTTAGCCACCTGGAACGTCAACGGTATCCGGGCGCGTCAGGCACAGGTCCACGACTGGATCGCGCACGAGCGCCCGGACATCGTCTGCCTGCAGGAAATCAAAGCCACCTCGGATCAAGTGCCGGCCGCTCTCTGCGAGATGGAGGGCTACTGGTGCTATTGGCACGGCGGCAAAGGCTACTCGGGCGTCGCCCTCCACGTCAGCAAGGCGTTCGCCCCTGAACGACCGACCTTTGCGCATCCCAGCTTCGATTACGAGAGCCGGATCGCGACCGTAGAGGTCGCCACCGCGGCCGGCGATCTGACCGTGGCGTCGGTGTACGTCCCGAACGGCGGCAAGGACTTCCGCGCGAAGATGCAGTTTCTCGAGGCGATGGATGCGTATGCGGCGTCTTTCCAGGCGGCCGGCCGGCAGCTCGCGCTGATGGGGGACATGAACGTCGCGCGCACCGAACGCGACGTGCATCCGAAGGAACGGAAGCCGCGCGCGATCGGCCAGCTGCCGGAGGAGCGCGCGATCATCGAGCGCCTCATCGGACGCGGCCTCGTGGACGTCGGCCGCGCGCTCGATCCCGACAACGACGAATTGTTCACCTGGTGGGCGCCGTGGCGCAACATGCGGCAGCGGAACATCGGCTGGCGGCTCGATCACGTGTTCGCGAGCGAGGCGCTGGCCTCGCGGGCGACGGCCTGCCCCGTGCAGAAAGATATCGGCACGAGCGACCACGCGCCGGTGACGGCGACGTTCAGCTAGACCGGCAGTCGTCCAAAAACAAATGCAACCACGAAGACACGAAACCTTACGATCACGAAGTAAACAAGAGGTTGCTTCTTCGTGTTGTTCGTGTTCTTCGCGTTCTTCGTGCCTTCGCGGTCCCGGCAAGCGCTGTTTCGTGATAAACCGTAGACAGCCGGTATGGCCATCGTCGTGCAGAAGTACGGGGGGTCGAGCGTCGCGGACGTCGCGAAGCTGAAGCAGGTCGCTGACCGCGTGATGCGGACGCGGCGCGAGGGGCGCGATGTCGTCGTCGTCGTCTCGGCGATGGGCGACACGACCGACGATCTGCTCGGCCTCGCGAAGCAGGTTTCGGCGAACCCCGACCGGCGCGAGCTCGACATGCTGCTCACCGCTGGCGAGCGCATCTCGATGGCGCTGCTGTCGATCGCCATTCGCGAGCTCGGCGGCGACGCGGTCAGCTTCACGGGCAGCCAATCCGGGATCATCACCAACGATCGGCACGCCGACGCGCGGATCATCGAGGTGCGGCCGGTCCGCGTACAGGACGAGCTCGCGCGCGGAAAGATCGTCGTCATCGCCGGCTATCAGGGGATGTCGTACCGGCGCGAGGTCACGACGCTCGGCCGCGGCGGCAGCGACACAACGGCAGTCGCCATGGCGGCCGCCCTCGGCGCGGAGTATTGCGAAATCTGCTCCGACGTGGAGGGCGTGTACACCGCCGATCCGCGCGTCGTGCCTGCCGCCACGCGCATCGGGACGCTGTCCTATGAAGAAACGCAGGAGCTCGCCGAGTCGGGCGCCAAAGTGCTGAACGCGCAGGCGGTCGAGTTTGCGAAGGAGAAGGGCATCGCGATCTACGCGCGGGCCACGAGCTCGCGGCTGCCCGGCGCGGATCCATCCTCCGACGGCACGGTGGTCCGCCGGCATCCGCCGCGCATGCCGGGCACCGTGGTGGGTGTGGCGAGCGAGCGCGACGTCCTTTTGATCGAGATGGAGCGCGAAGGCTCCAGCCGGACGCACGCGGCCAGCGATCCACGCTCGCCTGAAAGGCCTGCGGTCCAAATGCTCGAGGAATTGGACGAGCACCACGTCGCCGGCAAGCAGCTGCACGTCAGCGGCGATCGTCTGACGCTCGTCGTCTCGCGCGAAAATCTGCACGAGGAGCCGCGTGTGCGCGCCGCGTTGGCCGCGCGATTCGGCGACGCCGTTCGCATCGCCGATACGATCGGCGCGCTGAGCGTCGTCGGCGCCGGCATCAACGCGTCGTTCGAGAACGTCCGGCGGGGCTCGGCCGCGCTCGCCGCGCGCGGCATCGCCGTCGACGGCGTGGCGACATCGTCGTTCCGGATCACGTGGATGATCGACCGCGCGCGTCTTGACGACGCGGTCCGGCTGCTGCACGGCACGTTCATCGAGGGTCAGACGCTCGCCTGAGCAGGCTCGCGCTCCTTCTGCTAGCCATGACCACCGTTCTCGACCGATTCCTGCGCTACGTCGCCTGCGACACACAGTCGGACGAAGCTTCGACGACCTATCCAAGTACCGATAAGCAGCTCGTCCTGCTCCGCGCGCTCGCCGGCGAGTTGCGCGACCTCGGTCTCCCGGACGCTGACGTCGACGCCTTCGGCTACGTGATGGCGACCATTCCCGCTACGACCACGAAAAGCGGCGTCCCGACCATCGGCTTCATCGCGCACGTAGACACGTCGCCCGAGATGCCGGGGAGCGGCGTGCGGCCCCTCGTCCACCGCCAGTACGATGGCCGCGATCTCGTCCTGCCGGACGACCCCGCGATCGTCCTGCATCTCGCCGATACGCCGGCGCTCGCCGAGCACATCGGCCACGACATCGTCACGGCGTCCGGTAGGACGCTCCTCGGCGCCGACGACAAGGCCGGCGTCGCCGAGATCGTCACCGCGGCGGCGTATCTCGTCGCGCATCCGGAAATACCGCACGGCCGCATCCGGATCGCCTTCACGCCGGACGAGGAGATCGGCCGCGGCACGCGGCACTTCGACGTGGCGCGTTTCGGCGCGGCCTGCGCGTACACCATGGATGGCGGCAGCCGCGGCGAGATCGAAGTCGAGAGCTTCTCGGCTGACGCGATCACCATCACCTTCCACGGCTTCAACACCCACCCCGGGTACGCGAAGGGACGGATGGTGAACGCGATCAAGGTCGCCGCGTCGTTCATCGATCGCCTGCCGAAGGACGCGCTGTCGCCGGAAACGACCGACGGGCACGCGGGGTTCATTCACCCTTACGTGGTGCAGGCGAGCGTCGACCGGACGTCGGTGCGGCTGCTCGTCCGGGATTTCGTGACGGCGGGTCTGAATGACAAGGAAGCGATGGTCGAAGCGCTTGCGCACGAGGCGGCGGCCCGCTGTCCCGGCGCGCGCGTCGACGTGGCCGTCGAAGAGTCGTATCGCAACATGAGAGAGGTCCTCGATCGGCATCCTGCCGTCGCGGAGCGTGCGCGCGAGGCGATCCGCCGTGCCGGCCTCGAGCCCCGCACGCGTCCGATTCGCGGCGGCACCGACGGATCGCGCCTGTCCTTCATGGGGCTGCCGACGCCGAATCTCTTCGCCGGCGAGCAGAACTTCCACTCGCGGCTCGAATGGGTCTCCGTGCAGGACATGGAAAAGGCGGTCGAGATGATCGTGCACCTCTGCCGTATTTGGGAGGAAAACGTATAACCGCGGAGCGCGAAAAGATCGCAGAGAAAAGTCTTCTCTGCGCGCTTTGTGTTCTCTGCGGTTCCTGTCTTCCTGGCCCCGTTACTTGCACTCCGGTGTCACGGACCGCGGCTTGCGTGTGTTCCACTTCTCGACGAGACGCTTCAACTCCGCGATCGGCGCCTCGCTGTCGTCCACCTGCAGGCGCAGGACCGTGTCGTTGTGCAGCCAGACGCCGCAGTTTCTCTTCACGATCACCAGCGCCGCCGATTGCTGACCGCGCTTGTCGCCGCCGCCGGCCTGTCCGCCCTCGAGCGCCGCGACGAGCCGCTGCGACAGATGGCCGGCCGTCTGCTCGAACGCGTCGATCATGTTGTTCACGACGGCGGGGCCGGCGAGGATGTTCCCCTGGGCGGTCGCGTACTTGCCGCTCTTGTGGCCGGCCCATTCCGTAGCCTTGGGCCCGGTGAACGCCGCATACTCGCCCTTCAGATTCATCACGGCGAACTGACGGCCCTGCTTCGTCCAGTCGTCGGGCAGCGGATCCGGGTCGCGCTCCCAGATCTGCTTCACGATGGCTTCCGGCGCGAGCCCGCTGCGCAGCAGCTCGAGCGCCTGCGGTCCGTAGCCGACGTCGACAATCGCCTGCGTCGCGGCGACGCCGACGCTCGCGTCGGCCCACAACACACCGTTGCCGACCGAGAACACGCGCGACTGCACGGCGCCGCCGACTTCACCCGTCGCCGGGTCGTAGCCAAGAATCGAGAATGTCCCGGTGTCCCACAGGGGGTCGCTCGGCCGACCAGTCTCCGCCGACGCCTCGGCAGTCCGCCGTTGCTTCAGCGAAGGCGGAAGACTTCGCGTGAGGCGTTCGGCGGCGCTCGCCTGCGTCGCAGCGACGCTCGGCTGGCGCCCTCGCGCCGCCGGCGCTTCGGCGAGCCTCGGCGTAGCTCGCGTGGATCGTGCGCGAGCGAAGGCGGGAAAGCCTCGCCCTCCGGCGAACAGGACAAGCAGCGCGATCGCCGCCGCGATGAGACGTCTGACTTCGCACTTCAGACTTGCCCCTCTCAGCATGATCCTCCCCATGCATTGACGATCACGTCCACTGTCTTCGCCTTGATCTCGAGCACGACGTAGCGCTCGTGCTCCCACCCGGCAAACTGCGCGAGCCAGAACAGGCGATCGTTGAGCCGCATGGCGCCGAACGGGAGCATGTAGCTCGCGCCGTACCGATTGCAGTTGAGCAGATCGACCGCCATCTTCAGCGGCCGCACGCCCGCGCCGTCGCGAACGAACCAGCCGGTGCCGAATCCGATGGCCTCACACTCGCCCAGAAATTGCCCCAACTGCCGGTACCGCCGCACGGCCTCGACATAATACACACGCGGGCTGTCGCCCAACGCGTAGACAGCTTCGATCGACGGATCGACGCCTTCGCGCGAGCGTCGGGCGGATGGATGGCCGAACCGACCTTCGACGATTCGCTCGGCGCTGTTGAACGCCTTGAGCAGCTCGGGGAGCAGCGGCCGGATGTCAGCCGACTCCCCTACGACCATCTTGATGGGCTCGATCGGCTGCGCGGGGGACACGGCGAGGCCGTCCTTGGGATACGGTTGTTCGGTGGGGGGCGGCGCTCCACGTTCGGAGCGGTAGTTGGTGCGCAATCCAATCTGGCGCTGGCACTGCACGTCGACCCATTCGGGCTGAACGACGCGGAGTGCGAGCGGGCCCGCGATCGTGGTGGCCTCCCACGTCTCGAGCGCCGGCGTCGGTCCCCACCAGCGCGATGGAAGCGCGCGCAGGTCGACCGGTACTGTAAGCGAGAGCGCGGGCACCGGCCACGGGCTGCTCCACCGTTTTCCATTGAAAGCTGCAAAAGGAATGATCACGCCGTCGCGCCGGAGGACGCCCACGCCGAACCGATCGCGGGCGGGTGTCGCCGCGCCCAGCGTCGCCAGAACGGCCGCACCGGCCGCGAACGCCTGCACGGTGTTCCTCGTCACAGGCGGGGAGTATACTCCCCGCTCCGGCGGAAGGAGGCGCTCATGACCCGAGACGAGCTGCAGGCCGTCGTCGAACGGCACACCGAGACGTGGAATCAACGCGATCCGCAGGCGCTCTCCAACTACCATTCGCCGGAGGGCATCGTCGAAAGCCCGATGTATGGGACGCGCGTCGGGCGAAAAGCGATCGAAGAATCGCAGCGCGCCTTCTTCACGTCGTTCCCCGATGCGACGCTCACAGTCGAAGCGACCCTGATCGATCCACCGTACGTCGCCGTCTTCAGCACCATCAACGCGACGCACGTGAGCGATTTCTTCGGCCTGCCCGGCACCAACCGCCATCTTGAGTTCCGAAGCTCACGGCTCGTCAGGCTGGACGAACAGGGGCTGATCGCGCACGAACGCCGGGTCTATGACTTCACTGGGCTGCTGGTGCA
>Ga0099827_10000623_pt1 | contig 16615 bp, 18 predicted proteins | sample CZO8metaG_FD_79339 | JGI IMG/M metagenome (GOLD analysis project Ga0099827, IMG submission 79339) | Vadose zone soil microbial communities from the Eel River Critical Zone Observatory, Northern California, USA - CZOApr15con1.8 metaG | ecosystem: Environmental > Terrestrial > Soil > Vadose zone ...
GGAGAGGTCCCGCTTCGAGTACCAGAGGTTGCCATTCACCGCGTTCGCGAGTCCGCCCACGTACGGGAACCAATTCTCGAATCCCGTGTTCGCGATCGGGTTCGTCGTCGGCGTGCCCTCCGTTGTCGTCAGCTCCGCCAGCTCCGGCGTATAGTCCACCCCGCTCGTCAGGGTCACCCGGAGCTGGTAGTACCGCTGCCGGTCCTGGTCTGGGGCCGCGGAGAACACGCCGACCGACATGTCCGACTTCAGGTTCGTCCACGGACCCCAGGTCACGTTGTCCGCCGAGCTTCGGATCCGCACGTGGAGCTGGTTGTGATCGCTCACGGTCCCGCCGACCTTCGTCTGGATGGGACGGTTCGTCACGCCGGCGTCCCGCACGGGTGTCGTCATCGTGCCCGAAACGGTGTTCCAAACGCGGACGCTGTCCACTTTGATCGTCGGGTTCGTCGCCGCGGTCCAGACCTGGATGTGGCCGCTGATCGGGGAAGGCGGCGACGGATCCGTGAGGGCCAGTTTCTGGACGCCTTGCCACCAGACTTCGAAGTAGTTCCCCGACGCGACGATCTTGACCGAGTACGCGGTCCCTGTGGCGATCGTCGTCGTGAAGCTGCCGAGCGTGGTGCTGACCCCACCGATCCACTTCTCCAGGGCCACGTAGCCCGTGGCACCGTTGACGAACACTTGGTATTTGTTGTTCACGTCCACGCGGCGGAAGGCGAAGCCGGCGCTGCCGAGGGTAACGAAGTTCACCGTGAAGGCGAACTTCTGGTCGGACCAGGGGCCGCCCGCGTGGACCGAGGCGCCGGCGGGCACCTGCATCACGCCGCCCGTGAAGGTCACCGCGCCGGCGTCGATCGTCCAGATCTCATTCGTGTTGTCGTTGAAGTTGTCCGCGAGCCACCCGATCTTAATCGTATGTTCACCGCGGTCCTCCGTCGCATCCTGGAACGTGCTGGCGCCCCATCCGACGGCGGTGCTCAGGGTCCACGTCGGATCGACGTACAGCGGGTACGTGGCATGAGCGAGCATGTCCGCGTTCAGGGTCAGGTTCAGGACGCCGTTGGAATAAATCAGGGATGTGACAGCGTCCGGCCACATCTGCGGGACGGGCGAGGAATCCCATGCGTGGAACCCTCCCGCGCTCCACATCGTCGGGCCAGACGGAACCTTCAGGGTGACCGTGTTGTTCGCGATGCGGACGTCCAAACCGGTCGTCGCGAAGGTCATCGAGACGACGGGCGATGGCGGGGCCATCAGGATCGCGATTGTCTCCTTGATCGCTTCGGCTCGGAACTCGTACATTGCGCCAGGAATCTTCGCCTGGACGAACGTCGCGCCCATCCGGTTAATAGAGACGGTCGTCGGGGTGTCCGAGGCCTGGTAGGGCCACTCCCCCGTCGACCGATTCAGGGAACTGGCGGGCCGCCAAGCGCCGTCCCATCGCTGAAAGGTCCGGAGGTAAGTCATCCCGAGCGTGCCGTCGGGATTCACGATGCGCTCCCAACCAGGACCGTACGTGACCGACTGTAGGGCGGAGGTGGTTTGAGTGGTCTCTGCCCTTGCCTCCCGAGTCGTCACAGCGAAGGCGACCGAGATCAGGAGCAGCACGACAACGCCGGCAAAGAGGCGTCGACCCTTGTTCGAGGCCATCCTCTCTGCCGACGATTGCGACCGAGGTGTCGGAGGGGGGTCGGCGGTGGACGGGTCGCCACCGGGGGGTTCCGTCCCTTGCGAGCGGGTCGGTCCCGCGCAGCAGGTGCTCGAGCCGTCCTCGGTCGCTGTCTCCCAAAAACTGCGCACCTCGCCATCCGCACCCTCCTTCATACAAATCATTACCAGACATGATACCAAGTATGACATGTCCACCGTTGCCATGCGAATATGTCAGTTGGAATGTTCTGTGTTCACCCCTGGAAACGAAGCTTGGACCGCTGTCCGATTCTCGTGTTGGGGCCCTTCACTCACAACAAACTTTGATAGATAGTGGAGCGCCGCCTCGCGGGATACAAAGCCACAGTGCCGTGATCGCGTGGGAACCCAGCGGTACTCGTGCGGAGGACAGGCGGCCTACCAATTGTCCACGTAGTCATTGTCCGGAACGATAGCCTTCTTACACTCCAAGAGTTGAGAGAATTCAAGCCAAGGATTATCTCGGGCCACAGCATCGTCCGGTCATTGCGAGGGGATTATGGCCACGCAGGCGCCGACAGAGTTTGGCGAACGATTTCTGGGTGTCATCCCGAACGCGGGATTCAAGTCGGGTTTGGGCTTCAAGCTGGCGCGATATGATCTCTTCCTAACCGATCGACGTATGATAGTCGCCAAGGCGGGCACGATCATCCCCTGGCTCCCCGGGATAGGGGTTCTTGCCGCAGCCATTCCTCCAGCATCATTCCAGAGCCGTGCAGAGCGATACGAAGGCAGGACATTCGACCAAATCCTGTCGATGAAAAAGGGGAATCTGTCGATCCCCTATGAGCGGGTCGAGCGTGCCCTCCTCAAGGAGGGCAGTCCGGGACTGCTGGAAGTGCCGCGCCTAACTCTTTGGACCGGGGATGGAAGTAAGGTCTTTCAGTTCGACCGCGTCGAATTGGAGAGGGCGATCGGACTGTTCTCTTTAGTTCTGGGCGGCAGATTGGACGTAAGGCGGAGCCGTTGACGAATCAAAAGAACTCGGCGACGCCCTATTCGGAGGACGCAGCGCGGGCGACAATCGGCTCGCCAACTGTCACTGGTGAGGCGCGAAGAGATTCGTCTCGTCCCGCGGGAAAAGCTGGAGCGATACCGAACCGTGAACGAGAGACGCTTTCTCCAGCTGCTCGCCCGTTTAGAGCCTCAAGGTGTTCCCTACATCCAGGCTTACAAGTAGCCTTCAGGCGGAGGACGAGAGAGGAACAGGCTGCCGACGTTTAGGTCACGCTGCGCGGATTGGCTTCTTCGCAAGACGGGCGCCAACGTAGCCCGCGACGCCTCCGAAGAGCCCCTCGATGAATCCGAGGATGAGGCCGCCCGCAAAGCCCGCAAGGAGGCCGACGCCGATCAGCAAGGGACCTCCGCCCTGCAGGACCGCTTCGAGAGGGAGCAGGATGAGGAACCCAAGGAAGGTCCCACCCCAGCCGAAAATCAAACCTCCGGCGAAGCCGTCCCTTCTCGTCCTCGCGGAAGCCCCAATCAGGCCTCCGCCCGTGATGAGGACGACCAGGACCATGAGGCTCCCAAGGCCTTGGAGGAAGAGCCCGCTGAGGACCGTGGTCGTCGTCAGGACAAGGGTCAACGCGACCATTCGCTGAAAGACTGGGTCCGTTGCTCGGAACCGCTTCCAGAGACCGACCCCGACCAGCCGTTCGCCCGGAAGAGCGACCCTTGTCGTTCCCATGTCGAGCGGGGTGGTTTCGCCCCCACTGCCGCTGATGGTCGTGCGGGTCGCAGCTTCGATGTAGGGGAAAACCAAGCGCTCTAGGAAGTTCTCGACTCCGTCCATTTCGCCAGCAAGCCGCTCGATGTTTGGAGCTGAAAACGACCTAGACGCCGTCAGAGTGACGATCCACCGGGGGTTGGATGGGAGGGACAGGTGCGATTTTGGCTCCCTAACCATCGCGATCAAGAGTCGAACGCCAAGCCTTGCCCTTAGGGCCTCCAATTCCGCGCCGAACGGCGGGGCGGCCGATCCCGGAATGACCGTGGCGACGCGCCGCGTGCGACGGACCCTGGTCCAACGGAGCGCTTCCTCGAGCGGCACATGTAACACGGAGCCGTCCAACCCGAAAAGCAAGCTCACGAGCATGAGCCGCCCTCCCAACAGGGTCACGACCAGCCCGTTATCCAAAAGTAGCGTGGGTCCGCGCATGGGCAACGCCACCTCTTTCACCCGGGACTTCAGGGAGGAGAGGTGGCGAGCGCTTCGAAGCGGGGCGTACAGCAGGGCCAACGCAATGGCCGCAGAAACGGCGAATACCGTTCCAATGTTGAGCGCGTTGCTGAGCGACTGGTTCACGGCCAAAAAGTTCTCCGTGATTACGGCGGCGACGAAAGCGACAATGGGTATTGCGGCGGGAATCCAACCCCGGCGAAAGGCTAGTCGTTTCAGCCTGTCGAACGGGTCGGAGGGCTGTTGGAAAGTCGTGGTCCACCGCGCGAGGTCATTGCCTCGCAACTATACGATGTCTATGCGCCGGAACCCATATTCGCTGATAGACATTGCGAGCGAGACCCGACCAATACGACTGGGCTGCAACAGGCGACATCCCGTTGGCTCTGCGGCGAGGACGGCGCTCTGTTCGGATTACGTTGTCGAAGCCCTCGTTCCCCACCAACCCCGGGCCGCGTAGCTATGCCCCGTAACGGTTCAGCTCTGTTGTGCCAGCAGATTGGCAAACCGGCCGCAAGCCCCTTGCCCGCGTTGGAAGGTGAGCAAAAGGGCGTGATGCAGGGCTTGCTCCAAATCGGCTTGGTCTGGGAGAAACCTTCTCGATTCCGCCAAGAAGCCAGATCCACCTCGGGGTTCCAAACCTTGCCCAAGGACGCGGCCAAGCGGACGGAAGGAATATACACCCCTCGGAAGTTCCTCAAACGTGGTTGTCGTCGCGAAGGTTGGAATCCGTAGAGGAGGGAAGGTCCGGACACCGGAAGGGGTCTATGACGTCACACCCGCAGACGATGGATGGTTCGTTGTTCCCGGGCCTCCTGCCGAGGGATCGGGACGCGTACGGTACCGCGACGAACTGGATTTACTTGAAATCGAGCGACGAGATGTCAAGTTCTCGCTTCATTTCCGGCCGGAACTCGAGCGCACAACATTCGAGTTGAACGGACATGTCTACGAGGTGGGAACCACGGACTTCGGTAACATCTCGATTCGGGAAGGAAGCCGTCCCATCGTGCGCGGACACGGGACCGTCAGTGGGGCTCGCCTTCTGGCGCTCGCGGCCGACCTCGCGCCTCTGGAACGGGAATTGGCGTTCGGCTTTGCATTACGCCTTAGCGCGCAGGACAAGGACCTCTGGGACGAGGACCATCGGCTGCTTGCCCTTTGGGGACTGTAGTGGAGTCGTCTTCCATCCGCGCATGGGCTCACACAGTCGCTTCGGCGAAGATTGCTCCTCCCTGACTGACAAATTCTTCGTCCAGTGACCCTCGGTACACCGACTATCCGCGGGTTACTTCAGGAATCGATCGAGAACCTTCCCCGATTGGCAGCCGCCTCGTCTTCCAACAAGTCGAGCTATCATTGGTTCAAGCGCTACGAAGTGCCGCGGGTTTTGAATACATGGGTCTCATGACGCTCCGGGGGCGATGCCATCATGGTGGGTAGCTCGTACGCGGAAGGAAGCAAACTGACACAGCCTTGGACGCTACGAAAGAAAATCGCGACGATCTTGGTTGTCGTGGTCGTCGCTGTTGCTGTTCTTGTTGCATATTTTGCGTTCCAAGTGGCAGTCCCCGATCAGGTAAATGATTTGGTTGTATACGAAGCACACGCGACGAATGCCTCTCTTGCTTGGACGGCGCCTGGTGTGAGCGGACTCTTGGGGTCGGTGGCAGCGTATGACATTCGTCGAAGTGATTCGGGACCGATTGATGAGCAAACCTGGGGGAATGCCGTTCAAATCCAGAATCCACCAACACCGTCTCAGGCTGGGACTAGACAAATGGCGACGGTGAAGGATCTGGTCTCTGGCAAGACTTACTACTTTGCCCTACGATCAGTTTCTTGGGCCTCCAAGAACTCAGCGGTTTCAAATGTCGCCATCGTCGTAACCGGGGGCTTCGAGAGGCGGTTTGACGTCAACCTGACAAACTCGGCGCCTCCGCACTCATTAGCCCGGCGGTTCAGAACGGTCCGTTTGAGGTCAGTTCAAATGCCTCGGGGACTTCGCATTGCTCGCTCCGGATCGTAACTCTGACACTGATTGACTCCGAGTGTCCGCACTTTCGCTATGAGTATCTCGAACGAAGACAGATTTCATTCCAAGGAACCGTTTCGCTGACACTCAGCTTGGGTGCGAATGAAACGAGCATCCGCATCTCGGTGATATTCCGAGCATCTGTTTCATTCACTGCGACAGTCTCGACAAACGTCATCGATCAGGGGGAGAGCAGCAGTGTTGTATTGCGAGGCGTGTACGCGATCTCCCACGAGATAGCGAGTTCTGTCACAATATACAATCAGAGAATCCCGCTAAGCCCGACCAAAATTCAATATGTGAACGCTACCGGAACTTCCTGGATTTGGGTTAACGTCACGGCCTCCTTCACCGTTAAGTACACCCTGACCATCAATGACTTGACTGTTATCGAGGGAGATTGCCGAGGCGTAGTCGTTTCGCACTATCGTTGGAGCGAAGAGCGAATCCAATTCCGTTTCTCTCTTGCGCTGGAGATATCGAACGGCACGGCGTCCGCCCAGGTCGATGTGTCTACTTCGTCGTAGCAACTCTCTTGGAATCTGAACGCCTGAGCGGATGCGCATTAATCTGTGTCTGCAGAGCGGATTGCCCGCTCAACACTCTGCATTCGAGTTTCGTACATCGCGGATAACTTAGCACGGAATGGTCGGGGAGTAAAGCGCCTTCTCCGTCGAAAGTCCACCTCCGTGGACAGTCGGCTGACCGCTTGTCCTCTCTTGAGTGGGAGTCTTTGAGGTCATCTTGAGGCCACCAAGTAGCCGACCCTCACCATCGTCGGAGGAGTCACTAGCAGGAGGGGCAGGCCAGCTGATTTTCGCCGCAAGGGCTTTGCCAGAACGAGGAATACGGGGAGCCGCGCGGGCGGCCTCTTTAAGGGTTCGATGTCGGTGCCGTAGCGTGGCGAAATCGGGGGCCGAATGGCGGCGATGGATCCGGCGGGGGACCTCGTTCGCAGCATACATCGTCAGGGCCGTTCTCGTCACGGTGGGGTTATTCGGATTTTCCATCGCACTCTCCGCGGCCGCCTACTACGGGTACCTCCCGACGGTGTATACATCCGTCGCCGCTTTGGTGGCAATCCTTCTTGTGTTCGCCGAGGTCTTCGTGTTGCAGCGCTATTCGGACAAGATCATGTCCATCGATACGCCCATCGACCCGCAGGTCGTCGGCGCGGTGTCGGTAGGAGCGGTGTCGTCGGTCGCCACCTTCATGGGGACCGCTGCAGCCTTGGCCGCAACGATTCTAGTCGCGACCTCGCCGCCTGTGGGCAGCCCGGCCTTCGGCGCGTTCGTTGGCTTCATCCTGCCCGCTTTATGGATCTTCATCGTGCTCACGGCCCGGTTCCGGGAGGCGTGTTGTTTCTACCATCTCTGGGAGACGAAGCGGATGCAATCCGTAGGTGGTGGGTGAGGGGTCGTGGTCTTGTCTGTGCGTTGCCTCTACCTGGTGAGGGGCGGATCCGTTTCGACTCTGCGCATTCGGGAGTTGATCCCGCTCAACGTCTCGCGATCGCTCGCACGTTGCCACAGGTCTGCCACATCGCTTGCAATCCTCCCGATCTGAGCGAGGAGGTCTTTCTCGTCCACCCCGTCGAGACGCCTCAGGATCTGGAGGAGCCGCTTTGACCCTAGGAATTTGGAGAAGAGACATGCAGTATCAAGGAGCACGGCTACTCCCTTCCCCCCCCCGGACGAGAGGGACGGAACTTCCTCGACGTTCTCCAAGCTGATATGGGTCGCATAACTCTTATCCCGCTTACCGGGGGTCGCCGATGAATCCCCGAATCTCCCAGTACTTGGAGCCACCAGGCCGATGGTTTGGAGGTCATGAAGCACCTGGGGGGGCTCGCCATGCAGGCCGAGGCAAACCTTTGGACCTCGAGTGCTTTGTTCGGCGGAGCCGAAGGTGTCCTGCTCCTCGCCTACTTCGGCATGATCCAGGTCTCGAACTCAGAACTATTCCTTACATGGTGGATATCGGCAATCGCCCGAACAGGTCTCATCTTCTCGATTGCCTGGCTCGGAGCGGGAGTCCTACTGCAGGTTCGGAGGTGGACCTGGGCTACCAAGGCGAAGAGGCTACAGACCCTGATTGGGATTCCGAACGAATTCGGTCCTTGGAGCCGCAATCTCTCTTTCGCGCTTGTGTCGGATGCGGCGCTCTTCTTCGTTACATGGATTCCGTTCATGGCTATTTGGCTCCTTTTTTTCTGGTGATGTTAGGGCCTCTCCATGATCCAGATGAGGAGCCGCCAGGGTACGCATGATTCCTCCGCCGCGGAAGCGCCGCCCCGACGTATGCCCGGATACACCTTCAGGAGGGGGCAGATGGTGGGTAGAGTTTGGGCTTGCAAGGCGAGGCCCTACCTCGGAAAATAGGGATCACGGAGTCCAGGACACGAGGACTTCCGAGATTCGCATCTCGAGTCTCTTCCACTCGCGCATCGAGGCAATGAAGGCCGATTTTAGGGCCGGACCTGTTGTGAGCGTCGGATTCCATCAGTCAGGAGGAACAGCCCCAAGAACCAGCCCACCAAAACGAGAAGCGTGAGGCTGCGTGCGTTGCTCGATGCAATTGAGGGCAGCACGTATCCCACCGTGCTCGCCAAAAGCCCTACAAATAGGTTCATTGCATCGAGCGTTAGGAGGAGTCCGTACCACTCGCGGGGTCCCTCCCGCAGCCTCGGCAGCAAGAAGGAGGCCACCACGAAGACCGCGATCAGAAGGGAAGCGTTCAGCTGGATCGCGATCCCGAAGAAGGCCTGAAGGGTTTCCGCGGGAAAACCGGGAGCCGACAGCGCGATGATCGAAGCAAAGACCAAGGCCCCGAACAGCAGGATCCCGTACATGATCCGATAGCCCCATCTCCAAGCCGTTCGCGACGTCCGACCAGTGTCTCTGTCCGCAACCACGGAAACCAAAGCAAGACGTCGTCGGAAAATGGTATCGGGGGTACGCCGCAGGTGATTCCTCGGCTACGCACAAACGTCTTGAGGTGGCTCCGCCCTCTCGATTTCACAAGCATCCCTCCACAATGGCCGCCTCTGGGCTTGTCGACGGCAAACGTCGCCGGGCGGCCACAACTCTTTTCGCCGTCGGGCGCAATCCCCGGAATCCGTGTGGACGCGAGCGGTCTTCTGGACCGCCTTGGCAATCGCCTTCCTCGTTCTGGCGATCGTCGCGTGGCGGGAACGAAAGCGAGTCCGCGAGAAGGAGCACCCGCTTGGCGGGCTGCCGCACACGCACATCGCAGGTCCCGTCGTCGAGGCGCTGACGCACATCCTCTCGGTGGAGTCGATTGGCTTCATCCTGGCAGCTGCAGCGGCAATCTACGAAGCCCTCACCTAAGGCCGAACCGATGTCACCGATTCCGTGCACAAGCGGGATCCTCGCCGCGATTCTCTCTGCGGCTGCAGGACTAATCCTCGGGTGGGACTCGATCGACGTGCTGCTCCAAACCGCGTGGAATCTGGCGGACGCAGACTACCGAGCGTTCTACCACGGGCCGGCCCGACAGGACGCACGAGATTGGAAGGAGAATCGCAAAGAAGTACTGGGTCCCGAAGAAGATTGTGACCGCGCTCGGCCTCGCGATCTTCGTGCTGGCCGTTGTCTTCTCCGTTACACAGTCCTCTTTGTGATTCGGAGACGCAGTCGCCGCAGGTTCTCTGTCCCCGCCGAGAGGATAAATACCAGGACCACACCGTGGACAGAGGGCGGTGCTGAACCGTGGTTTCGGAGGATCAAACTCCATTCGACAGGACACGTAACTTCGCGTTGGCGAAGCTTTACTTCGACGCGAACAGTTTTATCGCCGGAGCTTTCGAGACGCTTCCTGAGGTCCGGGCCCACATCAACTATCGGGATTCGATGGCGAATCTGCCCGACAACGCTGCGCGATTGGACCGGACGAAACGAGAGGACGCGATGGCGATCATTCTCTCCCGTTGGAATCCAGAGCTCGCGTTTGTCTCCCCCCATGCATTGTTGGAGGTTCTCGACGTCGCGACGCGAAGGTACGAGATCCCTCCCGAGAAAGCGATCGAGATCCTGAGCGCGGGGATTCAGCGGGACTTCACTCTGCTACCAGCCGAATTCGACATCGTCCGCCCGGGGACGGATGTCGTCAAGAAACTCGAGGAGCGGATTCCACAGGCTTGGCAGTATGCGCGAATCCGGTATCGGGCAATGGCGCGCGACGCAGAGGGACATCCGCTCGGATCGGTCTCGTTCGGCGAAGATCTGACGTCCGGCGTCGGTCGGGTCAGCTCGAAGTCGGGTTCTCCCGCGACGTTTGAAGCGATGAAGTCTCTGGACGCGCCCCAGTCGCACACAATCTCGGCACCCAAGTTCGAGCGAGAACTCTTCCTCGGAGCGGCCCAGCTCTCCATGGAACACGGGATCCATGCCGCAGATGCTCTCCACATCTTGCTGTGCGCGGGCAAGGGGATGGTCATCGTCACGAGCGACAAGAAGATGCTCAAGAAGTTCCCGCGAATGAGCGCGGCCCTTCCCCACGCGCAGGATCCCATCGAGGTTCTCGGGGCGTGGGGACTTGCCCTCGACCCCGCGTGGCCCCCGTAGACGCAGATCTCCCTACTTCGATTTCTCGACGATCAGCCGCCTCCGATCGATCCGGATCCGGACGCGTTCCCCGGCTTTGAACGGAAAGCCAGAATCCTTCCGGACATCCGAGGGGATGTAGAGGACGAGGCGTCCCTTCGCGTGCTCGTAGAATGACCCATGGCCTTCCGTCGACATGGGCCAACGGATTATGTCAACGTCCAAAGAATAACATTCACAACGAAATGGGCCAACAGAAATCTTCATCTTCTCCATGGTCCATCTCGAATGGGGGGTTTGTGGCATTCGTACCGCATTCGTTCTGACGGGGATCGCCATCATCGTGGCCGGGCTCGCACTCGCAGGGTATGGAGGACTTCCACGGACGCAATCGGTCACCGAGACGGAGCCGGTTCAGGTTCCGCGTTCGACGGAGTGGCAGGGGGAATGGAGGACCTTCACGCCGGAGGGATTGTGGGGGGCATCCGTGGGGACCGACCATTTCCCATCGACCTTCGACTTCGATTGGGGAAACGGCGTCTTGTTCGCTCAGTATTCGGATTGGGTCGGATTCAGCGCGACCGCGACCGTGATGGCGCCCCGGAACGGGCCGGTGACGTTAACAGTCGGGAGCGACGATGGTTCGCGGCTGTACGTGGACGATCGCGAGGTGATCAGCTTGTGGTCGGATCACTTCTACACGAGCCAGAACGCAATCGTGGATCTGACGCAAGGAGAGCACGTCGTCGTTCTCTGGTATTATGAGCGAACCGGGCTCGCCCAGGTCTCGTTCAGTGCCCCCGGCGACATCTTAAGTTGGCAGGAAACCCAGATTCGCGTCGTGACAAAGCAGATAACGGTCGCGGACGCGACGCTTCAGAGCGTCGGCATCGGCGTCGCCCTCGTGGGAATCCCAGTCACGGCCATCGGAGCTGCGTCGCGGCGAAGACGTTTGCCAGGTGAAGCTTAGCCGTGTCTGTCGTTTCTCACTATCCTCTGTACAAGGTGCCGTGCGCGACTCGGACTCGTTGGGAGAATCAGCGAATCGGTGAGTCGGGTACGACGATTTGATGACAATCGGCGGACCGACCGTCCTCGTCATGTTCTTGCTGCGCAAACACGTTATCTGGCCCCGTGACAACATGCTAACGAAAGAACAAGTTTCGCAGGTGCGTCGGCTCATCCACGAAGGTCTTCCTGTCGCCCACATTGCGAAGAAAATCGGATGTGGCAGGACGAGAGTCTACAAGGAGAAGGGTCAGATGGATAGCGAAGCCCGAAGGAAAGATCGCAAAGCCCCCTTAGAGCATAAGGTGCGGCATACCGATGCGGTCGGGGGCTTCCGGGAACGGGCTCGTAAGATCGAGCTCGTGGAACACTTGCGGGGCATTAAGAAAAAGGCCGAGGAAATCGCGAGCGGCGGCGACCTCGCAGACTCGGAACGGGAGGGCCTCGTTGCCTTGGCGAGGCAATGCGACGAGGCAATCGATGCGATGCCGTCCTTCTCAGCAACGGACGCCGCCCTTATTGGCAGAGAGCTAGATGCCCGGCTCGCCGAAACGTCGCGGAAAGTCTCGACCCGGATCGACTTGGATCACAATCTCGCGGTCGTTCGAGGCCGATTGGGTCAACTGAACCGTCAGCTCAAAGCGCTCGAGCGAAAACGGCAAAAAGCCAAGGGGGAGGTCCAAAGCCTCGAACAACAAATCGAGGCCCGGATGCAAGCCCTCGGCCTAACGGGGGAACTCGCAGAAGCGAAGCAGGTTTTGGCGGGGCTTCAAGAACTGGTTAATGCCAGACGAAGCATGCTCCGAGACCTCGACGGCCTGATCGAACTCGAGCGGCAGCGGGCCTTCAACGACTGGCTCGGCGAGATGGTGTCCTCCTATCCGATGAACGAAGTCGAGCGGAACGCGCTCGAGGCAATCACACTCCGACGTATGCAGACATCCTTCCCTGAAAGCAGTTCAACCGACAGCCGCATCTAGCGGAGTGGCGGCGTCGGGATATCGAGATCCGCTCCGACGGTGCTCTCGCTCTCGCCGGCAGGGCTTCCGGGAGCCAAGTCCGCCGGGCGAATGAATACGACGAATGGCCGACACCGTTTGGTGCCGAGCCTGATCATGCCATGTCGTTGGAGAGTACCGTCGGAATAAGGTGAATCGTCGGGACTTCGTTGGCCGAACGGAGCTAGAAAACACGGGGGCAACCGCGTCCGCGGGGCCGACGATTCCACGCGACACGCGCCAGCAAACCCGGCGACGCCTTTGTGTGCGGAAAGTGCTCCCACGGTGCACTTTTTGTGTCGGAAGTTTCTCGCAAAGGGCGCCGGAAGCACGCTCTTCGTGCTCTTTTCGCGCGGTCCGCACGCCCTGCGTGAGGGATTCCGAAGGCGGAAAGGAACGCCACGGAGGCATTGAATCCGTCCGTGCATTCGATAGTATCACTTGATGTTGTAGGATTGTAGATAGATTCTAGGAGTAATAGATATCACATAATGCCACCAGATCTTTCATTAAATTCCGCCATCGTACGTACTCTTTGATAACTATTGAGGATAGATCGGCATCGAATCGACGTCCATCGATAGGGATGGGGATCCCGGAATCCATCCACTTGTAGGATGGGCCCTACCAGTTTGCTAGGGAAGCGTGACACGGCGTTCTCGGCCGACTCTTTCGACCAACCCTCGTCTCGGTAAAGCGCGGCGAACCCGCTCCCAGACATCGCGGATCGCGTCCGAATCGAGATTCGCCGCAAGGAGGTCCCAATCGATTTCGAAGATCCAGAGCCGGGGGAAGGTGCGCATCATCGCCATCGTCCGCTTGGCGCTCGGCCTCCGATGTTTACTCGGCCTCTCGATATCTTTGCGCCTCGCCATGTCTTCGAGGAGAACCGCGAGGAGCTGCCGGGGCACCTTCGTGGCGGCGCGAGATATGCCGGAGGGGCCGATGGACGGCATCGCGAACGCGGAGGTCGCCGCGGCGAATGGATCGGCACCGTGCGCCGGCCCGACCGCGCCCGCGCGAGTCGACAGCGCGACGACTCGTTGGATCACGGCCCGGACGTCGAGCCATTGCTCGCCCTCCCGCGTCCGGGCGTAGCGACCCGTGCGAATGTCTTTCAGCACCTTTCCCTCGGCGACGAGCCGCTCGAGGTGTGCCGAGAGGGTGGACGGCGCGAGACGTGTGGCACGTTGGATTCCGTTGAACCCAACCCATCCATGCGCCGTCGCCTCGAGGATGCGGCGCTCGCTGTCCCACCACGCTTCGGTCGGCGTCTGCCTGCTTCGACCCCGCGGCATTCGAAGTCACTCCAAAAGCCCATAGTGCCAATCCCCCCGCCCTATATCAGGGTAATCGGCACCCGAATGGATACGCAAGGAGTCGCGGGCAAAGCCGGGGGTCCGTCGACGGAAACCAGCCGAGGTCATACCCCGTCGACTGCCGGTCCTCCCCACGCCTCGAAACGCGTCGCCCTCTATAGCAGAGTTTCGACGGAAGACCAGGCGAAACTGGGTTTCTCACTCGCCGCCCAAGGGCGACGGCTCCATGCGTTTGCTCGTGTGCAAGGTTGGACCGTGTCCGGCGAGTATGTCGACGATGGCTACAGCGGGCGAGATGTGCGGCGTCCCGAGTATGAGCGCATGGTCCGGGAAAGAGACCAGTGGGACGCGATCCTCGTCCTGAAAATGGATCGCATCCACCGAAACTCCCGCAATTTCATGGGGATGATGGACGACCTCGCTCGATGGCGCAAAGACTTCGTGTCTGCGACGGAGTCGCTCGACACGTCCACGGCAACAGGCCGATTCGTCGTGGACATGCTCGAGCGGATCGCCCAGCTCGAGTCGGAGCAGACGGGCGAGCGGGTCCACATGGGGATGAGACAAGCCGCGGAGGAACGCCGTTTCCTCGGCATGTCCAATCCGTACGGCTTTCGCTACGACCCCGCCGCGAAAAACCTCGTCGTGGTGCCGGCCGAGGCGGAAGTAGTCCGAGAGATTTTCCGGCTTGCCCACAACGAACGCCGATCGATGCGCTCGATTGCAGAGGCGCTCACCGCGCGAGGCGTGTTGACGAAGCGGGGACGTTCGGGGTCGAAACGCCAAGTGTTCCGTGTCCTGCACTCTCCGTTGTACATCGGCTCCCGCCGGTGGGAGGACATTGTCACCCCGAACGCCCACGAAGCGATCGTGGATCCGGCACTCGCGACACCCAGGAGGCGGCGAACACGCCGACGGGACGATTGAGGCCCGGGTTCGTCCGGGTGGCGGGCGTGACGACGGCGGAGATCCGGGAGGAGCTCGTTCGCCTCATCCACGACCGCGGACTCCGGAGCTTATCCGAGGCGCTGGGCGTCGCCCTCGCAGAATGGTCTGCCTGGCGCGGGGAGCGGGTTTTACACCCCGGCCAGGCTGGAAATGGGAATCTCCCCGCGGTTGAGACCGGCCGGGTTCTAAACCCCTCGACGGAGGGTGGGCCGTGACCTCGGACGGTCCGCATGCCAGGTTCGTCTCGATTCGCTCCCTCAAGGACCTCGTTCTCGCGCGCTTCCCGGAAGGACACCCGCTTCGGGAAGTGATCTTGGCCGAGAGAGACGCGTTGAGCCCAAGCGAGTTCCTCGCAAAGCTCGAGGTATGGACCATTCTTCTCAGTCGGCGAACCTGACGACCGCCCTGTTGTCCGGCAGCTGGGCAATCCATTGCCAGCCTTGTTCGATGTACTCTTCGAGCGCGGAGAGCGGGACGATTTTCTGTTTCCGACCGTTCCCGTTGCCGTCGCCCGTCGGCTCCGTGGCGCCGACGAGCTTCTGCCTCACAATCCGCTGTAGTTCGGGGTCGGTCATCGCCTCGAGGTCCATCGTGTCGACCTCCTTCTCGGTCAGTCCGGCGACGAGGAGCATCTGCCGCCGGAACAGGGCCTTGAGCTCCGCCTCCCGGTCCTCGGCCTTCGATGTCTCGAGGAACGGGACGCTACGGCGGTACGCGTCTCGCATGTCCTCGACGAGGTCCGGCGGCAGGCGGCCCTTGTTCGTCGTGTACCGGGCCTCGATGTCCCCCGCGTGGCCCATGAAGAATTGGCGGTACGCGTGCGTCATCTTGCCGCGGCTTTCGGCGAGGAGGAGCTGGGTATCGCAGTACGCCCGCAGGACGTACGGCCGCCACCTGAAGCCGGCCGCGCGGATCGCCTTCCGGATGGCGTCGCCCACGTTGATCGAGGTGAGGAAGGCCTTCTTCGACCAGGTCGGCGCGATCACGTCGCTCTCGTCCGTCAGCTTCTCCCCGTCGCGGAGCCGCCCCTCGAGGTATGCCTTCAGGTAGCCGGCGGCTTCTGGACCCAGGAACGTGAAGTACCTTCGGTCCGACTTGCTCAGCTCCGGGCGGACGACGACTTCGAGCGGGACCTTCCGGAAGGTCAGCGTCATGCCCTTCACGACGACGTCCGGCAGGTCCCCGAGGCGGAGCCCGTCGTGCCCCCGGTAATTCCCAAGGGTCTCGATCCGCAGCCCGGCGTGGGCGAGGAGGGCCGCCGCGACCCGTTCCCGCGGGGAGGCCGCGAGGAAGATCCGACGGAGCTCTTCCTGGGTCGGCACCCGTTCTTTGTCCAGCGTGGGCGTCGCCTGTGCGCCCTTCACCTTGATTTTGAGGTCCCACCGGACGTCGTTGAAGGAAAGCCACGACCGAAGGGCCTTGAGCGTCGATTCGATGTACCCTCCCGTTAGTCCTGCGTCCTCCATCTCTGATACGAGGTCCGTCAGGAAGTCCCTACGCGTGTCCCTCGTCATTCGGACTAAGTCCTCCGGACCGATTTTCCGGGCGGCACAGACGTTCCCGAGGCGTCGGAGGTACACATCCGCGGTAATCTCGGAGCCACGCCCGAGATTCCTGTGCCACCGGTCGATCGTTGGGTTCTCCCGGAGGTGCGCGTACTTGGCGCCTCGTCCCGTCGCCGCACGGACTCGAACCATCAATCCGGAATCGGCGGGGAGATAGATATAGGTTTTGAACCGGAAGTTAAGTGGGTCCGTCCGGATTTGAACCGGAGTCTAGTGGTCCCGAACCACCAAGGATAGACCAAGCTACCCCACGGACCCAGCGCGACGCGCGGTAGGTGTGGGGTCTCTATAAGTGTTGCGCGCGAC
>Ga0099827_10000625_pt1 | contig 16599 bp, 17 predicted proteins | sample CZO8metaG_FD_79339 | JGI IMG/M metagenome (GOLD analysis project Ga0099827, IMG submission 79339) | Vadose zone soil microbial communities from the Eel River Critical Zone Observatory, Northern California, USA - CZOApr15con1.8 metaG | ecosystem: Environmental > Terrestrial > Soil > Vadose zone ...
AGGTGATCACCGAGGAGATGGGCCTCAAGCTCGAGAACACGAAGCTCTCGCAGCTCGGTCACGCCCGCCGCGTGGTCGTCGACAAGGACACGACGACGATCATCGACGGTGCCGGCGATCCCGATGGGATCAAGGCCCGGATCAAGCAGCTGAAGTCCGAGATCGAGAACACCGATTCCGACTTCGATCGCGAGAAGCTGCAGGAGCGGCTCGCGAAGCTGGCCGGCGGCGTTGCCGTCGTCAAGGTCGGCGCTGCGACCGAGACGGAGATGAAGGAGAAGAAGCACCGCGTCGAGGACGCGCTCCAGGCGGCTCGCGCCGCGTTGGAAGAGGGCGTCGTTCCGGGCGGCGGTGTCGCGCTCCTGAACAGCGTCGAGGCGATCAAGCTCGACACGTACGAAGGCGACGAGCGCACCGGAGCATCGATCATCGTCCGTTCGCTGGAGGAGCCCATCCGGCAGCTCGCCGACAACGCGGCCCTCGAGGGCTCGATCGTCGTCGACAAGATCCGGAACTCCCCGAAGGGTCACGGACTCAACGTCGAGACCGGCGAGTACGAGGACCTCGTCAAGTCCGGGATCACCGACCCGACGATGGTAGTCCGCTCTGCGCTCCAGAACGCGGCGTCGATCGCCAAGAACATCCTGACCACGGAGGCGATTGTCGCCGAGGCGCCGGAGAAGCATCCGGTCGGCGCCGGCATGCCGGGTGGCATGGGCGGCATGGACATGATGTAAGTCGCCGAAAAGCTGACTGACGCTTTTCGTCGGAGGTTCCACAGCAAGGAGGCCGAGCAAAGCTCGGCCTCCTTGCTTTCTCGTTTGGGCAACCGCACCGTGGGCGCCGGCGCGGCGGGGGCCGCGCGCCGGCGAGGGGCACGCGGTTGGGGTCGAAACCCATCGCGACGGCCGGAAGCGGCGGCTTCCGTCCGTCCGATAAGGCTCGACCCTGAGAAAACCCGGAACAGCAAAACGACCCCGAAGGGCCGCTTTGCGAGGGGGATTAGGGGGAGGTGGTTCGCTTTCACGTATCGGTCGCCGGTGCGCGGCTCCTCCTCCCTCGAAAGGGGGAAAGAGAAGGGCGGCTCGCAGGCCGCCCTTCATTCGAAGCGTTGTCGTACCCGCTCTACGGCGTCACGACCGCACTGAAGATGTCCGAGTTGCCGAAGAAGAAGTCCGGCGAAGCGGACAGGCAAAGACCCGGAGCGGGCCGCGGGTTCGGAAGCGTCCCGTTGAGCCGGTTCTGCCGGAACGTGTCGACCGCAGGGCAGTCCTTTGCGTGCCGGACGTCGTTCTGGACCGCGACGGCCTTGATGTTCGTCGCCCAGACGTAGTTGTAGTCGCCCAGGAACTCGGCAACGAGGCTGTTCGTACTCGAGCCGCGCGCGTCGCCGGTAGCGCCGCGATACCGGTCGGAAAACGACAGCGGAGTCGTCGTGGAGAAGGGCGCGAAACGAACCACGCCCTCCATGTTGCGAGGCGCGGCCGTCGTCGTCTGCCACGGCGCGTGGAACGCCATGTACGTAACGTACAGATCAGTGCCGTCTGGCGAGATCGCGACCGCCGGGAAGTCCGGCCGATCGGTCGTCGCGGCGGCGTTCACCGGCGTCGACCACGTCTCGCCCTTGTCGGTCGAGAACTGCACGAACGCCTTCTCGTTCGGCCCGGGGCTCGTCACCGAGGGCGTCGGGCCGTCGCACCACGCCACCACGATCACGTCTTTGTGTGGCTGCGGAAAGCCGTTCGGGTTTCCGTTCGCGATGTCCACGGAGGGACCGATGTTCGTCCTCGCCCCGGCAACGCCGTCGAACGTGCTGCGGCCTTGGGCCGGGTCGAAGCGGCCGCAGTTGTTCGTCTGCACGACGGGCTGCGGGCGGTCGAACGTGAGACCCCCGTCGAACGAGCGGACCATCAGAAGCGCCCGGTCGAAGACCGGGGGGTTCTCCTTCTGACCCTGGTCGCCGCCACGGTAGAACACGTAGACGCCGCCGCCGCTGTCCGTGCGGACCGTACAGCCCTGGCGGCCCTGGCCAAGATTCGTGTTGGCGGCCGGCGTGATCTGCTTCGTGTCCCAGGTGTCGCCGCCGTCGGTGGAGCGGGAGAAGATGATCGGCTCGGGTGCTCCACCTTGGCCGACGCTTCGGAATGCGGCGTTGCAGATGTAGACATTGCCGAAGAACGGGCTGCTGGCGGCATTGTCGGCGTAGATGAACTCCTTGTCCGAGAACAGCGCAGCGTTCTGCTTCGAGACGATCACCGGCCGCCTCCAGGCGTCCTTGTTCCCAGCTCCGGCGCCGGCCGGATCGTCGGTTCGTGAAACGGCGACTGCCTCGAAGCCCTTGAACTCCTGCTCGTCGCGCACGGTCGAGAAGTTCGAGGTCAAGGTGGCGTAGTACAGGCGCGCGCCATTCGCCCAGGTGAAGCCACCCTGGCCGTCCGGCTTCGGGGCGAAGACAACTGCCGGGTCACCGTCCGAAGACAGGCCGCCTTCGAAGTACCAGGGCAGCGTGCCGATCGGCTTGTCTCGGAACGTGGCTGGATCGCAGCCCGGGTCCGGGCCGGGGATGCCTTTGCATAGCCGTGCGGAATAGCCGGTGTAGGTCGGCTGCTGCCACGAAGCGCCGCCGTCGAAGGAAAACTGGACGCCGGAGACGCCTACCCCATCGGTAAACGGACAGGTGTTGTCGGCGGCGTTGTTGCAGCCCTCGAGGTCGATGTTGTCGTTCGCGCCCGCGACGACCATCGACGGATCTATCGGGTTGACCGCGACCGTGGGCTCGTTCTGCTTGTTCTGGAGCGGCGTGGTGTCGTCGCTACCGACGGTCACCTCCGCTCCAGGACCATGAGATGCCACGGCGGCGGAGATCGCGATTGCGCTCCCCAGGACAAGCGGCCCCAGCAAGACGAAAAACCGTCTCATTGCTCCCCTCCCCCAGTCGATACTCTCCCCCCTCGTTTTTGCCCCTCCGGTTAGTAGAGGAACCTTAACTTAGAAGCCGTAGCGCTGTTCTTTCCAGTAGTCGGCGCCGTTGTGATCGAGTCCCTTGTCGACGAGCTTCTGCTCGGCCTTCGACCGGAAGAGCGTCACTCGAACCTAGACTAGTTGTCATGTCGAGGATTACGTCACCGCCCGTCGCGCGCCGCCCGCGCGCGTTCGTCCGCGTCTCCGGACCCGACGCCGAGGACTACCTGCAGCGGCTGGTCTCGAACGACGTCGAGGTGCTCCAGGAAGGGGACTCCTGCGAGGCGCTGCTGCTGACCGCGAAGGCGCGCGTGATCGCGCCGCTGCGAGTGCTGCGGCGGGGCAGCGACGACTTCCTCCTGCTGACGGAGCCCGAGCTCGGTGACACCGTTCGGACGGAGCTTCTGCGGATGCGTTTCGCGGCGAAGGTCGAGATCGTGCCGGAGGAGCACGAGTCGTGGCTCGTTCTCGGTGAGGGTGAGGTGCTCGACGACCGGCCGCCCGGAGACGAGGTGAGCGAGGAGGAGCTCGAGCGGTGGCGGATCGAGTCGGCGATCCCGAGGTGGGGCCGCGAGATCGACGACCGCGTTCTGCCGGCCGAGGCAGGCCTCGACGAGACGCACATCAGCTTCACGAAGGGCTGCTATCCCGGGCAGGAACCGATTGCGCGGCAGCACTACCGCGGCAAGGTGAACCGCCGCCTGCGCGTCCTGGAGCTCGACGGCGACGCCCCGCCCGGCACGGAGCTGCTCATCGACGGGAAGACAGTCGGACGAATCACCAGCTCAGTCGCCGGACTCGCTCTCGGCTATGTCCGAGTGGAAGTCCCCGACGACGCGCAACTCGAACTCGCCGCGAAGGCGGGCTTTGCCCGCATTCGCTCATAGACGCTCTCCGGGGAAGAATCCGCGCGAAAACATCATGGCGCGCGTAGCGCGCCGGTTTTCGCGTGGCTTATGCGCCCGGCATGATTCGAACATGCGACCTCTGCCTCCGCAGGGCAGCGCTCTATCCCCTGAGCTACGGGCGCCCTGAAGCCGCACCAGTGTAGCGGCTAGGGCTCGAATCTCAACATCCGCTGGAGGCGGATTCGCAACGTAACGGAGTGGGAACCCGTGATCGTCGTGACGTACAGGCTTGGCCTCGCGTTGTTGGTCTTCGTCCTCGCCGGCTGCAACGGCGGCACGGTCGACAGGCATGCACTCAAGCGCGACGCTGAGAAGGTGGGCTCGCTCGCGACCGAGGGCGAGCTGCTCGCGAACGACGTTTCGAAGGGCGCGTCAACGGAAGCGTTCGCGCGCGTGCATGCGAAGGAGCTTGCCGGCGCAGCTTTCGATTTAGCACGTTCGCTCGCCAAGCGGCCGACGTCCCGCGGGATTGAGTCCGACGTGCGCAAGCTCTCGAAGCTCGCCGGCAAAGTTTCCAAAGAGCTCGAGCAACTTCACCTGCACCCGACAGACCGTGCGGTTGCGAAGTCCCTCGAGAAGCCGCTGCAGGACGACGCCGATGCGGCGGACTCACTCGCGAAGTGAAGATCTTCCAGGTCGCGCTCGGCATCCTGGCTGCGATCGGCGGTTTCGTCGACATCGGCGACCTCGTCTTCAACGTTTCCGCCGGCGCCACCTTCGGCTACCAGCTGCTGTGGGTCGTCGTGATCGGCGTCGTCGGAATCGTCGTGTACTCGGAGATGTGTGGGCGGGTCGCGGCCGTTTCCGGCAAGGCCGTCTTCGACGCGGTTCGCGAGCGCGTCGGCTTCAAGAGCGGACTCGCCGTCTTGGTCGCGTCCCAGGTCGTCAACCTGATGACGCTGACCGCGGAGATCGGCGGTGTCGCGATCTGCCTGCAGTTGCTCTCCGGCCTTGCCTACCGCTGGCTGATCGTGGTCGCGGGCGCAGCGCTCCTCGTTGTCGTCTGGGTGACGGCGTTCGAATGGATCGAGCGCATTTTCGGCTACGGCGGCCTCTGCCTGCTCGTGTTCGCGGTCGCCGCCGTCAAGCTCCACCCCGGCTGGGGCGCCGTCGGTCACGGCTTCGTCCCTCACCTGGAGATGAAGAGCCCGCTCCTGTACGCGTACTTCGCGGTTGGACTGCTCGGCGCGGCGCTGACGCCGTACGAGGTGTACTTCTACTCGTCCGGCGGCGTCGAGGAAGGCTGGGGGCCGAAGGATCTCCGCCTGAACAAGGTCAACGCCATGATCGGGTACGGGCTCGGCGGGTTCCTCTCGTTCGCGCTAATGATCGTCGGCGGCGCTCTCTTCCTCGGCAAGGGGATCGAGCCCGAGTTTCTCGGGTCTATCGCACTCGGCGCGGAGGTGCCGCTGGGACAGATCGGGCTCCTACTTGCGCTGGTCGGGATCCTCTTTGCCGTCAGTGGCGCTGCGATCGACACGCTCTTCTCGGGCGCGTACAACCTGGCGCAATTCCTCGGCTGGGAATGGGGCCGCTACCGTACTCCGCGCGGTGCTCCTCGCTTCACGATCACGTGGCTCGTGCTGCTCGTCCTCGCCCTCGGTGTCGTCATGACCGGCGTCGACCCCGTTCAGCTGACGGAATATGCAGTGATCTTCTCGGCGGTGGCGCTTCCTCTGACGTACATCCCGATCCTGCTCGTCGCCAACGATCGGAGCTACATGCGCGAGTACGTGAACGGCCGTCTTGCAAACACACTCGGTCTCATCTACCTCATCGTGATCCTCTTCATCGCGCTGACGGCCATACCGCTGCTGATCCTCACGAATGCAGGCCAGAATTGAGCGACTCGATCGATCTCGGCCTCCACGTCGTCGATCGCCAACTGATCGACTCGGAGGGTCGGCGCTGCGGCAAGGTCGACGACCTCGCTCTCGAGGGTGGGGCCGGGGAGGTGCTCGAGGTCGTCGCGATCCTCAGCGGACCGGGCGTGTGGCGCGCTCGCGCCGGGCTGGTAGGTCGGCTGGCTGCGTGGATCGGCGGAGGGGGACGCGTACGAATTCCGTGGGAGTGCGTTGCCGAGGTCCGCGCGCACGTGAAGTTGCGCAAGCGGGCAGAGGAACTAGGTCTCGGTCGCGGCGACGACCGTCTGCGACCCCTCCTCGAGAAGATCCCGGGTTCGGACCGGTGAGAACCTATTCCTCGTTGCTCGGGCGCAACGTCGAGACCGAGTCCGGGCGGCGACTCGGCCGCTGCCGTGACATGCGCGCTCTGCTGCGGCGGGGAAACCCGACTGTGGAGGCCTTGGTCGTCGGCCACCGTGGGTTCCTCGAGCACCTGGGGATCGGTGGCCCGCGGAAGACCCGGCCCAACGCGGTTCCGTGGGAGGCAGTGGTGAGCATCGAAGGCGACCGGATTGTCGTTCGTGACGGCACCGAGTTGGTGTGACCCTCTTCCTCTCGGAGAGCGACGTGGCGGGGCTCCTCTCCCCACAGGATGCCGTCGACGCGGTGGAGGGCTCCTTCCGTCGACTGGCGGCAGGATCGGTGGAGAATGCGCCGCGACGGCGGCTGCGGCTCGAGGAAGGCCGGCTGGCCGACATGGCCGCATCGGACCTCGAGCTGGGCTACGCCTGTGTGAAGGCGTACGCGGGCTTCGCGGCGGGGGCAGCGTTCGTGGTCGCCCTCTTCGCTGTCGACAGGCCTGAGCTCGTTGCGCTGATCGAAGCCGACCACCTCGGTCGTCTTCGCACCGGCGCCGCGAGCGCGGTGGCTGCGAAGTACCTCGCGCGGGAAGGCGCGGCGTCGCTGGGAGTGATCGGTTGCGGCGGACAGGCGGAGACGCAGGTCACCTGCATCCGCGGTGCGGTTCCGACGATCGAGCGGGTCATCGCTTACTGCCGCACGGAGCGCAACCTGCGCGCGTTCTGCAAGCGGATCGGGGCGGAGCCGGGAGAAAGCCATCGCGACCCCGCCGAGCAGGACATCGTCGTCACGATCACGAGCTCTCGCGATCCCGTGCTCCGCGGGGAGTGGCTCCAACTGGGCGCGCTTGTGTGCGCCGCGGGCGCGAACCATCCGGCCGCACGTGAGCTCGACAACGTCGTGCTGGAGCGCGCGTCGCTCGTCTGCTGCGACTCGCTCGATCAGGCGCGGCTCGAGTCAGCAGACCTCATCGAGCCGATTGAGCGCAGCGTCCTCGACTGGCTCGAGGTGCACGAGCTGCACGAGGTCGTCTCCGGCGAGCTTCCCGGACGTCAATCGCCGGACGACATCGTGGTCTTCAAATCGAACGGGATCGCGGCCTGGGACGTCGCAATTGCTGCGGCCGCCGTCGAGCGCGCGCAAGAACGCGGCGTAGGGAGAGAGCTCTAGCTTCTCAGAGTTTCGAGCTCGCGCCTGCAGTCCTCGACCGTCTCGTCGCCGAGTGCCTGAATGATCTCCGGCCGGTCGAGCAAGCGCAGCCGCTGGTGAGGGCTGAGCCGGTTCTGCACATAGCGGTCTTCGAGGATGTCGCTGAGCCGACGGCCTCGCGAGTGCTCGCGGATGACGTACGCGGCGACCCGCTCCTCGGTGCTGGATCGGGCGAAGAGAAAGGAGAACGGGGAGCGCAGCCGGCTCGCGAGTCGCTGCATCGAGGCAATTGTATCCTTGCTCCGTGAGGCGGAAGTCAACGGAGGGCCGCTTCGCCGAACGGGCCGTCCACGGCGTCGACGACGCGGGGGTCGATGAGACCATCGTCATCTGGATCGAGCGCAAGCAGGGCGCGCTCTGGGCGGTTGGCCGTGCGGTCAACCCGCAGCACCGCTCGACGGACGAGCCGCGACGTGACGACTACCTCTTCGAGGGTTACGAGCTCGACGACGCGCTCGACGCCGCGAACGAGGCGCTGGAGGACGATCTCAGCGTCTCGGAGCGCGACGGCCACCCCGAGAACCTGAAGCCGTTCACGCGCGGCGAGCTGTTGAAGCCGCTGGAGCGGTGGTTCTTCGGCCGCCGCTAAAGCCACGGAAAGTGCTGCGCACTTTCCGCGGGTGATTAGCTAGGACTTCGCTTCGCTCGTCGACTCGAGCCGGCGGCTGCCGCCGCCGGCTGGGGAGGCCACTTCAGGTTCGCGTCCGGGATTGGATCCCCATGTGGGTCGTGTGTCGGGAACCCGAGCGACTTGTCGATCCGCTCCTCCAGCTCTTCCGACAGCGCGTGCTCGAGCCGTTCCGCCTCGTCGTGGACGTCGTCCACGTCAAGGCCGAGCGTTTCCGCGAGATACAGCTCCAGCAGTCGGTGGTGCCGAATGACCTCGAGCGCCACCCTTTCGCCGGCCGGAGTGAGCGCGACGCCGCGGTAGGGCTGGTGGACGGCGAGATCGAGCGCCGCCAGCTTTTTCACCATCGCGCTGGCGGACGCAGGCGAGACCCCCTGGCGCTTGGCAAGCGCGGTCACGGACACGCGGCCGCCGTCCGCGCCGAGCTTGTAGATCTCGCGCAGGTAGTCCTGGATCGCGTCGGTCAAAGCGGGCTTGGCCACCGGCACAGTCTAGGCTGCGCCCGATGCTGATCCGGATCGGCCACTCTGCGGACCCGGACGACGCGTTCATGGTCTGGGCGCTCGCTTCGGGACGCGTGGACACGCGCGGCTTCGAGTTCGAGCTCGTGCCCGAGGACATCCAGCTGCTGAACGAGTGGGCGCTCGAGGGCAAGCTCGAGGTGACCGCGCTGTCGCTGGCGACCTATCCGCTCGTGCAGGACCGCTATGCGCTGCTGCCACACGGAGCGTCGATCGGCTCCGGCTACGGACCGATCGTGGTTGCGCGCAGGCCTCTATCACTCGAAGAGCTGCGCGGCGTCGAGATCGCCGTTCCCGGCCGGCTGACCACCGCCTTCCTCGTCCTGGGAATGGCGCTCGGCGTCCCGTTTGCGCATCGCGCGCTGCCGTTCGACCGCATCCTGGACGAGGTGAAGTCGGACCGCGCCGACGCGGGCCTGCTCATCCACGAGGGACAACTGACCTATGCGGACGAAGGCCTTGTGAAAGTGCTCGATCTCGGCGAGTGGTGGCTCCTCGAGACGGGGCTTCCGCTGCCGCTCGGCGTCACGGTCGCGCGGCGCGACCTCTTGCGGCTCGACGACCTGTCCGCGGTGCTCCGCCAATCGATTGTCGAAGGGCTGGCGAATCGCGAAGAGGCGACGGCGTACGCGCTCGGTTTCGCCCGGGATCTCGACTTCGAGACTGCGGATCGCTTCATCGAGATGTACGTGAACGAGCTCACGTGCGACTACGGCGACGAAGGCCGGCAGGCGGTCGAGGAACTGCTACATCGCGCGGAGTCGACGGGCGCGTACCAACGGCCGGTCAAGATCGACTTCGTGGGCTAGCTTTTGACCATGAGCCGAGCGGTGGTGCTCTCCGGCGTTCGCACGCCGATCGGACGTTACGGCGGCGTGCTTGCAGGCGTGCGTCCTGATGATCTCGCGGCGACGGTCATTGCCGAAGCGGTGCGCCGTGCAGGCGTGCGCGCCGAGGAGATCGAGGACGTCTATTTCGGCGCGGCGAATCAGGCCGGTGAGGACAACCGCAACGTCGCGCGCATGGCCGTCCTGCTTGCAGGGCTTCCCGAGAGCGTCGCAGGAGTGACGGTCAACCGTCTGTGCGCGTCGGGGCTCTCCGCTGTCATCTCGGCTTGCCACGCCGTGGCGGCCGGAGACGGCGATCTCTTCGTGGCAGGCGGAGTCGAATCGATGAGCCGTGCCCCGCTGGTGCTGGGGAAGCCGGAGCATGCGTTTCCCCGCGGGAACCAGACCGTGTGGGACACGACGCTGGGCTGGCGGTTCCCGAACCCGCGTATGGAGGAGGTGTTTCCGCTCGAGTCGATGGGCGAGACGGGTGAGAACGTCGCCGAGCGCTGGAGTGTCTCGCGCGAGGAGCAGGACGCCTTCGCGCTGCGCTCGCAGGAGCGGTGGGCTGCCGCAGCCGAGGCGGGACGGTTCGACGACGAGCTTGTCGCCGTGAACGGGATCGAGCGCGACGAGCATCCGCGTCCGGACACGACCGCCGAGAAGCTCTCCACGCTGAAGCCGGCGTTCCGTGCTGACGGCGGTACGGTCACGGCGGGAAACGCGAGCGGCATCAACGACGGCGCCGCCGCGCTCGTGATTGCGGGCGAGGAGAAGGCGCAGAAGCTGGGCGTCGAGCCGCTCGGGAGGTTCGTCGGCAGCGCTGTCGCCGGCGTCGATCCCCGCGTAATGGGGATCGGCCCGATCCCGGCGGTGCGGAAGCTGCTGGAGCGGGCCGGCGTCGCTGTCGACGAGATCGATCTCGTCGAGCTGAACGAGGCCTTCGCCTCTCAGAGCCTGGTTGTCATCCGCGAGTTGGGCCTCGACGAAGACAAGGTGAATGTGAACGGCGGCGCGATCGCAATGGGGCATCCGCTCGGAATGAGCGGTGCGCGCCTCGTGGTCTCCCTCCTGCACGAGCTGCGCCGGCGCGGAGGGCGGTACGGGTTGGCGACACTCTGCGTCGGCGTGGGTCAGGGCCAGGCGGCCTTGTTCGACCGCAGGCCGTAGCCAGAGAGATCGGCTTCGTTCCCCTACAGCGCCTCCCAGTCCGGGCCGATGACATGCGGCATGGAGCCGTCGCCGCCCAGCTCCAGGCTGACCTGGCTTGCCGTCGCCTTCGGCGCGGGGTCCTGCGCGCTCCTGGCGACCGTCGGGGCCGACGCCCGCTGGCTCGCAGCGCTCGGGCGGGAGATCGTCGAGCGAGGCTCGATCCCCACCGGTGTGCCCTATGCAGCGGCGCCCTCGATGGACTGGGTCAACGTCCCGGTGCTCGGGGAGCTGATCTTTCACGCACTCCAGACCGTCGGAGGCGACAAGGGACTCCTCCTTGCCCAGCTCGTCGCGGCGGCGGCTGCGCTGACGCTGCTCGCGCTCGGAATGCGCGCCCTTGGGGCGCCGGATGCGGCGAGTGCGGCAGTGCTCGTCACGGTGTTCTTCGCGGCGGCGCCGTCCTTCATCATCGTGCGGGCACAGCTGTTCTCGCTGGTGCTCTTCTGCGTCGTGCTGCTGCTGCTGCGGTCCGAGGCACGTTCGCCGTCGAGGCGGATCTGGCTCCTCGTCCCGCTCATCATCCTCTGGGCGAACCTGCACGGGGCGGTGCTCGTCGGGCTGGCTGTCGCGGCCGCCTATCTCGTGTTCGAGCGAACGCGCCGGGAGCCGATCCTCGCGGCCGGAGTGCTGACGGTGTCGACCGTGGCTCTCCTCCTCACACCGGCGCTCGGGGATTCGGGTGATTACTACCTGGGCGTGCTCCGCAGCGAAGCGGCGCTTCGAGGCGAGGGAATGTGGGCTCCCCTGTCGTCGCACGCGCCCTTCGACGTCCTCTTCGTCGCCCTCGTGGTGCCGCTCATCATGTTTGCGCTGCGCTCGGGCCTGCAGTTGTGGGAGATCGCCTCCGTGGCAGCCTTTGCGACGTTCACCGTGCACGCCGGCCGCAACTCCGTCTGGCTCCTCTGCATCGTCGCCGCTCCGGCCGCACGCGGGCTCGGTGAGCGGTTTCTCCCCGACCTCGTCGCCACACCGCGGACCGTCCTCCTTTGCAGCTGGGTTCCGGCGGCGCTGCTGGTCGCCGGAGTGCTGCAAGCGCCGCCACAGGGTGGCGCGAGCGCGCGCGTGCGACACGAGGCCGCGGCACTGGCCGCCGGCAGGCCGATCCTCGCCGACGGCCTCGACGCCGAGCGGCTTGCACTCGAAGGACAGCGTGTCTGGATCGCCAACCCGCTCGACGCGTTCGCCCAGCGTGATCAGCGTCTCTATCTGGACTGGCTCGACGCAAGTCCCGCGGGCGACGCACTGCTGGCGGAGGCGGGTCCCGTGGTGCTGGTCACCCGGGGAAGTCCTTCTCAACGGCGCCTCGCCCGCGACCCGGCGTTTCGTAGGGTCGCCCGCGATTCGGAGTCGGTCATCTACCTTCGCACGGTGCGGCTCGCCGAGCGGCAGGCGTATGTCCGTCGCGGTGTCGTCTTCCTGTCGGCACGCATGGCGCAGGCAGGCTCCTGATTCCCTCGAACGAGTGATCTTCGGCGTAGGGCCGCAAGTTTGCATCCCTGCATTGTTCTCCTCCGCCGATGCGACGCAGGCACCTCAGTGCAGTACCCGCCCGCCGGGACGTCGTGCGCGTGCTCGTCGTCGACGACCACGCGCTGTTCGCCGAGGCGCTGATGCTCACGCTTGCCATCGACGACCGCATCGAGGTCGTCGGGTGCGCCTCGAACGGAGCGGAGGCGGTCTCTTTCGCCGAAGCGCTTCGGCCCGACGTCGTCCTCATGGACGTCCACATGCCGAGCATGGACGGCATCGAGGCGACGCGCCGCGTCCGCAGGATCTCGCCGTGCTCCCAGGTCGTCATGGTGACCGGAGCGCGCTCGTCGGAGGTTGCAGCCCACGCGCTCGCCGCCGGTGCCTCGCGCTACCTGACGAAGGACACACCGGCACTGACGCTCATCGACGCCATCCTCGACACGCGTCGCGCAGGGGCGACGGTTACCCCGCTTCGGATGCGCCCCGGCAGCGAGGCAAGGATGGCCAGGTGAGCGGCATCGTGTCTACGAAGACCGCGCCGGGCCTCGAGGGGCTCGCCGAGCTCGCGCGCCTGACTCTCGACGGCTCGAACGAAGCGATCGAGCGCATCCTTTCGCTTGCACGGGCCGCGCTCGACATGGACGTCGCGCTCGTGGGCTCGTTCGACGGCGAATACGTCGTGCAGGCGGTCGACGGCGAGCACGAGTGGTTCGGGATCGACGTCGGGACCAGAGTTCCCGTGGAACAAACGTATTGCCACCGCATGATCCAAGGCGAGCTCCCGCACCTCGTCCGCGACGCGGCTGAGGACGAACGGACGGCGGATCTGCCGATGACCCGTGAGGCAGGCATCGGCGCCTACCTGGGCGTTCCCATCCGGCTGTGGGACGGCACCCTTTACGGCACGCTGTGCTGTCTCAGCCGCGCGGCCGAGCCTTCGCTGAACGAGCGCGACGTTCGCTTCATGCGCGTCCTGGCGGAGATCCTCGCCGATCAGCTCGACCGAGATCAGCTCGAGGGCGAGAAGCGCAGGCTGGAATGGTCCCGCATCCGCTCCATACTCGACCGTGACGGCGTCGACGTCGAGTTCCAGCCCGTCTTCGACTTGACCGACTGCCGGATCGTGTCGCTCGAAGCGCTCGCACGTTTCTGGACCGAGCCGATGCGTTCGCCTTCCGTCTGGTTCGCCGAGGCCACCGAGGTAGGTCTCGGCGCCGAGCTGGAGCTCGCTGCGATCACCGCGGCTCTGCAGCGGTTGCACGAGTTCCCGGCCGATGTCGATCTGGCGATCAACGTGTCGCCGTCGACCGCGCTCGACCCGCGTTTCACCGACCTGCTGCTCGGCGTCGCCGACCGGCTCGTGATCGAGATCACCGAGCACGCGCAGGTCGACGACTACGAAGCGTTGCTGGCTGCGCTCGCTCCCTTGCGCGAACGAGGCGCGCAGCTCGCGATCGACGACGTCGGCGCCGGCTTCTCGAACCTCCGCCACATCCTCCGTCTCGCTCCCGACAACTTGAAGCTGGATCTGAGCCTCACGCAGGAGATCGCACGCGATCCCGCGCGCGAGGCGCTCGCTTCCTCGCTCGTCGGCTTCGCGGAGGGCGTCGGCGCGTCGATCACCGCCGAGGGAATCTCGAGCGACGAGGATCTCGCGCTGCTCCGCGCGCTTGGAGTGGACTACGGGCAGGGGTTCTATCTCGCCCGTCCCTCCTCACTTCTCCACTGACCTCCCCCCAGGTGGGCGCCCCTCTGCCGCGGGGTGCCCACCGCCCCCTTGCACAAAGGTCAAAACTGACTAAAAGTGAGCGGGCGTGAGCGCACTCGCCCAAGCGTCACCGAGACCCGCGCCGCAGCCGATTCCCGCAGAGGCGACGCGGCTCCTGTACGAGCGGCACTCCGGCCGCCTCTTCGGCTTCTGCCTGAGTCTGCTCGGCTCACGGGAGGAGGCCGAGGATGCGGTGCAGACGACCTTCCTCAACGCGCAGCGCGGTCTGGATCGAGGGGTCGTTCCCCAGTTCGAGCTCGCATGGCTCTTCAAGATCGCCCGGAACGTTTGCCACAACAGGCGCCAGTCGGCCTGGCGGCGCGGCCGCGTCGAATCGGTGCACGACCTCGACGCGCTGCAGGACGTTCTCGCGACACCGGAGCGAGGCGGGAGCGTTTCGATCGGGGAGCTGACGCGCGCCCTCGGGGGGATTCCGGACCGGCAGCGGCGCGCATTGCTGCTGCGGGAGTTTCAGGGGCTCGCCTACGACGAGATCGCGACGGAGCTCGGCGTGTCGGTTGCCGCTGTGGAGACGCTCCTCTTCCGCGCCCGGCGCTCGGTTGCGGAGCAGCTCGAGCAGGCGGACACGACGCGTCGGCGCGGCGCGCTCGCCTCGGTCGTCGCGCTCTTCCGCTGGCTCTTCCAGGGCGGCGCCGCGCTGCTCAAGCTCGCGGCCGTGGCGACCATCGCGACGACCGCGACGCTGGCGGTGGCACCGGCCGTGCGGGACCACGGTCGGGCGCCCGCGCCGATCGCACCGCAGGTCGGTCCGTCCCGCGCCGATGTGCGCACGGACGCCGCGCCGCGCCGAGAATCACCCGTGCGCGTATCCCCGGCCGGGGCTCGCTCTTCGGGCCTCGTCGAGACGGGCGCATCCCCTGCGGACTCCGGCTCGGCGACCTCTCCGCCGGAACGAGGCAGTGCTGCCGCGGTGCCGCCTCCGCCGGTGCAGCCGCCGGCAAGCGGCGTGACGCCGCCGACGCTCAGCGTGCCGGCCGTGAAGGTCCCCGCCGCCACGACTCCGGAGGTGCCGATTCAGGAGATCTCGCTCCCGCAGGTGCAACTTCCGGCGCTGGACATTCCACCGCCGCCGGAGCCGCCAAAGCTCCTTCCCTAGCTCGGAACCCGTATCCTCCGCAGCCGATGGCCGTCGCGACGGAGCGCGAGTACGGGCTCTTCATCAACGGCGAGCTGGTTGAGCCGGCGGCAGGCGAGACGCGTGACCTGACCGAGCCGGCCACAGGCGAGCCATTGGCGCGAGTGGCCATGGCCGGAGAGGCCGACATCGATCGCGCGGTGGACGCGGCGCGTGCCGCCCTCGACGGTGCGTGGGGCAAGACCCCTCCGACCGAGCGCTCGCGGCTCTTGCACGCGCTCGCGGACGCGATCGTCGCCAACCGGAAGGAGCTCGCCGAGCTCGAGGTGCGAAACGTCGGCAAGGCGATCTCGTCCGTGAAGGCAGAGCTGAATCAGGCGGTCGAGAATTTTCGCTTCTACGGCTCGGCGATCGGGTCGATCGCCGGGCGCGCCAACGCGATCGGCGGCTCGCTCCTCTTCTACTCGCTGAAGGAGCCGGTCGGTGTCGCCGGCCAGATCGTCCCGTGGAACTACCCGCTGATGATGACGACGTGGAAGCTCGCGCCTGCGCTTGCGGCCGGGTGTTCCGTCGTGCTCAAGCCGGACTCTGCGACGCCGCTCACGGCGCTCCGGCTCGGCGAGCTTGCGGCCGAGGTCGGGTTCCAGCCCGGCGCGGTGAACATCGTCCCCGGCCCGGGGAAAACGACCGGCGCGTATCTCGTGCGGCATCCCGGTGTCGACAAGATCGCCTTCACCGGCTCGACCGAGACGGGCGGCGAGATCATGCGGCTCGCATCCGGTCCGATCAAGCGGATCACGCTCGAGCTGGGTGGCAAGAGCCCGAACGTCGTCTTCGCGGACGCGAATCTCGAGGACGCCATTCCAAGCTCGGTCTGGTCGATCTACTACTCCGCCGGGCAGAGCTGCGAGGCGCGCTCGCGCGTGCTCGTCGAGCGCTCGATCTACGACGACTTCGTCTCGCAGTTCTCCGGGAAGGCCGAGCAGCTGAAGGTCGGCGACCCGCTCGACCCCGAGACGCAGGTCGGCTCCCTGATCTCGACCCAGCACCGGGATAAGGTGCACGGCTTCGTCGAGCAGGGGCGCGACGAGGGCGCCGAGGTCGTGAGCGGTGGCGAGGTTGTGGGCGGCAAGGGCGCGTTCTATCCGCCGACAGTGCTCGCGCAGGTCGAGAGCTCCATGGCGGTCGCGCAGGAGGAGATCTTTGGGCCGGTCGTGACGGTGATTCCGTTCGAGGACGAGAAGGACGCCATCCGCATCGCGAACGACGTCAGATACGGGCTGATGGCGACGGTGTGGACCGGGGATCCCGCGCGTGGCCACCGGCTCGCCAGCCGGATCAATGCGGGAACGGTCGGGATCAACATGCCCTACACGGCGTTCCCGGGGATTCCGTTCGGCGGCTACAAGCAGTCCGGGTTCGGTCGCGAGCTGGGCCTCGAGACGCTCGAGCTCTACCTGGAGACGAAGAGCGTCCTGGTCTCGACGAGTCCGAAGCCGTTCAACCCCTTCGGGCTCTAGCTCCCCGGGACGCGTCACACCTACGGCACGGTGTCCTACGGCACGGTGTCCGACACCGAGCCGTGGCTGCTGGAGGCATGTGACTCAAAGGCTCGGGGAATCACGGCTTCCTCGCTTGTCAACCCAATTGGCAGTCGAGCCAGGACGGCCGCTGTGGAAGAAAAGTCACACTTACGGGCTCTTGCCGATCGAGCGGGGGCACCGCGTGATCCCGTCAGCCGCATGCTACGAGGACCCGTGTTCGGAAGCTCTCGAAGCTTGGCAGTCCGTAGGCG
>Ga0099827_10000626_pt1 | contig 16596 bp, 19 predicted proteins | sample CZO8metaG_FD_79339 | JGI IMG/M metagenome (GOLD analysis project Ga0099827, IMG submission 79339) | Vadose zone soil microbial communities from the Eel River Critical Zone Observatory, Northern California, USA - CZOApr15con1.8 metaG | ecosystem: Environmental > Terrestrial > Soil > Vadose zone ...
GAATCCAGCCCAGCTCTTCGAGGCACTCGAGCGCGCCCTGAACGACCACACCCGCGCCCCGGCCGAGGGCACTGGGGCGTGGTGTGGGCGGGAGACTACTTCACGATGCGGAGATGACGCGGCCGGTCCCGTAGTGCGAGCCGAAGCTGCCGTGGCCCCACCTTGCGAACGATGAGCTTGAGCCCGGCGGGCGCCGGCTTCGAGAGCCAGTGCGGGACCGGCTTGCCGTCCGGGCCGGGCGCGTCGAGTTCAATCCTCATGCCCGTGCCCCGCCTGTCAAGCCATTTCTGAATGTAACCGTAGGGGGATTCATCGAGCCATTCATGATGTAACCAGGCGACGACGCTCAAGACGGTCGTTCTTTCCGAAGGTGATTGATCGCCAGCGCCGGCGAGGCGAGGCGGCGGGCACCGGCGTCGGCGCAGCGCCGGGGGTTGGAACGGCGGGCGAGACGGTGACCGGCCGCGGGCTTTGCCGATGATTGGCGAGGGCATAGAGGCGCTCAAGCTTGTGACCGATGGTCTGGGCGAGGGCGAATGGATCGAGGCGATCCCGCAGGGCGGTGAGGGCCGCGACCTTGGCGGGATCGATGCCAAGGGACGTCTGCACCCGCTCGAGCGGAGTGCGGGGGGCGTCGTAGCGACGGCGGAGGCGAGCCCCGACGCGCTCCTTGCGGACGAGCTTGACCGAGGGGAGGAATAGATTCTGGAACAGGCGCAGCTCGTGGCGGTAGAGATCGTTGATCGCCTGGAGCGCCGCGGGCGCATCGTAGCGCACGTAGCCCAGGAGCTTGCGGACGTGGGTCCAGTTCTTTTGCTCGATGTGGGCGTTGTCGTCCTTCTTGTACGGGCGCCCGCGGGTGAACTGGATCTCGTGGGCCTGGCAGTAGTCGTAGAGGGAGCCGTTGATGAACTCCGAGCCGTTGTCGGAGTCAATCCCTTGGAGCGGGAAGGGCAACGCGTGGCGGAGGGCATCGAGCATGTGCTGGACGCCGGCCGCGCTCTTGCCGAGGACGGCGCCGGTCTCCACCCAGGTCGTGTGAAGGTCGGTGACGTTCAGCGAGTGGATGAACTCGCCGGCCGCCGCATTGCCCGAATGACTCACGAGGTCGATCTCGGTGAACCCGGGCGTGGTGACCGCCCAGTGCTCGGTCTTGAGCGTGATGTGGTGCTTCAAGAGGGTTCCGGGCTTGGTGCGCCCATAGAGCCGCTTCTGGAGCTGCCGCTTCTGCGGCGCCAGCCGCCGATCGATTTGGCGGGGGCTGATCGCGCGGAGCTGCTGCTCGACCGCGCGCGACAGGCGCAGGCGCCGACGCGCCCACGGCAGCCAGAGCGGCAGCAACGCCTTGAGGCGCACCGACCACGGGTAGCCCGCCGCGGTCCAGATCGTCGTCAACGCGTCGATCACGGCCGGGCCGTAGGTGGACCTCCGGTGCCGCGGCCGCGCCAGACGCGTGGCGGTGGGTGCCGGCCCGTTGAGCAGCCGGACGGCGTACTTCCGATGGTAGCTCGTCACCGCACAGAACTCAGTCAGCATCCGGTGCTTGTCCCGGCGCCCGGCTTGCCGGTAGCGCGGATAGATCGCTTTCAAGTATTCCCACTTCGCTTCCAGGCTCACGCGGTAACCCTCCTCGGCCCCAGGGGCCGCAGAAGGTTACATCGCAAATGGCGCGACGATTCCCGCTCGGTAACATTTTAGACGGCGCGATACGTATTCTTGACTTCGCCGCAGCCGCCGCCCTACTTTCGTGCCATGCGCCGTCGTGTTCTGTACGACGCGACCTCGCGCGCGGCGGCGGCCGCGGCCGAGCTTCTCCGTCACGCGTTCGACGTCGCCCCGCTGTCCGCGTCGACGGATCCGGCCGCCGCGGCGCCGGCCGTGGTGCTGGTCGGCACGGACGTCGCCGACGGGCGGTGGGGCGACGCGCCGCTGCGCATCCTGGCCCTCGTCGACGCCGACGCCACCGGCCCGTGGCCCGAACACTGGTACGCGCTGCTCCCGGCGGGCGTGGGCGGGCCGATCCTCGCGCGCGCCGTGGAGAACGCGTTCGACGATCTCGACCGCGCGGCCGCCATGACGCGACTCGATCGCGAGCTCTCCGAGCTGAACGCGATCGGCATCCGGCTCTCCGCCGAGCGCAACCCGCGGGAGCTGCTCGAGACCATTCTGACCAAGGCGCGGGAGATCACGCAGAGCGATGCCGGCTCGCTCTACCTTGTCGAGGAGGAGGCCGACGGCACCCGGTGGCTGCGCTTCGCTCTGGCCCAGAACGACTCGGTCAAGATCCCCTACCGCGCGTCGCGGCTGCCGCTGACGAGCGCCAGCGTCGCAGGACACGTCGCGTTGACCGGGGACACCCTCAACCTCGAGGACGCCTACGCGCCGCCGCCGGGGGCGCCGTTCCGGATCAACCGCTCGTTCGACGACAAGGCCCGCTACCGTACCAAGTCGATGCTGGTGGTGCCGATGCGCACGCCGCAGGGCGAGACGATCGGCGCGCTCCAGCTGATCAACTGCAAGCCGGACTTCGGGCACCGCTTCGCGTCGGTGGACGAGATCGAGCGGACGGTCCGGTCCTACGGCCCCCGCCACCAGCAGCTCGCCGGGTCGCTCGCCTCGCAGGCGGCCGTCGCGATCCACAATAGCCAGCTCTTCGAGTCCATCCGCCGACTCTTCGAAGGATTCGTCCAGGCCTCCGTTACCGCGATCGAGTCACGCGATCCGACGACCTCGGGCCACTCCTTTCGCGTCGCCAATCTCACGGTCGGCCTCGCGAGCGTGGTCGACGGCTGCGCCACCGGCGCGTACGGCGCGACCCGCTTCAGCACCGAGGAGATGATGGAGCTCCGCTACGCCGCCCTCCTGCACGATTTCGGCAAGGTCGGTGTGCGTGAGCAGGTGCTCGTGAAGGCCAAGAAGCTCTTCCCGGGCGAGCTCGACCGGATCCGCCAGCGCGTCGAGCTGATCAAGCGCGGGCTCGCGCTCCGCTTTGCCGACAAGAAGATCGGGCATCTGCTCGACAAGGGCCGTCGCCGCTACGCCGAGCAGTCCGCCGCGTTCGATGCCGAGCTGTCGGCGTATCTGGCGGAACTCGACGACAGCCTGGCCCGGATTGTCGTTGCCAACGAGCCGACGGTGCTGCTGCACGACTCCGCGGCGGAGCTGGAGCGGCTGGCGCTCCGCGCCTTCGAGGATGACCGCGGTAACCGCCTGGCCGTCCTCACGCCCGAGGAGGCCGCGATCCTCTCGGTCTCCCGCGGCAGCCTCACGGAGGCTGAGTTCAAGGAGATCCAGTCCCATGTAACGCACACCTACCGGTTCCTCGCCGAGATCCCGTGGACCAAGGAGTTCCGCCGCATCCCCGAGATCGCCCGCTCGCATCACGAAAAGCTCGACGGCACGGGCTATCCCCGCGGGATGAGGGGCGAGGAGATCCCGCTGCAGTCCAGGATGATGACCATCGCCGACATCTACGACGCGCTCACGGCAGGCGACCGTCCCTACAAGAAGGGGATCTCGAGGGACGAGGCGCTCGACATCCTGAGCCACGAGCGACGAGCCGGGCGCGTGGACGGCGCGCTGCTCGACCTGTTCATCGAGGCGAAGATCTACGAGCAGGCCACGTCGCCGACCGTCACCCCGCCAAGAACAGACAGACGCCGCCCCATGCGATGACGGCACCGAGCGCCAGGAGCGCGCGCACGGCCTCGCGGCCGAGCCCAAGACTATTCAGATGTTGAGCGGATCGCGTCAAAAAAAAGGCGCGGGAGCCTCGACGGTGGAGCAACGCGTACGTCACTGCGTGCGAGCTCATGACATCCTCCTTCAGTTAGACACAGTTAGAAACCGCGAAGCAGTCCGATGACTTTCCCGAGAATCCTGACGGGGCGTCGGGCCGGATCGACAACGATCGGCGCCATCGTCGGATTTTCGGGCTTGAGCACGACGCGCGGACCGTCGCGCAGGAACCGCTTCACCGTCGCCTCCGTTTCGCCGCCCGCGTCCGACTCGACCAGCGCTGCGACGATGTCGTTCGGCTGAGCCGAGTCCTGGCGGCGGACGAGCACGAGGTCGCCGTCGCAGATGTGCGCGTCGATCATCGAGTCGCCCCGGACACGGAGCGCGAAGACGTCCTCGCCGCGCCCGGGTAGCGATGCGGCGGCGATCGGCACTTCGCCTTCTCGATTCTCCTGGGCGAGGAGCGGCGCACCCGCCGCGATGCGGCCGAGGATCGGCACGGGATGGTAGGCCCGCCCGGCACCGACCACGTCGGGAAGCGTCAGAGCTCTCGAGGTCCGGCCGACGCTCGGCCGTCTCTGCAACTGCCCTTTCCGCTCGAGCGCTCTCAGGTGGTCGAACGACGCCCGGGGCGTGATCCTGAATCGCTCGCCGATCTCGCGCACCGTCGGGGGCACTCCATGCCTGGACTGGAAGCCACGCATGAAGTCGAGCACTTCCCGCTGCCGGCTCGTCAGCTCGCGCATGGTTCATCCTCCTCCGTGGCGGCAAGTATCACTCAACTCCTGTTGACTAGTCAACAAAAAGCGAGTGCCCGTGTGGACGACCATTGATCCGCAATCAGACGGTGGTCAGGCCGGCTCCCAGGGCTCGCAGACGGGGCACGTCGTGAACCCCTGCTCGCGGGCATCGGCGACGTGCTTGAAGTAGGCGCGCTCGGCCTCCGGGATCCGCGAGACCCAGGCGCAGTCGCTCTTGTGAAAGAGGCGCGAGGCCCGCTGCGCGCAGTACGGCTCACCCGGCTCGACGGCGACGGACGGCGTGGTCTCGGCCACGGTCTTCGTGCCTTCGGCCTCGGACGGCAACACGACAACCGGCGTCGACTCGATGGGCGCGGGCGTCGGCGCGATGATCGGATCGGGGTCGTTGATGTGCAGGTTCGTCTCGACGGTCGACCGGAACTCGTCACTCGCCCGGCGGAACTCGCGCAGCGCGCGACCGACCATCCGTCCGAGCTCGGGAAGCTTCCCGGGACCGAACACCAGAAGGGCCAGCACCCCGATGACGAGCATCTCCTGAAGGCCGATGTCGAACATCGCGGTTTAGAGTAACACGCGCCCCGGGGCTAGCCGACCCCGGCCAGGCTCGACAGCTCGGCGAACGAGCCCACGACCAGATCCGCCTCCCCCGCGGCCACGCCACCCCCGGGCGCGGCCGCGCGCCTCTCGGGCGCGGCCGCGCGCCCCTCAGGAGCGTACAGCACCGTGAGCATGCCGACCGCCTTGGCACCGCGGATATCGGACGGAATGCTGTCGCCCACCATCGCAGCGGCGGCCGGCGGGACAGCCATCCGCTCGAGAGCCATGCGGAAGAGCGGCGGTTCTGGCTTGCCGACCACGATCGGCCGTACGCCGGCGGCGACGGCGACCGCCTCCACGATCGCCCCGCAGCCCGGCAGGAACTCGCCGCCCTCGATCGGAAAGCGCGGATCGACGTTCGGCGTGACGAGCGCCGCCCCGCTCGCGACGGCCCGCGCGGCAGCGGTGAGGCGCTCATAGCTGAGATCGAAGTCGTTGCCGACGGCGACGACGGTCGCGGCGCGATAGTCCTTCACGTCCACCAGCTCGTGGCCGGCCCGCGCGATGACGGCCGCCAGCTCGGGCGCGCCGATGACGAGGACCCGCGCGGGCCCGAATCGCTGACGGATCACCTCGCCGATGATCTCGAGCGGCGTCAGAACGTGTCGAGCGGCGCCAACCCCGAGGCGCTGCAGGCGTTCGCGCAAGTCATCGCCGGTGGCGCGGGAGTTGTTGGAGATGAAGCCGAGCGCGCGACCGCCCTGGTGGAGGGCGGCGAGGAGCTCGCTCGCACCCGGATTCAGGACGCTGCCATTCCAGACGCACCCGTCGAGGTCGAAGACGAACCCGCGCACGGTCGAGAGTAGCCGGGCGGGCACGAACCTCAGGACTCCGCCGACCGCGCGAAATCCGCGATCGCGTCCTGGTAAACCTCACGGGTCCGCGTGGCCACGCTGGCCCAGCTGAAATGCGCCTCCACCCGATGCCGGCCCGCGCGCCCCATCGTGCGCCCGCGCGCGGGATCCTCGAGGAGCGCGCGGATGGCCGCGACGAGCGCGTCGGGGCGGCCCGGCTCGACGAGCACGCCCGTCTTGCCGTCCTCGACCACCTCGAGGATGCCGCCGACCGCGGAGGCGACGACCGGAGTCTCGCAGGCCATGGCTTCGAGGTTGATCAGACCGAACGGCTCGTACACCGACGGGCACACGAACACTGCCGCGTGGCTGTAGAGCTGCACGACCTCCTCCACGGGAACCATCTCGCCGATCCACACGATGTTCGGGTGCCCGGGTAGCGCTCGCTTGAGGCGCGCTTCGATCTCGGGCGTATCGGGCGCCGAGGCGCAAAGGACGACCTGCACGCCCGGGAGCTTCGGGGCCGCCTCGAGCAGATGGAAGATCCCCTTTTGATCCGTGATGCGTCCGACGAAGAGCACGTACGGCTCGCGGACGCCTCGGCGCGCCAGCGCGTCGCGTGCCTCGGTTCGCCGGAACAGATTGGGGTCGATGCCGTTGTGGATGACGACCACGCGGTCGGGGGCGATGCGAAAGTGGGCCAGGATGTCCTCGCGCATCTGGCGTGAGACCGCGATGACGCGGTCGGCGGCCTCCACCGACGTCTTCTCGATCCAGCTCGAGAGGAGATAACCGCTGCCAAGCTGGTCGGCCTTCCACGGCCGGAGCGGTTCCATGCTGTGGAGGGTCACGCAGAGCGGGATGCGGTGGACGGTGCGGATCCAGAGCCCTGCCATGTCCGCGTACCAGGTGTGCGCGTGGGCGACGTCGGCGTCGACGGGATCACGCGCCATCGCCAGCGCGATCGACAGCGTCTCGAGCGCGGGAGCATAGCGGGGCCCGTCCCGCCCCGGACCGACCCGCTCCCAGGGTGTGTAGCCGCGCAACGCGATCTCGCCCGTAGCCTCGGCGGGGGACCGCTCGCCGAAGCAGCGGACTTCCACGGCCATGAGCTGACTCAGCGCGCGCGCGAGCTGACCGGCGACGACCCCCGCCCCGCCGTAGATGTGCGGCGGATACTCGCGGGTCAGCAGGAGGGCCTTCACGACCGCTCGCTACCCTCCGCGAGGTCGTCCCCGCGTCGCTCGAGCTTGCGCGCCACCGTGCGCACGTCGATGCCGAGAAGCTTCGCCGCCTGCGTCTTGTTGCCCCCGGTGATACGGAGCGTCTCGTCGAGCAGCCGCTGCTCGATGTCTGCGAGCGGCGTGCCGATCAATTCCAAGATCGCGTCGCGCGGCGGGCGCTTCACGCCCATGACCTCTTCCGGCAGATCCTCGGCGTCGATCCGATCCTTCCGGGCCAGCAACACGCTGCGCTCGATGAGGTTCTCGAGCTCCCGCACGTTACCCGGCCAGGCATAGGCCTCGAGCCGGTCGATGGCCTCGCCCGTGAAGCCCTCCAGCTTCCGGCCGTTCTTGGCGCCGTAGACCCTTAGGTAGTGCTGGGCGAGCACGCGGATGTCCTCGGGGCGCTCGCGCAGCGGCGGCACGCGGACGGTGATGACATTGAGCCGGTAGTAGAGGTCTTCGCGGAAGCGCTTCTCCTTCACCATCTCGGCCACGTCCTGGTTGGTGGCGGCCACGATGCGCACGTCGACCTGGAGGGTGCGCGTGCCGCCGAGGCGCTCGAACTCGCCCTCCTGGAGCACGCGCAGGATCTTCGGCTGCGTGACCAGCGAGAGGTCGCCCACCTCGTCGAGGAAGAGCGTACCGCCGTGCGCGAGCTCGAAGCGGCCCTCCTTGCGCCCGGCGGCGCCGGTGAACGCACCCTTCTCGTAGCCGAACAGCTCGGACTCGAGGAGCGTCTCCGGCAGCGCCGCGCAGTTGACGGCGATGAAGGGCCCGTTGCGCCGCGCCGAGCGCTCGTGGATCGAGCGCGCCACCAGCTCCTTACCCGTCCCGCTCTCGCCCTGGATGAGAATCGTCGCCGAGCTGTCGGCGGTTTGCTCGACGAGCGTCAGCATCCGCCGCCAGGACGGGCTGGCGCCGATCATCTGACCCTTGGCGCGGAGGTCCTCCAGCTGCTTCTTGAGCGCCCGGTTCTGCTCGATCAGATCGCGCCGCTCGAGGGCCTTGTCGATGAGCTTGATGAGCTGCTCCCGCCGGAAAGGCTTGGTGAGGAAGTCGTAGGCGCCGTCCTTCATCGCCTTCACGGCTTCCTCCACGGTGCCGAAGGCGGTCAACAAGATGACGTCGACGTCGGGCATGATCGCCTTCGCCGCCCGCAAGAGCTCGAGCCCGGTCAGGCCGGGCATCTTGAGGTCGGTGACGATGAGGTCGACGCCGCCGGCCTGCACCCGCTCGAGGGCGGCCCGTCCGTCCGAGGCGAGGACGACGCGGTACCCCTCGCGGGTCAGCGTGCGCTCGAGACTCTCGCGCAGCCCGGGATCGTCGTCGGCGACCAGCAGCGTGGCGGGATCAGACATGCGCCGCCTTCTTGATCGGCAGCCGGATCGTGAACGTCGCACCCCGACCGGCGCGGTTCGCCCACCGGAGCTCGCCGCCGTGCTCCTCGGCGATCTGGCGGGTGATCGAGAGACCGAGGCCGGTCCCCTGGGGTTTCGTGGTGAAGAACTGCTCGAAGAGTTGGGGACCGACGTCGTCGGGGATACCCTCACCCGTGTCGGAGACCGCGATCTCGACCCCCTCGCCGTCGAAGTGGCTCGCGATCGTCAGCTCGCCGCCGCTCGAAAGCGCCTCGAGGCCGTTCTTGACGAGGTTCCACACGGCCTGGCGCAGCAGGCCGCGGTCGATCTCCATCATCGGCACGTTCGGGTCGACCTCGACGCGGAGCGTGAGCCCCTGGCGGCTCGCGACCGGGCGGACGAAGTCGGCGAGCTCCTGCACGAGGTGGTTGACCGACTCCTCCTCGAAGTGGGGTCGCGGAAACCGCGCGAAGGCGAGGTACTCCTCGGTCAAGGCGTCGAGCGCGGTGACCTGGTCGCGGATCGCGGTGACGAGACCCACCGCTTCCTTCATATCCGCGTCGCTCCGCGCGCGGACGATATCCTCGAGCATCTCCGCGTTCAGCTCGATCGCGCTGATCGGGTTGCGCACCTCGTGCGCGACCTTGAGCGACAGGCGCCCGACCGTCGCCATGCGCTCGGCGACCAGCAGCTCCTGCTGGGCTGTTTGCAGGCGGCTCAGCGTGCCGGTGAGCTCGACGTTGAGCCGCTCCACCTCGCCGCGCGCCCGCCGCTCACGGTCGGCGACCAGGCCGAGCGTCACCGCCGGCAGCCCGAACAACGCCGCGAGCATCACCGGCGGCGTCCAGCCGACCCAGGGCGGAACCAGCGCCGCCGACGCGGCGTAGAGCCCGCCCGCGATGACGGCCGCGCCGAGACCCACCCAGGGCCCGAAGTAGTAGGCGTTGACAGCGACCAGCGGAAGGAACAGGTGATAGAAGAGGCTTTCGGCACCCCCGGTGAGGCTTTGCAGGACGAAGACCAGAAAGAGGTCGATGGCCAGCGCCCCGACGAAGATCGCGCGGGTCGCTCGGGGGTTCACGGTCACGAGAGCAAAGATGCCGACCTTGTAGGCCGCGAACCAGAAGACGAGCGAGTAGAGGTCGATTCGGTGGCGGGGCCGCAAGGGAACGAGACCGAACGTCGCGAGACCACCGACCATGACGACGGCCAGGAGGACCGCGAACACGCGCTCGTCGCGCTCCAGCAACCGAAAGATCGCGTGCCACGGCTTCCGTTCGCTGGCTGTCACGGCCATCTCGCCGACTATAACATTGGGGCCTCATGGCCGGCGGCTCCTGCGCCAGACCGCGGTCGCCACCCAGAGCGCGATGGCGACGACAACGAGCAGACCGAGCCACCGTTGCACGCGGTGGACGTCGGCGAATACCCGTTGGACCTGGTTCGCAAAGAGAAAGGCGAGGCCGAAGGTCGCCGGGATGCCCAGCAGCGCGGCGCTGGCGTCGACTCCGAGGAACTTCCAGAAGGGCACCCGGGCGATCCCGGCCGTGAGGAAGGCCGCCGCCCTGATCCCCATCACGTGTCGGGCAGTGAACACGATCTTCACACCGTGGTCCCGGAACGCCGCCTTGATCCGCTCCTCCCGCGCTCGGCTCAGGACCCGTCGAACGGCACGCCAGTCGAGGACCCGCTCCCCCCAGTGGTGGCCGACCCAGTAGAGGACGATGTCGCCCGACAGCGCGCCCGCGATGCAGAAGGGCAGGGCGAGCCACCACCGGAGGACCGCCTGGTGGGACAGGACCCCCGCGACGATGATCGCTGCCTCCTCCGGGATGGGGGCTCCCAGGCCCCCGGTGAAGAGGACGAGGAACAGCCCGGCGTACCGGAGATTCTCTACAAACGCCTCGACCAGATCGCACCTCGGGAAGATTCGGCTCGCGGAAGACGGTGACCAGTGTATACTCCGACTGTTTCCGTGCGGTCAGAAGGAGCCCTGCCATGGCGGTGAAACTCTTCGTCGGCGGTCTTGCATTTTCAACCTCTAACGAGCGTCTGCGCGAGGCCTTCGCGGCGGCCGGCAGCGTCGAATCCGCGAGCGTCGTGACCGACCGGGACACCGGCCGGTCGCGGGGCTTCGGCTTCGTCGAGATGGCGACGCCGGAGGAAGCCGAGCAGGCCATCAGCCGCCTCAACGGCACGAGCCTCGACGGCCGGACCATCCAGGTCGAGAAGGCAAAGGCCCCCGGGGCAGGCGGCGGAGGCGACCGGCGTGGTGGCGCCGGTGGCGGTCGCGGTGGCTTCGGCGGCGGCGGCGGCGGCGGTCGCGGCGGGTCCCGCGGCGGCAGCGGTCGCTGGTAGCCCAGCACACAACCGCTCGCCTCTTCCATCTCTGGCTCGCCCCGGCCCGGGGCGGTAGTTTGGCATCATGCACATCGTCCTGCACACCGAGTCGTCTCACGGACACGGTGGCCAGGAGATCCGCACTCTCGCGGAGACACGCTGGCTGATCGACCACGGCTGGCGCGCCCTGATCGTCTGCCAGCCCGACAGCCCCCTTCTCGCCGAGGCGCGCGCCTCTTCCATTCCGGTCGAGGCCGTCCGGATGGGGAGCGCGACAGACATCGGCGCCATCGTGCGGTTGCGCCGGCTCATGCGGGAGCGCGGCGTGAGTCTCGTCCACACCCACAGCTCCGTCGACAGCTGGCTCGGGGGGGTCGCCGCGAAGTCGCTGGGCCGCCCCGTGGTGCGCAGCCGGCACGTGTCCATTCCCATCCGCCGACGGCGCGCCCTCGTCTACCGGCTCGCCGACCGGATCATCACCAGTGGTGAGGGCGTGCGCGCGATGGTCATCGGCGCGGGCATCACGCCCGAGCGCGTCGTGGCGATCTCGGCCGGGGTCGACAGCGCGCGGTTCCATCCCGGCGTGTCGGGCAAGGCAGTCCGCGACGAGCTTGGCCTCGGCGCAGCGCCGGTGGTCGGGCTCGTCGCCAACGTTCGGGGCTCGAAGGGCCACAACGTCTTCCTCGATGCCGCGCGGGCGGTGCTCGCGGTCGCGCCCGAGACGCGCTTCCTCATCGTCGGCGACGGCGTCGGCTTCGATGACGTGAAGGGCCGCGTGCGGCAACTGGGTCTCGAAGCGCGAGTCCGCCTCACCGGCTTCCGCCGCGACATCCCCGAGGTGATGGCGGCGCTCGACGTGCTAGCGCTGCCCTCCATCAGGTCCGAGGCGATCTCCCAGGTGATCCCGCAGGCGCTGGCGGTGGGCACGCCGGTCGTCGCCTCCACAGTCGGCGGGAGTCCCGAGTTGATCCGGGACGGTGAGAACGGTCGCCTCGTGCCGCCGGCGGACCCGGCGGCGCTCGCCGACGCGATCTTGGCACTGCTCCGTGAGCCCGAGCGGGCGCGCGCGATGGCGCGCGCCGGCCAGGTGATGGTGCAGGCGCGGTACACGATCGACGCCACGATGACGCGGACCACGGCGGTGTACCGCGACCTCCTCTAGCGGACCGGGCGCGCCGAGAAGCCCCGAAAGTCGGCCTCGGCGCAACGCGGCTCGGCCTCGATCGCGAAGCCCGCGGTCTCCACGGCGCGCTCGGTCTCTCGGTTCGGGTAGCAGCCGCCGCTGAGCCAAGTCCAGACGGGCTGCACGCGGTCCTGGAGCACCGCCCTCCACGGGCGCGCCGAGCGGACGTGCTCGACCATGCGGAGGCGCCCGTTCGAGCGCAGCACTCGCTTGACCTCGGCGAGGCCGCGCGCGGGATCGGGCACGCTGCAGAAGACGAGGCTCGAGACCACCGTGTCGAAGACGCCGTCGCGGAACGGGAGCGCCTCCGCGCTCCCCTGCACCAGTGGCACCCGCGGCGCCCGCCGGCGGGCGCGCGCGAGCGAGGCACGCGCGGGGTCGAGCCCGAACACCCGCGCCCCGGCGCCGTAGAGCGGCAAGCTCCGACCGGTTCCGCACCCCACGTCGAGCGTGCGCCCGCGCGCGCCGGCGACGAGCCACCGCCGCCAGGGTGCGAGCCCGGTAGTCTCCAGCACCGCGCAGAGGCCGTCGTAGAGCCACGGGATCTGCTCGAGACCGCGCATCGTCCTCAGGCCTCCGGAAAGACCACGAGGGCGCCCGTGTAGTTGTGGAAGAAGTTCTGGCGACCGATCGGCGCGAACTCGCCGTTGCCGAAGAATCCGACGAGCGGGAATTCGCCGAGCCGCTCGCGGATGAGCGTCACGTCGTGGTCGGGGACACCGAAGAGCCCTCGCCCGCGGCCCGCGCAGTCGAAGTAGCAGCCGAAAGCCGGGCGGCGGCCGCCCAGGCGCGTCGCCACCTCGTCGAGCATCCCGTGGAGATCCTGCCGCGACGCCTCGGCGTCGCGGATCTGGAACTGGACGGTCTGCCCCACGCGCACGCGCTCGGCGACGGCGAGAGCCCCACTCGACTGATCGGCGCCGACGAGGTTGCGCACGAGGAAGTCGCCGCGCTCGAGCGGGGATTTGGCGGGATCCATCGCGAGACCGGCGAACACGCCGGCCCGCTGGATCCGCGCCTCGGCGTCCCTGAGCGAGCGGATCGCCTCGCCCAGCATCTCCAGCGCCGGGCGATTCCCGATCCCCTGGATCACGTTCGCCTCGGCGCGCGTGATGACGTAGGGCTCGCCGATCGGCGTGCAGCCCTGCGCCACGCCGATGACCGGCGCCAGCCCGGAGAGCGCGACCCCGGCGAGCGCACCCTGCGCGGCCTCCGTGTTGTAGAGCTCGAACATCGGCGCGCCCGCGGCGATCGCGCCCAGCACCGGCACGAAGCCGAGTGCTGCGTGGAGCTGGGCGAGCAGCGCCGCCGGGTTACAGCCCACGGCGTCCGGAAGCATGAGCACGCAGCCGCCTTCGGCGACGGTGGCGCCGATCTGCTGCGCCAGCTCAATGCCGAGGTCCGGACGCTCGCCCTGACGCTCGAGCAGGAACGGCGTCGCGACGAGCCGCTCGCAGCGCACCACGAGCACGGCGACCGCCGACTCTTCCTCCACCTCGCGGCGGTCGGTCAGGATGCCGCTTCCGCTACAGCCAAGGACTGCCCGCGCGCCGGTCACGCGGCGGACGGCGTGCAGGAGCTCGTGGGCGCGCGGGTAGGCGTCGCCGGTGACGAAGACGAGGGCGAGGTCGGCGCGATCCGACCCGCTCCGCCCGAGAGCATCGAGCGATGCCTCGAGCGCGGCGCTGTCGGCCGCCCCTCCAACGGCAAGACCCGTTCCGGCGGCGATCACGACTGGACTCTAACACCTTTGTTGCTACACTTCCGGCCCGTGGGGCTCCGGATCACGCAGGTCGATGCGTTCACCGACACGCCGTTCGCGGGCAACCCGGCGGCGGTCTGCCTCTTGCCCGCCGCGCGCGACGAAGGCTGGATGCAGAGCGTCGCCCGCGAGATGAACCTCTCCGAGACGGCGTTCCTCGTGAAGCACGACAACGGCTTCAACCTCCGCTGGTTCACGCCGGCGGTCGAGGTCGCTCTCTGCGGCCATGCGACCCTGGCCAGCGCCCACGTGCTCTGGGAGGAAGGGCACCTGCCCCCGGCGCAACAGGCGCGGTTCCATACCAAGAGCGGCCTCCTCACCGGGGACCGCGCCGGCGAGTGGATCGAGCTCGATTTCCCGGCCAAGCGGGACGAGCCGGCCTTGCCGCCGCCCGGCCTCGCCGAAGCGCTCGGCGTGACGCCGAAGTACGTCGGCAGAAACCAGTTCGACTACTTGGTCGAGGTGGACGCGGAGGACACCGTCCGGCGCCTGGCGCCGAACCACGCGGCGCTCGCCGCGCTGCCGGTGCGCGGGGTGATCGTCACGAGCCGCGCCGCCTCGGCCGGTTACGATTTCGTCTCACGGTTCTTCGCGCCGGGCGTCGGCGTGCCGGAGGACCCGGTGACGGGCTCGGCGCACTGCGCGCTCGGCCCGTTCTGGCAGACACGCCTCGGCAAGAGCGAGCTGGTCGCCTACCAGGCCTCGCCGCGCGGCGGCATCGTCCGGGTCCGCGTCGCGGGCGACCGCGTGACGCTCGGCGGCAAGGCCATCACGGTCCTCCGCGCCGAACTCGTATAGCCGGTAGAGCATCCAGGGCTCCAGGGCCGGGCTGATGCCGGCGCCGCACGTGCACGTCATCCACACGCCATCGTCCTCGACGCCGCTCTCCACTCGCCGCAGTAGAGGTGCTCGAGGTAGAAGGCGTCGGGGGCGGTGGAGATCGCCGCCGGCATTGCCTTACTGAAATCGAAACGACTGTGCAATCACTTCAAGGCCGGCGATGCCTTCCTCCCTGTCCTCGGGGACGCCCACGTGTGCGACCGTGACCATACCGGAAGAACCGTAGAAGCCTAGTACCGTCCAGTGCATGGAGCCGCGCTGTATATCGGATCTGAAGCGGAGACGCAACACCCGATTCTCGCCGTAGTCCGCGAGCTCCATTGATTCCAAGCTGAGCTTTGGCTTATCGGCCGGAGGTGCAGTTTGAATCAGGCCGGTAGAGAGGCGCTGCCAGACTGTTTGCTGCTCTCGTTCGCTGAGTCCAAATCCGGGCCGGTCTCTCAAGCTGTACCAGCCACCCGGGCCAGCTTCTGAACCGACCTGAATCCACGCGCCCTGGGACGAAATGAGCACGGTATCTCTACCTTGCATCTCGAGCTCTGCGCGCTGCAGGAACACGCTCCGTCCAGCTTCGTCGAGCGTCTGAAACAATCGTCGGTTGAAGCCGAGTGATGGATAGTCTGAGATCGTCGCCTGCCGCCAGCCATCAGGAACTCGAAACGAATATCTGGGATGGTGCAAGTGACGGAAGTACCCGTCCCAGTACTCGACTTTGGGTAAGGGCGCGCAGCCTGGCAGAATCAACGTGGCCAGCACAACGATGAGCGCCCCGTCCCGCCAAAGCTGGAGCATCACAACTCCCCGCCTCCCCAGCTCCTCGAGCTGCCGGCGGAGCCAGGTCATCGCGCCGCGAAGCCGGCGCGCGCCAGCTTGCGAGCGACGGGCATCAGGTTGCGGGCATACGCCCTGGCGTCCGCTTCGCCAGCGCGGCGCTGGAGCTCGGTTGGCTCCATCCCCTCCTGCTTGATTTGCCACTCAGAACCGGTAGAGCATCCAGTACACGAGCACACCCGTGACCGACACGTAGAGCCAGATCGGAAGCGTCCAGCGGGCGATCCGCACGTGTCGCGCGAACGTGCCCTGGAGTGCGCGGTAGACGGTGATGAGCGCCAGCGGAACGATCGCGGCGGCCAGGACGATGTGCGAGACCAGCAGCGGAAAGTAGACGACACGGATCCATCCCTGCCCCCCGAAGGGCCGCGAGCCCGCGAGCGCGTGGTAGGTCACGTACGAGACGAGAAACAGGGTGGAGACCACGAGGGCCGACACCATGCACGTCTTGTGAGCGGTGACCCGCTTGCGCCGAATGAAGATCCAGCCGGCGCTGAGCAGCGCGGCGCTCGTCGCGTTGAGACAGGCGTTGAGGAGAGGTAGGGCCCCCACGGCGGATCGTCCGCCGGTCTCCGGGCGGTGGCCGAGGAGCAGATAGCCGACGACCAGCACGATCACGAGCGAGATCACGCCGATCAGAAAGAGCGCGAACCGATCCTTCATGGCGCCGGTCTCGTCACAGCGACGTCGCGAAGAAGGCGACCGCGGCGAGCGACATGACGACCGTCGCCGCCCAGCCGAGCACGTTGAGCCAGGGACCGTTTGCGTGCTCGCCCATGATCGCCCGGTTGTTGCTGACGAGCATGACGAGCAGGAGCAGCGGCGGCGCCAGGAGCCCGTTGAGGACGGCCGAGAGAAAGAGCATGCGGATCGGGTTGGTCCCGGCGAGGTCCAGCAGCATGCCCGCGGCCACGGCGCCCGCGAAGACCAGGTAGAAGCGCCGGCCGCGCCGGGGCGAGAGATCGAGCCCCGCGCGCCAGCCGAAGACTTCGGCGACGGCGAAGGATGCCGATCCCGCCAGCACGGGCACGGCGAGAAACCCCGTGCCGATCAGGCCCAACGCGAAGAGAAGGTAAGCGGCGTCGCCCGCCAACGGCCGGAGCGCGTCGGCGGCCTGGCGCGCGGTCTCGATTTGCACCCGCCCGGCGCGGTGGAGCGTCGCCGCC
>Ga0099827_10000628_pt1 | contig 16588 bp, 13 predicted proteins | sample CZO8metaG_FD_79339 | JGI IMG/M metagenome (GOLD analysis project Ga0099827, IMG submission 79339) | Vadose zone soil microbial communities from the Eel River Critical Zone Observatory, Northern California, USA - CZOApr15con1.8 metaG | ecosystem: Environmental > Terrestrial > Soil > Vadose zone ...
CTGCGCGGCGACGGCAAGCACGTGCTGCTGGCGGCGGCCGACACCTTTCGCGCCGCCGCGATCGAGCAGCTCGAGACGTGGGGAAGGCGCATCGGCGTCGACGTCATCCGCCAGGCGCCGGGCTCGGATCCCGCTGCGGTCGTGTTCGATGCGCTCAAGGCCGCGACCGCGCGCGACGTCGACACGCTCGTGATCGACACGGCCGGCCGCCTCCACACGAAGTCCAATCTGATGGCCGAGCTGGCGAAGCTCAAGAAGGTCATCGAGCGCCAACTCCCCGGGGCGCCCCACGAACGCCTCATGGTGCTCGACGCGCCGACCGGGCAAAACGGGTTCGCCCAGGCGCGAATGTTCCACGAGACGATCGGGGTCAGTGGGGTCATCCTCACCAAGCTCGACGGCACCGCCAAGGGCGGGATCGTCGTCAGGATCGTGCGCGAGCTCAAGCTTCCCATCAAGCTCGTCGGCGTGGGCGAGAAGGTTGAGGATCTGGGCTCCTTCGATGCCGAGCGCTTCGTGGATGCGCTGGTGCCCTCGGCATGACCGGGGAGGCCGACGAACGCTTCATGCGTCGTGCCCTCGGGCTCGCCGAGCGCGCCCGAGGTCTCACGTCACCGAATCCTCTCGTCGGCGCCGTCGTGGTCGATGCCGGGGCGATCGTCGGGGAGGGATTTCATGAAGGAGCTGGCCGCCCGCACGCCGAGAGCCTCGCGCTGGCGGCGGCCGGTGAGCGCGCTCGCGGCGCGACGCTGTACGTGACGCTGGAGCCCTGCGTGCACTACGGTCGCACGCCGCCGTGCGCGCCCGCCGTGATCGCGGCCGGTGTTCGCCGCGTCGTGGTGGCCACCGGCGATCCCGACCCACGCGTGAACGGTGGCGGATTCGAGACGCTCCGCTCGGCGGGTGTCGACGTCGCCGTCGGCGTCCTGGGCGACGAGGCGGTCAGCCAGAACCGCGTGTTCCTGACGGCGACCCGGCACGGCCGCCCGCACGTCACGCTCAAGGCGGCCATGACGCTCGACGGCCGGATCGCCGACGTTCACGGGGCCTCGCAGTGGATCACGGGCGAGGCGGCGCGCCGTGAGGCGCATCGCCTGCGGAGCGAGGCTGATGCGATCATCGTCGGCGTGGAGACCGCGCTCCGCGATGATCCCGCGCTCACCGTACGTCTCGAGCGCCCGTGGCCGCGCGAGCCCTATCGCGTCGTGCTCGACACCTCCGGGCGGACACCACCGGCGGCGCGACTGATCTCGACCGGGACCCCGTCCCGTGCGGTGGTGGTCGTGGGAGAGCGTGCGCCGGCCCAGCGCACGCGCGCGCTGGAATCGGTCGGCGTGACCGTCCTGCGGGTCAGCGAGTCGAACACGCGAGTTGACGTCGGCCAGGCTCTCGCCGCGCTGTTCGCGCGCGACGTCCGGTCCGTCCTCGTCGAGGGGGGAGGCGAAGTCCACGCCGCCTTCCTCGAGGCGGGACTGGTGGATCGTGTCGCGATGTTCGTCGCGCCGCGCCTGCTCGGCGGCCGCGCCGCGCCCGGCGTCGTCGGCGGCGTTGGGCGGGCCCTCAAGGACTCCGTGCGGCTGCGAAACCTCGCCGTACGGTCGCTCGGCGACGACCTCCTGATCGAAGCCGACGTGGCCCGCGGCGAATAGTGTTCACCGGCATCGTCGAAGAGGTCGGCGAGGTCCTCTCGGTCATCAGCGAGGGCGCGATGCGGCGTCTCACCATGCGAGCCTCGGTCACCCTCGACGGAAGTGACGTTGGCGCCAGCGTGGCCGTGAACGGCGCCTGCCTCACCGTGGTGGCGCGGGAGGCGAGTACGCTCGCGTTCGACCTTGGGCCGGAGACCATCGAGCGCACGACCCTCGGAAGCCTCCAGGCCGGCGCCCCGGTGAACCTCGAACGGCCCCTTCGATTGGGCACGCCGCTGGGCGGGCACCTCGTGCTCGGCCACGTGGATGGGGTCGCCACCGTGAACGACGCATCCCGTGTAGAATCAGCGGCGCGGGTGCGGATCGCGCTGCCCGGGCCCGAGTTCGCCCCGCTGCTCGTGCCGCAGGGCTCGGTGGCCGTGGACGGTGTCAGTCTCACGATCGCCGCGCTGGAGGCGGCCGCGTTCGAGGTGATGCTGATTCCGCACACGCTGGCCGCCACCACGCTGGGACGGCTGCGGGCGGGTCAGAGGGTCAACATCGAGGCCGACGTGATCGGGAAGTACGTGGTACGTTCTCTGGCGCTACGAGGAGCGTCATGACGGAGTTTGCAAGCATCGAAGAGGCCATCGAAGAGCTCCGGCAGGGCCGGATGCTCCTCGTCACGGACGATGAGGACCGCGAGAACGAGGGCGATCTCCTCATGGCCGCCGACAAGGTGACGCCCGAGGCCGTGAACTTCATGGCCAAGCATGGCCGCGGCCTCATCTGCATGCCCATGACCGGTGAGCGGCTGGACGAGTTGAAGATCTCCATGATGGTCTCGGACAACACCGCGCCGCTCGGCACCGCCTTCACGGTGACGGTGGATGCCCGGCGCGGCGTGACGACGGGCACGTCCGCGTACGACCGCGCCATCACCATCCGCACGCTGGTGGACGCCGACACCGGGCCCGAAGATCTCACGCGCCCGGGCCACATCCTGCCGCTGCGCGCGATGGCGGGAGGCGTGCTGCGGCGCGCCGGTCACACCGAGGCGGCGGTGGATCTCGCGCGCATGGCTGGTTGCTTCCCGGCCGGCGTCATCTGCGAGGTGCTCGACGAGGACGGCGGGATGGCCCGGATGCCGCATCTCGCCGAGCTGGCGCGTAGCTACAACCTGAAGATGATGACGATCAAGGACCTCATCGCCTACCGGACCCGGAAGGAGAAGCTCGTCCGGCGCGTCGCCCAGACGCGCCTGCCGACCGAGTTCGGAACGTTGGCGGCCATCGCGTACGACACGACGGTGGAGAGCCGCGCGCCGCTGGCGCTGGTCATGGGCGAGGTCGAGGGTGAGGAGCCGGTGCTGGTCCGGATGCACTCGGAGTGTCTCTTCGGCGACGTGTTCCATTGCCGCCGTTGCGACTGCGGCCTGCAACTCCGCCGGGCGCTCGAGATCATCCAGGAGGCCGGCCGCGGCGTCCTCGTCTACCTCCGGCAGGAAGGACGCGGTATCGGGCTCATCAACAAGATGCGCGCCTACGAGTTGCAGGACCAGGGCAAGGACACCGTCGAGGCCAACGAGGCGCTCGGCTTCAAGGCCGATCAGCGCGATTACGGGATCGGTGCCCAGGTGCTCGTCGATCTCGGCGTGAAGAATCTGCGCTTGCTCACGAACAACCCGAAGAAGCGGGTCGGGCTCGAGGCCTATGGGCTTCAGATCGTCGAGCGCGTGCCGATCGAGACGCCGGCCAATCCCGACAACCATCGGTACCTGAGCACCAAGCGCGACAAGCTCGGGCACCTCTTCTCCACGCTGCCCTGAGATGGCTGGCCGCGCTCCGCATCGCCGTGTACCGGCGCGAGCGGTGCGTCGGACGGGGGCCGCGCGCTTCGCGGTCGTCGCCGCGCGCTTCAACGAGCGGATCACGAAGCGGCTGGTCGACGGGGCCGTGCACGCCTTCGCGGCGGCCGGCGTCCGCTCCAGCGACGTGGAGGTCCACTGGGTGCCCGGCTCCTTCGAGCTTCCTCAGGCCGCCGGGCACCTCGCGCGCAGCGGGCGCTATCGGGCGATCGCGTGCGTGGGCGTGGTGATCCGGGGACAGACGCCTCACTTCGAGCACGTGGCGCGGGAAGCGGCGACCGGCATCCGCGAGGTGGCGCTGGCGACCGGGGTGCCCGTCACGTTCGGGGTGATCACGGCGCTCAACGAAGAGCAGGCGTGGGATCGCGCCGGCGGAGACGTCGGCAACCGCGGGGAGGAGGCGGCCGAGGCCGCGCTCGAGATGGCCGAGTTCGTCGTCAAGGTGCGTCGTGGGCAAGCGTAGAAAGGCGCGCGAGGTCGCGCTCCAGTTCCTCTACCAACTGGACGTCTACGGCGAGAACGATCCGACGCCCCACGGCGACGAATTCTGGAGCCGCCATCCCGTCGACCCGGCCACGCGCACCTTCGCCGACGGGCTGGTCCGGGGCGCCAAGGAGAACCAGCCCAAGACCGACCAGATCATCGCCCAGTATGCCGAGCACTGGGATCTCGACCGGATGGCGGTGGCCGACCGTAACATTCTCCGCCTGGCCGTCTACGAGATGCTGTGGCGCGACGACGCGCCCCCGAAAGTCGTGATCAACGAGGCCATCGAGATCGCGAAGAAGTTCGGCACGCAGGAGTCGAGCCGCTTCATCAACGGGATCCTCGATCGCGTCCACAAAGAGCTGCGCGCAGCGTCCTGACCCTCGGCCGTGCGGTACGCCGTACTCTCGGACGTCCACGGAAACCTGGAAGCGCTTCGCGCCGTCCTCGCCGACGCCGCCGACCGCAGCGACGCCGTGCTCTGCCTCGGTGACGTCGTCGGTTACGGCGCCGATCCGGCCGCCTGCGTCGACCTCGTCGGCGAGCGCTGCGAGGCCGTCGTCGGCGGCAACCACGAGCACGCCGTGACCGGGCGGCTCGATCTCGAATGGTTCAACCCCTACGCGCGGGCGGCGGCCGAGTGGACGCGCGAGCAGCTCGACCGCGAAGCCCTGGCCTGGCTGGAGGGGTTGCCTCTGGTCAGGGAAGTGGACGAGGCCACGATCGTCCACGCCTCGCCGGCCGCGCCCGACGAATGGGACTATCTCGTGTCGGCCGAGGAGGGCTTCGCCGCCTTCGGTGCGTTCGGCACGCGTGTCTGCTTCGTCGGCCACTCGCACGTTCCCCGGGTCTGGTCGTCGGGATCGTGGGGACGCGATTGGCAGCCGCATCCGGAAGCGCTCGCGATGGAGGCCGGCTGCCGCTACATCGTGAACGTGGGCAGCGTCGGCCAGCCCCGTGACCGCGATCCCCGCGCGGCCTACGCGCTGTGGGACACCGAGCGCCGGCGCATCACCGTGCGTCGCGTCCTCTACGACGTCGGCGCTGCGCGCGCGAAGATCGTGGCCGCCGGGTTGCCTCGCTTTCTCGCCGACCGTCTCGGCGACGGCCGCTGACGGAGCCGGATCTGCACGACCGCCTCCGCCCGCGCTTGATCCCTCTCGTCCTGTCCATAGCCGGCGGCTTCGCGCTCGGGCTGGCCTATCCGGCCATCGACTGGGAGGGCGCGGCGTGGATCGCGCTCGCGCCCGTCTTCTACGTGGCCGTGACGTCGCCGCCGCGCACGGCGTTTGGCTGGGGCTGGTTGGCCGGCTTCGCGTTCTTCCTGCCGTTACTGCGCTGGCTCAACTACACGTTCCGCACGTACAGTGAAATCCCCTGGCCGCTCACGTGGGCGCCCACCATGGCCCTCGCCGGCTATTGCGCGCTCTACATCGGTCTCGTGGGGGCGGCCATGGCCTGGCTTGCTCGCCGGCGCGGCGCCGGCTGGGCGTTCCTGGCCGCGCCATTCCTGTGGGTGGCCGGTGAGTGGATCCGCAGCAGGCTCATGGGCGGATTTCCGTGGGGTGAGCTCGGCTATTCGCAGTACCGTCAGCTCGCGGTGATCCAGATCGCCGAGCTCGGTGGCGCCCACGCCGTCTCCTTCGTCGTTTGCGCCGTCAACGCCGCGCTCGCGGCGTCCGTGGTCGTCGAGCGCCGTCGCGCTCTCATCGGCCTCGGGCTGGCCGGCGTCCTGCTGGTCTCGACGTTCTGGTTTGGCCGTATGCGTCTCGCCGAACCCGAGCCGGCGTCGACGATCACGATCGCGGGTATGCAGCCCTCCATCGAGCAGCCCCTCAAATGGGACCGTGACCACACGGAAGCCACGCTCCGGATCTACGGCGATCTCACCCGGAAGGCGGCCGCCCAGAAACCCGATCTGATCGTGTGGCCGGAGACGGCATCGCCCACGCTGCTCCGGCAGGACCCCGATCTACTTCAGGCGCTGCGTGATCTGAGCGCGGTGTCGGGCGTGCCGCTCCTGGTCGGCACCGTGGACGTGGCCGATTCCGGCCGGCCCCGTAATGCCGCATTTCTGCTGACCGAACAGGGCATCGTCGGCAGGTATGATAAGATCCACTTGGTTCCATTCGGAGAGTTCGTGCCGCTGTCGGCAATGATCGGGTTCGTGAAGGGCTGGGCCGAGTTCATCTCCGAGCTCGAGCCCGGCGCTCGTGTCGTCGTGTTTCCGGGTCCGCCAGCCCCGTTCGGTGTCGTGATTTGTTACGAGGGCATCTTCCCCGAGTTGTTTCGCCGGTTCGTGCGCAGTGGTGCGCGTGTGATGGTGAACATGACGAATGACGCCTGGTTCGGCCGCACCGAAGGGCCGCTGCAGCATCTCGCGACCTACCCATTCCGCGCTGTCGAGCACCGCACCGCCGTCGTGCGCGTGGCCAACACCGGGGTGAGCGCCTTCATTACACCGTCAGGGCGAATTGCGACGTCCCTGGGCCTGTTCGAGCGCGCGAACCTCATTGGCCGCGTGGCGTTGCGCTCACGCGAGACGCTCTACACGCGGGCGGGTGAGTGGCTGGCCTACGCGGCGCTGGTGGTGTCGGCCGGCGCGCTCGGCGCGGCGGCCACGGGAAAGGCGGCCTGATGGCCGGCGAACACAAGCGGGACGTGAGCGAGCTCACCCGGCGCGTGGACGAGCTCCGGAGGCATCTTTGACATCCCGGCCAAGGAGGCACGCCTCGCCGCGCTCGAGACCGAGATGGGCGCGCCGAGCTTCTGGGAGGATAACCGCCGCGCTCAGGAGCTGATCCGGGAGCGCACCGACCTCGCCCGACTCGTCGCCCGCACCAAGGAGCTGGCCAGCCAGGCCGAGGATCTCGGCGTCATGCTCGAGTTGGCCGCCGAGCACGAAGATCACGGCCTCGACCGGGACATCATCGAAGGCGTGGGCCGCCTGCGCGCGGCGCTGGACGAGTTCGAGCTCAAGCTGATGCTGTCGGGGCCTCACGACGCGAAGGCGGCCATCCTGTCGATCCACCCGGGCGCCGGCGGCACCGAGTCCCAGGACTGGGCGCAGATGCTCATGCGGATGTACCTCCGCTGGTGCGAGCGCAACGGCTTCAAGGCCGAGGTCGTCGATTTGCTGCCTGGGGAAGAAGCCGGCATCAAATCGGTGACGATCGAGGTCACCGGCGAGTATGCGTATGGCTATCTGCGCGGCGAGACCGGCGTCCACCGGCTCATCCGCATCTCGCCGTTCGACGCTTCCAAGCGGCGCCAGACGTCGTTCGCCTCGGTGGCGCTGGCGCCTGAAGTGGACGACGTCGAGGTCACGGTGCGCGAGGACGATCTCCGCGTGGACGTCTTCCGCTCGTCGGGACCGGGCGGCCAGGGCGTGAACACCGCCGACTCGGCCGTCCGTATCACGCACCTGCCGACCAACATCGTCGTGCAGTGCCAGAACGAGCGCTCGCAGCTCCGTAATCGCGACACCGCGATGCGGATCCTCAAGGCGCGACTCTTCGAGATCGCCCAGAAGAAGCAGCGGGAGGAGCTGGCCGAGCTCACCGGCGAGAAGAAGGAAATCGCCTTCGGCAGCCAGATCCGCACCTATACTTTCCATCCCTACCAACTGGTGAAGGACCACCGGACCAGTGTGGAGGTCGGGAACGTGGAAGGCGTGATGGACGGCGACATCGACGACTTCATCCGCGCCTGGCTGATGACGAGCAAGGGAGCGCCGGCGTGAGCGTGCTCGACGACGGCAACGAGCTGATTCGCCAGCGACTGACCAAGCTCGAGAGCCTGCGCGCCCGCGGCAGCGATCCGTTCGGCGGGCGCTATCCGGTCACCCACTGGGCGGGGCGGCTGCGCGAGCGTCTCGAGTCGGCGAGCGAGGATGAGCTGAAGACGACGGGCCCGGTGAGCCTGGCCGGCCGTCTCGTGGCCGTCCGCCATCACGGCAAGACGTGTTTCACCAACCTGCAGGACATGACCGGACGGATCCAGCTCTACGCCCGGGCCGATCAGCTCGGGGACGACTTCACCACCTTTACCGAGCTCGACGTGGGCGATTTCATCGGCGTCACCGGCGAGGTGTTCCGCACCCGCACGGGCGAGCTCACCGTCGCCGTCAAGTCCTTCACCTTCCTCACCAAGGCGCTGCGTCCGTTGCCCGAGAAGTGGCACGGGCTCAAGGACGTCGAGACGCGCTACCGCCAGCGCTACGTGGATCTGGTGGTCAATCCCGACGCGCGCGCGATCTTCCTGCTCCGCTCGCGCCTGGTCAACGCGCTGCGGACGTTCCTCGACGCCCGGGGATTCCTCGAGGTGGAGACCCCGATGATGCAGCCCATCCCGGGCGGTGCCATCGCGCGGCCGTTCAAGACGCATCACAACGCGCTCGACATGGACCTCTACTTGCGGATCGCTCCCGAGCTCTACCTCAAGCGACTCTTGGTGGGCGGCCTCGATCGCGTCTACGAGATCAACCGCAACTTCCGGAACGAGGGCGTCTCGACCCAGCATAATCCGGAGTTCACGATGCTGGAGTTTTATCAGGCCTACGCCGACTACACCGACCTGATGGAGCTGACCGAGGAGCTGTTCACGCACCTGGCCGAGTCCCTCCGGGGCCGGTTGACGCTTGCGTGGGGTGAGCACGAGATCGACCTGCGGCGGCCGTGGAAGCGGCTGCCGTTCTTCGCGGGACTCTCGCAGGCGCTCGGCGTGATCGTCACGCCCGAGACCGATGCTGCCGTCATCGTCAGGGCCGCGGCCGCCCAAGGCGTCACGCTCGACCCTGGCGCCCCGCGGTCGAAGCTCTGGAAAGATGTCTTCGAGGAACGGGTGGAGCCCACGCTGGTCCAGCCGACGTTCGTGATCAACTTCCCGGTCGAGCTGTCGCCGCTGGCGAAGAAGAGCCGCGACAATCCCGCGCTGGTGGACCGCTTCGAGCTCTTCGTCGGACGCCGCGAGCTGGCCAACGCCTACAGTGAGCTCAACGATCCCGTCGACCAGCTCGGCCGCTTCCGCGAGCAGGCAGCGCTCCAGGCCCGGGGCGATGACGAGGCGCACTGGCTCGACACCGACTACGTTCGGGCCCTCGAGTACGGGATGCCGCCGGCGGCGGGTGAGGGCATCGGCATCGACCGGTTGGTGATGCTGTTCGCCGACCAGCCGTCCATTCGAGAGGTCATTCTGTTCCCGCATCTGAGACCCGAGGCCGGTACGTGAGCCGTGGCCTGCCCTTCGAGTTGTTCCTGGGGCTGCGGTACCTGCGTGCCACCGGGCAGCGGACCAATCTGTCGCTGTTCGTCTGGATCGGCGTGGGCGGCGTCTTTCTGGGCGTGGCCGCGCTGATCCTCGTGCTGGCCGTGATGACGGGGTTCCAGGACGGGATCCGCGACAAGATCATTTCGGCTAATCCGCATCTGTTGATCTTCAGCAGCGGGGGCGGTTTGCCCGATGCCGACACCGTGGCCGGGCGCGTGAGGTCGATGGCCGGCGTGAAGTCGGCGACGCCGTTCGTCCTTCAGCAGGCGCTCTTCACGACCGAAGGCGGCGGCTCGCACGGCGGACTCGTGCGCGGCGTCGATCTCGGGACCCCAGCCGTGCTGGCCGACCTCAAGGCCCAGGTGCGCTCCGGCGGTCTCGAGCCCCTGCTCAGCGACCAGCGAGCCGTGCTCCTCGGTGTCGAGCTGGCCCGCACGCTCGGCGTCGCCGTTGGCGACGCGGTCACCGTCATCTCACCGAAGGGCGCGATGACGGCGGTTGGAATGGTCCCGAAGATGAGGCGGTTGGTCGTCGCGGGCACCATCGAGATCGGGATGTACGAGTACGATTCCTCGATGGCCTATCTGAGTCTTTCGGCCGCCCGTGAGTTCGCCGGGTTGCCGGCCGGCGTCACCGGTATCGAGGTCAAGCTCTTCGATCCCTTTGCGGCCAAACGAGTCGGCGCCCAGATCGCCGGCACGTTGGGGTTCCCCTTCTGGGTGCGCGACTGGATGGATCTCAACCGCAACCTGTTTGCCGCACTCCAGCTCGAGAAGCTCGCGCTGTTCGTCATCGTCACCATCATCGTGCTGGTGGCGGCCTTCGCCATCATCGGCCACCTGGTGCTGCTGGTGGCCGAGAAGCGCAAGGAGATCGGCATCCTCAAGGCCATCGGCGCCGCCGGTGGCTCGATCACGGCGGTGTTCTTCACCGTGGGAATGACGATCGGGGTGGTGGGCACGCTGGCCGGCTCGGTGGTCGGCTTGACGCTGATCTGGATCCAGAACACGTACAAGCTGATCCGCCTGGCCGGCGATGTCTACCAGATCGACTACCTGCCCATGAAGCTCACACCGTCGGACTTCCTGCTCGTCGTGGGCTCGACGCTCGTGCTGTCATTCCTGGCCACGATCTTTCCGGCACGGCGCGCAGGTGCGTTGATCCCCGTGGACGTCCTTCGCTATGAGTGAGCTCCTCGTCGGCGAGGACCTCGAGAAGGAATACCGCACGGGGCCCGAGGTCGTACGGGTCCTGCGCGGCGCCAACATCGCGGTCGGGGCCGGCGAGGTGGCAGCGCTCGTCGGCGCGTCCGGCGTCGGCAAGTCGACCCTGCTGCATCTACTCGGTGCGCTCGACCGGCCGACGACGGGTCGCGTGCTCTTCGAAGGCAACGACGTCTTCAACCGAGGAGAAGCGGGGCTCGTCCGTTACCGTCGCCATCAGATCGGCTTCGTGTTCCAGTTCTACAACCTGCTCGGCGAGATGACCGCGCTCGAGAACACGATGATTCCCGGGCTCCTGGCGCGCCGCCCCGTCCGCGAGGCACGCGACCTCGCCGCGGAGGCGCTGGCCGAGGTCGGCCTGACCGACCGCCTGCGCCATCGGCCGGGCGAGCTGTCCGGCGGCGAGCAGCAGCGGGTGGCGATCGCGCGGGCGTTGATGAACCAGCCGCGCGCGATTCTCGCCGACGAGCCCACCGGCAACCTCGATCCCAAGACGAGCGAAGTGATTTTCGATCTCTTCATGCGCTTACAGGCCGAACGGGGTCTGACATTCCTGATCGCCACCCACAATCCAGAGCTGGCCCGGCGCGCGGACCGCGCCTATCGGCTGGTCGAAGGGCGCGCTCGAGAGGTCAGACCGGGGGAATGAGGCGTTGCTTGCCCGGTCTTTCTGGCTGGAGTTTCGCAGGGTTAGTCCGGTGCTTGAGAAAAACGTGGCAACCTCGAGGTGCGCAAGCTATACTGAAACCCAGTAACTAGCTGCCGAGGAAAGCGAAATCGGCGCCTGAGGCTCACCGAAAGGGGTGGGGGGACACCAGTGTTTGAACGGTTCACGGAGCGAGCGCGGCGGGTCATTATCTTAGCGCGCGAGGAGGCGGGACGGTTCCGCCACGACTTCGTCGGGACCGAGCACGTCCTGCTCGGTTTGATCCGTGACGGCGAAGGAATCGCGACGGCCGTATTGCAGCGCCTCGGTCTCCGCCTGGAGACGGTGAAGGCGGAGGTCGAGCGCGCGCTGGCCGGCTTCCCCAAGACGCTCACGTTCGGGGAGGTGCCGTTCACACCCCAGGCCAAGCGTGTCCTCGAGCTCTCCATCGAGGAAGCTCGTCAGCTCGGTCACAACTACATCGGCACCGAGCACCTGCTTCTCGGCCTCATGAAGGAAGGCCAGTCCATTGCCGCCAAGATCCTCGAATCGCTTGGCGCGCGTCTGGACGAGGTGAGGCAGGAGACGTTGGCGCTGTTGGGCGATCAGTACTACCCGCGACCCAAGAAGCGCTCGCAGACCCCGGTCCTCGACGAGTTCGCGCGCGATCTCACCCAGCTCGCCCGCGAGTCCAAGCTCGACCCCGTCATCGGACGCGAGCAGGAGATCGAGCGCGTCATCCAGATCCTGGCCCGACGGACGAAGAACAATCCCGTCCTCATCGGTGAGCCGGGGGTGGGCAAGACGGCCATCGTGGAAGGCTTGGCCCAGAAGATCATCAGCCACGACGTCCCGGACGTGCTCCTCAACAAGCGTCTCCTCCAGCTCGACCTCGGCGCGCTCGTGGCCGGCACCAAGTACCGCGGCCAGTTCGAGGAGCGCCTGAAGGCGGTCATGAAGGAGATCCGGCAGTCGGAGAACGTCATCCTCTTCCTCGACGAGCTGCACACGCTGATCGGGGCCGGGGCGGCTGAAGGCGCCATCGACGCCTCCAACATGCTGAAGCCCGCCCTGTCGCGGGGCGAGATCCAGACCATCGGCGCTACCACGCTCGACGAGTACCGCAAGTACATCGAGAAGGACGGCGCCCTCGAGCGCCGCTTCCAGCCCGTGATCGTGAAGGCCCCCAGCGTGCCGGAGGCGATCGAGATCATTCGCGGCCTGCGCCACAAGTACGAGGCGCATCACCGCGTGAAGATCACCGACGTCGCCATCACCGCCGCGGTGAACCTGGCCGACCGCTACATCACGGATCGCCAGCTGCCCGACAAGGCCATCGACGTGATCGACGAGGCCTCGTCGCGCACCCGTCTGATGGCGCTCACGCCGCCGCCCGAGGTCAAGGAGATCGAGAAGGAACTGGAGCGGGTGATCCGGGAGAAGGACATGTACCTGGAGGCCCAGGAGTTCGAGAAGGCGGCCGCGCTTCGCGAGAAGGAGAAGCTCCTCCGCCACCGCGAGGAGGAGTTGAAGCGGGAGTGGGAGCGCAACAAGGGCAAGGGTGTCCAGCAGGTCGAGGAAGAGGACATCGAGTTCATCGTGTCCCGCTGGACCGGCATCCCGCTCTCCAAGCTCGAGGAGAAGGAGTCGGAGAAGCTCGCCCGCATGGAAGAGGCACTCCACGGCCGCATCATCGGCCAGCACGACGCCGTGGCGGCCGTCTCGCGGGCCATCCGGCGCTCGCGCGCCGGTCTCAAGGACGCCAAGCGACCCGTCGGCTCGTTTATCTTCCTCGGCCCGACCGGTGTGGGAAAGACCGAGCTGGCCCGCGCCCTCGCCGAGTACCTGTTCGGCGACGAGAACGCCCTCATCCGCGTCGACATGTCGGAGTACATGGAGAAGTTCTCGGTGTCGCGCCTGCTCGGCGCGCCTCCCGGCTACGTGGGCTACGAAGAGGGGGGCTTCCTTACCGAAAAGGTGCGGCGGCGTCCGTACTCGGTCGTGCTCTTCGACGAGATCGAGAAGGCCCATCCCGATGTCTTCAACATGATGCTCCAGGTGCTCGACGACGGCCGGCTGAGCGACTCGCTCGGGCACGTGGTGGACTTCAAGAATACGATCCTCATCATGACGTCCAATCTGGGTACCAGCCTCATCGGCAAGCGGGTATCGCCCGGGTTCCTGCAGGAGTCGGCCGAGGCGTCCTACGAGAAGATGAAGGATCGAGTGATCGAGGAGCTCAAGCGTGCCTTCCGCCCGGAGTTCCTGAACCGGATCGACGAGACCGTGGTCTTCCACGCGCTCTCCGCCGCGCACATCAAGGAAATCATCCGGCTCATGATCGGCCGGATCAACAAGCAGCTGTCGGAAAAGGGCATCGAGCTCGTGCTCACCGAGGCCGCCGAGCAGGCGCTGGTCGAGAAGGGCTACGACCCGACCTACGGCGCCCGCCAACTCCGGCGCACGATCCAGAAGCACATCGAAGATCCGTTGGCGGAGGCGATCGTGCGTGGCCAGATCTCGGAGAGCGCGCGCATCGAGGTGGACATCGACGGCGGCAACTTCGTGTTTCGCGAGGCCCGGCCCGTGGACGCCCCCCTCGAGCTTGCAGAGCATTAGGGCACTGATCGCCCGAGCCTGAGAGCCCGGTGAGCGCTAGGGGGCGCGTGCGTCTCTCCGTTTTTTGTGCGTGCGCGACCCTGCTGGTGGCGGTCGCGGCCGCGGCCCAGCTCCAGGCACCCCGCCCCATCGTCATCAGGGACATCACCGTCGAGGGAAATCGCCGAGTCCAGGAGGCGGTGATCCTGGGGCGCGTGCAGACGAAGCCGGGCGGCTTCTTCAATCCCTCTCAGCTCTCGGAGGACGTGCGCGCCGTCTTCGGCCTCGGGTTCTTTGACGACGTGCAGCTGAAGGTGGAGGACTTCGAAGGCGGGGTGAAGGTGACGTTCGTGGTGGTCGAGCGTCCGTTCATCCGTGACATCGACTTCACCGGCAACAAGAAGCTCGCCACCAGCGATCTCCAGGAGAAGATCGACCTCAAGCTCGGCAGCGTGTACAACCCGGTGGTGGTGCAGAAGGCCAAGGAGACGCTCCAGGACCACTACGAGTCCGAGGGCTATTTCGAAGTCCAAATCACCCCCGAAGTCGAGAAGTTCGCCGACGGCGACGTCAAGGTCGTCTTCAGTATCAACGAGGGCCGCCGGATCACCATCGATAAGATCGTCATCCGGGGCGCCAAAGGACTCACCGAGAAGCAGATCAAGGAAGTGCTGGGCACTCAAGAGCGCGAGTTCTGGATCCTGCCCGGCAAGCTCCAGCGCCTGCGCATTGATGAGGACATCGAGCGCATCCTCGCCCTCTACAACGACTTCGGTTATGTCCAGGCCCGCGTCGAGGGCCACGAGGTCCAGCTGGACCGCGAGCGGGCACGGGTGAACTTGATCTTCACGGTGGTGGAGGGCCCACAGTACCGCCTGGAGAGCCTCGCCATCACGGGCGTGACCCTGTTCCCGGAGGCCGAGGTCCGCCGCGTGGTCAAGCTCAAGCTTGGGGACGTCTTCTCCCGCACGAAGCTGCGTGACTCTCTGCGCGAGATCACCGACCTGTACAGCACCATCGGCCACGCCTCGGCCGACGTGACTCCCCGGACCGAGCAGGTGGAGTCGACGGCCAAGGTCAACGTCGTGCTCGACATCAACGAAGGCCCCGAGACCTACGTGGAGCGCATCAACATCACCGGCAACGTGCGCTCGCAGGACAAGATCCTTCGCCGCGAGATCCCCATGCACGAGGGCGAGCTCTTCACCCTCCAGAAGCTGCAGCGGGCCAAGCAGCGGCTGAACAACCTCGGGTTTTTCGAGATGGTCAACGTCAGCACCTCGCCCGGCTCCGACAAGACGAAGGTCGTCGTCAACGTGGAGGTCACGGAGCGGCCGACCGGTATCTTCTCCCTCGGCGGCGGCTTTTCCTCGGCGGACAGCTTCCTCGGCACCATCGACCTTGCCCAGCGCAACTTCCTGGGCCGCGGGTGGGAAGCCTCGATCCGTTTGCGTCTGGGGGCCAACACCCAACAGGGCGTCGTGAGCTTCACCGAGCCCTGGCTCTTCGACCGCCCGTTGGCCGCCGGCTTCGATGTGTTCAGCACGTCGCGTCACTTCACCGAGTACGACTACGACCAGCTCGGCTTCGGGCTCCGCCTCAGTCACCCGTTCCTCGAATATTGGCGGTGGCATACCCAGTACCGGATCAGCCGCGACACGATCAGTCACCTCCAGGAAGACAACGCATCGCTGACCGCCGCCCTCCAGGGCCAGACCGGCCCTCGGGTCACCTCGCTCGTCTCGGGAGCGGTGACCCGCGACAGTCGCGACAACATCCAGCTCCCCTCTCGGGGCGGCCTGCTGAGCACCGCGATCGACGTGGCCGGCCTGGGCGGCGATGTCCACTACGTCAAGTCGATCGCCAACGCGACGTACTTCAAGCCGCTCTGGCTGGGCCACATCCTGTCGGGCCGGATCGAAGGCGCCTACGGCTTCAGCCTGGACGACAGGCCGTTTCCGCTGTTCGAGCGCTTCTATCTGGGCGGGCCCAACTCGATCCGCAGCTTCAAGTTCCGCAAGCTCTCACCCAAGGACGAGAATGGCTTCCCGACCGGCGGCACCAGCGAGGTCCTCGGCAATGCCGAGTACATCGTGCCCCTTCCGTTCAACATCCGGCTCGCCGGCTTCTTCGACGTCGGCAACGTCTACGGCTTCAAGACGAAGTTCGACCTCACCGACACGCGGGAAGCGGTCGGGGGCGGTATCCGCTGGTTCTCGCCGTTCGGGCCCATCCGTGTCGACTACGGGGTCAACGCCGACCGTCGGAAGGGCGAGGATTTCGGCGCGCTCAACTTCTCGGTGGGCTCGCCGTTCTAGGAGGGGGTATGAAGGGAGTCGTCGCTACGCTTCTCGTCGTCGCAGGTGCCGTGCTGGTGGGAACCTCGATGGCGCACGCCCAGGCGCCGGCCGCATCGCCGGCGGCCGCGCGCGTTGCCTACATCGACGTGCAGCGGGTCCTCGCGCGGTCGGCCGCGGGAGTGGCCGCCCGCGAGGCCCTCGAGAAGGACCGGGCCTCCATGCAGAAGGAGATGGACGCCAAGCGCCAGGAGCTGGAGAAGATCCGCGACGAGCTGGAAAAGCGGGGGCCGCTCATGACGGCCGATGCCCGGCGCGAGAAGGAGGAGCAGCTCGAACGGAAGCGCCGCGACGCCACCCGCCTCGCCGACGACTTCCAGCGCGAGCTCCAGCGCAAGGAGCAGCAGCTCGGCTCCAAGGTCCTCCAGGACCTGGTGGGACTGATCGAGCGCTACGGCAAGCAGAAGGGCTACCAGATGATCGTGGAGAAGCGCGGCGCCGGGCTGATCTACGGCGCCCCCGAGCTCGACATCACGGACGAGATCATCCGCTCTTACGACCAGGAAGCCGCCACC
>Ga0099827_10000633_pt1 | contig 16541 bp, 14 predicted proteins | sample CZO8metaG_FD_79339 | JGI IMG/M metagenome (GOLD analysis project Ga0099827, IMG submission 79339) | Vadose zone soil microbial communities from the Eel River Critical Zone Observatory, Northern California, USA - CZOApr15con1.8 metaG | ecosystem: Environmental > Terrestrial > Soil > Vadose zone ...
AGGACGCCACGTCGACGCTGCAGGGCGACATCCCGGCGGCTCGAGTGCACGAGCTGCGACAGCAGCTGCCGGCGCTGACGGGCGGCGAAGGCGTCGTGGAGTGCGCCTTCGACCGTTACGAACCCGTGAGCGGCACGATCCCGACCCGGCCGCGATCGGACTGCAACCCACTCAACCGCGACGAATACCTGCTGCGCGTCGCACGACGGGCGAGCCGTCCCGCGAGCGAGCTGCGGGAGACCGGCGAGTGATTCCGCGCGCTACCAGGGCTGCTGCGGTGACAGCTTCAGCCGGGCTTGCAGCAACGGGGTGACCGCGCGGGTTTCGCTGCCCGCGACACGGTACAGCTCAGCGATCGCGTCGTGGGTGATCCCGGCCTCACCTGCCCGGTAGCCGACCATCCGGTGGATCGCGGCGGCTAGCACGCTTGGCCGGTGCACGGCCAGGAACTCGGAACCTTCGCTAATCCGCCACCATGCGGCCAGGCAGCGCAGCGCGAGCGGGAGCCCGTGTGCCGGGGGGACCTTCCGCCATAGCCGGACCGCCACCGGGTCGAGGTCGCAGCCCGGCTCGGGGAATCCGTGGAACATGCGCGCCGAGGCGGAACTGAACAGCCACCTGGGCGATGGCAGCCGGGCCGATACCCAGCTTCCGAACGGGAGCACCTCGGCGACCTGCCGCGTATCCGGGTGCCACCGCAGCAGGTAGTTGTACTTGGCACGGCCAGTGTGCAGAGATCCGCAGGTACCCGCCAGATCGCTGTCGCGCGGCGCCGAGGTGGCGAAGGTCAGGCGTTCCGGACGCTCGCCTGCCGCCAGGCCCACTGCCATGGCCGGCCCCGCTATGCCGTGCAGCCGGACGGCCGCGGCGGCCGGCGAGTCCGGAGCGCACAGCCGCCGTAGCGCCCGCAGGTTGCCCTCGCCGGTCACTGACCAGAACTCCATGGCCAGTTTCTCGCCCATTTTGGTCAGTGCCTGGCGGTTGAGCGGCTTGAGCCTAGCGGCCGGGGGCACCGGCCGGGAGGCTGCGGGTGCAGGCTTCGACCGCACTGCCGTGCCCGCAGCCCGAGCGCTGCCCTGCCCCGAGTTCGGCACCGCACGCTTCGCTGAGTCCGGCGCTGATCCCTTCCGATGGCCGTCGGCATGGGCGGAGACCGCGGGCTTGGGCGCGAGGATGGCAGGAGGCTGCTGCCCGGTCCGAGGCGCGGCCACCTTGGACAGGCAGCGCGAACAGCCGAGGTGGGTCTTGGCAGCCACAAGCGGCCAGCATGCGGCGTTCGCTCCGCACGCGGGACAGCGCACCGGCGCGAACGCGCCAGCAGGCAGCAACCACTCAAGCTCCAGCGGGAAGCGCCGCCCACCCCGCAGCACGTCAACCGGGAACCGCAGGGCAGGGACGCACAGCAGATGCAGCCGGTACGGGCGGATCTCATGCTGCGGCGTGTACTTTTCCTCGATCTCGGCCAGCCGCCGCTCTTCCTCCGCCCGGACGCTGTCCATCCGGGCTGCCAGCAACGCCTGCCGGTCCGGGGCGGCGTTCCCCTGGCGCCTGGCCAGCGAGCCGAGCGCCTCGGCGTAGTACTTCTTAGCCCTCGCCAGTTCCGCGTCCGCGGCTGCCCGTACCGACCCATTGGCGAGTACCCGGCACCGGCCAGCGGCTGCCTGGTCGAGCAGACGATGGGCCGCAGCAATGGCTGGCGGGACCGCCTGGAGATCCGGTGCGGCGCCCGCGGGCGAGCCATCCGCGGCGAGCCGCCGCATCCGCTTGACGGCCTGCTCTGGCAACTCGTGCCGGGACGGGACGTCCACCCAGCATTCCGCACGTTCACAGAACAGGTCGTCCGCGGACGCCGTATAGGTCACCAGCGCGCCAACCCGGAGCACCTGCCGCACGCTCCGCTCCACCGGGCCACCGGCGTCGATCCGGCCGTGATCAACGGGAAACGCCTCCCGTGCCTTCTCCAGCAGCCGCTTACCGTCCGGCGGTTGCGCGGCGGGGACCGCAAGCCTGAGCACGCCAGCATCGTCGGCCGACAGGACGTCCTCCGCGGCGGCCAACAGGAGCGGGTGCCCGGCCCCGAGCAACGCGACTCCGTCCTCGCGGGCAACATCGGCGTGCTCGGTGACGGCGAACTCCTCCGCCAGGCCAAGCCTGCGCTGCAGCTGCGGTGGGATCATCACAAGCGCGCTGTCGCCGGACCTTTCCCAGAGCCCGCCGCGCGACTCTATGTAACTCAGCCAGAACGCCAGCGCGCTATCCATCGTCACGCCACGCTCATTCCTGCCCTATCAGCTCATCGATATCGGTGCGATCCCGCAGGTACTCCGTCCTGGCCCGCGCCAGATTCTCCCCGATCTCTGCCAGCCGCTCGCCGAACTCGGCGTCGTCGCGGGCCTCGACGTAGGCGTCGAACACCGAGGTCTCGAAGTCGAAGTCGTCGTTGATCCTGCCCAAGATCATGTCAAGCTCCCCGATCACCAGCTCGAACAAGTTGATCTTGGTTTCGAGGACGTGCAGAATGCGCTGCTCGATGGTGCCGCGGGCGACAAGGTTAGTCAGCAGCACATCCCGCGTCTGGCCGACCCGGTGCAGCCGGCCGAGCCGCTGCTCGATCTGCATCGGATTCCACGGCAGGTCGACGTTGACCATCACGTGGCAGAACTGCAAGTTACGTCCCTCACCCGCCGACTCGGTGCTCAGCAAGACCGGCACCTCCTCGCGGAACGCGCGGATTGCCTTCTCCTTGTCGGAACGAGCCAGGCTCCCGTGGTAGATGGCAGCGCGCATTCCCCGGCTGCTCAGCTCGCTGGCGAGGAGGTCCAGGGTCTGCCGGAAGGCGGTAAACACGAGTACCTTCTCGGGGGCGGCGCCGCGCAGCCTTGCCACCAGCTCAGCGGCCTTGCTCGTGGCCGTGATCGCCGCGGCCTGCCGGCCAAGGTCATCCCACCCCACCTTGACCAGGGTCGGGGCAACGGCAGCCGGACTTGACCCGGCCAGCCTGGCCAGGCTGCGCAGGGCCAGCCGACGAGACGGCCGGGCATCGGCTGCCTCCTGCCTGATCCGCGCGGCGATCCCCGCATACAGCGCCGCTTCCTCGGGGGAGGGCGTCACGAGCACTGTCTCGGCGAGGCGCTGCGGAAGCATCACGCTCACCTCGCTGCGGCGGTGCCGGACCATCACCTCCCTGGTTCTCGCGCGCAGCCCGGCCACGTTGCGCGGTGTCGCCACCTCGCCGGACCCGTGCTGGGCGCGAAACTGCGCCGGGGTGCCCAGCAGGCCGGGCGCGACCAGGCTCACCAGCTCGTAAAGATCCTGCAGCCTGTTCTCCACCGGGGTGGCCGTGAGCAGCAGCAGATACCGGGCGCTCAAGGCCCGCGCCAGCCGGCCGGAGGCACTGCGGGGATTGCGCAGCCGGTGAGCCTCGTCCATGATGATCGCATCCCACGGCTCGTGTGTCAGCGCCGACCTGAGCGGCTCTCGTCGCGCGGCAGCCAGTGAAGCGATCACCACCGGGTGATCCCTGCCGGCGTCCCACCCAGCGTTGCCGGCCATCGTGGTAGGCAACACAAACTTCCGCTCGAGTTCCTCCCGCCACTGCTGGGCAAGGCCCGCCGGCACGACCACAAGTGCCCGGTCGGCAAGGCCGCGCATCCGCAGCTCTGACAGCACCAGCCCGGCTTCGATCGTCTTGCCGAGCCCGACCTCGTCGGCAAGAATTGCCCGCCCTCGCATCCTGCGCAGCACCGCCTGCGCCGTCTGCCACTGGTAGTCAAAGGGCTCGAAGCCAAGCCTTGGCTGGGACAAGAAAGTGTCGAAACCCGGCCTGCTCCATACCTCCGCAGCGGCTTCGACCAACCTGGTGCGCTCCCCATCGACGGGCGCGCCTTGCCGCACGACGCCGAGAAGGGACAGATAGGGGGTCAGGACCTGGGACAGTTCGTCCAAGTGTGGCGAAGCGGCCGTCATCACGAAGGCCAGATTACCGGAGTTGGCCCGGCCTGTCCGGACAGCGAACACGCACTCGCAACCGTGTCGCCAGCTGGCTAGCGCGCTAACCGGCTGCAAGTGATCGGGTGTCAAGCCAGCTTCGCGGCCACCGATGCCGCGCTGCGCAGCAGCCGACCGTCCGCTCCGGCAAGGACAGACTGGTACGCGGGCCTGGCCATGGCCTCCTCGATGAGGTCAGAGAGTTGCCTGATAAACGGGATCTCCGGGGTTATCCACAGATACCGCGCCAGGGAGCCGGGAATCGTGTTGATCTCGTTCACGAGTACCTTGGCCCCATCCGTCATGAAGTCGAGACGCGCGACCCCGCGTACCGCCGCGGCCTTCATGATCGCGGCCGCCTGGGTAACCACGGTCCCGGCAACCTCCTCGGCCAGAGCGGCAGGCAACTCGCGCGCGGCGCCAGCCATTCCTTCCTCAGGCACGTACTTATCCTGGTAGGACAGCAGCGGCCCGGAGCGCCTGATGGGCCGCTCGATCGCGGACAGCTGGCGATGCGGCCACGTCCTGAGGGCGATGTTGACGTCGTACCATCCCTTGAGGAATGGCTCCACGAGGGCTCCGGATACGTAGAGCGGGCTCGATTGCGCCAGCGCCCGCGCACTATCCAGGTCGTCTACCAGCTCAACGCCCAGAGACGACCCGCCGTAACGGGGCTTCACGATCAGGGGCGTTCCCAGGGCCTGCAGGGATGGCTCATCTGCGGTTGCCAGGTCCAGTCTCGGGATGGCGCTCACGCCTGCGTGCTCAGCGACAGCGGCGAAGGCAAGCTTGTCCATCCCGAGCGCCGCCCCGGCCTGGCTCGGGCCGGTATAGGGCACGCCCATCAGATCGAGCAGCCCTTGCAGCCGGCCGCATTCGCCGGGCGCGCCATGGCAACAGGCCACGACCGCCCTGAGCGTCATCGGGACGGGTCGGCCCAATCTGCGGCGGCGGCAAAACCCGCGTTCCGCGCCCAGGCCCACGAAAAGAGGCTCGGAACCGATCGGGGCCCCGTCCCGGAAGCTCGCGGCCTCGCGCCCCGCGCCGACGTTGTAGAAATCCCCGGCCTTGCTCCAGTAGATACCGATGGCATCGGTGCCGTTGTCATTCAGGCACCGCTCCGCCTGGAGGCCGGTCAGTACCGATACGTCGTGCTCGGGTCCTGGCCCGCCGAAGACGACTCCAACGTTGGTCTTGGCTTCCACAGATTTCTCCCTCCTTCCGTCCGATGAAGATCGCCGCGCCTTCCTCCCGGCGGCAGCTGGCAGTACCTGGCACGATCACGGGTAGTAATTCGGCAGGTCGTTCTCCCACAGCACGCCGTCCCCGGCGGTCAGGGCCGATCGAACCCACTCGCGGGCAGCGGCCCGGGATGGGACGGTGACGGTCTCCCCGTTCCGCGCGCCCGCCAGCAGTGCCCGGCGGTTGGTCCAGCCAACCACCACGAGCACGGCGTCGGCCTTGGCCACGGCCGCGGCGAAAGCACGGTTCGCCTCGTCCTGGTCAGGCCCTAGCTCCACCATTCCCGGGGTGACCACGGCCCGCCGATTCGGGCCAGGCACCGCGGATTCAAGCAGTTCAAGCGCATGCCTGGCGCCGCTCGGATTTGAGTTGTAGGTATCGTCGATCACCACAAGCCCGCTGCTGCTCACCCCCTGGGCGGCGCGGTGCGCCGGTACCGACAACTCGCTGGCCCGACTGACCACCTGGCCGGGTGGCGCGCCAACCGCGAATGCCGCCGCCAGCGCGCACGCGATGTTGGCGAGGTGCAATCCCGGCTGGCTGTTGAAGGAGCCGATCGCGGTGCCGCGATACCGGATGGTCACGATGTCATCATCGCGTTCGAGCGACACATCGAGGCCGGGCTGCCGATGAGTGCCGCAGCGCCAGACATCAGCGCCGCGTACTGAGCCCGCGATCTGCGCCAAACGCTCGTCATCGACGTTCAGGATCGCGACGCGAATTCCTTCGAGCAGCTCGGACTTGGCCCTGGCAACAGTGTCCAGCGTTTTCATGCGCTCCAGGTGCATAGGACCTATCGCGGTGATGATCCCGATTTCTGGCTTGACCCATGAGCACATCGCCCGGATCTCCCCGACGCCGTAGGTGCCCATTTCAGCGACCAGGACCTGAGTATCCGGGCCAATGTACTCGTTGACCGTCCTTGCCAGCCCGGCAGCGTTGTTCCAGCTCGCCGGGCTGGCGACAACGTCGAATATTCCGGTGAGGAGATCCCGGACGTGATTTTTCGTGGAGGTCTTACCGTACGAGCCGGTGACGGCTATAACCCTTGGGGCGACCCGGTCCAGCGTGGCCTGGGCCCTCGTCCGGTATTGCCGGGCGAGCCGCACTTCCACCGGGCGCACGATCAGCGCGGCGCCGTCGACAATGACGGGCACGCCGGCCGCGAGCGTCCCGAGCGCGGCGGGCACGCCCAGCCACAGTACGACGGCGGCAAGGAGCACCTCCAGCAGGGCGCAGCCAGCCGCAAGCCTGCTGAGGCGCGCGGTGCGGACCATCCGCTGCTCTTTGCCGAGGAGTGGCATCGCTACCGGAAAGGCTGCCGCGCCTGCGGCGGCCAGCAGGCCGCCGCCGACTGTGACTGCAGGCGGCCGTCCCGTCAGGGCCAGTAGCGCCGCCACGCCGAGCACCGGCGCAAGGACCTGGTTGGGTGGCCGCTTGCGCGCCCAGCGCAGAGCCGCTGTCAGGCACGCCCCCGGGATGTAGTGCTCCCGTTGCATGACGCGCAGCCACCGGAAATCGGCGATCACCATGGCAAGCAATGCGACAAGTGCTACTACCACTGTGGCACCCTCCCCGGCGCGTCAAGGACCTTTTCGATCATGGCTCTGAGCCTGCCGGGCGCCTGCAAGTGCACATCATGGCCGGCGCCGCCGACAATTTCCGTGGCCACTAGCGCGGTGAGCAGGCCCCGGGCCTTCTCGATCATGCTGGCTGGCACGGCCTGGTCGGCGCTTCCCCAAAGCAAGGCTACGGGGCAGGCGACTGCCTGCAACTGCGCGTCGTACGATTCGTTCACCACCCGGACGAGAACTTTCCGCATTGCCCCGGAGGCTGCGTTGTAGTCGTCGGATGCCCTTGCCCGGCGCATGGCCTCGAAGCGGCGGTTGCTTAGCAGGCCCGCCTGATGTGCTTTGCGGCCAAGCCGGTAGGAGACCGGAGGTTCGGCTGCCTTGGAAAGCCTGAGCAGTGGCACGCCGCAAAGAACCATTCCCCGGACAAGGTCGGGCCTGCTAGCGGCCAGGCATACCGCGACCCGCCCGCCAAAACTGTGCCCCAGTATCACGACCGGTTCCGCGGGTTCATGCTCGTCGAGCACAGCAGCAATGCAGGAAGCGTAGTCGGCCGCCCCCCAAGCCTCTGCTGGCGGCGGCGATACGCCGAATCCCGGCAAGTCCACGAGAAGATGCGGATACGTGCTCAGCGCGCTTTGGAGGTCACGGCGGTCACGGCCCCATCCGTGCAGCCCGACTACCAGCGGCCCCGGCCCGTCCGCCAGCTCACCGAACACGCGGCCATCGAGATAACTACGCAAGGGCACGGAAATAAGTTATCGCGCGTCTTCGCGGCTTGCCCGCCGACTCTGGATTAGGGCCGGAAGGTGGAGTTTCTGACGCCTCGCAACGATTAGGGCGGTTAACACTGAAAATATGTGCGTCGCTGACCTGTGGCGACATGTGGTCACGCGATTCGAGATAGCCTCCGGGTGGCCATGCGCGGTCCTTTCCGCAGCTAAACGATCTCGTCGTAGATTGCGGCCGGCGCACCGGTCCGGGCAGCCCAGTACTGGTCCCCGTAGGACCAATGCCACCACTCGGACCCGATGACAGTCATCCCCACCGCATGCAGGCGGCTGGCCAGCAGCCTGCGCAGGTCCCGTGCGGTGCCGCCGGCATCGTCCTCAAGCGCGGCCGGCGCGGAATCCGGCAGGAACGCGTCGAAGTCAGTGCCGAGTCCGAGCACTGCGCCGCGCCAGCCGAGGGTCAGATCCACGGCGCCACCCGTGGTGTGCGGAGGGACTGGCGCATCGCTCCAAGGATCTGAGACGAAGCCAGCGAGTGGCGTGTTCGCCGCCGCCAGGTAGTAGGCCAGGAGCTCCGCCTGGAAGGCGCGCGTGCGGTGGGCGTCGATGACCACGATTTCGAAGTCGGCGGGAAGCCTGCGTGAGGCGCGCTCTAGCCGCTCCAGCACACCCGCCCGTAGCTGCATGGCACCGGGGCCGTGCTCGAATCCCAGCCAGGAGTACACAGGGTATGTTTTTATGATCCCGGCCAGCGAGATCAATGGCTCGTCATTTTCTTTGACCGGGACATCAGGGTGAGCTGGCATAGGCCGCCGGAGCGCCGGAAGCCCTGGCTGTGGCGGAACCGCGATCACGTTGCAATCTATGAGCCACTTCATCGTGCCCGGTGCCATGTGCCCTGGAGAGCCAGCCCGGGCTCCTGGCACGCATGACATATTACGAAACTTCCGGAACGGGGACCTGTTTTGCTGGTTCCGGCCCGTCATTCTGGCCAGCCGACAATGATCGGGCCCGCAGCCAGGCCAAGCTCGCCGTGCAACTCGGCGGCCGCTGCGGAGCGTCTCTCGTCGAGGTCATCGAGCACGGCGTGGATATACTCTGATGCCAGAGCGAGCTCCTCAGGCGAGCTCAGCAGAGAATCGATTTCCGCGGGTTCGGCGGTCCGGAACAGGTCGAGCAGGTACTGGTGGCGCTCCTCAGCTGTAGCGCATGTGCCGGTTTTCATCATCGAGCGTAGCCGACTGGGCAAGTCACCGGAAGCCGCGCGACGGGCCGGTCGCTGCATTAGCTGATCCTCGCTTCGCTGCGATTACCTGGCATGAGCGCGTAGAGCCTATCCTCCGGCCACAATGCCGCGCTGGCCATTTGCATTCGCATGACCTGGCCCGAGGCGTGTTTAGCGGTATTCGTCTTTCTTGTAATGATTGTGGCGGAGAACGCATTGCGGTCACGGCGCCGCCGCGGAGCGGCACTGCTCGCGCGCCGACGCGGCACACCCTTGCGGCCCGCAGGCTGAGGGTCGGCCCGATGTCAGTTCGTCATGTTGATGACGACAACGTCCAGGCCAGGAATGCGCTCGAAGTGCCGGATGTTGGCTGTTCCGACGCGCCATCCAGCGGTGATGGCGGTGGCAGCGACGAGCCGGTCGTGCGCCGCTACGCCTGTCCCTGCCATGGCCAGCCCTGCCCAAAGCCGCGCGTGTGCGTTCGGAACCGTACTGGCTCCATGGCATCACAGGTGATCCGATCTTCCCGGCCATGAGGCACAGATGTCAGCGGTCAGACCCGAGTCATACCGCTCCTCTGGGCTTCAGGCCCTAGCCCTGCCTTGTCGAAACGCTGGATCAAGCTGGGCTTGCGAAGGTGCTGTTCACGAAGTTGCCGGAATCGCTGGCTGAACGCGTTGCCGTCGCCTGCGCGTTCGGCAAGTGCCCGCAGGTCCAGCAGGATCGCGACCGCCTCGTCGTATTCGCGCGGTTTCCTGGTGTCGATGAGCGAGTCCACCTGTTGCCAGGCTTTCTCCTCCCGGAGCGCCAGGGCATCCAGGCGCTGCTCACGGGCGGCGGCGGCGGCGCGTGCTTGGCGGCCCGCTTCCTGGGTTCTCCGCTGAGCGGCGAGCCGTTCCCTTTCCTCGCGCCGGGCGGCTGCCGCGTCCCTGAGCTCCCCGGCCGTACGTGTTCCGGGATCGGCAGCCGCGCTGCCTGCTGACCGTTCGGCCCGGAAGCGGCGCTGCAGGGCCGCCTGCACCCGGCTGCCCTCCCCCCGCGCCGCCCGGAGGAGCAGGGCATTCTTCTCCGCTTCGGGCAGACCTTCGATCCAGCCGGCCAATTCGACTGCTGACTCGGGGACTGTCTGTACCTGAGCGCTGGCTGCCGCTGCCGCCGCCAGCAGGTCTTCATCGATGCGCAGAAAGCCTGCGACTGCATGCAATGGCGCGCTCAGGGTCCGCATGCCCGGTGGCAGGGGTGGCTCTGACTCCTCGTCGCCGACCTCTTCTGCCTGTACCGAGAGCAGCCACGCGATGTAGAGCAGGCGAAGATCACCTGCTGCCAGTTCGGAGCGTACGAGAGCGATCGAGGCCAGCCGCCCCTCGCCCTCCTCCCAGTACTCGTCCTCGTCCTCCGACGACAGGCTCAGGATCACGTGGCCGTCGGCCGCCCATGCGGATGCGGCGTCCCCGGTGCAGTAGCGCTCCGCCACGCCAAGGTCCAGCAAGTCTCGCGGAAGCCGGATCATCAGTTGGCGCGTCCCCCAGTTGGCGAGGTAGAGAAAGGCATCGAAGTATCGCTCCATAAGCACGGTGGGGTTCCCGCGAAAGTTACCCCAGTGGTACTCGTTGACGAAGCTCGTCGCGGTGATCCGCGCCCGCGTTGACAGCGCCCGAAGCTCGGCACGCTGCCGCTCATCCAGCGGGCGGTCTACTGCCAGGAACTCGTAGTACTGGTACTCGCTCATGGTCAGGGTGCCTCCGTCGTCTGCGCGCGTCCCGCCCGGCGCGCTTTGCGTCCGGCCTTGGCCTGCGCCAACTGCCGCGCCTGCTCCTCGATCGGCGTGACAACTTCGGGCCGCTCCCGGCCGAATCTCTTCCTGTACAGGTGCTCAATGAACTGGGGAAGCGGCTGCTTCCAGGGCTCTTGGCCGTGGTTGTCGAGCTTGCCGAGCTTCCTGGGGTTCAGGCCGAGCTCACGCGCCATCTGAACATGGGCATGAGACAACAGGTGCCGTCGGCGCGCGTCCACCCAGGCCTGCAGCTTCGCCGGCAGGACCAGTGGCTTTCTGCTCACGCCGATCAGCCCAGCCAGTGACCGTAGGCGTCGATCCACTCCGCGCCCTCGGGACGCGGCACCGGGAGCGGGAGGTCGAGGATTGGGACGGCCTGGCGGAACGCGTCGCGGGCGCAGATGGCTACGACGCCGACGTCATCTCTCAGATCGACATCCTTGACGATGACATCTAGACCAAGAACTTGCGTCTGAAACGGTGTTACCAGGTTGTCTTGAATCATTGTGTAAAGGGCCGCGACCTGTTCCTCGCGGTCGTAACAGTCGGCCATGGCCTCCTCGACGAGCGCGTCGAGTTCAGCCTTGCTCAGCTTGCTCACGTCATGAGCCTAATGGTGCATGCTGCGGGCATATCGCCGTTCCGTGGCCTTCCCCTCGACTGATGCGGATGAGGAAGGAGCGGCCGGATCCCGGAACTGCCATGTGTCCTGTGACCTGGTCGGGGTGGCCGGATTTGAACCGGCGGCCTCTTCGTCCCGAACAACGTCCACCGAAGCTGACGACCAGGACACTCCGGCATCGCCGCAGGACAGAGGCTCCCCTTGAGTTCCGTTGGGAGCCGTTGAGAGACGTTCCGGGACAAGATCGTCTCCTAATCGTCTCCCACCCGGTGATCGACGGGGGCGATTGACGCGCTGTAGCAGCGGCGCCCGGCTGCCCAGGTAGGGATGATTCTGGAGCCGGTTCCCGGCATTGGCGGTCGCCGCCGGGCTCATCGGCTGAGCTTGGCGAGCTTACGGTTGACTTCGGTGAGGCTGAACGGCTCGGGTTCCTGCGGGTTCTCCTCGGATGGGTACTCGACCGGGGAGTCGCCCTGGTACGCCACGCAGACCGGGTGCGAGTGGTCTGGGTCGAGCATGAAGGCCTTCTGCGCCGTGATCTCGTGCTGCCAGCTTGCCCCGAAGTCGTACTCGTACCCGACCTTGGCCCCGGGACGGCAGGCGTCACGTACCCGGATGCCATCCTCGTCGGCCGCGTCTTCCAGGGTGAAGGACGGATCGCTGTACGTTCTTCGTCCCACCTGGAATGCGTGCAGGTGGTCACCGTCCCAGCCGAACAGGAGCTGGATCACCTGGTGCAGGTCGCCGAGGGTGGCGATGACGGGCAACCGCACGCTGCGCCAGATCGCCGGTTTCACGCGCTTCAGCGTCACCTTGAGCTGAACCCCCTGGTCGATGCTTCGCGGCACGCCCGACGCGGTGAACCCGGTCAGCGCTCGTGCCAGTTTCCCGGCCGCAGGATGGCCGGTCGCGCGGACCACGGCGAGACGACCGGCCAGGTCTTCTCCGCGCAGGGACTCCCAGACCACGCACAGCGCCTCGTCGGGACCCTTGCCGTCCAGCGCGGCAGCGGCCGATTCGGTGCCGAGCCACTGAAAGTCCCGCTCGCCCGGTTCCGGCCCCTGGTCCCAGGCGTAGACCGCGTAGCGGGCGTGCGGGCCGACGTGCGGCGCCGCCGTGAACTCGCGCCAGGCCGGGATGGCGTGCTCGCCCAGCATCCCGACGAGGTCAGCTGCCACGCTGCGCAGCAACGGCGACATCGACTCTGCGGCTTCCAGGATCTCCCTTGGGTGGTGTTGCTCCAGCCACTCCGACGCGGCCTCCAGCCGCTGCGCGGCGTCGTCGTATTCCGCCACCTCCGCGATCAGCTCGGCGGCGGAGATCTCCGGGCCGGCCGCGCCGTGCAGGGCCTCCTCCAGCCGAGGCACCGCCCAGCAGCCCAGCGGGGTGATCACGGGCCTGTCCGCGTCACCGGTAACCGCCCCGAAGCCAGCCAGCAACGCCACCAGCCCGCCGAGCCGGCTTCCGCCCGCCAGCCCGGCGCGCCGCATCGCCGCGGCTGGCACCAGGTCCAGATCGTAGGTGTCACAAAGATCATCGGACTCTTCCAGCACCGCCTGCCATAGCTCTTTGCCCGTCGGCACCTCCTCGTCTTCCAGGACAGTGAGCAGCGCCAGCGCGAACACCAGCATTCCGGTGAAGCCGTCCTCCTGCCGGGGATCGGCCAGCGCCTCGCAGACGGCGCGCAGTCCCGCGAACCACGCATCGAGCAGGACGGCATCGCCGGGCGGCCAGCCTTCCAGTGCATGCCCGCTGGTGACCATCCCGTCACTGATCCGCAGCAAACCCGTCGCGATTGCCGCGGACCAGGGTCCGTGCAGCTCCGGCACGTCGGCGGCCGTCCGCGTATTCGGCGGCACTCGCACCCCGATCGCAGCGCCGGCGGCCGGCACATCCGCCTTACGCAGCACCTGCGCGGACGTCACCGGCCGTTTCCCTGTCCCCATCCAGCGGGCTAACGTAACCGCGCGCTCAAGGACGGCGCACTCGCGTGCCAGGCGGGCCGCGTCGTGAAGATCATCTCCTGAAATTACCTTGTCCACCCAGCGACACTATCTGCTCGCGCTACCGTGACTGCTGGCACGTTGACTCGCGATCGTGCTTCCCGAGAGGCAGAGATGAGCCGTCGTCTGGCCTTCCCCGCGATCATCCCCGTGCGGAATGCGACCGAAAAGGAACTCGCCGCGGCGGCGCGGGCGTCCTTGCCGCTCCAGGCGGGGCGACGGCTGGCCGACTGGTTCGGGGATGACCCCGTGGACGCAGAGTCCGGCTGGCGTTCGGCACACGCGCAGCGGGATGCGGCCGTAACACTGGGCCTCGTCGCGCGCGGCGATGCGATAACCGACGAGACGACCAGCCAGCTGTGCTGGATCTATGAGATCGCCTACCACGCCGGATACCTGCACACGAGCGAAGACCACGAGCTGATACACCGGGCCGGAACGCTCTGCGACGCCGCGGAGCGCATAGACACGGAGATCATTGCCGACTGGTGCCGTGCGCTCGATGCCCTGTTCGCGCACGGCGTGCAGGACGCGCTGCCCCCGGGAGCCGATCCGGCACCGCTGGACTTCGCCGGCATCGGCAACTACCCGATCCTCAAGCTTCTCGAGCAGCACGGCACCGCAACCGCGGAGATTCTCTCGGCAGAAATCGGCGAGGGGGCCACCGAAGGGATGACGCCCTCCTCCGGCCGCCTGCGGTGGTCGGCATGGACGGCCAGGTACGGTGACCCCACTGCGGCATTCCTGTGGCTGGCCGCCGAGTTCGGCGTGGTCACCGTTGACGGCCCCGCGGTCTCGCTCACCCCGCTGGGCGCGTGGGCGGTCATCCACCAAGTGGGAGCAAAGGTAGAGGTGCTGCCGGCGACTGCGGCACTGACGCCGATCCAGCTCATCATCTGCCGGCTCGGCATGTCAGGCGAAACGTTCGAGCAGGAACTGCACGCCTGGCTCGCGGCACGGGAATCGGCCGGGGCGGTGACCGCGCTGCTGGAAGCGGCGGCGGAAGAGGACGCCGCGTACCTGACGACCGGCGTCCAGATCGCGGCTGGCATTGAGGGGGACACCGAGGCCGCCTGGCTGTCGGCGATGTCGCTGCCGGCAATCCGGCCCTACGCCATTGCGGAACTGAACCGGCGGGCCGGGCGCGATGCGCAGCACGACCCGCTGCCTGGCCTCGAGCCATTCGAATGCGACGCCATGGTCATGGCATCGCAGGCCATCGTGGCCGGCTATGCGACCGGCGGTTCTGAAGGCGTGGCCGCGGCGGTCCGGCAGGCGGCCGCGCTGGGTTCGGAGACTGTTCTCTTCGAGCAGATGTGGCGCTCCCGCCACGTCATCGCCGAGCAGGCCCTGATGACAGCCGGGAAGCTGCATCCGGAGCGTTCCTCACCAACTTGGAGGTGGTGGAGAACGAGCTGATCCTGCTGAGTGACCTGAACGAGCCGTTCCGGGGCATGGCCGAGAACTTCTACCGGCTCCTGGACCAGTTCCGGCTGACCTGACCACCATCCACAAGGCCAAGGGGGCGGAACGTATGCCGCGGCCTGCTCAGGCGGCCCGCCGAAGGATCGAAGCGGAACCGCTCTTGCAGAGTTCAGCGAGCACGGACAGAATCGTCAGCCCGACCCGAACGACGTCTCTGGGTGACACCTCCCCGGCGGCAACGAGCCCCGGCAACCCGGCGCCGGCGTCCACGTGCCTGATGCGCTTCAGCACATCGGCATCGCCGGGCAGCTCGCATCGGTTATGCGTGGCAAAGGCACCGATCAGTGCGTCAGCCACAACCCGGCCTTCCACACCCGGAACGGTGCCGTCCATGGCAGGCGACAACACGGCGAGTACCTCGCTGAGCGGATCCTCACCAACCACCGCGCAGGTCGCGTCCACGAGCGCGCACGTGCCGATCAGGAACACCGGCCCGTCCAGGTCGGGGAACTCCGGCCTGTCCTCATCCCATCCCGAGACAAGCCGGTCCTCGATGGCCTCGTCATACACCAGCTCGGCCTCGGCGATGGGGGCGAGCACGTCGACAAGCATGCTCACCGCTGGGTGGTCGACCCGCAGACCGTCGAAGACAACCGCGCGAACCAGGACGCTGGCCGCCACACTCGAGTGCGCCGGATCGGCGGCGATCATCGTGGCGTCCGGAACTTCCGCAGTCAGCAAGCACGGCGCGTTCCGTGCCCTGGCCAGGTGCGTGCCGGAGAAGAGCCGGTCGCCGAGCGAGCCCTCCGCCCATCGAGGTCCCCCAGCCGGAACGGGCTCCCTGCCACCGCACCACGCCCGATAGGCAGGCGCCTGCTGCTTCCCTCGCGCACCCAGCTCCTGGTTCAGCGCCTGCAGGCCAGCGACAAGCGGGAGCATCGCTTGCTGCGGCGCGGTACCGGCGCGGGAGCTTTGCCCGGCCCGCCGCGTTTTGTACGCAGCCTGGCGGCGTGCCTTCTTGCGGTTGCTCGCGCGGCCCATAACACCTTCACCGGTCGGTTGCCGCCGACACTACAAACCCAGGCCGACAGAATCAGCGAGCACAACGGAGCGACGGCGCAGACGGTCGGCATGAACGAGCTCAAGGCTGGGACCCCCAGCGGTACGGCGCGCTCGGCGAAAGCAGGATCACAAGGGGACCCGGACGTTCTACGACGCGATCGACGCGGGCACGCTGCACAACCGCCAGGCCGCGATGCACGGGAACCCGTGGCTGAGACTGCTCCGCCGAGAGGTCGAGGCCCTCGCCAGGACCAGCCACGGCGACCGTTACGTCAATGAACGGCAGGATAAGGCTGAGCTGGCGCGCGTCAACCGCGAGATCAACCGCCTCCGGACCTCGCTGGCCGCGTTCGAGGAGCGGCGATCCAAGCTCAGTTCCGACCTCGGAGGCTGAACGGCTCGGGGGCGGGACGTTAAGCCGCGCTCTTCTCCGGCGACCCACCAAGAACGGAAGCCGCACCGCTCCTGCAGAGCCCGGCGAGCGCCGACCGAGCCGCAGCCCTACCCGAAGGACGTCTCAGCACGGCACCGCCCCGGCGACAACGAGACTCTCCAGCGCATTGCCGGAACCGTCTGCCCGATGCGCTCCAGAACGCCGGCGTCGCCTGGCAGCTCGCACCGGCAATGCCCGGCGCTCGCGACCAGGCGGCCGAGCATTGTGTCCGGACCGGGAAAGCCGCTGCGGTCCCGTGCTGGACACCTGAGCGACGAGGAGCTCCTGGACAAACTGCGCGGCTTCGGCCTGGATCTGGACCGCCGCAGCCTGGAACGGCTGCGCGAGGGCGCGCTGTCCGCTGAAGAGGTGGCTGGCCCGCTCATCGGCCGCTGCGGCTTCCGCGACGACAGCGAGCGGATGCAGGGGGACTGGATCTGGATCTGCCTGGTCTCCCTCTGGGAGA
>Ga0099827_10000637_pt1 | contig 16521 bp, 11 predicted proteins | sample CZO8metaG_FD_79339 | JGI IMG/M metagenome (GOLD analysis project Ga0099827, IMG submission 79339) | Vadose zone soil microbial communities from the Eel River Critical Zone Observatory, Northern California, USA - CZOApr15con1.8 metaG | ecosystem: Environmental > Terrestrial > Soil > Vadose zone ...
CACCGGGTAGAGGACCCCGGCGGCGACGGGAATCAGCAGCACGTTGTAACCAAACGCCCAGATCAGGTTCCAGCGAATCGTCCGCATCGTGCGGCGTGCCAACTCGATCGCGGTGAACACCGTGCGCAAGTCGCCGCGGATCAGCGTCACGTCGGACGCTTCCATCGCGATGTCGGTTCCGGTGCCGATCGCGATACCGACGTGCGCCTGGGCCAGCGCCGGTGCGTCGTTGATGCCGTCGCCCACCATGACGATGTGCCCCCCCTCCCCCTGGCGCTGCAGCTTCTTCACGAGGTCCGCCTTCTGCGATGGCAGGACCTCGGCGATGACCTCGTCGATCCCCACGTCCGCGGCAACCGCCTCGGCGCCTTTGCGCGAATCGCCCGACACCATCGCGACGTGGATCCCGCGCCGCTTCAAGAGATCAATCGCCGTCTTGGACGTCGGTTTGATCGGATCGGAGATCGCGATCACGGCGTAGACGGTGTTGTTCACGACGCAGATCACCGGCGAGCGGCCCTGCGCTGCCAGGCGATCGGCGTCGGCGCCCAACGAGCCGAGCTCGAGGCTGCGCTCGCGCGCATGCCGCAGCGAGATCACCTCGATGATGCGGCGGTCCACCGTCCCCCGCACTCCCCGGCCCTCCATCGCCGCGAACTTCTCGACGCCGAGCAGCGACACCTGTTTGTCCTCCGCCGCCTTGAGGATGGCGAGTGCGAGCGGATGTTCGGACCGCTGTTCGACCGAGGCCGCCCACTTGAGCACGTCCGCCGGACTGATCGGCGTGCCGTCCGGCTTCTTTGCCGTCACGATGTGCGTGACGGTCGGGTTGCCCTCGGTGATCGTGCCGGTCTTGTCGAGCAGCACGGTCCGCACATTGGCCAGCCGCTCCAGCGCTTCGCCGCTCCGGATCAGGATCCCGGATTCGGCGGCTTTGCCGGTGCCCACGAGAATCGCCGTGGGCGTAGCGAGGCCAAGGGCGCAGGGGCAGGCGATGATCAGGACTGTGACGAAGGCCACTATGGCAAAGACAAGCGCGCGCACCTGCGGCATGGGCCCCAGGTCGAACCATCCGACGAACGCCACGATCGCGAGCGCGATCACGATCGGCACGAACACACCGGCGACGCGGTCGGCAAGCCTTTGAATAGGCGCTTTCGTGGCCTGCGCGTCTTCGACGAGCTGCACAATCTGCCCGAGGGCCGTTTCCTTGCCCACGCGCGTCGCCCGAAACGTGATGCTGCCGGTCGTGTTCAGCGTTCCGCCGATGACTTCGTCACCGGGCTTCTTCGCGACGGGCATCGGCTCGCCCGTGAGCATCGATTCGTTCACCGCCGAGGCGCCTTCGGTGACGACGCCGTCGACCGGCACTTTTTCGCCCGGCTTGACGATGAGGAGATCTCCGACGACCACCGCCTCGACCGGGACATCCGTCTCCAGGCGGTCGCGGATGACATGCGCGGATTTCGCGCGCAATGCGGCCAGCCGGCGGATGGCCTCGGACGTGCGGCCCTTGGCGCGCGCCTCGAGCAACCGGCCCAGCAACACGAGCGCGATGATCGCGGCGACCGCTTCGTAATAGACGTCGGCGGGGAGCCCGGCCCGCAGAAACAGGGTGGGCGCCGCGGTCGCCACCAGCGAATAGAGGTAGGCTGCTCCTGTCCCCACCCCAATCAGCGTATTCATGTCCGCGGTGCGATGCCGGAATCCGCTCCAGGTGCCTTTGTAGAACTGCTGGCCGGACCAGACGAGCACGGGGACCGTGATGATGGCGAGTCCCCATTTGACCCAATCGAGATCGAGCACCCATCCCCGCCCCGCCACCCAGTCGCGCAGCCCGATCGCCAGCGGCATGAGCAGGCGTCCCAGGAGGTCCACCTGCTTCATCGTGCCATTGTCGCCCATGGGGCGATCGGCCATCAGCAGCATCGAACCGATCATGGCGATGATCGTGACGGCGGCGGCGACCACGAATTTCCAGGTCAGCGTCCGGATCTCCCGGCGCCGCGCGATGCGCTCGCGCTCGAGCGGATCCTCAGCCGCGATCGGCGCCGCCACCTCGAACCCCGCGGCGATCACGGCCTTCTCGAGATCCTCCGCGGTCACGACGCCAGGGATGTAGTCCACGGTCGCACTCTCCGTCGCCTGGTTCGCGACGGCCCGGATGACACCGTTCACCCTGGACAGCGACTGCTCGAGCGGCGCGACGCTCGGCGCGTAGTGCAGATCGACGATCCCGAAGGTGACCGTCGCCTTGCCGCTGTTGTAGCCCGCTTCGCGCACCGTCTTGATGAGCTGCCCGACGTTTGTCTGCGCGGCGTCGTATTCGATGGCCGCTTTGTTGGTGGCAAAGTTGACGCCTGCGGACGTGACGCCGGTGGCGCCGGCCAGGGCCTCCTGGACCGTGGCGGCGCAGCTGGCGCAGGTCATCCCTTCAATGGGCAGGACGATCCGGGTCTTACTCATGACGGGGGGCGGGCATCGTGAAACTTGTGCGGCGATGACGCGGCGCGGCGCTCGCCGGGCGGCTCCACGACGAGCAGCCCTTTCAGCATGTTCATGCCACAGCGAAACGGGTACTCGCCCGGCTGCTCCGGGGTGAATTCGACGGCCGTCGTCTGAAATGCCGGGAGCTGCTGATCGATCCCGAAGTGCTCGAACACGACGCGCTCGGAGCAGTCGGCAGTCTCGTCCCGGTAGAATTGCAGCCGCACCGGCTTTCCCGCCTGCACGACGATCGTGTCGGGCGTGTATCCGCCCTTCACGATGACGCGCACTTCCTGCACGCCCCCCCCGTCGGCACTGGGCGTCGCGGCCACCGCCTTCCCACGTGAGAAGAGGAAGAACCACAACACCCAGACGATGGCGACGGCGCCGAGCGCCGTGACGGCGATCTGGGTGGACGTCACCTGTCCCTCGCTAGCGCCTCTGTACGCGCGCGGGAGCGCTTCGGGCCTGTGCGGCGGATTCGATGCGCATGGCGTAGAACGAGCGCCACACGAATGTCAATGCGATGGCGAGGAACGCGCCGGCGAGCACGAGACTCAACGTGGCCCCGCGCTCCGCCGTGAGCGACACCGCCAGCTCGACCGCGAGCAAGCCGAAGAGCGTCGTGAATTTGATGATCGGGTTCATCGCGACCGACGAGGTATCCTTGAACGGATCGCCCACGGTATCGCCGACGACGGTCGCATCGTGCAGCGGCGTGCCTTTCTGCTTGAGCTCGGTCTCGACGATCTTCTTGGCGTTGTCCCACGCACCCCCCGCATTGGCCATGAAGATGGCCTGGTAGAGGCCGAACAGCGCAATCGAGATCAGGTAGCCGATGAAGTAGTACGGCTCGAAGAACGCGAACGCGAGCGTCGCGAAGAAGACCGTGAGGAAGATGTTGAACATCCCCTTCTGCGCGTATTGCGTGCAGATCGCCACCACCTTTTTGCTGTCCGAGACCGAGGCCTTCGTCGTCCCCTCGAGCCGGATGTTCGCCTTGATGAACTCGACCGCGCGATACGCGCCGGTCGTGACCGCCTGCGTCGAGGCGCCCGTGAACCAATAGATCACGGCGCCGCCGGTGATCAGGCCAAGCAGGAACGGCGGGTGCAGGATCGACAGATTCGACAGCAGCTCGGGCTGCAACCCGCGGGTGAGCGCCACAATGATCGAGAAGATCATCGTCGTCGCGCCCACCACGGCGGTGCCGATCAACACCGGCTTGGCGGTCGCCTTGAATGTGTTCCCCGCCCCGTCGTTCTCCTCCAGGTTCTCCTTGGCGCGCGCGAAGTTCGGCTCGAACCCAAAGTCCTTCTTGATCTCCGCCCGCACGTTGGGAACCTGCTCGATCAGCGACAGCTCATAGATCGACTGCGCGTTGTCCGTGACCGGCCCGTACGAATCGACCGCGATCGTCACCGGCCCCATGCCCAGGAACCCGAACGCTACGAGACCGAAGGCAAATACCGCGGGTGCCACCATCAAGCCGATCAGCCCAGTCGTGCTGACGCCATACGCGATCGCCATCAGCACCATCATCGTCATCCCTAACCAGAACGCACTGAAGTTCCCCGCGACGAATCCGGACAGGATGTTCAGCGAGGCACCGCCTTCGCGCGACGAAGTCACGATCTCACGCGTGTGACGCGAGCCGACCGACGTAAAGACCTTCACGAATTCGGGAATGATCGCCCCGGCAAGGGTGCCGCAGGTGATGACGAGCGACAACTTCCACCACAGCGTGGGATCGCCACCGATGTTTGGAATCAGGAGCCGCGACGCCACGAACGTGAGCGCTACCGAAACGAGCGAGGTCAGCCAGACGAGCGTGGTCAGCGGCGCTTCGTAATTCATGTGGTCGGCGGTGCGATACTTGGCTTTGACGACCGCGGCATTCAAGAAGTACGAGACGCCGGACGCGACGATCATCATGACGCGCATCGCGAAGATCCAGACGAGGAGCTGCACTTTCACGAGCGGCTCGTGCACGGCGAGCAGGATGAACGAGATGAGGGCGACGCCCGTCACCCCGTACGTCTCGAATCCGTCAGCGCTGGGGCCAACGGAGTCGCCGGCGTTGTCCCCGGTGCAGTCGGCGATCACACCGGGATTGCGGGCGTCGTCCTCTTTGATCTTGAAGACGATCTTCATGAGGTCCGCGCCGATATCGGCGATCTTGGTGAAAATGCCGCCCGCCACCCGCAGTGCCGCCGCGCCGAGCGATTCGCCGATGGCGAACCCGATGAAGCAAGGGCCGGCGTAATCGCCCGGAATGAACAGCAGGATCAGGAGCATCAGCAGCAGCTCGACGCTGATCAACAGCATCCCGATGCTCATGCCGGCCTTGAGCGGAATCGCATGGTTGGGATACGGCTTCCCGGTGAGACTCGCGAACGCGGTTCGTGAATTTGCGAACGTGTTCACCCGAATGCCGAACCACGCGACGCCGTAGCTTCCCGCAATCCCGACCAAGCTGAACAGCAGGATGATGATCACCTTCATCGCGGGGAAGCCGCGCACCGCCGCTCCCGCCGCATCCGTTGTCTGCGCCAGGCTGCCGAAGTACACGGCGACGATCGCGCCGATGAACACCCAGAGGATGAGCAGGAACCGGCCCTGTGTCAGCAGGTAGGTCTTGCACGTCTCGTAGATCAGCTCGGAGATCTCGCGCATGGCGCGGTGCACCGGGAGGTTCCGGAGCTGCATGTACTGCGCGAGTCCGAACAATAGACCCAACGCGCACACGACGAGGCCCCACAACAGCAGTGCCCGTCCTCCGAGGCCGCCAAAGAACGTGGCCTGGTTCAGGTCCGGCAGTACGAGCGCGGCTTCACCGCCTGCTGCATGCTGGGCGGGATTCTGCAGCAATCCGAGAATCATGCGCTACAATCTCCTGGAGTATTGCTGGTCTGGTGGGGAGCGGGAGTCCTACTTCTCCGCGTACTCGTAGTACTCAATGCCAAGATGCGTGATCTGCTCTTCTCCCATCATCCAGCGCAGCGTGTTCTTCAGCTTCGTCTGCTGAATGAAGAGGTCGTGCTCGGCGTACAGGCCGGCGGCGAACTGCGGGCTCTTGAAGTAGAACGAGAGCCATTCCTGAATGCCCGACAAGCCGGCTCGGCCCGCGAGGTCGAAGAACAGCGCGAGGTCGAGCACGATCGGCGCGGCGAGAATCGAGTCGCGGCACAGGAAGTCGACCTTGATCTGCATCGGATAGCCCAGCCATCCGAAGATGTCGATGTTGTCCCACCCTTCCTTATTATCGCCACGGGGTGGGTAGTAATTGATCCGTACTTTGTGATAGACCTTGCCGTAGAGCTCGGGATAGAGATCGGGCTGAAGGATGTGCTCGAGCAGTCCGAGCTTCGACTCCTCCTTGGTCTTGAACGACTCCGGATCGTCCAACACTTCGCCGTCACGATTGCCGAGGATGTTCGTGGAATACCATCCCGACAGGCCGAGCATGCGCGCCTTGAACGCCGGCGCGAGCACGCTCTTCATCATCGTCTGACCGGTCTTGAAGTCCTTGCCCCCGATCGGCACGTGGCGCTCGTCCGCCAGCCGCTCCATCACGGGGAGGTCGACGGTCAGATTGGGCGCGCCGTTCGCGAACGGCACGTTCTCCATCAGCGCCGCGTAGGCATACAGCATCGACGGCGCGATCGACTGGTCATTCTGCTCCATCGCCTTTTCAAATGCCGCCAACGACTGGTGCGCGGGTCCGGGCGTGAGGAATACCTCCGTCGAGGCACACCAGACCACGACGAGGCGATCGACTCCCGCGCTCTGCTTGAAGTTCCGCATATCCTCACGCAGCTGCTCGGCGAGCTCCCGCTTGTTCTTGCCGCGCTTGACGTTGGTGCCCTGCAGCCGCTTCACGTAGTACTGATCGAAGACGGCGGGCATGGGCTTGATGCCCTGGAGAAATGCCTTGATCGGCTCGAGGTGCTCGTGCTGATCGAGCACGCCGGCTTTCACCGCGGCGGTGTACGCATCATCGGGGATCGGGTCCCATGCGGCGAACACGAGATCCTTCAAGTCCGCGAGCGGCACGAAGTCCTTGATCTTAGGCACACGCTTCTCGGTGCGTTTGCCCAGCCGGATCGTCGCCATCTGGCTCAGCGAGCCAATCGGCAGCGCGCGACCCCGCCGCACGTTTTCGACACCGGCGATGAACGTGGTGGACACGGCGCCGAGGCCCACCAGCATCACGCCCAGTTTCCCTGTCGCGGGCGCGATCTCGCGTGCGCCTCCGGTCAATACCGCTTGATCCCGTGCCATCAATGTCCCTTGCGGCGTCCGGCCGCCATTCCAGGCAACGTCTCACGTTTCGGAACCGGCGACGGTAGCGGCGCGCCGCGCGCCACGCGCGCGACGTGCACCACCCGTTGGATCACCGTGATCGCGGAGACGATCGCGAGCACCGCCACAATCCAGAACAGCACGACACCGGGACGCCCCGGCCCCGCACCCAATGCCAGCGCGGGCAGCCCAAGCAGCAGAATGCGCTCAGCGCGCGCGGCAATGCCCACCTTGTTGTCTACGCCGAGTGCTTCAGCCCGCGCGCGGGTATACGACACCAGCAGCGACGCTACGAGCGCAACCAAGCCCGCCGCGATCGCCCGGGGCTTCAGATCGGCGGGTAGCGGGCCCCTTAGAAAATAGAAGATCAGCCCGGTGAAAACTGCCCCTTCGCCGACCCGATCGAGCGTCGAATCATAAAAGGCGCCGAATGTCGTCGTCTTGCCGCCCTGGCGCGCCACCTGCCCATCGAGCAAGTCGAATAAGCCACTGACGAGCAGCAGCAGGCCACCGAGCCGGATGGAGCCGGTGCCGAACGCCAGCCCGGATCCCAGCACCACCAGCGTCCCCAGCGTGGTAATCGTATTCGGCGGCACGCCGGCCAGGATCAGGCCACGCGCCAGCGGTCCCATCAACCTGACAAAACCGTCTTTGACTCGCTGGGGAATGACATTCATGCCGGGGGGAAGCTAACCGCCCGCCGCAATGACGGTAGGCTCACCGCTCATTGGCTACGCTCAGTCGCTCTTCTTGGGGCCCGAGAACACCTTGTACACGACAAAACCGCCGACTCCGATGACGGCGAGTGTCGGAATCCAACCGATGACACCAAGCAGCAGCATCCCCACAACGCCGACGACGCCGCCCTTTATCCAGCCGACCAGCTCCCCTTTCGTGCGGGCCTTGTCGATATCCTTCTTGGTGTACAGATCGGGAAGATCGATCTTGGTCATCAGGTTGCCACGAAGTGCGGGTTCTCGATGAGCCCTACCAGATTCCCAAACGGATCGGCCACTGTCGCGACCCGAATGCCCTCCCCCACATCCTGAATGGGAGACCTGAGGCTTGCTCCCGCGCGAACGAAGTGCTCGACCGCTTGCTCGGCGTTCGAGACGCCCCAGTACGCGACCGAACCTCCCGCTCCCGGTTTCACTCCCTTGGTATCCGGATCCAGGCCGAGCTCGAAGCCGCCAATGTTGAAGCCAACGTAGAACGGCTCATCGAAGTATGGCTGGACGCCGAAGGCAGAGCTATACCAGTCCTTGGCGCGTTGGAGATCGGGAACATGATAGATCACGGTGCGGAGACCAAGAATCATCGGTGCCATCCTACCGAGGCTTGATCGTTCCGGTCACCTCGACGACGACGGGGTACCCCTCGAGGCGAGCCGGAATTCGGCTCTTCGTCGCGGCGTTCGAGTCGGCCAGAAGCACTTTGATGCAACGCTCACCTTCGCACAACCCGATGGCCGTTCCGACGACACCAGGCAACGCCATGAGGGAATCGGTGTGTGCGGCGAGCACCTCATTGATACTCCTGGCAGTCACGGTGGCCCCCCCCCCGTGCTGAGACCCGGAACATGCCAACGCTCCGGCCAGCAGAACTAACGTCGCCATACGTGCGACCATTTATGGTCGCCTCACCGTAATCGAGAAGCCATTGCTAGTGCCATCCGGGTCGTGATTGGCGGATGACTGGTAAACGTACCCAGCGAGCGTCAGCGCAGTCACCCCGAACGAGGCCATCCTGGTCGAGTTCTGGAGGTTCGCGAGGACGAGGCTGCACGTTCCCGCCAGCCCCGTTACGCAGCCCACCTCGGGATTGGCTCCATTCCAGAGGCCCCGCACGCTGGCGCCGTTCACGAGGTTATGCCGGGAGTCGTGGACGGTGACCTGAACCGTCGCCGACCACCTGCTCCCGCTGCTGGTGGCGATGCCATCGAGATTGCCCACATGGAGGCTCGGCGGGTTCACCGTGATGGCGATCGCGCGAGCGTTGTTGCTCGGATCGTTGTCGGCCAGCTGCTGCGTCGCCGTCAGGATGTGCCCGTTGGTCGCCGCCCCGGCGGTATTCCAGTTGAAGGTGCGCGTCGCGCTCGCACCGGCGGCGAGCCCGGCGATCGTTTGCGTACCGAGCGTTATGTTGCCGTTCGTGCCGTCAGTCAGCACGACGTCGAAGCTGGTACTCACATCCAGCCCACCGACATTCTGAACCGTGACCACCACCGGTGCTGTGTCGCCCTGCGTCACCTGGGCGGGCGCGGTAATACTCGCCAACGCGAGATCAGCCGGCTGCGGATTCACCGTGACGGTCGCCGAGAGCTGGTTGTTGGCGGCGTTGTCGTCCGTAAAGGTCTGGGTCGCCACGATGGAATGACCGCCCAACGCCACGCCCGCAGTGGTCCAGCTGAACGAGGGCGTCGCGCTGGCACCGATCGCCAACCCCGTGACCGTCTGGGTGCCGATCGTCACGCCCGCCGTCGCGTCGCTGAGAACGACGTTGAAGCTGCTCGTGACATTCTGCCCGCCCACGTTCTGAACTGTGACGCCGATCGTGGCCGTACTGCCCTGAATCAGCGAGCTCGGCGCGCTCACGGTGGTCACCGCGATGTCGATCACCGGAGCGTTCACTGTGATCGTCGCTGAGCCCCGGTTGTTGGCAGCATTGGCGTCGCTCAGGCTGTGCGTAGCCACGAGCGTGTGACCGCCCAACGCGGCGCCCGTCGTACTCCAGTTGAAGGTACGAGTCGCGCTGGAGCCCACGGCAAGCCCCGTGACCGTCTGCGTGCCAAGGGTTGCACCGGCCGTCGAGTCGGTCAGCACAACATCAAAGTTGCCGCTGACATCCAGGCCGCCCACGTTCTGGACCGTAACCCCAATCGAAGCCGTGCCCCCCTGCGTCACCGCCGTCGGCGCGACTACGCTGCTCACGGCGATGTCGGTGACGGCCGGGGCCTCCACGATGACCCCGATGCCGATGGTGTTGTTGGACGGATCGCTATCGGCCAGCTTCTGCGTCGCGAACAGGGTGTGCCCGGTGACAGCCGCGCCGGCCGTGTTCCAGTCGAATGTGCGCGTCACGCTCACGCCCACAGCGAGCCCGGCGATCGTCTGTGTGCCCAGCGTCGGACCGTTCCATCCATCGGTCAACACGACGTCGAAGGGAGCCGTGACGTCCTGTCCACCCACGTTCTTCACCGTGACCACCACGTGCGCGGTGTCGCCTTGCTTTACGCGCGCGGGCGCGGTGATACCGGTGATGGCGAGATCCGTCCCCGGCGGAGGCGGCGGGGGTGGCGGGGGTGGCGGAGGAGGTGGCGGACCTGGTGGCGGAGGCGGAGTCGGCGCGGTCACGTTGATCGCGATCCCAATGCTATTGTTCGCCGAGTTGTCGTCCGGCAGCTTCGAGTTTGCGAACAGCGTGTGCCCAGTGACAGCCGCGCCAGCAGTGTTCCACAGGATCTCGACCGTGGTCGTCGCCCCAGCAGCAAGACTGGGAACCGTCCCCGTCGCGACTACCGGGACGGCCCACCCGTCGCTCAGCTCGATAGTGAATGGGGCGGTGACATCCACCTCACCCACGTTCTGGACCGTGACCACCACGTGCGCCGTGTCGCCCTGCGCCACCGAGCGAGGCCCCGTGATGCCCGTCGTGGCGATATCGAGCGGCTTGCGAGTGACCGTGATGACGGTCGTGCGCCGATTATTGGCGGCGTTGTCGTCGGTCTGGCTGTGGGTCGCTACCAATGTGTGGCCGCCCAGCGCCGCACCAGTCGTGTTCCAGCTGAAGACGAGCGTCGTGCTGGCACCCGCGGCGAGACCAGAAATCGTCTGCGTGCCGAGCGTGACGCCGGCGGTCGAATCCTGAAGAGTGACGATGATGTCGCTCGTGACGTTCTGATTGCCGACGTTCGCCACGGTCACGCCGACGTTGATGCCGTGGCCTACGATCACCGAGCTCGGCCCACTGAAACTGGTGATCGCGACATCGGTCACCGGTGGGTTGACCGTGATCGTCACGGAGCGTTGGTCGTTCGTGGCTCTGTCGTCGGGCAGCGTCTGGCGTGCGACCAGGTTGTGATCGCCCGCGACACTTGGCGTCCAAGTGAACGTCACCGTCGTGCTGGCGCCCGCGACCAAACCGGCGACGCTCTGCGTGCCGACCGTCTGGTGCTCGGTCGTGTCCTGTAGCGTGACGGCGAACGTGGAGACGTCCTGGTTGCCCACGTTTTTCACAGCGACGGTGATGGTGGAGGGACTGCCCTGCACCGCCACACTCGGTCCACTGACACTCGTCACAGCCAGGTCGGTGAGCGGACCCGGCGGCGGTGGCGCAAAGCCGTCGATCACGACGCCGAAGCGTTGGAGCACGAGATCGATCCGGTTCGCGACCGTGACGTTCGCGTTTCCGGCAAAGAGCAACGCCACGGGATTGAGATTCGCGTCGTCCGTCACGATCAGTGAGCCTGAGTCGCCGCCGTTGCTGAACGTTCCCGGCGAGATGATCAACTGATCGACATAGCGGGCGGTCTTGGTGCAGGTGAATCCCTCGACGGCATAGCAGATCGTGACCGTTGCGTTGATGCCCGTGATCTGACCGTGCGTGAGGCGCGTAGTGCGGCCGTACTTCTGCACGTTGAGGCCGAGCAACGCGTTCGGATCATCGAACAGGCCGTCGCCGTTCGCGTCTCCGAAGATCGTCGAGTTCGGCATGCTGTAGCCGTCGTCGGCGGGCGTGGCGTTGTCCAATACCGAGGTGGTGGACAGGGCGATCGCGGCGTCGATCGTGTTGTTCCCGTTGGCGGCGAACGAGATGACCTGAAAGTCGCTCAGCGTCGCGATCTGATCCGCGGCAGTGCCCCCGTCGAACGGACCGGGCTGGTACTCCGGATCGCCGATGCTCGCACCATTCGAGTTGGCCAGGACGTGGTTGTTCGAGAGGATGTATACATGCCCCAGTGCATCACGCACGCGCGCGCCGATGGTGCCCGCGGTGATTGCGGGATGCCCCACCGAGAAACCCATCGGGGCTGGGCGCTGGCGCTTCGTGGGATCGCTAAGCACCATGAGCCGTCCCGTAACGCGCTGAGTGACGGGAATCCCGTCCAGCATGAGCGGCAGACCGGTGATGCCGCTGCGCTCCAGGAGGAGCAGCATGCCGGCGCGTCCATCCGGCTGAACGGTCACCGCAGTCCCAACGACGCCGGGGACCTCGAGCAGAGCATCGGTGTGACGCCGTTGCGCCACGATCGCCGCGCGGAGATCCGGAATGAGACGCGTGACTGGTAACGCTGGACCGGCGGGAGAATTCGACGCGCTATCGGAGCACGCGTACCAGACCGCGGGCGCGGCAGCAATCAGGACGACGATAGCGCCGCGAATCAACGCGCGGACGGAGGGTGCAGCCATAGCGACTCCCGGTTGAATCCCACAGGCGGGGGCGCGGGGAGACCATATATGGAGGGGTCGGACTAACTCGGCAAGTTCGACTTCCCTAAGTGTCTTTGTTCGAGGATGTTATCCGTGCGGCAAGAGCTTCCATCTGACGCTCGCGCAGGCGCGCCCACCGCGGCAACTGGAGTGCGCCGCTGGCAATCATGCCGACACCCGCGGCAACGAGCAGGGCGATTCCTGGAAGCGCGTCGCCGAGCGTGCCACCCAGTGCGCTCGAAATCGCGACCGTCGCTGTGACGCCGAGGACGGCGAATCCCGCGCCGATCGAGGCCCGAGCGCCGCCATGCAGGGTACCGAAGCGCAGGCGATGACCCGTCTCCGTTGGCTCGAGGAGGACCTGGAGGTTGCCATTGGTCCACTGCCGCAGCGAGCCATCGGAGCGCGTGCGACCGCGGGCATTGAAGACCTCACGCAGCTGCACGACGAGGCGCTCCCACTCCTCGTCGGTAAGCCGCCGATTGAGGTTCACGGTACGTGCGACGCCGATCGGCAGTCCGAGAAACGTTCGGGACGCGGCACCCAGACGCACATCCACGGCGCAGGCAGCCTGCGCGACCGCCTCGGAAGAAATGCCCACCTCGCTGCCGATCGCTTGCAGCTCGGCGAGCGTCAACCCTTCGTCGCGAGCGACCTCGCGCTGGGGACTCGGAGGCCCTTCTTCGGCTGCCGCGCGAAAGATCGCGGCGATCTCCTTGTCATTGTAGCGTCGCTCGGCCATGATCTAATCTAGTAAATCAGGTACTTCGCACGAGTCTCCCGAAACCGCGCCAGATCACTGCTCCACGCATCCCAGATTTCCTGGACGGGCCGTCCCGCCTCGAGCGCGGCTCGCAGGTCGGGACCCGCCGCGAGACGATCGAAGCTCTGGAAGCGGAATTGGAATTCCACGGGATGGACCGCGTGAATCGCGGCGAGTAGCGCGACCGCCAGCTTCGTTGGGTCGTAGTGCTCTCGATCGCGGACCCGAAACTGCAAACCGCGCAGCACGATGCCGTCATTCTTGCCGTCGGTCGGCCCGACAGGTGTAAACGTCGTGGGCGTGATCTCTATCCCAGGTAGAGGATTCGCGCGCATGCGTTCGACGACAGCCGCGGGATCGAGCCACGGTGCCCCCACCACCTGAAAGGCGGTCGCCGTCCCGCGGCCGACGGAAACATTCGTTCCCTCGAACAAACAGATGCCGGGATACAGCAACCCGCTCTCCAGGTCAGGCATGTTGGGCGACGGTTTCACCCACGGCAGCCCCGTCTGGTCATAGAACATCGCGCGATTCCATCCCAGCGCAGGCACGACGACGAGATCAGCGCCGATCCCCATCACGTCGTTGGCCATGCGCGCCAGCTCGCCCAGTGTCATGCCGTACCGCATCGCCACCGGCATGAATCCGGAGAACGCAGAATCGGGATCACCGACCTTCGCCCGCACATTGCCCTGCACCGCTATGCCGCCGACGGGATCGGGGCGGTCGAGCACGATGACCCGTTTGCCGGCGCGCGTTGCATCGCGCATCAACTGCACGGTCGTTGCGATGTAGGTGTAGTAGCGGGCGCCGATATCCTGCAGGTCGATCAGCAGCACGTCGACGGAGTCGACCGCAGCTCGAGCGGCGGTACGCGATCCGCCATAGAGACTGTAGATTGGGAGGCCGGTGGCGGAATCTCTGCCGTCGGGAAGCCCGGACCGATCCTCCGTGCCGCGAAACCCATGCTCGGGGCTGAACAAGACCGTAAGCCGGGCGCCGTGCGCTGTGCGCAGGAGATCAACATCACGGCGGCCCATATGATCGACCCCGGTGTTGTTGGAGAGCAGACCGACGCGCTTGCCGGCAATCAGGTGTGCCGAATCGGAGAGCAGGACCTCGATGCCCGGGCGGACCTGGGCGGCGATGGGTGACGGGACGCGTGTTCCGCTGGAACAGCCAATCCCCAACACAATCCAAACGAGACGATGCGCGCGCATAAACTCCTGATCGTTACGCTAATAGCCGCGTGTGGTGGACGAACGACCTCCGCTCCCCGCTCCCCGCAACCGGTTGTCACCGACGCGGTGCTGGCCAAGCTGACCACGCGGCAGAAAGTGGCGCAGCTCGTTGTGCCGTGGCTGGGCGGAAACTACATGGCCCTCGACGATTCCGCCTTCCAGATCGCGACGCGCTGGATCGATACGCTCGAGGTCGGCGGCATCATCATCTCCGTCGGCTCGCCGTACGATATCGCCGCGAAGCTCAACACGCTGCAGCGCCGCTCCAAGCTGCCCCTGCTCGTCTCGGCTGATCTCGAATGGGGCGCCGCGATGCGCGTCGTCGGCGCAACGGCGTTTCCCTACATCATGGCGACCGGCGCGACCGGCGATGAGCGCGACGCCTACACCATCGGCCGCATTGCAGCGCTGGAGGGCCGGGCTGTCGGCATTCACGTGAACTTCGCGCCCGATGCCGACGTCAACAACAACCCGCTGAATCCCATCATCAATACCCGCTCGTTCGGCGAGAACCCGCGCGCGGTTGCGCGTCTGGTGCGCGCCTACGTGCGCGGCCTGCAAGACAACGGGATGCTCGCCACGCTGAAGCATTTCCCCGGGCACGGCGACACGGATGCGGACTCGCACCTCGGCCTGCCCACGATTCGCGTGGACTATGCTCGGCTCGACTCCGTCGAGCTCGTGCCCTTCCGCGCCGGCATCGACGCCGGTGCGCAAGTCGTGATGAGCGCGCACATCGCCTTCCCGGCGTTCACGGGCGAGACGCCCGCGACGCTGTCGCCCGCGATGCTCACCGGCGTGCTGCGCGACTCGCTCAAGTTCAAAGGGCTCGTGGTGACCGACGCGCTGCAGATGGGGGCGATCGTCGCCAAGTACGGCGCCGGCGAAGCGGCGGTGCGTGCGTTCGAGGCGGGCTCGGATCTCTTGCTCATGCCCGCCGATCCCGATTCGGCCATCGCGTCGATGCTGGTGGCCTTGCAAACAGGACGCCTCACCCCCGCCCGACTCGATGCCTCCGTGCGGCGCGTGCTCGAAATCAAACGGGGTCTCGGCCTGTTCGAGCGGCGCACCGTGCCGCTCGACTCGATCGCGCGCATCGTCGGCTCGAAGGCGTTCCAGGACGCCGCGGACGATCTCGCGCAACGGTCCTTGACGCTGGTCCGCGACACCGCCGGCACCGTCACGCGACTGCGGAGCGCCCGCAGCCGCATGGCCGTCATCGCGTACGGCGACGAGCTGAACAGTTATGTCGGGCAGCGGATGCTCGAGCTGCTGCGGGCCGGCGGCGACACAGTCGGTTTCTTCCGGCTCTGGCCGATGTCTGGGTCCGCATCCTACGACTCGGCCCGCGTCGTGATCGGTCGAGCACCCACTGTGATTTTCGCGATGAACGTCCGGCCGATCGCCGCGAAGGGAAGCATCGCGTTGCCGGATTCGCTCGCGCGGCTCATCACGATGACCGATTCTGTGAAGCCGACGGTGCTCGTCTCGCTCGGCAGTCCCTACCTCTTGAACCAGACGCCGACGGTGAAGTCGTATCTCATCGCCTGGAGCGGCGTGCGCCCCGCCGAGCGCGCCGCGGCTCGCGCGCTGCTCGGCTGGTCGCCGGTTCGGGGCAAGCTCCCGATTCGCATTCCCCCCTCGTACCCGATCGGCTACGGGCTGACGGTGTCCGACTCGACGCTGCCGCCGCCGAGACCGCCGGCGCACGTCATCATTCCGTGATGCGTCGTTTCGCGTCGCCAGCTACCGCCCTGCTGGCACTGGGATGCGCGCATGCGGGACGCGCGTTCTCTCCCTCAGCCCAGAGTGCCTACGACCGATTCGCACCCGTCATCGAGTATCTGCAGTCGCAAGTCGACAGCGCGTTTCCCGGAGCCGTAATCGCCGTAGGTCAGAATGGTCATGTGCGGCTGCTTATATCCGTGGGACACTACGGTTTCGACGACCGGTGTCTCGTGACTCCAGAGACCGTGTATGACCTGGCCTCGTTGACGAAGGTGATTGGGCTTACAACGGCCGCGATGATGCTCGTGGACTCCGGCAAGCTCGACCTCGACGCCCCTGTCCAGCGCTACGTACCGGCGTTTCAGGGCGCGAACAAGGAACGCGTCACGATTCGACACCTGCTCACGCACTCCTCGGGGATGCCCGCCTGGCGACCGCTCTATGCCGAAGCGAAAACGCGTGAGGAAGCGCTCGCGCTGGTCGATACAACGGCGCTGCTGCGGCAGCCCGGTGACACGTTCATCTATTCGGACCTTGGCGCGATTGTGCTGACACAGGCGGTCGAGGC
>Ga0099827_10000641_pt1 | contig 16473 bp, 10 predicted proteins | sample CZO8metaG_FD_79339 | JGI IMG/M metagenome (GOLD analysis project Ga0099827, IMG submission 79339) | Vadose zone soil microbial communities from the Eel River Critical Zone Observatory, Northern California, USA - CZOApr15con1.8 metaG | ecosystem: Environmental > Terrestrial > Soil > Vadose zone ...
GATCCCGCGGTTGGCCTGCCCGGCCCCGACTACCTTCCGCTAATGATCCACGCGCTGATGGCCCTGATCGCGGCCCACCGCGCGGACTGGGAGAGCGCCGACGCTCACCTCAGTGGCATGCCCGACCGGGCGGGCACCGGCGGCGTCAACTTGCCGAACGCGCATTACCTCTTGCTGGCGCAGGCTCTACGGGCCGAGCGAGCTGGCCGCTACCGTGACGCCGCCGAAATCTTGGCCGTAGCTATCGACCCGGACATCGCGGAGGTGATGACGGAACGGCCGTTCCTGCTGCCCGCTCTGGCGCGGACCGCGGTTGCGCTGGCCGATCAGGCGACTCTCGCCGCTGCCGCTGAAGCAGCGCGGCAGGAGGCAGAACAGGGTCAGCTTCCGCTGACAACCGCGATCGCTGATCAGTGCCGCGGGCTGATGACCGGCGATCCGGGGCCGGTGCTGGCGGCTGCTGGCTATTTTGGTGCGTCCGGACGGCTGCTTGATCATGGTCTGGCGCTTGAGGACGCTGCGGTGCTGGCCGCCCGTCGGGGCGATCTCGCCGCGGCCCGGCAGGCGCTGGCGGCGGCGGTGACCGCGTACGAGAGGCTGGGTGCCCGCTGGGACATCCATCGCGCGAGCGAGCGGCTGCGGCCTTTCGGGGTGCGGCGCCGGGCGCCCAGGCACGCCGAGCGCCCGGTGTCTGGGTGGGGCGCGCTGACGCCTACCGAGGTGAAGGTCGCCGGCCTGGTGGCCGCGGCGCGGTCGAATCCCGATATCGCGGCCGAGTTGTTCATGTCGCGGTACACGGTGCAGACGCATGTGTCGCACATCCTCGCCAAGCTGGGCGCGCAGTCACGAGTCGAGATCGCCGCCGTGGCCGTGCGGCACGCGTCGGCTTCTGACCGGGTCACTGCCTGATCCCCTGCAGGTGCCGGAACGCCGCTGGCGCAGGCCACGCCCTAGTCGGGGTCGCCGACGAAGGCGGTCTGCACGATCTTGGCCTGCCGCCTGGTCAGCAGCATGGCGCGGCCCGGCGGGAATTGCCGCGGGCGGACGTTGCCGAGCAAAGGTCCTTCCGACGGCGGGCACGACAGCGCGATGTCCGGGGTGTTGGACTCTTGCAGCCGGCGCAGTACCGGGTCCATCGAGGTGCGCATGGAACCGGCCGCGCCGCGGGCGATCACGACGTGCAAGCCGATGTCGCCGGCTTGCGGCAGGAACTCGACCAGGGGCTGGAGCGGGCTGTTCGCCGACGATGCCACCAGGTCGTAGTCGTCGATCAGCAGGAAGAACTCCGGGCCGGTCCACCAGTCGCGCCGCCGCAGCTGCTCGGGCGTAATGTCCTGGCCGGGCACGCGATCACGGAGCTGAGCGGCGATGCCGGTCACGATCTGGCTGGCGACCGCCGCGGAGACCGCGTAGCCAAGCCTGAACTCCTCTGGCACCACGTCGTAGAGTTCGCGGCGCAGGTCGACAAGGCAGACGCGAGCCTCGTCCGGCGTGTAGCAGCGGGTCACCGCCCTGGCGACGAGCCTGAGCAGGTTGGTCTTCCCGCTCTCGGTGTCGCCGAGTATGGTCATGTGGGCGGTCGCCCCGAAGTCGTGCCATACCGGCGCCAGCTCGGTTTCGCTCCAGCCGATGGCCACCTTGAGCTTGCCCTCCGGCGCGGGCAGCAGATCGACCGCGAGCTTGTCCGGCAGCATGCGGACCTTCGGAGCGACCGGGCCGATCCAGCAGTCGGCGACGTTGTCGACCAGCGCGGCCACGCCGGCCTCCAGGTCGGCGGTCTCGCTGCTGCCGTCGATGCGCGGCAGCGCCCCGAGGAACTGCAGCTTGCCCGTGGTCAGCCCGCGTCCTGGCAGTTCGGGCACGTTCTTCGAGGTCCGGATGTCGATCATGGACTCCAGCGGGTCACCGAGCCGGAGCTCGAGCTTGGTGCCGATCTGGTCGCGCACCGAGCTGTGCAGCTCCATCCAGCGGTTCGCGCACCCGATGAGGTGCACGCCGTAGTTCAGCATCCGCGGCAGTACCTGCCTGAGCGCGGCTTCCAGGGGTTCGAATTCGGTCTTGAACGTGGCCCAGCCGTCGATGACGAGGAAGACGTCGCCGTGCGAGTCGTCGGTGAACTTGCCGGCGGCGCGGTGCTGGCGGTAGGCGGCCATGGTGGCGATCCCGTGCTCGCCGAACCGCCGCTCCCGGCTGGTGACCAGCGCGATGATCTCGGCGATCGTCCGATTGACCAGGTCGGTCTCCAGCCGGGTGGCGACGCTGCCCACGTGCGGCAGGCCAGCAATGCTGGCGAGGGCGCCGCCGCCGAAGTCCAGGCAGTAGAAGTGGGCCTGCGCCGGGGTGTGCGTGAGCGCGAGGCTGCAGATCAGCGTGCGCAGCAAGGTGCTCTTGCCGCCTTGAGCGCGGCCGACGATGCCCGCGTGACCGCCGACTCCTGACAGGTCGGCCATCAGCAGGTCGCGCAGCTGGTCGAACGGCCGGTCGACGACGCCGATCGGCACCACGAGGCCACCGCGCCCGGCCCAGTCGACTGGAGCGAGCCCGACGCCAGGGAGCGGCTCGAGCGCGGGCATGATGTCGTCAAGCGACGGGGAGGCGTGCAGCGGCGGCAGCCAGACCTGGTGCGCCGCCGGTCCCTGGCCGACCAGGCGTTCGATCATCTTCTCGAGCAGCGTGCGGCCCGACTCGCCGGCGCCCGCGCCCGCGGACTCCGCGCCGTCGTTGACGTCGGGCCCGGCCGACTCGGGCTCGGCCACGTCGGCCGGCTCGGGTCGGCGGCTGGCGAGGTGGTCGGTCACATAGGGCACGACGAGCTTGCGCACGGCCTCGATGCGCTGGTGCTCGGAGGCGGCGGCCCGGTATGGGGCGGACACGTAGGCGGCCTTGAACCTGATCAGGGTGGACACGTCGGTGCGCATGTACCCGGATCCTGGGCGGGGCGGGAGTTCGTAGGCGTCGGGCACGCCGATGACGGCGCGCGATTCCATGGCGGAAAACGTGCGCAGGCCGATCCGGTACGACAGGTGCGACTCGAGCTGGTGGATCCGGCCGTCATCCAGCCGCTGCGACGCCAGCAGCAGGTGCACGCCCAGCGACCGGCCCAGGCGGCCGATCATGACGAACAGGTCGATGAACTCGCGGTGCGCGGACAGCAGCTCGCTGAACTCATCGACGACGACGAACAGGGTGGGCAGCGGGTCGAGCGGGGCGCCGGCCGCTCTGGCCTTCTCGTAGTCGAGCGCCGAGCTGTAGTTGCCGGCCCGGCGCAGCAGTTCCTGGCGGCGGACCAGCTCGCCTTGGAGTGATTCTTGCATCCTGGCGACGAGCTGGACCTCGTCGGCGAGGTTGGTGATCAGGGCGGAGGTGTGCGGGAGCTGGTCGAGCCCGATGAAGGTCGCGCCGCCCTTGAAGTCCACCAGCACGAAGTTGAGCGTCTCGGATGAGTGCATGATCGCCAGCGACAAGACGAGGGTGCGCAGCAGTTCGCTCTTGCCCGAGCCGGTCGCGCCGATGAGCACGCCGTGCGGGCCGTTGCCGCCCTGCGCGGATTCCTTAATGTCGAGCTCGACCGGGTTGCCGTCCTCGTCGATGCCGATGGGTACCCGCAGCCGGTCGGCCGCCGACCGTGACGCCCACAGCGGATGCGGGTCGAACGTGGCGACGTCCGCTATCCCGAGCAGCCTGGCGACGTCGAAGTCGGTCGCCAGCGGCTCGGAGATCTCGGTGGCGCCTCCGAGCCGGAACGGCGAGACGATCCTGGCGCAGGCCCTGGCGTGCTGGACGGTCAGCTGGTCGCCGCGGCCCAGCGGCGCTCGCACCTCCTTGCCCGACCGGCTGGCTTGCACCATCTCCATGCCCGTCGGCGCGAAGTCGAGGCGCAACACCCGCTTGGAATGCCGCCACGGCATCGTCCCCGCTATGTCGATCAGGACGGCGTTGCGGTACCCGGCGGTGACGAAGCGGACATCGTCCCCGATCTCCCCGCCGTCGAGCACGACCACCACGTACGGCTCGTCGCGGCTTGGCGCGGCGCCGGGATCGTGCCGCGTGCGCTCGGCGAAGTCTTCCCCGAGCATGGCGACAACCTCAGCGAGCGTGGGGCGGAGCGCACGGATTGGGCCGGCGGCGTCGGCCTGCGTGGTGTGCTGGGAGTGCGGCAGCCACTTGATCCACTCCCAGTCGGCCGCGGTCCGGTCAGCGCAGCAGACCGCGATGCGCAGGTCGTCGGGCGAGTGCAGGACGAAGAGCTGAGTCACGGCGGCGCGGGCCACGGCCCGGGCGAGTTCCTCGTCGCCGGTCAGCGTGACCTGGGCAAAGCCGCGCAGGAAGACCGCGACCGGCTGGTCGGCTACCGTGGCGTGGGCGTGGATGAACCGGCGCAGCGCCCGGGCGCACATCGGTTCCAGGTCCTCGACCGGCTTGGTCTGCAACGGGCTGATCTTGACGGCGAATAGCTGCGGCCCGGTGCCGATCCTGATCTCGGCGAAGTCCTCGTGGGCCGGCCGCCTTTCCCACAGCCGCGAGCTCAGCGCCAGCCACCACAGCGACTCGGGATCAGGGTGCAGCCACGCCAGCGACCTGCGCTGCTGGGCGGTCTGCTGCCGCACCTTCCGCCTGGTCTGGCCCAGGTAGCGCAGGTAGTCCCGGCGTTCGCCCTTGGTGCGCCGCTTGCGGGTGCTCGTCGTCCGGCCCATCTGACCGACCATCATCGACATGGTCGTGACCATCATCAGGCCGCCAGCCAGCCAGGTCGTCGCGCCGCTCCCTTTCCCCGGCGTCACGAACAGCAAGATCATCATGCTCGAGCCGAGCGCCATCGGCAGGAACGTGAGGAGCAGGCCCATGTTGCCCGTTGGCTCCTCGGGCATGACGGGCGGCTCCTGGAGTGACAGTTCCCCGCTGGGCATTTCCGGCGGCTGCCGCCTTCCTGGGCGCCGAAACATAATTGTGCTCATCTAGCCGGGTCCTCTTTCTGGCTCGTAACACAGTGATCTGAGTAATACGGACCCGGGCGCTCATTGCGTCGGTGCGGTCCGCGAAGCAAGTAGCCAGCCCATACGTATGGACTCCATGCCCGAAAACGCGCCCGAGCCAGCGATGAACGGACAGGGCCGCCCGTTCGTATCCGACACCCCGTGGTCGCAGCCAGCCCCCGCGACTGCCGCCCGCCCGTCTAGTCCTTCTGCCAGCGCTGCCGGCGCCGCAGAGGCGGGCGGCGAGCAGACGCGACCAGCGATGGTGGACGACCTGTGCCGCCTGACGGTGTGCGGTCCGGCCCGGACCGTGGAGCTCGCGGTCCCGGTCCACGTCCCGCTCATCGACTTGCTTCCCGCTCTGGTTGGCCACCTCGGCGACGGCCTGGCGGACGCGGGCCTCGAGCACGGCGGATGGGTGCTCCAGCGGCTCGGCGACCCGCCGTTGCGTGAGGAACTGAGCGCCGCCGCGCTCGGCCTCCGCGACGGCGAGGTGGTGCACCTGCGGCCGAGGGCCGAGCAGTTGCCGCCGCTCGACTTCGACGACTTGATCGACGGGGTCGCCAACACGATTTCGACGAGACCCGATCGCTGGCGGCCCGATATGTCGCGGCGGCTGCTTGTCGGCCTGCTCGCGGTTCCGCTCGCGGCCGGGCTAGCCGTGCTGGCCCGTCACCTGGGCACGCTGTCCGAGCTTGCGGCGGCGGCGCTCGCGGTCGTGCTGATCGCGCTCACCGCCGCCGCCTCCCGCGCGCTCGCCGACCTGCCAGCGGCCGGGGTGCTCGGCGCGGCGGCGATCGGATACGCGGGGCTGGCGGCGGCGGAGCTGCCGCTGCTGCCGTACGGCGAAGCGGCCGTCCGCCCGCTCGCCTGGGTGACGATCCGAGCCGCGATGCCGGCGGTCGGCGCCGTCCTGGCCGGGGCGGCCATGGCCGTCGCGATGGCGCGCGGGGGACGGCCTCCGGCGGTGGTCGCCACGGCCGTGGCCGGGATGTTCCTCGCCGTCGGCGGCGCGCTGGCGACGGTGGCCCGGCTGGACGTCGCGGCGACCGCCGGGATCTTGCTCGCGCTGATCGTGCCGTTCGGCGGCTGGACGCCGATGATCGCGTTCCGGCTGGCGAGCATGCGGCTTGACGCCACGCCGAGTGCACCCGACGAACTCCAATCCGACCTCGATCCGGTGCCAGGACAGCAGGTGATCGACAGCACCCGGCGGGCCGACCGCTACATGACGGCGCTGTACAGCGGGCTGGCGGTGGTCGTGACCGGGTGCCTGATCGTGCTCGGCGTCGCAGCCGGGTGGCGCGCGCGCCTGGTGGCGATCGACGTCATCGCATTGTTGCTGTTGCACTCGCGGGTGCTCGTCGCGGCGCGGCACCGGCTCGCCGTCCTCGTCCCGGCTGTCTGCGGCGCCGCCGTGCTCGTCACCGCCGCCGGGTTCCGTGCCGATTCCCGCTCCTGGCTTACGGTGTTCGCCGGGCTGGTCGTCGCGGCCGGCTTGTTGCTTACCGGCGAGCGTTTGCTGCCAGGCCACAAGCTGCTGCCGCACTGGGGGCGGGCCGGTGACCTGCTGCACACGCTGACCGCGGTGGCGCTGATCCCTGGGGTGTTGTGGCTACTCAATCTCTACGAGTTCGCGAGGAGCGCGCACCGATGAGATCACGACGTGACGAGGTACAAGCGCACGCCTACATGGTGGGGCGGCTGACTTCCGCGCTGGTGCACGGTGAGCCGGACGCGCCGGAGAGCCCGTTGCGGCGCACCGGCCTCGGGTCGTTCGGCGGGCTGCTGCTCGGGACGCTGGTCGTGGCGGGCTTCCTGGTATGGGGGCTGATCTTTCCATCAAGTAACGCGGCGGCCTTGGCGCCAGGCCAGGTCGTTATCGTCAAGGAGACCGGATCGCGCTACATCTACGCGCATTCCGAGCTACGACCGGTGTTGAACTGGTCATCGGCGTTGCTGCTGACCGGCGGCAACCCGAAGATGACCGCGTTGCCGGCCGGGGCGCTGAACGGCATACCGCACGGCCAGTCGGTCGGCATCGTCGGCGCGCCCGACACGCTGCCGGCGGCGGCCGCCCTGAACCGCGGCTCCTGGCTGGTGTGCGCGCTGCCAGGAAGCCGGCACCAGGTGGCGGTGACTATCGGCATCCCGACGCTGACCAGCCCGCTGCCGGCCGGCGATGCCACCGTGGTCAGGGTGGGCGCCGAGCAGTACCTGGTGTGGCACGGTCAGCGCCTCAGGCTGGATGCGCCGTGGATACTCCAGGCGCTCGGCCTCGGCCGTGCGCCTGTCATCGGCGTCGGTCCGGTCTGGCTGAACGCGGTACCAGTAGGCCCCGACCTCACCCCGGTCACCGTACCGGGCGTGGGCAGCCAGGGCCCCGTGCTCGGCAGCCTGCACACCAGGGTCGGCCAGGTTCTGACCCAGCAGAACGTCGGCAGCCCGACCGAGTATTACATCGTGGTGGCGGGCGGCGTGGCACCGATCACCTCCACCCAGGCCGCGATAGCGCTGAGCGATCCGGCAAGCGCCGCCGCCGACCGTGGTGCTCCGGTCGCGCCGGTAATGGTCAGCCCGGCGGCGATGGCGCACGCCCCCATCGTCCATCGGACGCTTGCCGACGAGACGGACGCGCCCCTAGCCCCGCCGCGAGACGACTCGGGCGTCGCCGGTGTCCCCTGCATGGACTATCAGGGGGCTGGCGGGCATGCTCCTGCGCTGGTGTTCGCCCCGGCGCCCGCCGGTGCCCAGCCGCCCGCCGGCCTGCCCGGCGTTACCGGCAGCCCGCAGAACGCCAGCCTGATCGGCGTGGCTCCGGACGGAGGCGCGCTGGTCAGGCCGCAAGCCGCGCCTGGCGTCGGCGGCAACTCGCTGTACCTGGTGACCGACGCCGGAGTGAAGTTCCCCGTGCCATCGGCGAGCACTCTGCTTGCCCTCGGGTACCGGGTCGGCCGCGCGGCAACTATGCCCGCCGCGCTGCTCGGGCTGCTGCCGACCGGCCCAGCCCTCGACCTGGCACCGATGAGGGGGTGAGCGGCGACAGGAGGCGATGACCGGCCAGTTCCAATCTTTCAGCAAATAAATTCGTTTCGAGAGGAAGTCAGCCATGGCTGATGCCACAGGCAACACGCTAGCTAACGAGGCCCAAACCACGCTGAAGGCGAAAGACGCATTCGATAACGCGGTCGCCAAATTGACCTCCATCGTCAGCGGCGTTTTCGAATCGCAGCAACAGCTCACCAGCACCGCAATGGTCACGACGGCCGGCGAGCGCTTCGGCGGAGTCGTCGTGCAGTGGGCGGAGGACTTCGAAGACCTAAGGTCCACATTGAACTGGATGTCGCAGCAACTCAGCGACACCGCGCAGCAACTGACAAATGGCAACAACCAGTCGGCCGACATGGCAGCCGCGCTGCCGACGTTCGGCAACAGCGGTTTCGTCGGCTTCCCGCAGTAATCAATACCTGCTTTCAATAGCGGAAAGGAAATCTCATGGCAATCAGCGACGGCCAGATTTACGTCGATTACAGTCATGTCACTAACGTCGAGCAGGCACTAGAGGACGCCGATAGCGCGATCAAGCAGGTGCTGACCGACCTGGAGGACATCGTCAATCCGCTTCGCGCCAGCTGGTCCGGCGCGTCGGAGGCGGAGTACACCGCGGTGCAGAACCGGTGGAACAGCGACCTCACGCAGATGAACGGCCTGCTAGTTACGTACCGCAACACGCTCAGCGAGATGACGATCAACTACAACTCGACGGACAACGGCCTAGCGCAACAGTGGTCGTCGATCACCTGATGATTAGGGCCAGTGGCTGTCCGGCGCGCACTGCCGGACAGCCATCGCACCGCTCAGCAACGGATCGGAGGAAATGAAAATGGGCGACGTCACCCAGATCGACACTAACTATCTGACCACGCTCAAGAATCAAATCGACGACCTTAAGGCACAGGTCAAGCATCAGATCACAGGTATGGGACCCATTGGCACAAGCTCGAGCACGACCAACTTCATTTATTCTGTTGACAATCTCAAGCTGCTCCCCGGAACTTCCAGCTTCGACGCGGGCACGCAGCTCCAGAACGCGCTCAAGACGATGGGCACCAGCGTGCACGACCGGCTTACATGGCTGGACAAGACGCTGGGCGACATGAGCGACGAGATCACCGCGACGATTAAGAAGTTCAACGACAACGAGAGCCTCAACAACGACGCCGTCGATAAGTTGGTCACCGACTTCCGTAACACCATCGCGGACATGAGCAATCCGGGGAACAACCCGAACACCAACGTGCCCAACCCCAGTACGTCTACTCATTGATATATCGCCCCGAGCCACTGCGTGGGGTACCAATGCTAGGAGAAGATCGTGGCAGATGAGAATAGTAATAGCGACTCTGATTGGTGGTCTGGTAGCTCTAACTCTAACACTTACCCCTATAACACCACGATCCCGAATGCGGCAAATCCCGTTCCCGGCCCGAATCCTGGTACGTATGATCATCCGGACCATGCGCCGGCGAATGGGTACGACAACAATACGCCGGCGGGGCCTCCGGTCAACGCGCCGGGCGGAAACGACTACACGCTGTGGAATTGGGAGCAGATACTCAACGGCGTTCTCGGGCTGAAACTGCCCGACCGCTCATCGATCAGCAACCTGCGGTGGACGGTGACAGACGGCTCGGACGAAGGAAGTTCGCTTTACCCGATCTTCACCTTCACCCTACGACCGGACGCATTGTCATCAGGATCAGACACTCTATTCTATGTCTATCTGAATCCGGATTTGCAGGGGACGGGCGGGCCTTGGAACGAGTACTATAACACGCCCAAGAACCAGCTCTCGCAGATATTTTCTCACAGCCCGCCCGATTACACGATGGTGTCCATCGATCCGCGCACGTTCAGCACGGCGTCTGTCGCGCTCGCCTACGTCGAGGACATGTACCTGAACGCGACGAACTTCTTCTCCAGCAAGGCCGACGAACTCAATAGCGAGGCATCGCAATTCCAAGGTCAGGCGGGCGAGGCTTTCTACCAGATCATCCAGAACCTCTACACAGCCGCAAGTAAAATCTCCTCCGAGATGGGCAAGCCGAACAGCCCGACCAGCTATTCGGGCTTGTTCTCCACGGCTGCCTCCATGTCGGATGGTTTCGTGTGGGGCATCTGCATGGCCGTCGGTTACTGGGAGGAAGTGCTCGAACACACGCCGATGGGCGCGATCTACGCGGCGATCATCAACTCAAATATGGGGTCGATACAAAACGGGAACTATTTCATTCCCAACGCGATGAACGTGGCCAAGTACGGCAACCTGCTGACCGACGCCGCCTGGGTGGCGATCGAGCAGGACGCCAAGGTGCTGTGGACGCAAGCCGTCGTGACCCAGCTCGACAGCCAGGCAAAGGCGCTGATCAACCTTCTCAGCCAGTCGTACCTGAGCACGGCGGGCTTTATCCAGCCGCTGAACCAGCCGTCGCTGAACCCGGTCGGGGTCAACGGTGCCCCCAATCTCAACAGTGAGCTCAACAATGGTGGTCTCAACGGGATTGGTGATCTCGGGCTCAACGGCCTCGGCGACGGCCTGGCCAATCTTGGTGATGGCCTGAACGGGCTCGGCAACGGCCTGGGCTTCGGCCTGAACGGGCTCGGTGACGGCCTGAACGGGCTCGGCAACGGCCTCGGCCTCGGCTTCGGCAACCTCGGTGACGGCCTGAACGGGCTCGGCAACGGGCTCGGTTTCGGCCTGAACGGGCTCGGCAACGGCCTGAACGGGTTCGGCGGCGGCTTGAACGGGTTCGGCGGGCTGAACGGGTTCGGCGGGCTGAATGGTCCGGTCAGCGCCCTGGGAGGCCTCAACGGCATTAATGGCGGCATCAATGGTCTCGGTGGCATCAACGGGCTGGGTGGCCTCAACGGCATTCCCGGTTCCGGTGGCGTGCTCGGCGGGCTCAACGCGTTGGGCAACCCGCCGGTTGACCAGCTTCGTAACGCCCTGGCCGACACGAACGCCACGCGCCGGGCGCTTGAGCGGGCGCTCGCCCTGGCACCGAAGTCAGGGCCGCTGCACAACGAGCTGCTGAAGGCGCTGGCCGACAACGCGGCGGCGCGGGCCGCCCTGGAGGGCGCGCTCGCCGGTACCACGCCATTCGGGACGGCGCTGCAGACCGCGCTTGCCGACAACGGCAAAGCGCAGGGGCTGGTCAACCGCGCGCTGGCCAGCGGAGATGTGCCCAAAACCGGCCCGCTGCGCACGGCCTTGCAAAAGGCGTCAGGCGACATCGGGCACACGAAGAATGCGCTGCTCGGCACGCTTGGCAGCGCCGTACCCGGCGGTGACTTCGTGCACACCGCGCTGGCGGAGAACACCAAGCTGACCAGCCTGCTGCGGCACGCGCTGGCGAGCGGCCAGGTGCCAAGCCACGGTCCGCTGCACGACACGCTGGAAGCCGCGCTGGCCGACGCCGGGAAAGCCAGGCACGCACTCGACCAGGCCCTGGCTTCGGGTGGCACGTCGAGTACCAACGCGATCCAGCAGGCGCTGGTCGACAACAGGACCGCGCAGCAGGAACTGACGAAGGCGTTCGCCACCGGCCAGATCCCGGGCACCGGCCCGCTGCACGGCGAACTGCAAACGGCGCTGGCCGACAGCCGGGGTGTGAGTTCCGCGTTGCGCCAGGCCCTGGCCAGCGCCAGGGTCCCGGCTGAACCGTTTCCCGGGCTGCCAGGGCTCGGGTTGCCTGCGGCCGGGCTGCCTGGCCTCGGGCAGCTCGGGGGGCCGAGCGTGGCCGGGCTGCACGGCCTGCCTCCGCTGGTCGGCGGCGCAGGCGGCGGCGCGCCTGGGTTCGCCGGCGGCCCTGGCCATGCCGGGCTGGGCGGACCGGCTGGCCCGGCGGCATCCGCTGGGTTCTCCGCGCTCGGGCAGCCAGGGCCACCGGTCTCGACCGGCCGGTTCGTCGCGCCGCCGGGCGCGCTGGCCGCTGGCGCCGGAGGCCAGGGTACGAGCGCCGTCCCGTTCTTCCCGCCGATGGCCGGCATGGGGGGCATGGGTGGTCAGGGCGGCCAGCAGGGAAACCAAGAGCGCGAGCGGACGACCTGGCTCGCCGAAGACGAGGACGTCTGGGGGACAGCGCCGAGCGTGGGCCCGGCGTCGATCGGACGTGACCTGGTCGATCTGGACGACGAGCCGGACAGCTACGACGACTTCGCCGAGCCGGCTGCCGGCCCCCGGCGGTCGCAGTACGGGCACGGTGCGTACTGATGCGCGCGCCGCGGCGAGGCACGGAGGAGCGGTAAGTGGGGAACTACCAGCAGTCTGACTCACTGTCGACGGTGACCGACCTGCCGTTCTCCGGGACGGGCTACGGCATTGTCGAAGCGCGCGCCGCGGACTCCGACTACACGGCCTGGCGCTGGGAGGTCGTGCTCGCGACCGTACCCGGCGTCAGCATCCCAGATCGCACCGAGGTCACCGGCCAGTCATGGCTGACCATCGGACACGACGGACAGGGCGGCGCCGGAGCGCACCTGATCTGGACAGCCGACTGGCAAACCGGGACGACCTCGCCAGGCAAGTCACTCCAGGTCTACCTGAATCCGGCCGTGTACACGCCGGGCAGTGCCTGGGCCAGCTTCTTCGACGCTCCGCCAGATGCGCTGGCGGGAGTGTCGTCCGGCAACTACCAAGGGCTGCCGATTGACCCGGCCACATTCACGTCGTCGAGCTCGGAAATCTCGACCGTGACGAGCTGGATCAACTCAGCGGCGGACCAGTTCGACAAGATGCACACGGACGCGACGTCGGGGTCGATCGTGGGATTCCAGGGCAACCTGGCCAACGCTGTCGGCGACTTGCTGGCGTCGCTGCATACGGTCATGGTCGGCCTGCACGACCAGATGACCTACCCCACCTCCTACAGCGACTCGATCGCCGCGGCGGGCAACTCGGCAACGACCTTCCTGACCGACATCCTGTCCGCCCATTCGTCGTGGGCGCAGCTCATCGAGCACTCACCGCTCGGCGCCGTGGTGAAGGTGCTCGAGGGGATCGCGACACTGGACGCGAACGGCAACTACGTGATCGCTGATCCGCAGAACACCCCGTTCGGCGACCTTACGGTCGACGGCTCGTGGACGGCAGTCGAGCAGCAGGCCAAGAACCTGTGGACCGGGACACTGACCGGGTCGGAGAATTTCTCCGGCCTCGACCTGCTCGGCCGGACGGCGCTCGACAAGCTGGTGACCCAGTTCAGCGTGACGACGAACACCATCGTGCCCGTGACAACCCCAGGTAAGCCGCCGCCGCCGAATTCGGGGAACGACAACCCCAACCCCAACCCCAACCAGGTCGACCTCCAGACCCCGGACAGCGGCCAAAACGGACCTAACAACGTTTTCTTGTCTGGTGGTCCTGGCAATCAAGGACCCACAAACGTTCCGCACCCAAACCCGAGCGCCGACCTCGCCCTTCCTGGGACGGGTAACCCACACAACGGTCAGGTCGACCTCAGCGGCGGCCCGGGCGCCGTAGGTCCCGGCCTGTCACACCAAGCGAATCTGACGGTGACCGGTGGCCCAGGCCCGATGCCCGTGAGCCTCATCGCGACTGGCCCGGTGGGCCCGGCACTCAACGGGACTTCCGGGCCCGCGCCTGCACTTGGTCGCGTCGACAACCTCGCGGCATCGTCGGGCGTTACCGGCTCGCTTCCTGGTACAGGGGCGACGACGCCTGTCGGCCGCGGGCAGCTAGGGTTCGCTGAGCCCGGCGCGGGCCTTACCGGCTTCACCGGCACCATCGGCTCACCAGGGGCCGGCGACTTGGGCACCCCCGAGCGCAACAGCCACGCTCGACGCGACAAGAAGGTACTCGCCCCGATGCAGACCGCGCCGTCGGCCGGCTTCTCGCTTGGCAGTGACCCGGCCGGAGCCGTGCTGAAGCGGTCGGCAGTGCCCATATTCGCCACCAGACCGCCGGCGGTCACGTCCGGCTTGGTCAACCTCCAGCCCATTCCAGGGCAGGGCGGCCCGGCCCCGGCGTTGCCATCATCGCCGGACACCGCACTTGGCGCCAATGCTCCTGCCGTCGGCGAAATGACGCCGACCGTGGTCACCGACGGCGGCGTGATCGGGCGCGGCATGTTCACGGCCGGTGAGCCTGGCGGTCCCGGAGGCCTCGGCGCCACGGGCGAAGGTGGCCTGATGCCGATGGGCGCTGGCCGGGGCGGCGGCGGTCTTGGCCGGCCGGAGCGGGACCGGCTCGCCTACCTGCCAGAAGAAGCCGAGTACTGGGGCACGAAGCCGGAACTTGCCGCCTCCTCCCTTCAGGCCACAGCCAGGCAAGCGTCGGACGAGCCCGACTTCGAGCCAGGTGGATCCCGCCTCAGAGCCATCGGGGCGGAGCCCGAGTTCACGCAAGCAAAGCACGCCATCACAGATCGGAGAAAACGATGAATAAGTCCCCGCATGAAACTTTTCAGCAGGCACTTGACGAGCTGCGGCGGACCCAGAAACAGCTGGGCACGATTCGGTCCGAGCTCCAGGAAAAGGCGACAAAGGTCACATCGAAAGATGGCATGATCACGGTCACGCTAGACGGCAGGAGCGAACTCGCGGGAATAGCGTTCAACACTGCGAAGTTCCGCCGGATGGCTCCAGCCGAACTTGGCAGCGTGCTCCTGGAAACGATCAATCAGGCTCGGGCGCAGGGCCGGTCGCGCATCATCGACTCCTACCGTTCGCTGGTGCCGAAGGGAATGGACATCGACGCCATCATGGCCGGTAAGTTCAGCCTGGACAAGATGTTCGACGACGCGGCGCGCCAAGGCGAAACAACGATGGCCGAGGCACGGAAAGACGCTGCCATCGGCCAGCCCGCAAAGAAGGGATGAGGAATATGGCACTCGAAGTCGACTCCGACAAGCTCGCCAAAGACGGTGACGAATTCAACAACATCGCGAGCATCGCCTATTCGATCTACGGGTTTCTGCTTAAGGGCGCATCATTGATCAGGTTTCCTGACGACGAGATCACCAACGTCTTCTCCGAGCAGTGGAAAAGCCTTGTGGACGGCGCCAAGACTATGCTGGAGGGCTTCCACGGCGGCATGCTGGACGTCGCGACCAATGTCCAGACCACCGCTGACCTCTACAAGAACTCAAACATCGTCAACACCGAATCGGTAGCACCGCCAGTGACCATTCATAGGTGACCTCGCACCGGCCGAGCACGGAGACTCGCAGCAACGCCGTCCCTGCCCGCTTGGGCCTTGTACAGGGCAGCGGGCGGGGCGGGTCGGGTCGCTGGGCTCGGTGATCAGGTAGTGCTTTCCGTTATTGATGAGATGCCAGTAGCGGATGTACGTTAGGTAACTATGTGGGGAACATCTCCGCATGTGATTGGCACGCGCAGTATGCTCGAATAGGTGTGTTGCCGGCTGCCGCAAAGACGCGGAGGGCTCCATGAAATGGACGACCAGCGGGTTTGCTCGCTGCGCTAGCAGGGCAGCGATCCTGGCCGTCGGGGTAGCGCTGGCAGCGGCCATGGCGAGCCCGGCCATCGCCGCGGCGGTCGGCTCCGCAGCGCGAAGTCCGGGATGGGGCAGGGCGAATGGCGTGCACTGCCGCGCCTACAACCTCCCCGTAGCGCTGGCCGCAGGACAGCCGGCGAGGTACTCGCTCTGGGGCGAACTTTGCGCGACCCGGCGGGAACTCAGCGGCGGCACGACCGCCCAGTTGCTGATCCCCGGTGCCACCTACAATCACCGTTACTGGGATTTCGGCACTGTCGACGGGATCCGGTATTCCTACGCGCGGGACGTGGCGGCGGCCGGCTTCCCGACGTTCGACATCGACCAGATCGGCACCGGGCACAGTTCCCATCCGCTCAGCACGCTAGTCACCAACCAGGTCGACGCCTACACCATTCACCAGGCGGTGCAAGCTTTGCTAGCGGGACTGCCTGGCGGCGTCCAATTCGCTAAGGTCATCGAGGTCGGCCACTCGATGGGCTCGAACCTCGCCTGGCTGGAGGCGGGTACCTACCACGACGTCGCTGGCGTGATCATCACCGGCTCGACGCACTTCCCTGGTGGGCTGCTGCCAGCCCTGGAGCACGACATCCATCCCGCAATCGACGATCCTGAGTTCGCTCACAGCGGCCTGGACACCGGATACATCACCACGATCCCAGGGGTACGGGGAAAATACTTCTACACCCCATCTGACTCCAATCCGGCCGTGATCGCCGCCGATGAAGCCAGCAAAGACGTCGTTTCCCTGACGGCCCTCGCAGGTGTCCTCGGTGAAATCACATCGGACATCAGCGCGCAGATCACGGTTCCCGTCGTGGTCATCATGGGCGCCAGCGACGCTCTGAACTGCGGGCCGATCTCCTCGACGCAGACGCTGAACTGCGGGTCTCCCGCAGCAATTGTTCAAAACGAGGGGCCGCTTTACTCGCCTCATGCGGACCTGCACGCCTGCTCGGTGCC
>Ga0099827_10000646_pt1 | contig 16425 bp, 18 predicted proteins | sample CZO8metaG_FD_79339 | JGI IMG/M metagenome (GOLD analysis project Ga0099827, IMG submission 79339) | Vadose zone soil microbial communities from the Eel River Critical Zone Observatory, Northern California, USA - CZOApr15con1.8 metaG | ecosystem: Environmental > Terrestrial > Soil > Vadose zone ...
CGACGCCGAACATACCGAGATTCGAGATCGTGAACGTTCCGCCCTCGAGATCCTGCTGCTGGAGCTTGTTGCTCCGTGCCCGGTCGACGACCGCACCACGCTCCGCCGCGATCTGCGCGATCGTCCTCAGCTGTGCGTCGCGAATCACCGGCACGACGAGCCCCTGCGGGGCGGCGACGGCGATTCCGACGTTCGCGCTCGGATGGATGTGGATCTCGCCGTCGACGAAGTGCGCGTTGACGTCCCGGTGTCGCATCAGCGCCGCGGCGCTCACACGGGTGAGCACGTCGGTGATGGTCGGGCGCTCGTCCGGGTGGAGCTCGCGCAGCCGCTCGACGAGCGCGAGCGCCTCGGTCATGTCGGCGGAGACGGTCAGCTGGAAGACGGGCGCCTGCCACGCCGCGGTGAGCCGCCTGGCGATCGTTTTGCGGACGTTCGAGAGCTGGCGGACTTCGACCTGTCCCAAGTCCTGGAGACGGGACGGGGCTGCTGGGGCCGTGGCGGCGCGCTCGACGTCTTCCGCGACGACGCGTCCCTCGGGTCCGGTGCCCCGAATCTGCGCCAGATCGATGCCACGATCCCGCGCGATCCGGCGGGCCAGCGGCGACGCCTTGATCCGGCCGCCGTCTCTCGTCTGGACAGGTCCTGAGTCCTGGACGACGGGCGTGTCCGCTTTGGCCGGGCGTTCCTCGTTCGGTGCCTGCCTTTCCTTCGGCTTCTGTTCCTTCGGCTGGGCGCCGTTCCCCGAGACCGCGACCGCCTCGCCCTCCTCGCCGATCACCGCGATCGTCTTGCCGACCTCGACCTCGCCCTCCGACACGGCGATCTTCAGCAGGACGCCCGACGCGTCGGCCTCCACCTCCTGCGTCACCTTGTCCGTGTCGAGCTCGTACAGGGGTTCGCCCTTCTCGACGTGCTCGCCTTCGGACTTCAGCCACTTGACGATCGTCCCCGACTCCATCCCCTGCCCGAGCCGCGGGAGCTTGACCTCAGTCGCCATGATCCGGCCGGCTCCATTGCCACGTTCCTGGCGTGCGAGCACCAAGCCAGGCAAGGACGCAGGGAGCCCTCGTGCTATTAGCACGGGGGCGACTGAGGACGCGGCCTGGCGCCGCGTGATCGCGCGCCAGGGACATGGAGGATGGGGCCGGCCGGGTCATGCTCTTCCGACCGTGCGATAGATCGCCGCGAGCACGTCGTCCGAATGCGGAACGCACCACTCCTCCATCACCGGCGCGAACGGCAGCGGCGTGAACTTCGCACCGACGCGCTCGATCGGTGCGTCGAGCCAGTCGAACGCGCCGTACTGAATCACCGCGGCGACCTCCGCGCCGAAGCCCATGCGCGTGACCGCCTCGTGTGCGACGACGCAGCGGTTCGTCTTCTTCACGGAGTCGATCAGCGCCTCCTCGTCGAGCGGCTGCAGCGTGCGCGGATCGATGACCTCGACGGAGACGCCCTCTCCTTCCGCCTGCTTCGCCGCGCCCACCGCTTCGTGCACGAGGCGGCCGGTCGCGATCACGGTTACGTCCTCGCCCTCCCGGTGCACGCGCGCCTTGCCGAGGGGGATCGGCTCGAGCTCGTCGGGGACTTCTTCCTTGATCCCGTACAGCGTGCGGTGCTCGAAGAAGATGACGGGATTGTCGTCGTAGATCGCCGACCAGAGCAGTCCGCGCACGTCGGACGGCGTCGACGCGAACACCACCTTCAGCCCCGGGATGTGCACGAACCACGCCTCGAGCTGCTGCGCGTGCTGCGCGCCCGGGCTCCAGCCTGCGCCGCCCTGCGTGCGGATCGTCAGCGGCACTTTCAATTGCCCGCCGGACATGTAGCGGTGCTTCGCGGCCTGGTTGACGACCTGCTCGGCCGCGAGCGTCAGGAAGTCCTCGTACATCACTTCGACGACGGGGCGCATGCCCTGCATCGCCGCGCCGATGCCGGCGCCGACCAGCGCCATCTCCGAGATCGGCGTGTTGCGGACTCGCTCCGGGCCGAACTCGGCGAGCAGCCCCTGCGTGACGCCCATCGAGCCGCCCATCTCCGCGATGTCCTCGCCCATGATGAACACGCCGTCGTCCTCGCGCATCGCGCGGGAGAGCGCGTCGCGTACCGCCTCGCGGTAACTGAGCTCAGGCATAGACGTTCTTCAAAGCGTCCTCGGGCGCGGGGTCGGTGCCGTTCTTCGCAAACTCGACCGACTCTTCGACGAGTTGTGTGATCTCCTCGTCCATCCGCTCCCACTCGTCGTCGGATAGCTCGAGCCGCTCGCGCAGCTTCTTGAGCGGATCCTGGTTCTCGCGCAGGTCGCGAAGCTCTTCCTTGTCGCGGTAGACCTGCGGGTCGCCGACGTAGTGACCCGTGAGCCGGTACGTGTTGGCGAGCAGGAAGACGGGACCGTCGCCGGAGCGCGCGTGATCGAGCGCTTCGCCGGCGGCGGCGTAGACCTCCTCCACCTCCTGGCCGTCGACTGTGATCGAGCGCATTCCGTACGCCTCCGCGCGCAGCGCGAGGTCGTCGATCGGCAGCTGCTGCGACGCGGGCGTCGACTCCGCCCAGTGGTTGTTCTCGCAGACGTAGACCGCCGGCACGCGCCACAGCTGTCCGAGGTTCAGCGACTCGTGGAAGGTGCCGATGTTCGTCGCGCCGTCGCCGAAGAACGCAACGGCGACCCGCGGCTCGCCCTTCAGCTGGAAGGCGAGCGCGGCGCCGGTCATCGCCGGCAGGCCGCCGCCGACGACCGCGTTCGCTCCGAGGTTCCCGCGCTCGACGTCGTACAGGTGCATCGAGCCGCCGTAGCCGCGCGAGCAGCCCTCGGACTTCCCGTAGAGCTCCGCCATCAGCGCGTTCGGGCTCGTGCCGCGCGCGAGCGTGTGGCCGTGCGCGCGATGCGTCGAGGCGAACACGTCGTCGTCGCCCATCGCGCGGCAGACGCCGACGCAGACCGCCTCCTGGCCGATCGCGACGTGCAGGAAGCCCGGCAGCTCGCCGGCTCGGAAACGGTCCTCGACCTTCTCCTCGAAGCGGCGGATCAGAAGCATGTCACGAAGGAACTCGGTCAGCTGCTCCGCTGAGAGCTCGTCCTTCTTTGCAACCCTGGCCACGAGCCAATCTTACGTATGCTCCGGCGCCGTGAGCTTCGTTTCCCAGTGGCAGGAGATCGAGCGGATGCTGCCCGCCAACTGGGCCGACGCTCGGCTCTTGATCACGATCCCCGACGAGGGCGACTGCGAACGTGCGGCGGCGCTGCTCGGGCCCGCGAACCCCGGCCGGAGCGGCAAGCTGATCCGGTTCTTCGCCGCCCGGCGCGGCGCGGGCGTCGGGCCGGAGGCCGTGCGTCGCCTACTGGGCCGTCTCGACTCGGAAGGTGTCGACGGCACGCTCGAGCTCGTCGGAACGGGCGAGGCGGAGCCTGCGCCGGAGATCGCGCTGCCGACGGTTGCCGCCGAATGGGATGCGGCCCTCGAGACGCTCCCCAGCGACTGGTCGGACATCTACGCGGAGGTCGAGCTGACGTCGACCGACCATCTCGAGCGCGCCGCACTGCTGCTGTCGCCGCTCAACCCGGCGCGCTACGGCGGCAAGCCGGCGCTCCGTTTCCGCGTCGCCCGCCGCTTCGGCTACGGGGCGTCCGCGGGGATGGCGCGCCGCTGCTTCGAACGGCTCGACGAGGCCGGCATCCCCGGCGAGCTGCACATCTTGCGCGCGCTGTCCGACTCGAAACCGGTCGGCACGCAAGGGCCGGTCTGGTACGTCGGCGGCAAGGCCGTCTGATGCCCGACCCCGTCGCCTGGGTGATGATCGAGCCCGGTTGGAAGGTCGTTGCAGCCGACGGGAGCGACGCCGGTCGCGTCAACGAGATCGCGGGCGACGAGAACGTCGACATCTTCGACGGTCTCGCGATCTCGAACGACCGGTTCGGGCGTGCGAAGAAATACGTGCCGTCGGAAGAGGTGGGCGCCATCTATCCCGGCGAAGTGCACCTGAAGCTCACACCGGAGCAGGTCGAGCGCCTCGGTGACTACGAGGAGGCTCAGCCCTCCGAGCAGATCGAGCCGGAGAAAGCACCGAACCCGGTCGTCCGCGCACTCAAGCGCGCGTTCTTCCTCGACCGCGACTGAGCCTCAGCCGATCAGCGCCGCCAACTCGCGCGCGAGCGACTTCGCCCTTGCAGTGTCCTGCGCGATCACGAGACACGTATCGTCGCCCGCCAGCGTTCCGACGACGCGGGGATGCTCGAGCCCGTCGAGCGCCCGCGCGATTGCCGGCGCCGACCCGAGCTCGGACTGCAGCACGACGACGTTCCCGGCCGCGACGGCGCTACGGCCGAACTGGCCGAGGATTCCCGCCAGCGTTTCGCGAGGATCGGCACGGCGCGCGCCCTGGGGCGCGACATACCGCTGGCGCCCGAGCGGGTCGTGCACCTTCTCGAGCCCGAGGTCGCGGATGTCGCGTGACACGGTCGCCTGCGTCACAGAGCAGCCGGCCTCCTTCAGCGCCGCGATCAATTCGGATTGCGTCCCGATCCGCTTGCGCGTGACGAGGCTCGCGATCAGCCGCTGGCGCTCGGGCTTGCCCAGCTCGCGCGGCTCTTGCATAGAGGCAGCATAAACATCCAGGTTTGCGACGCCTCGCGCTCGGCAACGAGAGCGGAGACGTGACGACCGCCGAACGCACGACCCAACGCGCCGCGCCGTCGGGCCCGCAGCTCGGCAAGCGCCCGAAGCCCGCCAACCCGTTCCTCGTCCTGGGCATCGCGTTCACGCTCGGAATCGCGCTGGCGAAATGGATCGATTGGAGGAGCCATGCACACCCACGCGACTAACGGCCGTTTTTCCTCCGTCGGCGCAGCGGCGAAGGACGTCGCCGACCACGCGAAGTCCCTCGTCCGGCTCGAGGTCGAGCTTGCCGGGCTGGAGGTGAAGCGGAAGCTCGGTGCCCTCGCGCTCGGCATCGGGCTGTTCGTCGGCGCCGCCGCCTTCGGGCTCTTCGCCCTCGGCTTCGCGCTGGCAACCGTCGCCGCCGCGTTCGCGACGTTTCTCCCCACCTGGCTCGCGCTGCTCGTCGTTGCCGGCGGCCTGCTCGTGCTCACCGGTCTGCTCGCCGCGTTTGCGCTCGCCGCGGTGAAGAAGGGAACGCCGCCGGTGCCCGAGCAGGCGATCGAAGAGGCCAAGCTGACGTCGCAGGCGCTGAAGAGCTAATGCCGACCAACAGCCGCACGACAGAGCAGGTCCGCGCCGAGATCGAGAAGGAGCGCGAGCGCCTTGCCGAGGCCGTCGACCAGCTGCGCGGAGGAATGGGCGCGGCGACAGACATTGCGACGAAGCTGCGCTCGAATCTCCCGCTCGTCGGCGCCGCCGCGCTCGCAGCCGGCTTCTTCGTCGCGGGCGGCGTCGGCGCGACTGCTCGCCTGGTCTTCCGGCGCGGGCGCGAAGGCACGAGGAAGGCGCGCGTTGGCCGCTTCACCTTCGTCAACCGCGGTTGACGACAGCCTCCGCGTCGGCCGGCCGCCGAGCGGGCCCGAACGGGTGACGGCGCGCGAGTGGAAGGACGTCCTCAAGCGGACGTTCAAGCAGTTCCTCGCGGACGACTGCATGGGCCTTGGGCAGCAGGTCGCCTACAGCTCCCTGCTGGCGTTCTTCCCGGCCGTCGCGTTCCTCCTCGGCCTGCTCGGGATACTGCACCTCTACGACCAGGTGCAGACCCTCCTCGCGACCGTTGCACCCCGCGGTGTGATCCGCTTCATCCAAACCCTCCAGAACGACAGCCGCGGAAGCACGTCGGTCGCCGCGTTCGTCGTCGGCCTGATCGGCGCGACGTGGGCAGCGAGCGGTGCGATGGGAGCGATCGTCAAGGCCGTGAATCGCGCGTACGACCGCGTCGAGACGCGCCCCTTCTGGAAGCTGCGGCTGATCTCGACCCTGCTCGTCTTTCTCACCGCGCTGACGGCGGCAGCGACGCTCGTGCTGATCATCTTCGGCGCGCCGCTCGGCGCGGCGATCGCACGCAAGGCGCACCTCGGCACGACGTGGGATGTCGCCTGGGCCGTCCTCCGCTGGCCGGTCACGTTCGCCGCCGTCCTCCTCTTCTTCGCGTTCGTGTACTACCTCGCGCCGAACGTCGAGCACCGGAGCTGGAAGTGGATCACTCCGGGCTCGCTGATCGGCTCACTGCTCTGGATCGCGCTGTCCGGTCTGTTCGCCGTGTACGCGACGTTCTCCGGCTCGTACTCGAAGACGTACGGGTCGCTCGCAGCCGGCGTGATCCTGCTGCTGTGGCTGAACTACACGGCGTGGGCGATCCTCTTCGGCGCCGAGCTGAACGCACAGCTCGAGCGACGCGCTAGCTGACCGTCAGCGTTCCGTGGAGCGCCTTGTGCGCGTCCGAGCGGAACGTGTACTTGCCCGCCTGCAGCGTGACAGTCCACCTGGCCGTGCCCTTGAACGCGACGCCGGTCTTCTTGTTCACCCCGGGGCCGACGAGATGGAAGTTGTCCTTTGCCGTGAGGTCGCGGATCGTGATCTTCGCGCTGCCGGCCGTCGCCGTGCGCGCGAACGCGATCTTCAGCCCCGGGCCGACGCGACCCTTGAGCGCCTGGGCGGCCGGCGGCGGGGGCGGCGGCGGGGGCGTCCCGACGGTGAACGAGCCCTTCATTATCGTCGGATGCGCGTCGCAGAAGAACGTGTACGCGCCTTCGCTGAGCGTCACCTGCCAGTCGGACGCTCCCATCCCCGCGACCGTTGTCGCCTGGTCGACACCCGGGCCGACGAGGTGGAAGCTGTGGAAGTCGGACTGGTCGGTCACGTGCACGCCGTACGCGCCGGGGTCCAGGTGCGTCACCGGATTGCCGGACGGATCGTTGAGCGTGATCACGAAGGCGGGGCCGACGTTCCCCTGCAGCGTCGGCGTATCGGCGGCGGCCGCGGAGGCGAGCGCGGCGGCGGCGGCGAGCAGGCAGATCCCGAGCCGGACGATCACGCTCCAATCTACGGGCTCCGCCGACAAGCGGATTCTCAGACGTTTCGGGGCGGCCCGGAGGCCGCCCCGAAAGGAGGTGCTGTCGTTCGGGTCAGCGCGCGGTCGCGCGGCCGGCGCGGAGGGCGAGGCCGCCTGCGATCAGGCCGAGCGCGACGAGCACCGCGATCCACAGCTGCAGTCCCGTGAACGGGAGCGTGGCGCGGGTGCCCGCGACGCCGAGCCGGGTCACGGCGCCGAGCACGCCGCCAGCCGACTTCGCCTTCGCCGGCTTGACGAGCGTTGCCTGCGCGCCGAGCACGCCGCCCGCCGGAGCGTTCGCCGTCTGGCCGGTCGGCGCAGCGGCGGTGGGCGCAGTCGCACCCGCGGTCGCGCCGGCAGTTGCACCCGCAGTCGCGCCTGCGGCCCCGCTGGGGCAGCCGCCCGCGGGCGCCGGAATGATGTCGCGGCCGCCCTGGTGCTTCGCGTGGCCGTTGAGGCCGTTCTTCGAGATCGTGATCTCGACGTACGGGTTCGTCTTCGACCCCGTGGCGTGGCAGATCGTGATCTTGTCGTGCGGCCCGTAGTGGGTCTTGCCGTTCGGGAGCACACGCGTCGACTGCGCCGTCGACTGCGCCGGAGTGCTCGGATTTGCCGGCGTCGCCGGCGTGGCATGCGCCGGCGTCGCGCGATGCGCGGGCTTTGCCGGATGTGCAGGCGTGGCCGGATGTGCCGGATGCACCGGTGTCGCCGGCTGCGCGGGCGTCGCCGGCTGCGCTGCCGGAGGCGATGCCTGCTTCGCCTGCCCCGGCGGTGTGCCGGTGTTCCCGTTGCCGTTCCCGTTGTTGCCGTTCCCGTTTCCGCCGCCGTTGTCCGCGATCGCCGTGCCGGTGAACGCAGCAATGGAGAACGCGAACGCAGCGAGCGCGCCGAGACGTGCAATCCGTGTCTTCATCGTTGGTCGTCTCCTCTGCGTTGCGGAAATGAGCCTGTGGAGGACTCCCCCGCACAACGGACGACCGGCTCGATTGGGTACGTTGAAAAAGGTAAACGCCCTGCTCAGGAACGCAATTCGGCTCCAAAGCGGCGTCCGAGGGCCTCGACGATCGTCTCCCGGAGCCGGGCCGCGTCCTCGTCGGAAAGCGTCCGCTCGGAGGACTGGAACGTGACGGCGAAGGCGATCGACTTCCGGCCTGCGCCCACCTGCTCTCCGCGATAGACGTCGAAGGCCCGCATCTCGCGCAACTCGGGCCCCGCCGCCTCGCGCGCGGCGGCGACGAGGTCGCCGGCGGAGACCTCTTCGGGGACGCTGAAGGCGAGGTCCTGCCGGACCGGTGGGTAGGTGATCACGTCCTCGAAGACGACGAGGTCCGGGACACGCTCGACGAGGCTCTCGACGTCGAGCTCGAACGCGCCCCAGTCGCCCTCCAGCTCCGGATCGCGCAGCGCGAGCACCCAGCCCTCGTGCGTACGCGCGCCCGGTCCTGGGCGGCGCAGGCCGGAGGCCGGCTCGAAGCTCGGCTCGATCCAGAGCGCGTCGTACAGGCCCTCGACGGCTCCCTTCGCGCGCGCGAACCCGCCGCGGACGATCCCGCCCACGTGCCAGCGTTCGCCCGGCAGCTGCTCGCCGGACGGCAGGTAGACGTGCGCGAGCTCGAAGAGAGCGACCTCCTCCGCGCCGACGTCGACGTTGCGCTGGGCCGATGCGATCAGCCCGTCGAGCAACGCCGTCCGCAGCACGGCCTGCTCGCTCGAGATGGGTTCCTGCAGCCTGATCGCGCCCGGCTCGGGATCGTCCGGCAGCAGGCTCCAGTTGTACGCCTCCGAATAGCCGAAGCCGACGAGCGTGTCCTGGATCCGTCGGCGGACGCGCTGGGCCTTCGTCAGGCGCCCGAACATCTCCCGCCGGAGTGGCAACCGGAACGGCACCTCCTCGAGCCTGAACCGCGCAACCTCCTCGACGACGTCGATCTCGCGCGTCACGTCGCGCGCGCGCCAGGTCGGCACGACGACCTGCTCGCCGTCGACGTCGAAGCCGAGCCTGCGCAGCCGCGCGAGCTGCTCGTCCGGCGGCGTCGCGAGCCCGATCACCTCGTCGGTTCGCTCGGGCCGGAAACGAACGACCGGCCGCTCCGGCAGCCCTTTGTGAACGTCGGCATGCCCGACCCAGTGCGCGCCGGCAAGCTCGACGATCAGCTGCGTCGCCAGCTTCGCCGCCTGCTCCGCGAGATAGGGATCGACGCCCTTCTCCCAGCGGTTCGAGCCCTCGGTGCGCAGGCGCAGGCGCTCCGACGAGCGGAAGATTGCGTACGGCTCGAAATTTGCTGCTTCGAGCAAGACCTCGTTGGTCTCGCCGCCGATTTCTGTCTCTTGTCCGCCCATGATCCCCGCGAGCGCCACCGAGCGCTCCGCGTCCGCGATCATCACGTCGCTCGGCTCGAGCGCGCGCTCCATTCCGTCCAGCGTGCGCAGCGTTTCACCCGGCTGCGCGCGGCGGACGACGATCTTCGGGCCGGCGAGGGTCGAGTAGTCGAACGCGTGCAGCGGGTTGCCGAGCGCGAGCATCACGTAGTTCGTGACGTCGACGACGTTGGAGATCGGCCGCATCCCCGCGGCGATCAGGCGCGCCTTCAGCCAGAGCGGGGACTGCGCGATCGCAACGTCGCGGAACAGCCGGCCGATGTACCGCGGGCAGCCTTCGAAGTCGGCGATCTCGACGTCGACGCGCTCGTCCGCGTCAGGCTTCGGATCCTCACCGGGCGGCGGCGCGAGCTCGAGGTCGTAGAGCGTTGCGACCTCGCGCGCGATGCCGTACACGGCGAGAAGGTCGGGCCGGTTGTGGCCGGTCTCGAGGTCGAGCACGACATCGCTCAGCGGCAGGACGTCGCCGAGCGGCGTGCCCGGCTCCCACGGCTCGGACAGCACGAGGATGCCGGTGTGGTCGTCGCCGAGCTCGAGCTCGCGCTCCGACAGGATCATCCCGTCCGAGAGCTCGCCGCGCAGCTTCGTCCGCTCGAGCTGCTGCCCGCCCGGGAGCACCGCGCCCGGGAGCGCAACCGCGACCGTCGCCCCCGCGCCGAAGTTCCACGCGCCGCAGACGATCTGGCGCGGTTCGCCCTCCCCCACGTCTACCTGGCAGAGCTGCAGCCGGTCGGCGTTCGGGTGCTTGCCGGCCTCGAGCACGCGGGCGACGCGGAACAGGCCGAGGTTCCCGTCCAGGTCCGGCGCGCCCCACGTCTCAATCCGGTCGACCTCGCAGCTCGCTATCCAGAGCCGGTCGGCGAGCTCGCGGACCGGCATTTCGATCGGCACGTAGTCGCGCAGCCAGCTGATCGGGACTTTCATCAGTGGTCGCCTCCGTGGCAGCAGTGCTCGTCTGGCGCGCGAAAACCAAGCGCTGGAAGGACGCAGGGAGCGCGCGTACGTAGTACGTACGGGCGCGACTGAGGACGCCCCAGCGCGCCGGTTTGCAGCCGCCAGACGGGTGCTGATGTCGCGGTGGCGGCCACTCTAAAATTGCTCCAGGACGCGGAGGTCGTTCTCCCAGAACATGCGGATGTCTGGGATCCCGTGGCGCTGCGCCGTGATGCGATCGAGGCCGAGACCCCACGCGAAGCCGGACCACGCCTTAGGGTCGTAGCCGACGTTCTCGAACACGGCAGGGTCGACGACTCCGGCGCCGCCCATCTCGAACCACCCGGTGTGCTTGCAGAACGCGCAGCCCTCGCCGCCGCACAGGAAGCACGTGACGTCGAACTCGACCGAAGGCTCGGTGAACGGGAAGTAGCTCGTGCGCACGCGTACCTCGCGGTCCTCGCCGAACAGCGCTCGGAAGAAGTGAATCAGCGTTCCCTTGAGATCGGCGAGCGTGATCCCGCGGTCGACGGCGAGGGCCTCGACCTGGTGGAAGACCGGTGTCGAGCGCGGGCTCGGTGTGTCACGCCGGTAACAGCGGCCAAGCGTCGCGATGTAGATCGGCGGTTGCCGCGCCTCCATCGTGCGGATCTGCCCCGTCGACGTGTGTGCGCGCAGCAGTGTGTTGTCGTCGATGTAGAAGGTGTCGAGGTGCGACCGCGAAGGGTGCGTCAGCGGCTGGTTGAGCGCGTCGAAGTTGTGCCAGACGGTTTCCACCTCGCGGCTGTCGACGATCTCGTAGCCGAGCCCGAGGAAGATGTCCTCGACCTCGCGGCAGATCTGTGTGAGTAGATGTAGGTGACCGCGCGGCAGGCGCTCGCCGGGAAGCGTGACGTCGAGCAGCTCGTCGAGGTGAGCCCGCTCCTCCCGCTCGAGCGCCGCGGCACGCTCCTCGACGGCCGCCTCCAGCCGCTCGCGGATCCCGTTCAGGAGCATGCCGGCCTCGCGGTCGCGCACGCCTCGCAGGCCCTGCGCGAGCTCGCTCTTGCGGCCGAGGTAGCGCACGCGCGCCTCATCGAGCTCGGCTGCCGTCGGCGCCGCCGAGATCGCCTGCCGCGCCTCGTTCTCGTATTGCTGCCAGTCCACGGTCGTTGATTCTCCCTCCTGGTCCGCGTTCATCCGTTGCCTTCGGAAGGCCCCGACTCGGGAGAGGGATCGGCCGCGCGCTAGCGCCGGTCCCCGGCGAGCCGGGGCCCGGTAAACACGAAGGCGCTGCGCATCGCGGCCACGCTCGAACGATAGCGTGAATCCCGGATGAGCGACTACGACGCGATCGCCAGGCTCTACGACCCTTGGAGCCGCAGCGTCACGGAGGACGTGCCGTTCTACCTCGAGGAGGCGCGCCGCTCCGGCGGGCCGGTTGTCGAGCTCGGCGTCGGGACAGGAAGGATCGCGGTGCCGATCGCGTCCGACGGGATCCCAGTGATCGGCGTCGACTCGTCGCGCGGGATGCTCGACGTCTGCGCCGAGCGTGCCTCGCTCGCCGGCGTCGGAACGCTGCTCGACCTGCGCGTGGGCGACCTGCGTAAGCCGCCGGTGCGCAAACGCGTGCCGCTCGTGCTCTGCCCGTTCCGGTCGCTGCTGCACCTCCACACGGAGGAGGACCGAAGGCTGGCACTTCGTGCCGCGCGGCGACTGCTCGTGCCGGGCGGCCGCTTCGTTTTCGACGTCTTCACGCCGTCGCCCAGCGACATCGAGGACACGCATGGACGCTGGCTCGAGCGCGAGCCTGGAATCTTCGAGCGCGCCGACTGGGACGAGCAGGCGCGAACACTCACGCTCTCGGTCCGCGACCAGCGTTCACAGTCGACGATGCAGCTCGCGTGGCTCGAGCCGGATGAGTGGCGCGCGCTCCTCGCCGACGAGGGCTTCGAGATCGAGGCGTGCTACGGCTGGTTCGACCGGAGCCCCTACACGGGCGGCGAGGACACAATTTGGGTCTGCCACGCACGGCCCTGACCCTGACCGCGGCAGTTGTCGCGCTCGTCTTCGCGCTGCCCGCGCAGGCGTTCGCGCTGACGCTGCCGCGCGCCCAGGTGCACGTCACGCTCGAGCCGAATGGGGTGATCGACGTGCTCGAGCGGCTGACGGTGGACTCGCCGACGCCCCTCGTTGGTAGGCGCGAGATCGCGATGCAGCCGGGAGAGCTGTTCGCCGCTCCGAGCATCGTCGTCGACGGCCGGAGATTCGAGGCCGGCGACGCGCAACGCGCCGGAACCTTCCGGGTCGTGCGCGGGACGCGCGGCGTGCGGATCGAATGGCGCGAGCCGCGTGGGTTGCGAGAGGTGCGCATCGGCTACCGGCTGGCCGAGCGGCCGATCGTCTACCGCGACGTCGTCGATCTCCGGATCGCGCTGTGGGAGCAGGACTGGCCGGTGCCCGTCCGCCTGCTCACGGCTTCGCTGCACCTCCCGCGCAGCTCGCCGGCACGGGTGCGCGTGTGGTTGCACCCGTCGTCGCTGCACGCGTCCGTGTCGACGGATCGCCGCAGCGTGCGCGTACGCGCGCGAGAGGTCGATGGGACAGTTGACCTGCGCGCCGTCTTCCCGCGCTCGGTGCTCGCGTCCACGGCAGGAGCACAGAAGAAGGCCGGCCCCGGCCTGCGCGCGATCCTCGCCGAGGAGCGGGCGCGGGACGGCGGTAGCTCGTGGTGGATCTGGGTGATCGTCGCGGTCGTCGCCGCGGGCGCGGCAGCTACGGGCGCCGTGCTTCGTCGCGCAAGACCGCGTCCCAACCGCTCGTGACGTGTCTTGAAGCGGCTCTTGCGCGACGAGGCCGCTCACAATCACGATTCGAGCATGGACCCTCCGCTCGAGCGTGAGGACGTCGTCTCTATCATGGAGACGCTGCTAGTGCCCCTTCCAGTAATTGAGCCCAGCTTCTGGGTGGCGAGCACCAAGCGAGAGGCCGCACTCGACCGCCGCGCAGGCTGGTTGCCTGCGCAAGGTCGAGGGTGGACTTTCGCGCCGCGTGATCGCCGGCCAGAAGCGGGCTTGGATTGCTGGAAGGGGCACTAGACATCCGAAACGACACACGAGAGATCCTCTGGATCCTACGAGGAGACGACGGTGAAGAAGAGGCGGAGTCGTAAGGAGATCGAGGACGAGCTGCTGCGAAGCGATGAGAATTACCGTCGACTGTACGAGCGGCTCGCGTATCACAAAGCGAAGCTCGAGGAAGAGAGGCGGCGCGCTTCGTAGAGCGCGATCGCGCCGGCCGTCGCGACGTTGAGCGACTCGCTCTCCGGCGCGAGCGCGATCGTAGCGCGCGCGTCGCAGCGCGCGAGCACGTCCCCCGGCACGCCGTCGCGCTCGGCGCCGAGCACGAACGTCCCCGCACGGGATGCCGCCTCGTGCAGCGGCTCGCCGCCGCGTGGGACGAGCGCGAGCCAGGGACGCGGCGCGTCGTCGAAGCGCGCAACGGGCACGCGGAAGATCGCGCCGACGGACGCTCGCAGCGCCTTCGGACCCGTGGGATCGGCGCAGCCGGTGGAGAGCGCGATGCCGGCGCCGAATGCGTCGGCCGCGCGCAACAGCGTGCCGACGTTGCCGGGATCGCCGACGTGCCAAAGCGCGAGCGTGAGAGGCCGCGTCTCGTTCGGCAGCTCGTTGCGCCGGTAAACGCCGATCACGCGCGGCGGGTGCGCGAGCGTCGACAGGTCGGCGACGAGCTTCGGCTCGACGTCCTCGCCGGCGACGAGCAGGTCGACCGGCTCGACGCCCGCCGCGCGCGCCGCGTCGACGAGATCTTCTCCCTCGCACACGAACAAGCCTTCCTTCTCGCGCTGTCGCCGTGACTCGAGCAGCTTGCGCACGAGCTTCAGGCGCGGATTCGACGCGGAAGTGATCACAGCTCGAGGTCGAGCCATCGGCCGTGGTAGTCGGCGTGCCCTGCGAACTCGCGCGACCCGCCGGGCCAGTAGACGATCCGCAGCCCCCAGTCCTCGATACCGGTGCGTGGATTCCCGGCAGTGACGAACGCGAGCGGCAATCGTGCGCCGGCCTGGTCGAGCGCGGCTCTCACGCGCTCGCGCCCTTCCGGTTCGACGTAGCCGAGCGCAGCAGTTTGGAACACGACGGTCAGTGCGTCGATCGGCTGTTTTGCAAGTACCTCCGGCAGAACTTCGACGAAGTCTCCGCCTATGAGCTCGGGCGGATCTGCGCGCACCGCCGCGATCGCCGTATCCAACCGAGCGAGCCTCTCGACCTGATCGGCCCAGACCCAGCACTTGAGGAGCAGCACGCCAGCGTGCATCGTGACGTCGATCGGCTGGCGGTCGATTCCGATCCGGTGGCGCACGCGTGGCACGCACTCGAGCAGCGATCCGCGCACCAACCGCCGCTCCTCCCCGCGCAGGACGAGTTGCGCACCCACTGGCCCGAGCGCGCCTGCGGCGTATTCGCAGCGGTAGCGATCCCAGACGAGATTGAGACCGGCGCTCGGACCCAGCTCGATCAAGTCGATGACGCCGTTGCCTGTCCGTTCCGCGACACGGCAGAAAAGCGGCGCAAGCGACCATGAACGCTGCACTTCGTTCGTCTGCACGCCGAATTCGCGGACAAACGCCTCGAGGAACTCCCGATGGTCCACGGGACTGTCCTCCCACCTGGCCTCTCCGGCAAGCACCAGGTAGTGCATGCCGCCGAGTAGGCGCAGCGGCGTGTCCCACTCTGGCGCAGTGCCGACGATCGACGCAACACCAGCGTCGTCCGCCCACGCGCGCAGCAGCCGCGCGTACAGCGGCGAACGCGTCTCGCAGTGGCGCGCCTGCGCCTCGAAGACCTCCTGTTGCTTCAGCGGTCCTCCCGGTGGCATTGCCACGTTTGTGGGTCGCGAGCACCAAGCGTCGCAAGGACGCAGGGAGCGCCCGTGCTGGTGGCACGGGCGCGACTGAGGACGCGGCGACGCGCCGCGTGATCGCGGGCCACAAACCTGGATGATGCCGCCGGGAGGGCCGCTATGCTTCGAGCGCCGCTTTGGCGCGCTCGGCGATCGCGCCGAACGCCTGCGGATCGCTGACCGCGAGCTCGGCGAGCACCTTCCGGTCGAGGTCGATCTCCGCCTTGCGCAGCCCCGCGACGAACTGGTTGTACGACAACCCGTTCTGCCGCGCAGCCGCGTTGATGCGGATGATCCAGAGCCGGCGGAAGTCGCGCTTCTTGTTCTTGCGGTCGCGATAGGCGTACGCAAGGGAGTGCTCGACCTGCTCCTTGGCGTAGCGGTACGAGGACTTCTTGAGCCCCCAATAGCCCTTCGCCTGCTCGAGAACCTTGCGGCGCTTCTTGCGCGCGTGGACGGAACGCTTGACCCTAGGCATTAGCGATCCTCCCGGTGACGCCGCCAAGTGTCGCCGGGACGGTCACTTGACTACCACCTCCCGAGCATCTTCTTGACCGCCTTCGCGTCGCTGCCGCTGACCGGGGCGTCCCGGCGGAAGCTGCGCTTACGCTTGGCTGACTTTTTTTCGAGCAGATGGCTCTTCATCGCTCGACGGCGCAGCAGCTTTCCCGCTCCGCTCACCTTGAACCGCTTCTTCGCTCCGCTGTGTGTCTTCATCTTTGGCATCGGCTTTCGCAACTCCCGCGTTCTTCGTCGGTCCCAGCACCATCACCATGTTCCGTCCGTCCTGCAGCGGAGGAGATTCGATCTGGCCGATCTCCTTTACGTCGTCCGCCAGCCGCATCAGCAGGTCGCGCCCCCGCTCCGGGTGGTACTGCTCGCGTCCCCGGAACATGATCGTGACCTTGACCTTCGCGCGCTGGTTGAGGAAGCGCGCGACGTGGCCCTTCTTGGTGTTGTAGTCGTGGATCCCGATCTTGGGCCTGAGCTTGATCTCCTTGATGTTGATCTGGACCTGGTGCTTTCGCGCGAGCTTCGCCTTTTGCTCCTGCTCGTAGCGGTACTTCCCGTAGTCCATGACCCGGGCGACCGGCGGATCCGCCTGCGCGGCGACCTCGACGAGGTCGAGGTTCTTCGACTCCGCGTAGGCGAGCGCCTCCTTTGTGTCTTTGACTCCGATCTGTGCGCCCGTCTCGTCGACGAGCCGCACCTTCGGGGCGC
>Ga0099827_10000650_pt1 | contig 16376 bp, 10 predicted proteins | sample CZO8metaG_FD_79339 | JGI IMG/M metagenome (GOLD analysis project Ga0099827, IMG submission 79339) | Vadose zone soil microbial communities from the Eel River Critical Zone Observatory, Northern California, USA - CZOApr15con1.8 metaG | ecosystem: Environmental > Terrestrial > Soil > Vadose zone ...
GCAAGATGAACAAATCATTGATGCGTGTAGGCGTGGATACCGTGTAGATAATCCTCGAGCCATCGGTCGACGCGCGGAAAATTCCGACCGCTTGGTTACCGTGCGTCAGATCGGTTGACGCGCCGGTAGTGACGTCGAACGACGCGAGAATCGTCTTGCCCCCTTTTCCATAAACCTCAATCAAATTACGTCCGTCTGGACTCCACAACGGAACGTTCCGACCGCCGGCGCGCGGGGCGGCATTGTCGCCGAAAACGCCGGCGCCCACGTCATAGTCAAACTTGGTGGTAAGATTGCGCGGTTTCGCATTTGGCGAAAGATCGACAACCCACAAGTCGGGCTGTGTGTATGACGTGATTGGCTGCGTTGTCGAGGCAACGAAAGCTATTTGCTTGCCGTCCGGATTGAGCGACAAGTCGCCCACGTCCATATCGATCGCGTTCAGCTTCGTCGGAGTTCCGCCGTTTATGCTGATGGAGTAGAGCTCGCTCTTTGGCAGTTCGTAATACGGCTCGTCCACCCGTAGCGACGTGAAATAAATCTGCGCGCCGTCTTTTGCCCACATCACGTTGCCTTCGTCGAACCGGCCGAAAGTAAGTTGCTTCGGCTGCACTTTTTCCTCTGCGCTGTGCGGCGCTTGGACCACCCAGATGTGCTGCCTGCGCTTCGGGTCGGCGTAGCCTTCGTTGTCCTCTCGATACACAGCACGCGTGACCACGTGAATGTCGCTCTCGTGCTCGGCCTCCGCTTCTGCTTTCGTGGCCGCCTGCTCACCTTCACTCCTGGCTACGCCGTTTTTTTCCGCCGATTTCCTTGAACGTTCGGTCGAAGGCGAGGGAGAGATTTCGCTCACCGCCTTTTTCAATTCCTCTTCCTTGCGCTTTTTCTTTTCCTGTTTTGCCAGATCATCCGCATTCGTGTCGCTCGTGAACGCAATCGATTTTCCATCCGGCGACCACACAGGATTGCCTGCACCTTTTGGCAAATCGGTGAACGAAAACGAATCGCCGCCGGCCATCGGCAAGATCGACAATTGAGAAAACTCCGGCTTGCCGTCCTTTTCGGTCGCGCGCAGGAAAAGCAGATACTTCCCGTCCGGCGACCAGCGCGGCGTTGAATCGTGGTCGCCTTTGGTCAATTGATGCGGCTCTTCTCCGCCTGCTGTCGGCACCGACCAGATCGAAGTGTTATAACCTTCCTTCTTTTCGTTCACCGTCACGTGCACAAACGCAACCCGCGATCCATCCGGGGAGACTTGCGGATCGCCGATCCACACAAATTCCCAAAGATCTTTCTCAGTAATGTTTCGTTTCCGGGCGAAGACGCTGCCGACGCCGGCAACAAGAAAAACAAGCAGGCAGGTTATGGTTAAGCGCATAAGTTTTCTTTAATCAAATGACGAAGCACCAATGATGAATGACTAAGGAGTGACGAACTCAAAAATCCGAAATGCGAGATCGACATCCGTTTCATTCATTCGAGCTTCGTCATTCGGATTTCGTGATTATCCTTCACATGTGCTCGATGACGTTATCACCGAACTGCGAGCATTTGATCTCCGTCGCGCCGTCCATGAGGCGCGCGAGATCGTAAGTGACACGCTTGCTCGCAATCGCGCCATTTAGCCCTTTCAGGATAAGATCGGCGGCTTCTGTCCAGTTCATATAGCGGAACATCATTTCCCCCGACAGGATGAGGGAACCGGGATTCACTTTGTCCTGATTCGCATACTTAGGCGCCGTGCCATGCGTTGCTTCGAAAACTGCGTGGCCGGTGATGTAATTGATGTTGCCGCCGGGCGCAATGCCGATTCCGCCGATTTGTGCAGCGAGCGCATCGCTCAAGTAATCGCCGTTCAAGTTTAGAGTCGCAATGACGTCGAAATCTTCCGGGCGCGTCAGGACTTGCTGTAGTGTGATATCTGCGATCGCATCTTTGATTATGATGCCAGCGCCCGGTTTGCCCATTGGAATCTTGCACCACTGGCCGCCGTCGATTTCTTCCGCGCCGAAATAACTTTTCGCGATCTCGTAGCCCCAATCGCGAAACGCGCCCTCGGTGAATTTCATAATATTGCCTTTGTGCACCAGCGTTACGCTCTTGCGCTGGTTTAGAATCGCGTAACTGATCGCGCTGTGGATCAGGCGCACGCTGCCGTGCCGGCTGACCGGTTTGATCCCAAGACCGACCATGACATTGTCTTTCTCCGGCGCGCCCACTTTTTTCCAAAAGTCCGCCGCCTTCTCGCGGGTGCCGAACCGGATCTTGTCGAACTCTTTGGGAAATTCTTTGGCAAAAAAATCGAGGATCTTCTGCGACTCAGGAGTCCCGGCCGCAAATTCGATCCCAGCGTAAATGTCCTCCGTGTTCTCGCGAAAAATCACCATGTTCACCTTTTCCGGATGCTTCACGGGCGAGGGGACACCTTTGAAATACTGAATCGGCCGCAAACAGACGAAAAGATCGAGAAGCTGACGGAGCGCGACGTTGAGCGAGCGAATGCCGCCCCCAACTGGGGTCGTGAGCGGACCTTTAATGCTGACTAAAAATTCGCGGAATGCTTCGACCGTGTCGTCCGGCAACCAATTGTCGAACCTGTCCTTGGCCGCCTGACCGGCGAAAACTTCGAACCATGAGATTTCCCTTTTGCCAGAGTACGCTTTTTCAACCGCTGCATCAAAGACGCGGACGCTTGCCGCCCAAATATCCGGCCCGGTCCCGTCCCCGCGGATGAACGGAATAATTGGCCGATCCGGCACGTTTAATTTGTCGGTTCTTGAAATTTTCTCGCCGGCTGGCGGCGCGATGTCGTTGTACGGCATAAGGATTGAATCTATCGACCGGGCGTCCACGGTGCAAAATAATCCGGCGTTGTCCGAAAATCGGCCGCTCTCTAAATACTGAAGCTCTCGAACAATGCAGCGCGTACGGGAGTCGAACCCGTGCACCAGCCTTGAGAGGGCTGTGTCCTAACCACTAGACGAACGCGCCGTTGTCGAGTCACTGATCTTAAAGGCACGCTTCTTTGCGGGCAAGCCGGTCTTCCCAAGCGTGACGATCGATTGAATACCGAGCGTATCAGTGCTCGTTCTCTTCGGCGGGGCTCGGGACGGGAGAGGCGCTTGGCGCGGGCGAGGGCGACGGGCGCACTCGGGACTGAGCGAGCGACGCCAAATGCGCCGCCTGCATGGCATCGAGCCCGCTTTTTACTTGCGGATCTTTGGCAAGCGCCTGCATGTGCGCGTAGTAAATGCCATAGTATTGCCGAAGCCGTTCCCGCTTCTCCAAATCCGTGTGCGCCGATTCAGCCGCTTTCTTCGCAGCCATGACGTCTGCATTATTAGCCACTTGGTTTCGGAGCCGTCTCCATTCGAGGTGTAGTCGATAGTCATCCGCCGTTTTACCAAGCGAGGTTTGCTTGAAGATTTCATCGAGTTGCGATAACTCCGGAAGATCAGGCAAAGTTGATGTGGTTGCAGCCGGAGGGTTCTGCTCATTTCTTTTTGAGGTAAGATCGACGTCCGGCCGCACCGCCTCTTGCGCGGACAACGTCAGCGTTGCTCCGCTAATTGCCGCCAAGATAACCAGCTTAATCAATGTCATCTCGTTGTTCCCTGACTTGGTCGGGGTGAGTCGCCGCGGCGCCAACCTGCGACCTGTCGCCGCGGCGACGGCTCTACCTCGAGCCGGTCAAGCTCACCGCGCCCCCGTCCGGTCTGATAAGAGCGTTCCTTTATTACAGCTTCGCCGCGCTCCGAAAAGCTCTCGCTGTGAAGCAGCGCCCATGGAACGCCATGCTTCGTAGCTTTCGATTCCCCAGAGTTGTGACGTCGGAGACGGTCAGCAAGATTTTCACAGAATCCCACGTAACGCAGACCTGTTTTCTGGCTCCTTAGAACATAAACATAAAACATACTGGTGTTTGCCGGCCTCTTTTGGCGGAGATGGTCGGGGTGACAGGATTTGAACCTGCGACCTCGTGGTCCCAAACCACGCGCTCTACCAAGCTAAGCTACACCCCGCAACTTTGCGTGATGCTTATCATGAGCCGCCACTTCGCGCATCCGAAAACTTCACGCCGCCACAACAGGAAATGCAACTGGGTTCAGCGAACGGAGTGATATCCGCCGGGAACACCTTTCTTCGAGAAGACAATTTGCCACAGTTGTCCGGTACGGGAACGCGATAGGCCAGCCGCAGCCAAAAGATAGTACCGCCACATGCGGTAAAACCGGTCGGAGTACTTGTTCTTGAGCGCAGGCCAGGCCGCCTCGAAATTCCGGTGCCAGCTTTGGAGCGTTTTGTCGTAATCGGCGCCAAAGTTGTGCAAGTCCTCCATGACAAAGAGGCCGTTAGTGCTCGAGGCAATCTCGCCGAGACACGGGATCAGAGTATTCGGGAAAATATACTTTCCTGACCACGGATCGGGCAGCGTTTTCGAATTGCTTCTGGCAGCGATCTGAAGGAGAAAGAGTCCCTCATCTTTTAAGACGCGGTTGGTGACTTCCATAAACGTCCGGTGGTTCCGAGGTCCGACATGTTCAAACATTCCGAGCGAGACGACGTGATCATAGCTTCCGGTCGTCTCGCGATAATCTTTTAGTTCGAAGGTGACCGGAAGGTTTCCTGCTCGTTTCCGGCCAAGCTCAACTTGTTCTTTTGAAACGGTGACGCCAGTCGCAGCGACTCCGTACTTCTCGGCGGCATAAATCATGAAGCTGCCCCAGCCAGAGCCAATATCGAGCACATGCTGGCCCGGTTTTAGTCCGAGCTTACGACAAACCAGCTCAAGCTTCGCTTCTTGCGCTTGGTCCAGTCCCTGCGGGGTCGGATGCCCGCTCCAGTACGCACAAGTGTAGGTCATCCGTTTATCAAGCATTCGCTCAAACAGATCGTTACCGAGATCGTAATGGCGCTCACCCACCTCGTAGGCTTTCGATTTGCGTTGGGGATTCATGAGATGTGCGAGGAGAAACAAGTAGAGAAATTTACGGGGCTGGATTTTCTCTTCCAAGCCAGCTCCGAGGAGCCGCGCAATCATTTCATCGATTTCTTCACAGTCCCACCACTGATCCATGTAAGACTCACCCAACCCCAATGACCCATTAGCCAGCACTCGCCGGTAGAACCGGTCATCGTGCACGACAATATCCCAGGGTCGAGCGCCGTTGATCAAGACATCTGCTTCTCCAAGCAACCTCGCCACAGTTTGTTTGAAACCGTTGTAAAGCTTGCCTGCCTTATGCTCAATTTGGGTGATCTCCATCGTAGGCGAGCTATCCGTTGAGGTTGCCATAAATCTATTGTGCTTCGTCAAGGAAAACTACCGCATGCTCGGCCTCCCGGACCACGCTGCTTAGTCCGTTGAGAATCACGCCGAACGACTCTCGCAGGCCGACGACGGTGAACGAAAGACCATGCGTACGGCACAGTTCCTTAATGTACGGTGTCACGAGCTTGAGTTTATTCCGCGGGCAATCAGGGAACAGATGGTGTTCGATTTGGTAATTGAGACTTAGGTACACAAAGTCGGTGAACCAATTGTCAGCGATGTTCCGAGAGGTGATAATTTGGTGTTCTAGAAATGAGAGCCTGGTATTTCGATCGAGAACCGGCATCCCTTTGTGATTCGGAGCAAAGACACTCGCAATGTAAAAGCCGGCCGTCACTGGAACGATCGTGATAAAGAGCAGCGCCTTTAAAAGATCAAACACGAGGAACGGAAGCACATACCAAAGAAAAAAGCCCCCCAAATAAAGCGACATTTCGCTAAGGATACTAAGGCGAAAACCTCTTTTTACCTCCCGAATAAGATACTCGATGCTATTTTTGAATTGTAACGAGTAGGTGAGCAAGAATGTTAGCGGAAAGTAGAGGTAGGCCTGGTAACGTCTTAGCATCCGTGCGAATCCCGTTTTCGATGCGTACCGTGTGCCGGTAAACGAAAAAAGCGGAATGTCGATATCAGGATCGTGTCCTTCCTGGTTCGGATGCCTGTGGTGCGCATTGTGCTTGATTTTCCAGGCATTGTAATTCATGGAAATAAATGACGCACAAATCGTTCCCGCCACATCGTTCATGACTTTAGTTTTCAAGACCATCATGTGCGCGGCATCGTGCATGTACCCTCCGAGTTGGCTTAAGCACATCGCCAGCAACATTGCGAATACACTAAACAGAATCGTATTCGTAGTGACCACGAGAAAATACCAAATAATGGCGATGGCGATGAAAACACAGAGCGCATGCAGTGCGTAGAACATATATGACCGCTTAAACAGCTGCGCGACCCTTACCCGCTTATGCAGTTCTTTGTAGAGTCTTGCACCTTCGAGTAAGCCAAATTTCGGTCTATATGTCGATTCTGTAATTTCCATCGTTGTCTAACGAGGCCTCCGATTTTGGTTTCATGAGAGAATTATACGAAAATTTCTTCGTGGCGTCCCTCGTAACGTATAGAGAATAAGGTAATCTGCGGGCTGCGAGAGCGATCGCAAGCCGGGAATGGAAGTGTTTTTGCGATGGGAAGTAGAACACGGTGTTATTTGTTCGTTTGTTAGGCAAAAGCCGGTCGAGCGCAGTTGCGGGTAAAAACTCTGGTTTCTAAAAGCATAATACGGGGTTTTTGCGGTGAAGTTCTCTACTTTTTCACAAAAATTGAAATCACTGTCGGCAAATAAGAAGTTGCCGCGGCACACATATTGCGGAATAGTGTGGATGTTCTGGTCTTAGCTGCGGCCCGGTTGGCCGCTTCGTTTTCTCCTCATTCCGCCGCCGCATGTTTAAGCACGAAAAACTCCATCTGCTGATCTTCGTTGTACTAATCGGATTGCAGGTTTTGGGCGTGCTCGGCCTTCTCCATCGTTTCCACCTTTCCTATCTGCCCGTCATGCTGGTGGTCTTTTTTTGGGGCGGAATCAGCACGACACTTTATCTGCATCGGTATCTCACCCACCGCGGTTTCGAAATGCCGGAGTGGCTCAAGCTCCTTTTTGCAACTGGCTCGGCGGTAACCCTCGCTGGCGATCCGGTCATGTGGGTTGGCGACCATCGTTATCACCATTTGAAATCCGATACCGACGAAGACATCCACAGTCCGGTGCACGGATTTCCTTACGCCCACATGATGTGGCTGGTCCGTAAGCCACCCGGATTCCGCGAGCGTTCAAAACGCTACGCCGCCGATGTTCGTAAAATCTGGTATTGCCGGTTATGGGAAAATTCAGCCCTTTACGTGCTGCCTCATCTGGCGGTAGCCACGGTTCTTTTCTTTACTTTCGGTTTCGCGGGAATGTTGTGGTGCATCTACGTGCCGATGCTCTTGATTTACAACGTCACTTGGGCGGTCAATTCCATTTGCCACATGCCGCGATTTGGATATCGCAGCTTTGACACCTCCGACCACAGCCGAAACAATTATCTGATCGGCGTCGTCGGGTTTGGCGAGGGTTACCACAACAATCATCATGCTCAGCCGCGTTGTGCCGCGCACGGCTTGCGTTGGTGGGAATTCGACGTCACTCGTTACGTCATCTGGTTGCTGGAGAAATGCGGACTCGCTTGGGACGTGGTTTGGCCGGTCGCAAACGACTCCGAGGAAAAAGATCCGGTCGCTGCTTCAAACGAAGCGGTAAAATTCGTGCCGGCCATGACCAAAGCGGCGACGTCGCTTTAAGGTTCGTAGCCCAGATTAGGCGCAAGCCGTTTTTCCACCGCCGCAATCGTCACGCCGGTCCGCCCCGCATAATCAATCACCTGATCTCGCGCGATTTGTCCGACGCCGAAATATTTCGCGTCGGGATGCGAGAAATAAAGGCCGCTCACACTTGCACCCGGATGCATGGCAAATGATTCGGTCAATTTGATGTCGATCTTATTTTCGGCCCCCAGTAAATCGAACAGAGTCCGTTTTTCCGCGTGGTCAGGACAGGCCGGATAACCCGCAGCGGGACGAATGCCGCGATATTTTTCGCGAAGAAGATCGGCATGCGATAAATTTTCATTGCGCCCAAACCCCCACGCGATCCGCGCTTGTTTGTGCAAGTGCTCGGCAAACGCTTCCGCCAGTCGGTCCGCCAATGCCTTCGTCAGAATCGCGTTATAATCATCGTGCTCGGCGGAAAACTTCTTGGCCAATTCATTCGCGCCGTGGATCGTGACCGCAAATCCGCCCAGATAATCTTGTAGCGGCGGTCTATGACTATCGGTTTTCGGCGCAATATAATCCGCCAGGCAATGATTGAATTGTCCGGCCGGCTTTTGCATCTGCTGCCGCAGGAAATGGAAGGTGGCAAGTTTCTGGCCTCGTTTTTCATCGACATAAAGATCGACATCGTCGCCCACGGCGTTTGCCGGCCAGAACGCGAAGACACCCCGCGCCGTCAGCAGACTTTTCGCGACGATCCGATCGAGCAGTTCCACTGCGTCATCAAAAAGTTCACGCGCTTGCTTCCCGATCACCGGGTCGTCGAAGATCGCCGGGTAACGGCCGCGTAATTCCCAAACGTGGAAGAACGGCGACCAATCGATGAACTCGACGAGTGTGTTCAGCGAAATATGCGTGATCGGCGTCACAATCTTGTCATCCTGAGCGACGCATGGCGAAGTGACGGTGCTAAGCACTCGCGTGCCTAAAGACTCTGGTCTTGGCGGTTGGTACGTATTCCAATCAATCGACGCCCGATTCGCGCGAGCCAAAGTGAGCGTGAGTAATTTCTTTTCGCGACCCTTCGCGGCATGTTCTTCCCGCAAACGCGCGTATTCATCGCGTGTTTTCGCAGCGAATTCCGATTTTAATTGTTCGCTCAATAATGAATTCACTACTCCGACGGCGCGGGAGGCGTCGAGCACGTGCACCGTAATCGCTCGATAATGCGGCGCGATTTTCACCGCGGTGTGCGCACGACTCGTCGTGGCGCCGCCGATTAACAAGGGCAGCTCAAAATTCTCGCGCTCCATTTCTTGGGCCACGTGCGCCATCTCATCAAGCGACGGCGTGATCAGTCCGCTCAAACCGATCGCATCTGCTTTCTTGGTGCGCGCCGTCTCCAAAATCTTCGCGGCCGGGACCATCACGCCAAGATCGACAACCTCGTAGTTGTTACACTGCAACACGACGCCCACGATGTTTTTGCCGATATCGTGTACGTCGCCTTTGACCGTCGCCATGACGATGCGGCCCTGCGGTTTTGCGCCCGCCGATTTCTCCGCTTCCATGAACGGCATCAAATACGCGACCGCTTTCTTCATCACGCGCGCGCTCTTTACCACTTGCGGCAAAAACATTTTTCCCGCGCCGAATAAATCGCCGACCACGCTCATCCCGGCCATGAGCGGGCCTTCGATCACGTCGAGCGGCCGCTTACACTTCTGCCGAGCTTCCTCAGTATCGGTGTCGATGTAATCGACGATGCCCTTGACGAGCGCGTGTTTCAGCCGTTCTTCGACAGACTCCCCGCGCCACGCTTCATCTTTCACCGGAGTTTTATCTTTGGCCCTAACCTTCTCGGCGAAATCGACGAGCCGCTCGGTCGCGTCGGCTCGCCGATTTAACAGCACATCCTCGACCCGTTCGCGCAACTCCGGTGCGATCTCTTCGTAAACCGCGAGCTGGCCGGCATTGACAATTCCCATGTCGAGACCGGCGCCGATTGCATGAAAGAGAAACGCAGCGTGCATCGCTTCGCGCACGGCATTGTTGCCGCGGAACGAAAATGAAATGTTACTCACGCCGCCGCTCACACGCGCGCCAGGAAGATTTTTTTTGATCCAGCGCGTCGCTTCAATGAAATCGACCGCGTAATTGCGATGTTCGTCTAAGCCGGTCGCAACCGTCAGGATGTTGGGATCGAAGATAATGTCGTTAGGCGGAAACCCTGCGCGCTCGGTCAACAACTTGTAGGCGCGCGCGCAGATGTCGATCTTGCGCTCGAAAGTATCGGCCTGGCCTTGCTCGTCGAATGCCATCACGATCACTGCGGCGCCAGAGCGCCTGACAAGTTGCGCTTGCCGGAGAAATTCTTCTTCGCCGTTCTTCAAGCTGATCGAATTCACGACCGCTTTGCCCTGCACGCACTTGAGACCCGCTTCGATCACGCTCCATTTCGAGCTGTCGATCATGATCGGCACCCGCGCAATGTCGGGCTCGCTGCCAATCAAATTCAAAAAGCGGGCCATGGCCGCTTCCGAATCGATCATTCCTTCGTCCATATTGACGTCGATAATGTTCGCGCCGCCCTGGACTTGCTGGCGCGCCACGGTCAGTGCGCCCTCGAAATCTTCACGAAGAATTAACTTCGAAAATTTTGGCGAACCGGTGATGTTCGTTCGCTCGCCAATCACAGCAAAACCAAACTCCGGTGTGATATTGAGCGGCTCGAGACCGGAAAGTTGTAACGCGCGATCGGGTGCGCGGTCATCGCGTTCGCCTTGTCTGGGGAGCGCACGCGCCTCGCGTGCAGTCTTCGGCGCCCTTGCCGAAGACCTCTCAGGCGTCCACAACCACGGGTAATCTTCGTTTGGCCCCGTAACTTTCGAGTCCCACGGATTTCGGCAAATGTAAGAAAATTTTTCTTGAAGGTCTGGCTCAGACCGAATCAATCGGTCAAACGACTCCTTTTCCCAAACAGTACCCCGCGTCTCAGCCAATTTGTTGATTCGATGGGCCGTTGTGGATTTGATCCCCTGAAGTATCTCAGTCAACGACCAGAAGACAGTCTGTCCTTCAGCATCTTGGTCCTTCACTTGCGGCTCAAAGAGGAGATGAACGTGATCTGGCATCACGCAGGCCGCGTAGAGTTCGTACTGCCGGTGCTCGTGACCATAGAGGATGCTTTGCAGGGTGAGGTCTCGTTCTCGCGATTCCAGCTGACGGCGCTTATGAGTAGAGAACACCACCGCGTATTTTGCCCAAGGGCGTTCAAAGTGTGGAAGTCGACGTTTCGAGTAGAGAACATCCTCGGAGCTTTCCGGCGAGGCGCCGGAAATAGCACGCGAGGCGCGTGCGCTCCCCAGAACTGCGGGCGCGCGCGAATTCGAAACTTCGCGCGGTTTACAATCGCGCACGGCATTCGCGATCGCGCGAATGTGCTCGGGTGTTGTTCCGCAACATCCACCCACCAGATTGAGCCAGCCGTTTTGCGCCCACTTACCTAGCTTCGGCGCGAGTGATTTCGGCGTTTCCGGAAAACCGGTTTCCGAAAGCGGATCGGGGAGGCCCGCGTTCGGATATGCGCTCATATAATATGGCGAGATGCGCGCCAGCTCCTCAATGTAAGGTTCCATCTCGTCCGGCCCGAGCGAGCAATTCAATCCGACGACAAGCGGTCGCGCGTGCGCGATGGAAATTAAAAATGCTTCGACCGTCTGGCCACTCAACGTCCGGCCCGAGCGATCGGTGACGGTGCCCGAGATGATGAGCGGGAGTTGTTTCTCGGTTTTTTCAAAGACTTCGGCGATTGCAAAGAGCGCGGCTTTGGCATTCAGCGTATCGAAGATTGTCTCGACGAGTAGAAGATCGACATCTCCTTCGACGAGCGCGCTTACCTGGTCGAAATAAGTCTGGCGCAGTTGATCGAACGTCACCGCGCGAAAGCTCGGGTCATTTACGTCCGGCGAGATGGATGCGGTGACGGGCAGGGGACCAATCGATCCGGCGACAAATCGGCGACTTTTGGTTTCTTCTCCAACGCGATTCGCGGCGTGGCGCGCGATTTTCGCCGCGGCAATGTTCATTTCGCGGACGAGCGCGCGAAGATCGACGTCGTTCACCACGCGTTGAAAAAATCGCCAATCTTTGCGACCTTTTGCCGATTCTCCTCGAAACAGAAAATCGTGCAAACCGATGGTGGTGGCGCTGAATGTATTTGTCTCGATGATATCCGCGCCGGCTTCGAGATATTTGGTGTGAATCTCCTCGATAACCTGCGCTTGCGTCAGTTGCAGCAACTCCAGACTGCCTTTGAGGTCTTTGCCCTTCCAATCGCGAAAGCGTTCTCCTCGATAATCCTGCTCGGAAAGCTTGTAGCGCTGGATCATCGTGCCCATGGCGCCATCGAGAACGACGATGCGCTCGCGCAGCACTGTCTCCAATGGATGAAGTTCCGACGCCATAATAAACTGAGAACTAAGCGGGGTTTATGCCAGGGATCAAGGAACAAATTGACGCATCATGATGCGTAGATGTGTTAGAACTAATTGTAGCCACGGCGCTGTGCGCCGTCTCCCGGAACGCGCCACAGGCACGCGGCTACAGTTGTCGATCTTGCTGCTGAAGCTCCCGCAGAAATGATTTGCCCGCACCGCGAAGTTTTTCTTCCAGCCGTAGCGTGCAATCACAATCGCAGCAGGCCCACGGTTCTGTTCCATTTTCGTGCCGGCAATTGCGTCGCGAGTGCGCGTCCTTTACGCTTAGCAAATCGAAGTATTCTTCCCAATATGGGCGTTCTTCCGCCAGCGGCGGATCACAGAAGCAAGTCTCAACCCAAGTCGCGGCACCCGCATCGTCCACGCGCGCTTGCTGCACGTTGTGCTGGTATTCGTCCCCCGCGATCGAGCCGCGGCCGAGTGTTTGCTGGTCGATCGCGTGGATGAGAGCGGGCTTTTTTCCTGGCTTGACGCGAGCTTTTATAAGGTAGCGCATTGGCGAAAATATTAGCACGGCAGGTTTTCTGCCGCTAGAGACCCGTTCGGCATCGCTCAGGGCAGGCTCCGGCAGCTGCAACGCGGGCTTTTCAATCACAAGATCGACAATTAAATCTGAAGCGTGGAAGCGATCCGATTATTCAAGTCGCTCAATTCCCAACAGCGGAACACGTTCGTTGCCTGTTTTCTCGGCTGGGCGCTCGACGCTCTCGATTTTTTCCTGGTCACATTCGTGCTGGTACCGATCTCGCACGATTTCGGTCACACCATTCCGCAAGTGGCCTTCGCCATCACGGTGACACTCATGATGCGCCCGCTCGGCGCATTCATTTTCGGGTTACTCGGCGATAAATTCGGGCGGCGCGTCCCGCTTATGATCGACATAATTTTTTATTCGGTCATGGAATTGCTGACTGCGTTTGCTCCGAATTTTACGATCTTCCTGCTGTTGCGCGCGTTGTTTGGAATTGGAATGGGTGGCGAATGGGGCCTCGGAGCGTCGCTGGCGATGGAGTCGCTACCGACACAGGCGCGCGGACTGTTCTCCGGGATTTTGCAACAAGGTTACGCGTTCGGTTATCTGCTCGCGGCGCTGGTCTACTGGATTGTCTTTCCAATGTTCGGTTGGCGCGGTCTCTTCATCGCCGGCGCGTTGCCCGCGCTGCTCGTCATTTACATTCGCGCGCGTGTTCCGGAGTCGCCGGTTTGGCAACGCAATCGCAAAGGAAAACAAGTCGCACGAATAAACATCCGTGCCTTTATCAGGCAGCACGCCGGTTTGTTTATCTACGCCGCTCTGCTCATGACCGCTTTTAACTACATGTCGCACGGTACGCAGGATCTTTACGCAACGTTTCTCGAAAAACAGCGCGGTTTCGGGGTGAGCGCGAAATCGATGATCACGATCATTTACTCGTTAGGCGCGATTTGTGGCGGAACCGTGGTCGGTTTTCTGTCGCAACGATGGGGACGCCGGCGCTCCATTATTTTATCGGCGATATGCGGAATGCTTCTGATTCCGATCTGGATTTTTGCGCCGAGCACGGCTTTGCTGATCGTGGGCGGCTTTCTCATGCAATTCATGGTGCAAGGCGCGTGGGGCGTTGTGCCGGTGCATTTGAATGAATTATCGCCGCCGGATTTTCGCGGGACGTTCCCGGGTTTGGCTTATCAACTGGGAAATTTCGCCGCCGCTTATGCGGCACAACAGCAAGCCTGGCTAGCCGAACATTTTCGCAGCGCGAACGGGCAGCCGAACTACGCGCTGACGATGGCGCTCGTCGAAAGCGTGGTGTTTCTCGCCATCATTTTCCTCGCGGCTATCGGACGCGAAGAGTGCGGCAGAGAATTTTAATCGTGACGAAGAGCGGCCGGCGCCAAACTCGGCCCTTCGCTGGGCGGTTTTGGCGAGACGGCCGCCTCAGCCGGCGCGTGATAGACGCCCGGACCGTAGCGTTGTTCGATAATCGCCTCCGCAATTCTGTCCGCGAGTAATTCGCGATACTCCGCGTCACGCGCTTCGCCACCTTCGCGGCGATTGCTCAAGAAACCGCATTCGACCAAAACAGCCGGGTAAGTCGCCAGACGCAGGACGTGGAAATTAGCCGTGTGGACGCCACGGTTCGCGGAATGCGGAATCGCCATCAACTTCGCTTGAATCCGATTGGCCAGCTCGGCTGCATTGGCGAAATGGTAGTAGGTCTCGAAGCCGTGAATGCCGCGCCTGCGGGAATCGTTGAAATGAATACTGACGAAAATGGAGTTTTTCTCCGCATTCTCGATTGCGACGCGTTGATCAAGCGAAATGAAAACGTCGGTCGAGCGCGTCATCACGGTTTTCAATTGGGACTCATGGAGCTTCTGCTCCAAACGGCGCGCCACATCCAGGGTGGCGATCTTCTCCACGCCGCCGTAACGACGATACGCGCCGCTATCCTTCCCACCGTGGCCTGCATCGACAACGACTGTGTTAAACGTCTTGCTTGTATTTTTTGTCACCCCCGTGGGAACGGTGGCGCAGGCGGCGAGAAAACTTGAAAGAGCGAGTGCGAGGACGCGTCGAATCAGTCGTGGCATTTCGATTATTTTATCTTAAATGCGTCTTTCCGGCAAAAATTTTTGACGAGAACGGTCGCTTCTACCGCATCCGCACAAAAAAACCGCTTGTTTTTTGTGCGACCGGAATTAATGGCGTTACCTTATTTTATGCGTACTCGACCTGTCGTTCATCCGTTGCTCCTAGCTTTCGGCCTCTTAATCTGCGCAAAGGACGAGAATTTTGCCGCCAAACCGCAGCCGCAAAATACAAAAGCGGCGGCCAGTCCAGCCGCAAGTGCTCCGGCGAACTCGCCGGCGCGGCCGACCACCAAACCGGTTGTCGATCAAACGGCGCAGGTGATTATTTTTGGTTATCACCGCTTTGTCGATAACGTGCGGCATCCGGATACGGAGATCACGCCCGCCGCGTTTGAAGCGCAGATGAAGGAACTCAAAGATCGCGGCATCACTGTGATCGGCATGCAGGATCTTCTCGCTTGGAAGCGCGGTGAAAAAAGTATTCCGCCGCGCTGCGCTATCATCACTTTAGATGACGGATGGAAATCACAGTACGAAGTCGCGTGGCCAATCCTAAAAAAATTCGGCTATACGCATACGATGTTTATTTATACTGAAGGCGTTCAAGGCGGACATTTTGGTGGCGGGCAAGCAATTACTTGGGAGCAACTCGCGGAGATGCGTGATACCGGTGTGGACATTCAAGGGCATACCGCGACCCATCAGGATTTGCGCAAACCGTACGATAAAGTGGCCAAGAAGCGATTGAGTCCGCCGGAATACGAGCAATGGCTGCAGAATGAGGTCGCCGGTTCCAAACAACTTCTCGAACAAAGGCTCGGCGTTAAAGTGAATTGCTTCGCGGTGCCGTACGGATTTTACAATCAGCACGTCAAAGACGTTGCGCGCAACGCCGGTTATGAAGCGATGTTTACGGTTTATGGCCAGCCGATCACTTACAACGCGCCGCTTGATTCGTTAGGCCGTTACCTGATCGAAGCGAACAAGCCAAAAGTTTTTGAGGACGCGGTCAAGATGATCAGCACATCCAGCGGCGGCGGTGGCCAGCCGGTCGCCGAAGTGGCTACCACGAACCTTTCCACCTCACCGGCCGATGGCGAAACGGTCCGGACAGCACTGCCGCTCATTAAAGCGAACCTCAGTGCGATCGGTCCGGCCGATCCCGGCAGTGTCCAACTTCGAGTCAGTGGGTTGGGTTTGGTTCCCGCGACTTACGACCCGAAAACAGGAACAGTTGCCTATCAGATCACCCAAAAACTGCGCGAGAAAACGTGCACTGTGATTCTGAGCGTAAAATCCGGAGGCAAAAAAATCGAGGCCCACTGGACCTTTGGGATCGACGAGACTGGGGCAGCAACATCGAAACCTCTATCTCCAACTCCGACTCCGAAGAAATAAACGGCCGACGGCGCGTTTCGACTGAATGTTTTCGCAACTCGGCGATAAGCTACAGGATGTTTTCAAGGACCTGCGCGGCCATGGGAAGATCAGCGAATCCAACATCGACAGCGCGCTGCGCCAGGTCCGGCTCGCTTTGCTCGAGGCCGACGTCGATTTTCAGGTCGCGAAAAATTTCATCTCGCGTGTCCAAGCAAAAGCGCTCGGCGAAGACGTTCTGCGCAGCATCACCCCGGGTCAGCAAATCGTTAAGATTTTCC
>Ga0099827_10000651_pt1 | contig 16373 bp, 15 predicted proteins | sample CZO8metaG_FD_79339 | JGI IMG/M metagenome (GOLD analysis project Ga0099827, IMG submission 79339) | Vadose zone soil microbial communities from the Eel River Critical Zone Observatory, Northern California, USA - CZOApr15con1.8 metaG | ecosystem: Environmental > Terrestrial > Soil > Vadose zone ...
GCCGGTCGATCAGTACATCGGTGGCATCGAGCACGCCGTCCTCCATCTGCTCTACGCCCGCTTCTATACCAAGGTGCTGCGTGATCTCGGTCTCACCAAGGCCGACGAGCCCTTCCTCGCACTGCTCTCGCAAGGCATGGTCATCAAGGACGGCGCCAAGATGTCGAAGTCCAAGGGTAACGTCGTGGATCCCGACGACCTCATCCGCACGTTTGGCGCCGACACGGCCCGCCTCTTCTCGCTCTTCGCGGCGCCGCCCGAGAAGGACCTCGAGTGGAACGATCACGGCGTGGAAGGTGGCTCGCGGTTCTTGAATCGGATCTGGCGCTTCGTCCTCGCCCATCTCGATGAGATCCGCGTCGTCGACCTTGGGGGGAGCGAGAAGGCGCGCGTCGCGAGTCTTCCCGGCACCGACGCGGGCAAGGCGTTCCGCCGCGTGATCCATGAGACCATTGCGCGCGTCACCGCCGACATCGAGCGCGACTTCCACTTCAACACGGCGGTCAGCGCGATCATGGAGCTGGTCAACGCGCTCTACGCCTTCGAACAGGCGTCGCTCGACGGCATGTCGCGCTCCGCGCGGAGCGCGCTCATGCGGGAAGGAGTGGAAACCGTGCTGCTCCTGCTCGCGCCGTTCTGCCCGCACGTGGCGGAAGAGCTGTGGGCCCAGATCGGCCACACCGAGAGCCTCTTTCGCCAGCGGTGGCCCGAGGCCGATCCAGCCGCGCTCGCCAGGAACGAGGTCACGGTCGTGGTGCAGGTGGACGGCAAGGTGCGCGGCCGTCTCACCGTAGACGTCGACGCGCCCGAAGACGACGTGCGACGACTGGCGCTCGCCGACGAGCGCGTGAAGCCGTGGGTGGCGGCGAACCAGGTCGCGCGTGTGGTCGTCGTTCCCAACCGCCTCGTGAACATCGTGACCCGCCGATGATGCGCCGGGCCGCGCTGATCGTCCTGCTGGCGACGACGCTGCCCGGGTGCGGGTACGGACTGCGCGGCACCCTGCCCAGCCACCTCCAGACCATCGCGATCCCGACCTTCACCAATCGGACGTCGGAGCCGGGCGTCGAGAACTTCCTCACGCGGGCGGTCGTCGAGGCGTTCTCCACCAACGGCCGGCTGCGTGTCGTCGCCCAGGAGTCGGCCGATTCGATCCTCGACGGCGAGGTGACCGGGTACGAGCTGCAGTCGATCGCCTTCGACCCCTCGGCGAACGTTCGTCTCTACCGCCTCCTGGTCACCATGAACCTCCGCTATCGCGACATGAAGGAAGAGAAGCTGCTCTTCGAGCGCCGGGGCTATCAGGAGCGGGCGGATTTCCGCGTCGCCGGCATCGTGAGCGATACGATCGCGCGGGAGCAGGGAGCCCTCCGCACGGCCGCCGTGGACATCGCCCGCGCCATCGTGGCCTTCACGCTCGAGCGCTTCTGATCGGGTGGACTACGCAGCGTTCCTGACCGCGGCCGAGCGCCGGGCCTTGCCGCCGACGGTGCTCGTTCACGGCCCCGATGCACAGCTCCTCGACGACGCGCTGGCCATCGTGAGCCGGGCGCTGGTCAGCGAGCCCTCGGCGGCGGCGTTCGACCGTGAGGTGTTCGATGGCCGTGACGTCACGGTGGAGACGGTGACGAACGCGGCCTTGACGCTGCCCGTGCTGGCGCCGGCGCGCCTGGTGGTCGTCCGTCATGCCCACGCGCTTCCGGCGCGGGACGCCGATGCGCTCCGCCGCTGGGTCACCGCTCCGAATCCGGCGGCCTGCCTCCTGCTGCTCGCCGACGAAACGCTCACCCCGCATCGCGAGCGGAAGGCGCCGCACTGGCTGCTCGACGTCGTCCCGACCGCCGGGGTCGTCGCCCTGATCGCCCGTCGTGGCCGCCCACTGGAAGAGTGGCTGCGCCAGCGCGCTCAGGCCGAGGGGCTGGCGGTGAGCGAGGAGGCCGCGCGGCTGCTCATCCAGCACGTCGGTGAGGACAGCGCCACGCTGCTGGGTGAGGTGCGCAAGGCCGCGCTCGCGGGGGGACCGGAGAACCGGGGGGTCGGCGTGAAGGAGGTCAGCGCCGTGGTCGGCGAGCACCGCGTGAGCGGCCTCTTCGATCTCACGCGGGCGGTGGAGCGCCACGAGCTGGGCCTGGCGCTGCGCACGCTCGATCGGCTGCTCGCCACCGAGGATCCACTGCCGGTGCTGGTGGCGCTCACCCGTGACGTCCGCATGCGCTGGACCGTGCGCGAGTGGCGCGAGCAGGGAAGACCGGCCGTTGAGATCGCGCGCCTGGTGGGACGGCCACCGGGTGTCGTCGACGCGCTCCTGACCTCGGTGGCCGGCGAATCCGGCGGCGGCCTGTCCCGGAAGCTCGAACGCTGCTGGCTCGCCGAACGTCGCTTGAAGTCCGGCGGCGAGCCGAGCGCCGAGCTGGCCGCGCTGGTCGCCGAGCTCTGCCGCGGCGGCGACCGGTGACGGCGGCGCGGCGCTGCGTCGCCGCCGCCGTGCTCGCCGTGCTCACCGTCGCTCCCGCCACGGCGGCCGAGCGCTGCTCCGATTGTCTGCGCGCGGGCGCGGCGACGATCCGCCTGCCGGTGCCGGCGGGGACGCCGCTCGCCGGGTATGGAGCCTGGGCACGCCGCCTCACCGTTCCCGACTTCTACGAACGCTTCACCCACACGTTCTGGTTCAGGCCTCACAACGGAGTGCTCGATCCCGTCGTCGCCCGCGCCCTCGTCCTCGAGAGCGCGGACACCCGTGTGGTGTGGGTTGCCGCCGATCTGATCGCCGTCGACCAGAGCTTCATGAGCCGCATCAAGCGGCGGCTCGGCGACGCCGGCGTTGGCGCCGCCACCCTCGTCCTCTCGGCCTCTCACACGCACTCGGGGCCGGGCGCGTTTCTCGACTCGGCCCTGCTCGCCGCTGTCAGCGTCGATCGCGAAGATCCCGAGGTTCGCGACGCCCTTGCCGGCGCCATCGTGGAAGTCGTGCGCCGGGCGGAGGCCGCGAAGTCCCCGGCCCACGTCGGCGTCCTGGTCGCGCCGGGTCCGGCCTTGACGACCGGACGCCTGGGCCAGCCCGTGGATCAAACACTCGCGATCCTGAAGATCGTCACGCCGACGGGCGCGCCGATCGCGGCCCTCTGGAATTACGCGATCCACGGCACGATGCTCGGTCCCACCAATCTCAAGCTCTCCGGGGACGTCATGGGCGTGGCGGCGCACCACATCGAACGCGAGCTGCGAGCGCCCGCGCTGTTCGTCAACGGCTCCGTCGGCGACGTGAGCCCGGCGGGCCATGGCCTCGACGCGATGACCGCGGCGAGCCGCGAGCTGGCGACGGCGGTGGTCGCGGCCTGGACGAAGACTCCCACGACGCCCCGCACTCCGTTGCGGGCGCAGACGATGACGCTGGCGATGCACGAGCCGCGTCTGTCGCTCCGCAACTGCGCCGCTCGCTGGCTCCCGGCCGGCCTCACCGTGCCCCTCGGCAGCATCTTGCCCCACCAGACGGAACTGGTGGCGGTGGGCGTCGGACGCACGGCGTGGGTGACGATTCCCGGCGAGCTCCAGTCAGAGCTCGGCGAATTCGTCAAGCGAGGCAGCGCGCCCGCCTGGGAGCGTGGCCTCGTCGCCGGAGTGTCGAACGATTATCTCGGGTACTTCCTCACCGCGAAGGACGCAGCCACGCCGAGCTATGTTGCCTGCGCGTCCGTATACGGGCCGGAGGCGGGGCAGCGGGTCGCGCGCGCGGCCGTCGAGCTGCTTCGCCGCCTGGCCGACGGCCAGAGCCGCTGAGACTACTTGTGGGCGACCAGACGGCGGGCGAGCGCGGACTTCTTGCGGGCGGCGGTGTTGCGGTGGATCACGCCCTTCGTCACCGCTTTGTCGAGCGCCCGGATGGCGTCGAGGACGACGGTGCGGGCGTCGCCGGTCGTCTCGGCGAGAGCACCGCGCGCCGTCTTGACGGCGGTGCGGACCTTGGAGCGGACGGTACGATTGCGGAGCCGGCGATTCTCGCTCTGCCGGATCCGCTTCCTGGCCGACTTCGTGTTCGCCAACGGTGACTCCTCCCTCGTCGCAAACGTCGGCCTGCATCATGCCGCATTCGCCCCGCGATTTCCAGGACAATGATCCCCGGATGAGCTCAGCGTCATGAGCGTGGAGCGTCAGGTCGTCCGCGCGCTCGGGTCGATCAGCGGGGCGACGCTGCTCTCGCGCGTCCTCGGGTTCGTCCGGGACATGGTGGTGGCGCTCGTCTTCGGCGCCGGCCCGGTCACCGACGCGTTCTTCGTCGCCTTTCGCATCCCGAACATGCTGCGCCGCCTGCTCGCCGAGGGCGCGCTCTCCACCGCCGTGGTGCCGGTCTTCAGCGAGTACGTCGAGACCCGGTCGCGCGAAGAGCTCGTCGCCATGCTGCGGGCCGTGCTGGGAGCGGCGATCCTCGTGCTCGGCCTCACCACGATCGCCGGCATCGCGGGGGCGCCGTGGATCCTTCAGGTGATCGCGCCCGGCTTCACTGGCGATCGCGCGCAGGCCGACCTGGCCGTGCTCCTGACCCGAGTGATGTTCCCGTATCTCCCGCTGGTCGGACTGGCCGCCCTCGCCATGGGCGTGCTCCAGATCCACGGCCGCTTCTTTGCGGCGTCCATCGGGCCCGCGCTGGTGAACGTCGGCATGATCGCGGGAGTGGTGTTGCTCGCGCGCCGACTGGAGCCGCCGATCCTGGCCCTGGCCATCGGCGTCCTCATCGGCGGCATCGCCCAGCTCGTGATCCAGGCTCCCAGCCTGGCCCGCTGCGGCTTCCTCGTCGGGCCGGCGCACGACCTCCGTCATCCCGCGCTCGGTCGCGTGGCCCGGTTGCTGCTGCCCGCCGTCTTCGGCCTCGCCGCCGTGCAGGTTTCCGTCTTCGTGAACACGCTGCTGGCCTCGCTGCTGCCGGCGGGCAGCATCTCCTTCCTCTATTACGCCGACCGCGTCATGGAGTTCCCGCTCGGCGTGTTCGGCATCGCGCTGGCGTCGGCCTCGCTGCCGACGATGGCGCGCCAGGCCGCCCAGGGTGACCGCCGGGGACTCGCCGCCACGCTGAACTTCTCGCTGCGGCTCGGATTTTACGTGGCGGTCCCGGCGACGGTCGGGCTGGTCATGCTGCGCACGCCCATCACGCGGGTCCTCTTCGAGCGTGGACAATTCGGCGCCCCCGACACGCTGGCCACGGCTCAGGCCCTGCTGTGGTACGCCGTCGGCCTCGCCGGATTTTCCGGCGCGCGGATCGTGGCCCAGGCCTTCTACGCGATCGGCGACGCCGCCACCGCCGTGAAGGTCGGCATTCTCTCCGTCGCGGTCAACGTGGCCGCGGCGCTCCTGCTCATGGCCCCGCTCGCCCACGGCGGTCTTGCCCTGGCGTCGTCGGTCGGAGCCTATGCCAACCTCGTCTTTCTGGTGATCGTCGCGCGCCGCCGCTTCGGCGCCCTCGGCGTCCGCTCCATCGTCGCCAGTCTCGGGCGCACGCTGGCCGCGTCGCTCGCGCTGGCCGCCTGGTGTGGGCTCCTGCTGCTGTGGTGGCCGGCGGCGGCCTCGCGCGGGGTCGAGGCCGCATGGCTGGCCGGCGCCATCGCCGGTGGCGCGCTCGCCTTCTGGCTCGCCAGCGGCGCACTGGCCGCCTCCGAGAAGGACGCGCTCTCGGCGATGTTGCCGTTGCCCCGATCACGTTGATATAATCCGTCGTGCTCACCCCGCTCAGCCCGCAGCAGCAGACCGTGCGGAGCGGATCCGACGCCGTCGACGATTTCCTCACCGTTCTCCAGACCGAGCAGGGCGTCTCACGCCACACGCTCGCGGCCTACCGCCGCGACCTCTCGGACTTCGTGGCGTTTCTGCGCCGGCGCCGGCGGTCGTTGGTGTCGGCCGGAGCCGACGATGTCGTCGCCTACCTCGAGCACCTCAAGCGCGCCGGTCTGAAAGCCTCCAGCGCGGCGCGCCGACTGTCCGCCGTCCGCGGCTTGGCCCGTCACCTCGTGCGCGAAGGACATCTGCGACGTGATCCGACCGAGCACGTGGAGCGACCACGGACCGCCCGGCCGCTGCCGCGCGCGCTGTCGCAGGACGGCGCCGCCAAGCTGGTGGAAAGTCCCGACGCGCGCACGCCCCGTGGCCGCCGCGATCGTGCGCTTCTCGAGCTGCTCTATGCCACGGGCCTGCGGGCGTCCGAGTGCCTCGGACTTCGCCTCGACGACGTGAATCTCACCGCCGGCTACGTGATCTGCACCGGCAAGGGGCGCAAGCAGCGACTGGTGCCACTGGGCGCCGAGGCCGCGACGTGGCTCTCACGCTATCTGGCCGACGCTCGGCCCCGTGACACGCATCAGCGCGCCGGCGGGCGCCTCTTCGTGAATCCGCGAGGTGGCCCGCTGTCCCGGCAATCGCTCTGGGTGATCGTGCAGCGGGCCGCGCGCAGGGCCGGCCTGACCCGACGCGTGTCACCGCACGTCCTCCGGCACTCCTTCGCCAGCCACTTGCTGGAAGGAGGCGCCGATCTGCGCTCGGTGCAGGCCATGCTCGGCCACGCCGACATCGCGACGACGCAGATCTACACGCATCTCCCATCGGCGACCGTCCGCAGGATGTACGACGCATTTCACCCCAGAGCGAAAGCCTGATGGCCAAGCGCGCCCACGCCTACCCTCAGGTGGATCCGGGCGCGGCGGCGCTGGTCGACGCGCCGGTGGCGACCATCCCGCGGCGCGCCCGCGTCGGCGACGCGCTCGGCCTCGCGCGCCGGCGGCAAGCCGCGGCGGTCAGCGCCGACGGTCGCGTCTGGATCCTCCGCGACGACCTGGCCCGCGCCGCCCGCCTCGGTCTCGGTGAATTGCCGGCGTCGGCGCTCGCGCGGCCGGTGCCGGTGGTCGAAAGCCGGGCGGGAGAGATCGCCGTGCGCCGGCGGCTCGCCGCTGGCGCGCCCATGGTGATCGTCCGCGAGGGGCGGCGCGGCGCGCTTGGTGCGATCTCGGCGGCCACCGCGGCTCCCACGACGAGCCTGCCGGCGAGATTCCCCGAGCGCCTCGACGGTTTCGCGCGCGACGCGCTGGCCAAGCTCCCTCCGGTGGCCAGCGAACAGAAGGCGGCCGCGTTCCTCGTCGGCGGCGTCGTGCGCGATGCGCTCCTGACCCGAGGACTGCTGGCCACTCGCGACCTCGATATCGTGGTGGAAGGTGACGGGCTGGCCGTCGCCCGGGCGCTCGCCGCCGCCGTCGGCGTGGCGACGGGCGGGCTCGTCGAACACTCGCGATTCCTGACCGCCTCGCTCACTGCGCCTGACCACGGACGAGTCGACATCGCCACCGCGCGGTCCGAGCGTTACGAGACACCGGGCGCGCTGCCCCGCGTGATGCCGGCCAGCATCGGCGAGGATCTCGGCAGGCGCGATTTCACCATCAACGCGATGGCGGTCGAGCTCGGCTCCGGCGGCTTCGGGGTGCTCGATCCGTTCGGCGGGCGAACTGCGCTCGCGCGGCGTCGTCTCACGATCCTGCATCCGCTCTCGTTCGTCGAAGACCCCACGCGGATCTTCCGGGCCGCACGCTACGCCGCCCGCCTCGGGTTCACGCTCGACGCGTGGACCGCGCGCGCCGTCGGGCTCGCCCTGCGGCTGGCTCCGTACGCGGCGCTGTCCGGTCAACGCCTGGCCGCCGAGCTGGCCCTGATCGTCGGCGACCAGCGACCGGACGTCGCCCTCCGACATCTCGGCTCGGCGGGTGTGTTCCGGCTGCTCGCCCCTGACCATCGCTTCACCAGGGCGATCGCCGAGCGCGCGCGACGGCTGCCGGCGGCACTCGTCTGGTGTCACGCTCACGCCCTGACACCGTCGCCGATCGAGGTCGCGGCGGTGATCGTCCTGAGCGGTCAGTCGGCGACGGTCACGCGGGCCGCGCTCGACCGTCTCGTGATCACCGGTGAGCCACGCGCTCGGCTCGAGCGCGCGCTGACTCGCCCGATGGTGCCCGCGAAGTCCGGGACGCAGACCAGCGATCGCGCGCGGCTGTTCCGGGGACTCAGCGACGTCGAGCTCCTGGCCACGTGGCTCACGGGCGGCGCCGCCCGGCGCGACGTAGAGTGGCTGGTGGAGACGGCGCGGTCGGTTCGGCCGAAGCTCGGCGGCGACGACATCGTCGCGCTCGGCGTTGCGCCCGGGCCGCGGGTGGCCGACGCGCTTCGGAAGCTCCGCGACGCGCGTCTCGACGGACGCCTGACCGACCACGACAGCGAGGTGGCATTCGTGCAAGACTTCCTGAGCCGAGAGGAGGGGTGACGTGGCCAAGTTCATCTTCGTGACCGGCGGCGTGGTGTCCTCGCTCGGCAAGGGCCTGGCGTCGGCGTCCATGGGCTCGCTCCTCGAAGCGCGCGGCTACCGCGTCACTCTCCAGAAGATGGATCCGTACATCAACGTCGACGCCGGGACGATGAGTCCCTATCAGCACGGGGAAGTCTTCGTCACTGACGACGGAGGCGAGACCGATCTCGATCTCGGCCACTACGAGCGGTTCACGTCGGTGCGCGTCACGCGGAATCACAACGTGACGACCGGGAAGGTCTACTTCTCGGTGATCCAGAAGGAGCGGCGGGGCGACTACCTGGGCCGGACGGTGCAGGTGATCCCGCACATCACCGACGAGATCAAGGCCGCCATCCATCGCGTTTCGGGGGACGTGGACGTGGTCATCGTGGAGGTCGGCGGGACGGTCGGCGACATCGAGAGCCTGCCCTTCCTGGAGGCGATCCGCCAGTTCAAGAAGGACGTGGGCAAGGACAACGTGATCTACGTCCACCTCACGCTGGTTCCCTTCATGCAAGCCGCGCAAGAGCTGAAGACGAAGGCCACACAGCATTCCGTCAAGGAGTTGCGCGCGATCGGGATCCAGCCCGACATCCTGCTCTGCCGGACCGATCGCTATCTGCCGCCCGGCATCAAGTCGAAGATCGCGCTGTTCTGCGACGTCGAGGAGGAGGCCGTCATCACCGCCAAGGACGTGGACACGGTGTACGAGGTGCCGCTGGTGTTCCACCGCCAGGGCCTCGACGACATCATCGTCAAGCTGCTCGGGCTGGAGCCGCGTCCCACCGACCTCCGGCGGTGGGAAGATGTCGTCAAGCACGTGACGTCACCGCGCCACGAGACGCGGATCGCCGTCGTGGGCAAGTACATCGAGCTGAAGGACTCCTACAAGAGCTTGATCGAGGCGCTCAGCCACGGCGGCATCGCCAACGACTCCCGCGTGGACGTCTCGTGGGTGGACGCCGAGCACATCGAGCGGGACGGGGCGGCCGCCCACTTCGCCGACGCCCACGGAATCCTCGTGCCCGGTGGCTTCGGCGACCGCGGCATCGAAGGCAAAATCGCGGCCATCCGCTACGCCCGTGAGCGGGGCGTGCCCTACTTCGGCATCTGTCTGGGCATGCAGTGCGCGGTCATCGAATACGCCCGCCACGTCTGTGGGCTCGGCGGGGCCAACTCCACGGAGTTCGATCCGGCCACGCCGCATCCGGTCATCGACCTCCTGCCCGAACAGCGCGGCATCGCCGACAAGGGCGGCACCATGCGCCTCGGGCTCTATCCCGTCGTCCTCGCCGAGGGTAGCTCGGCGGCCCGCATCTACGCCCAGTCGATCATCCACGAGCGTCACCGGCACCGCTACGAGGTCAACAACGACTACCTCAAGGAACTGGAGAAGAACGGCCTGCGCGTCTCGGGTATCTGGGCTGAGAAGCAGCTGGTCGAGATCATCGAAGTCGCGGATCATCCGTACTTCGTGGCCGGACAGTTTCACCCCGAGTTCCGGTCGCGGCCGTGGGATCCCCATCCGCTCTTCGCCGCGTTCGTGCGGGCGGCGCTGCAGCATCACGCCGCGTGACCACCCCGACGCGCGAGGTCCGGGTCGGCTCGATCACGATCGGCGGCGGCCGCCCGCTGGTACTGATCGGCGGCCCCTGCGCGATCGAGAACGAGAAGCACGCCTTGATGACGGCCGAGCGGCTGGCCGCCATCGCCGCCGACCACGGGGTGCCGTTCGTCTACAAGTCGTCGTACGACAAGGCCAACCGTTCCTCGGTCGGCGGCTATCGCGGTCCCGGCCTCGTGGAAGGGCTGCGCATCCTCCGGCGTGTTCGTGACGCGGTCGGCGTGCCGGTCCTCTCCGACGTCCACCAGGTCGAGGAAGTCGGCCCGGCCGCCGAGGTTCTCGACGTGCTGCAGATTCCGGCGTTCCTCTGCCGCCAGACCGACCTCGTCGTGGCCGCGGCGCGCACCGGCAAGCCCGTCAACGTGAAGAAGGGCCAGTTCCTGGCGCCCGGCGACATGAAGAACGTCGTCGACAAGGTGCTGAGCGCCGGCAATCGCGACGTCCTGCTGACCGAGCGTGGGACGAGCTTCGGCTATCACAACCTGGTGGTCGACATGCGGGGTCTCCTCCAGATGCGCGCGCTCGGATACCCGGTCGTGTTCGACGCCACCCACTCCGTGCAGTTGCCAGGGGCGGGCGGCGACCGTTCGGGCGGCGAGCGGCAATACGTGCCGGCGCTCGCCCGGGCCGCCGTCGCCGTCGGCATCGACGCACTGTTCATGGAGATGCACGAGGATCCGGACCGCACGCTTGCCGACGGGCGCCCGCTCTCCGACGGCCCCAACATGCTGAGGATCGACGATCTGCCACGCCTGCTGCGCGAGCTCCGGGCGATCACCACGGCGATCCGGGAATGAACGAGACCCGGCGGCTCGCCGAGCGCGTCCTGCGCCTGGAGGCGGCCGCGATCCTGGCGCTGATCGACAAGCTCGACGAGCGCCTGGATCGCGCGGTGGCGCTGCTGCACGGCTGCGCGGGCCGGGTGATCGTCACCGGAATGGGCAAATCCGGGATCATCGGCCGGAAGATCGCCGCCACTCTGGCCTCGACCGGAACACCCGCGTACTTCCTCCACCCGGCCGAGGGCGTCCACGGCGATCTCGGCATGGTCGCGCGCGGCGACGTCGTGCTCGCGCTCTCCAACTCCGGCGAGACCGACGAGGTGCTGGCCATCGTGCCGCCGCTCAAGCGGCTGGGCGTGCCGATCGTGCTCCTGACCGGCAGTCCGCAGTCCACGCTGGCGCGCCAGTGCGAGGTCGTGCTCGATGCGAGCGTGTCCGAAGAGGCGTGCCCGATGAACCTGGCCCCGACGTCCAGCACGGCGGCGGCGCTCGCGCTCGGCGACGCGCTGGCCATGGTGCTGCTCGAGCGGCGCGGACTGAAGCCCGAAGACTTCGCCGCCCTCCACCCGCGTGGCCCGCTCGGGTGGCGAGCGTTGTTCCGCGTGACCGATCTCATGCACACCGGCGAGGCGGTGCCGACCGTGCGCGAGGACGTTCGGATGAAAGACGTCATCCTCGAGATGACGCGCAAGCGCCTCGGCATGACGACGGTCGTCGACGCGGCCGGTCGGCTCGTCGGGATCATCACCGACGGCGACCTGCGCCGTCTCCATCTCGGCGGCGAGCCCATCGCCGAGTTCGCGGCCGGACAGGTGGCGACCCGCGGGGCGAAGCTCATCGGTGCCGAGGAGTTCGCCGCCAAGGCACTGGCGGTGATGGAGACGTTCGCTATCACGAGCCTGGTGATCGTGGATCGCGATCAGCGGCCCATCGGCGTGATTCATCTGCACGATATCCTGCGCGCAAAAATCGACATTTAGCTCGCGCTTCAAAATCTGCTTGTCGTGATTCGCAAAGCGTGTGATAGGCTGGTACCGAATTTGCATGGATTTTCGATGCAACGTCTAGCGAGCCGCATCCTGATCGTCGTCGCTGTGTTCGTGCTCATCGTGGCGGGGCTTCTCGTCACCAAGAGCCGGAACGTGCGGACAGAGGCCAGCGGGCCCGCGCCCTCGGCCGCGGATCTCAGCATCAAGGACGTGGAACTCCAGGAGGAGTCCGCGGGGGGCGGCCACTGGCGGCTTCTCGCCGATCAGGCTCAGGTGTTCGATCAGGAGGGACGGACCGCCCTCCGCAAGGTGACCGTGTACGTCAAGGACAAGGAAAAGAACTGGACGATTGTGGGCGACGAGGGCGACCTCTTCAAGGAGAGCAAGAATCTCGAAGTCCGGCGAAACGTGGTGCTGACATCCGACGACGGCCTGCGACTGGAGACGACGGTCCTGCGCTGGCGGGGGTCCGAGCGGCGACTGTGGACGGACGCCCCGGTGAAGATCATTCGCGAGAACGCGATCATCCACGGCACCGCGCTCGACGTCAACATGGACAGCGAGGCCACGACGGTGAAGGGGCGGGTCAACGCGACGTTCGCGCGCGGGACGGGGCAATGAGGGCGCGCTCGCTGGCAGCGGTCGCCGTGCTGGCACCCCTCCTCGCCGCGGGATTCGTCGCCGCCCAGGCGCCGACGGCGCCGCCGGCCGCGCCCGGCGCCAAGCCGGACGCCAAGAAGTCCGACGACCGCCAGCAGCCGTTGACGGTCGACGCCGACCGCATGGAGCGCTACGGCAAGGAAAGCCTCGTGATCTTCACCGGCAACGTCGTCGCCCGTCAGAGCGGCTCCATCCAGTACGCCGACCGCATGGAGGTCTACCTCGACGAGAAGGGCGACAAGGTCCTGCGCACCGTCTCCACCGGCGCCGTGCGGATCACGACCAAGGACTGCAAGATGGGGACGGCCCGCCGCGTCGAGTACTTCGACCTCGAGCAGCGGATGGTGCTGATCGGCAATGCCCGCGTCTGGCAGGAAGACAACGTCGTCACCGGGGAGACCATCACGATCTTCCTGAGCCAGGACCGCAGCGTCGTGCAGGGCGGCAAGCAGGAACGGGTGAAGGCCGTCTTCTATCAGAAGCCAGAGAGCTCGACCCCTTCGAGCACGCCGACCACGGCCTCGGCATCGGCGCGGCCGGGTGACCCTGCCAGGGCTGCGATTCCGGCCGCGACCCCCTGCGGCTGAGCCATGGAAGGCCTGGTCGCGCTCGATCTCATGAAGTGGTTCAAGCACCGCAAGGTCGTCGACAAGGTCTCTCTCGACATCCAGCGCGGCGAGGTGGTCGGGTTGCTCGGGCCCAACGGGGCCGGCAAGACGACGTCGTTCTACATGATGGTCGGGCTGTTGCCGAGCGACGGTGGCCGGATCTTTCTGGAAGGGCAGGAGATCACCGCGTTACCGATGTACCAGCGGTGCCGGTTGGGCGTAGGCTATCTCCCACAGGAATCGTCGGTCTTCCGGAAGCTCACGGTGGAGGAAAACCTACTGGCCATCCTGGAAACGCTCGATCTGTCGGCGTCCGAGCGCCGCGAGCGCGCGGCCGAGCTGCTCGCGGAACTGGGCCTCACCGCGCTGGCGCCCTATCCGGCCTACACGTTGTCGGGCGGGGAGCGGCGCCGGCTGGAGATCACGCGCGCGCTCGTCACTTCACCCCAGTATCTGCTGCTCGACGAGCCCTTCACGGGGATCGATCCCATCGCGATCGGCGACATCCAGGAGATCGTCGGTCGCTTGCGTGAGAAGGGCATTGGGATCCTCATCACTGATCACAACGTCCGCGAGACGCTGCGGATCACCGACCGCGCATACATCATGTACGACGGCAAGATCCTGGTCGCGGGTACCGCCAGTGAGATCGCAGCGAATCCGATAGCCCGGGAGATCTACCTGGGAGAGAAGTTCTCCCTGTAGGCCGGGCGCGAGACTGAACGATGGCGATGGAAGCGCGTCTGTCCATGCGGCTGAGCCAGCGGGTGGTCATGACCCCGCTGCTGCAGCAGGCGATCCAGCTCCTGCAGCTCTCCACACTCGAGCTCCAGGAAGTGGTGCAGAAGGAGCTGCTCGAGAACCCGCTGCTCGAAGAGGTCCCGACCGAGAACCCCGAGACGCCCGAAGCGTCCGCGCCCGGTGAGACGCCGACGCCGACCGCGCCCACCGCGGAGGTGCAGCCGCTGGAGCCGCCACCGGTGGATCGCGAGCGGGGCACCGACGATCTGCCCTTCGATCTCACCGCCGTCATGTTCGACGACCACGAGGAACGCTCCCTGGTGGCCCAGGAGGACCGCGACGAGCTGCCCTTCGAGAACATGGTGCGGTCGGTGTCGTCGCTCACCGACTATCTCGACGAGCAGCTGCGCTTCGCCGTCGAGGACGCGGCGGTCCGCCGCATCGGCAACGAGATCATCGGCAACCTCGACGAAGACGGTTACCTGCGGGCCGAGGTGTCCGAGATCGCCGAGCGCTGCCAGGTCAGTGTCGAGGAAGTGGAGAAAGTGCTCGCCCTGGTGCAGGCCTTCGATCCGTCCGGAGTGGCCGCCCGCTCCATCCAGGAGTGCCTGCTCATCCAGCTCAAGAGCGATCCCAATCCCGATCCGGTGTCGGTGGAGATCGTCGAGCAATACTTCGAGGACCTGTCCAAGCGGCGCTATCCGGACATCGCCCGCGCCCTCAAGCTCTCCCTCGATCGCGTCATGGAGTCGGTCGAGGAGATCATGGGGCTCGAGCCCAAGCCGGGCCGCCGCTTCGGCGGCAGCGACTCGCGCTACATCATCCCCGACGTCGTCGTTCACAAGATGGGGAGCGAGTACGTGGTCGTGCTCAACGAGGATGGCATCCCCCGGCTCCGGGTGAACTCGCTCTACCGGTCGCTGCTGCGGAGCTCGGGCGACGAGGCGCGCGCCTACGTCGAGCAGAAGCTCCGCTCGGCCGTCTGGCTGATCAAGAGCGTGGACCAGCGCCAGCGCACGCTGCGCAAGGTGACCCAGTCGATCGTGAAGTTCCAGCGCGAGTTCCTGGACAAGGGCCTGCCCTACCTGCGCCCGCTGTCACTCCGCGACGTGGGCGAAGACATCGGCATGCACGAATCCACCATCAGCCGGGTGACGACCAACAAGTACGTGGAGACGCCGCAGGGCCTGTTCGAGCTGAAGTTCTTCTTCCACAGCGGCATCGCCTCCGGCACCGGCGAGATGGTGTCCTCGGTCTCGGTGAAGAAGATGATCCAGGATCTCCTGGCCAACGAAGATCCGTCCAAGCCGCTGAGCGACCAGGAGGTCGCCCAGATCCTCAAGGGGCGCGGCCTCGTCATCGCCCGGCGCACGGTCGCCAAGTACCGCGAGGAGTTGGGCATCCTGCCGTCTCACCAGCGGCGCCTCGCTCCCAAGCGCCGCTGACCCAGGGCCTCATGGCCGACGCCATCGCCTTCGTCGTCATCACGGGCATGAGCGGGGCGGGGAAGAGCTTCGCCATCAAGTGCCTCGAGGACATGGGCTTCTTCTGCGTCGATAACCTGCCGACGACCCTCATCCCGACGTTCGCCGATCTCCTCACGCATGCCGGCCAGAAGTTCAGCCGCGTCGCGCTCGGTGTCGACGTGCGCGAGGGCGAGTACCTGCCGCACCTGCTCGGCGCCCTCGGCGAGCTGCGCGCGCGCGGTCACAAGGTGGAGATCCTGTTCCTGGAGGCCAGCGACGAGGCGCTGGTGCGGCGATACCACGAGACACGCCGGCGCCATCCCCTCGGAGGCGAGGGGCATGTCCACGATGCCATCCGGGCCGAGCGCAAGGCGCTCGCCCACATGCGCGAGATCGCCGACCGCATCGTGGACACCTCCTCGCTCACCGTCCACCAGTTCAAGGAGCTGCTCGGCGACCTCCACGGCACGCCCCGCACGCGGTCGGGCCCGGCCGCCTCGCTGGTCTCGTTCGGCTTCCGGCACGGCATCCCGATCGACGCCGATCTCGTCTTCGACGTGCGGTTCCTGCCCAACCCGCATTTCGTGGAGGGCCTCCGGCCGCTCGACGGTCGTGACCCGCGCGTCCGCGAGTTCATCCTCTCGCACGACGTCAGCCGCGACCTCCTCACACGGCTCCAGGATCTCCTCCGCTTCCTGCTGCCGGCGTACCAGCGGGAGGGCAAGGCCTACCTGACCGTGGCCATCGGCTGCACGGGCGGCCGGCACCGATCGGTGGCCTTCGTCGAGGAGCTGCGCGGCTTCATGGAGTCCCAGGGATTCACGCCCACGGTGGTCCACCGGGACCTCGACCGCGAGTAGTCGAGCTGGTGGAGTCACCCGCCCGTGAGTGACGACGTTCTCGCCGTGTGCTTCGGTGTCCACAACCACCAGCCGGTGGGAAACTTCGACCACGTCATCGCCGAGGCGACCGAGCGCGCGTACGCGCCGTTGCTCGATCGTCTCTTCACACGCCCCGAGATCCGGCTGACCGCTCACTTTACCGGCAGCCTGCTCGAGTGGCTGCGCGAGCGCGCGCCGGCCACGTTCGATCGGCTCGGCGCCGTGGTCGCGCGCGGTCAGGTCGAGTTGCTGACCGGAGGGTTCTACGAGCCGATCCTGGCCGTGCTCCCCGACGCTGACGCGCGCGGTCA
>Ga0099827_10000652_pt1 | contig 16356 bp, 15 predicted proteins | sample CZO8metaG_FD_79339 | JGI IMG/M metagenome (GOLD analysis project Ga0099827, IMG submission 79339) | Vadose zone soil microbial communities from the Eel River Critical Zone Observatory, Northern California, USA - CZOApr15con1.8 metaG | ecosystem: Environmental > Terrestrial > Soil > Vadose zone ...
AGGACGACAGCGATATCGAGATTCGGCCGGAGGACTTGAAGGTCGACGTCTACCGATCGAGTGGCGCCGGCGGCCAGCACGTCAACAAGACCTCGTCGGCCGTGCGGATGACGCACTTGCCGACCGGAATCATCGTCACCTGCCAGAACGAGCGCTCGCAGATCAAGAATCGCGAGCTGGCGCTCAAGGTGCTGCGCTCCCGCCTGGTCGCGTTGCGTGAGCAGCAGCGGTCAGAGCAGCGCCAGGAATTGAAGGGCGCGCACCAGTCGAACGAGTGGGGCAGCCAGATCCGCAGCTACGTGCTGCATCCGTACACCCTGGTCAAGGACCATCGCACCGGCCTCGAGGTGGGCAACGTACAGGCCGTCCTCGACGGGGACCTGGACAACTTCATGGAAGCGTTCCTTCGCCTCGACGCCGGGCGGGAAGGGCAGGCGGCCTAACCACCGGTTTACCGATCACGCCCGGGCTCGAATTACGTTTCCACTCTTCCAATCTCGTGCGATGAGGCGCCCATCCCGTAGGAGCGCCACGTGGAGAGGCTCTGACCCTATCGGCACTCGCTGAACTTGCCTGAAGGTCGCGGTATCGAGCAGGACGACATCTCCGCCGTAAGGTCGTGCCACCGCGCAACGGGTCTCGTCGAGATCAAAGGAGTACTCGCCGATAAATGCCCCCGAGCGCGACTCGCTTCCTTCCACAATCTCGACGATCTCTTCCTGCAGCCGCAAAGCGTCGTGGACACGCCACGACCCGACATCGAGCCGCAGGATCGTGTCGTAGTCGTCGGCCCACAACTCGGAGGCCCGGTGCCTGAAACGTAGTGTTGGGTTTCCGCGCCGATTAGCAAGCTTGATGGTTCCGACTTTGCGGCGCTTGGTCAGGCTGTATATGACTGGTTCCGAGTCGCGCTGGATGGGCATCAGTAACAGGTCGCTGGCTGGCACCGGGACTGGACTGAGCAAAGCCTGGTAGCCGAGGTCGTAACCCGCCGTGTACCAGGGAAGCTCGTGAAGATCGACCGTGGCACGCCGGTGGTCGACGACGCAGAGCAATGGACGAACGATATTCACAAACCGCGAGTGATCCGCGACAAACATCCGTGGAACCGAAGCCCATAAGGCAACCTGCCCAGTGAGCGTCGCTCGGCCGTGCTCGACTCGCACTCGAGCCAGCACGTCGGGCGGTGAGGCCGCTGTATGGATAGTCGCCTCGACCACCGCGTCACTCTCTCGACGGACGACGACAAAGAGATCTCGTTCGCCTCGCATCAGGGTGAGGAAGCGTCCGGCACCCAATCCAACTTCACGTACGATGCCGTGGGAAAGATCGAGACACCATAGGGCTGTTTTGTCGACCCAACCCATGTTGTCGACAACGAACCGCTCCGTCGAATCGACGATCACCTTCGGTCCACCATGCCCAGATGACTGTAGGACGACAGTTCATTGTCAGGCCGCTGAGGCCAGTTCGCCGGCCGACGACTCAAGCCGGCGCTCGTTGCGAAGGGCCACCCAGACGCTGCCGACGATGATCACCGTCCCGATGAAATAGGCCTCGCCGAAGAGGCGCGTCAGCCCCATGGGAACCAGCTCGAGGATGCCCGGCAGGTGCGGCAGCGGGTGGTAGATCAGCAGGTAATGAAGCGCGGGCCCCACGGAGAAACAGAGCCAGGCGGCCATCAGGAATCGGCCGGCGCGACGCGACATGACGGCTGTGAAGGCCCGGCGGATCAAGAGGGCGATCGGCAGGATGAGGACAACCAGGTGGAAGCTCCAGGTCACGCTGCTGATCAACGGTAGGGTGCTCACCGCGAGCGCGAACTCCAATCCGGAGCGTGCGGGTCGCGAGGTCACGCGGATCACGACGAACAGCAGGAGCAGCACCAGCGGCCAATCCAGCGCCCGTCCGCACCAGCCCGCGCCGCCACCCGCGTCGGCGGTGGAGGGCTGGCAGATCCGCGCGGTGAAGCCGGCCAGCGACTGGTTTTCGCGATACCCGGTTCCCGCCGCCAGGTGCGGCAGCATGTCGCGGAAGTAATAGAGGTTATGGTCGAAGCTGGTCACCAGCAGGCCGAGCACCAGGCCGAAGAGTCCGGTCACGCCAACCGCGGCGAGCAGTTTCCAGTGCCGGCGCCAGGCCAGATAGGGGAGGAGGGCGAGCGGAAAGAGTTTGAAGACCGCGGCGACGCCCACGAGCACTCCGCTGAGCACGTCCTTGCGCCGCTGCCAGTAGGCCCAGGCGCCCGTGAGCAGTAGCAGCAACAGCGAGTTCATGGTCCCCGTCAGGACGCTGCTCGCCAGCGGAAAGAAGGTTGTGAGCACCGCCGCCAGGCAGAGCAGCTCGCCACGCTGCGGCCGGCCGATGACGGCGTACACGATCAGCAGGCTGGCCGCAATCGCCGCCTGGATCAGCACCAGCCAGATGCGCACGGCCAGGTCGTTCGAGACCCAGGTCAAAGGGATGAGGGTCACCGCAAACGCCGGCGGGTAGAGATAGCCGCTGCTGAGCGACCAGTCCCAGGGCACGTGGTTGCGGATGAAGTTGGCATAAGGGTCGCCGCCGCTGGTGAGTTGGTGCGCCGCAAACAGGTAGTCCTGGAAGTCGTCGGCACGGGGCGCGTGCGGGCCGAGGACCGGGAGCAGGTACAGCCCCACGTAGAGGGCCAGCAGGAGCGCGATCAAGGCGCTGACGGCCACCTGCCGCGGATGAGGCCAGCCCAGGATTCGCCGCACGGCCATATAACCGGGGAAACAGGCCAGTCACGCCCGGCGTTACACGGCCGTTACGTGGACTTGCTCAGATGGAGCAGCGGACGGACCCGTCCCACCTCGAGACCCTTGTGGTTTCGCAGCGTCGGGTGGGCAAAGCGGTCGAGGGCTTGCTGCTCGGCCGGCGCAAGCCAGCCGAGGTCAGTGAGCGCCGCCATGACGGCAGCCGACACCCACGTGCCATCCACGTCTTCCAGCTTGAGCGCGAGGCCGACGCCCGACCGCCGGTCGGCCGTGCAATGTGCTCCGGCAGCACCGCCCTTGGCCAGCAACCGGCCGTCGGTGACCTCCATCAACGCCGTGTCGAAGCGCTTTGTCCCACCGACGAGGAATGGATGGGTCGTCATCGCCTCGACCGCGGTCCTCGCCGCGGCATCCTCCGAGGTCACGAGCCGGGCAAAGCTGCGCGCCATCGCGAAAAGGGGCACGGCCGCGTTGGGCGCACTACAGCCATCGATGCCGTACGCCACGTCGGTGGTTGCGCAGCCGGTAAATTCCTCGATGACCTGCCGGATGCGCTGCTGCACCGGGGGAGAGGGCTCGAGATAAGTCTCGAGCGGCGCCTGTAGCACACGGGCGGCCGCCAGCATGCCGGTGTGCTTGCCGGAGCAGTTGTTGAAGACCGGCAGCGGCTCGGCCATCTCTCGGCGGACGACGGTGGCCGCTGCCTCGTCGTACGGCCAGTGGGCGCCGCATTGCAAGGCGGACTCGTCGATCGCTGCGTGCGCCAGGAGGTCGCGAACCAGCGCGACGTGGCGGGGCTCGCCGTTGTGAGACGCGCAGATGATGGCGACGTGTTCGGCCGTGAGCCCAAAGCGCTCGACGATGCCGGTGCGCAAGGCGGCGATCGCCTGAAACGGTTTGGCACACGAACGGAAGTACGTCTGCCGGCTCGGGTCGCCAGCGGAAGCGACCAGCGCGCCCCCGGCGCCGACGGCGGCCAGGTGGCCGCCCTGCAGTCCCTCCTCGACGTCGCCCCGCTCGACGCGCAGCAGGGGGACGGCCGAGTTGGGCATTCGCCTGAGTATAAAGAGGGAGTCGGTGCGGGTTTGGACCCAGAGTGAAGCGAGGCAGCAATGCGCGACGAGATGACCTATACTTCCGGAGTTATTCGGCCCCTTAGGGCCCGTCCAGTCGCGGCCCCGGCTATCGGAATGGATTTGTTCACGTGCCAGCAACAATCACAAGCCAGCCGACACCGACGACGCTGCCAGAGCGGGCGCGCATGGCTACGGTAATGTCCGCTGTGCCGCAGATCAGTCTGCAGGGTGTGCACAAGAAATATCCCAACGGCACCGTGGCGCTGCGCGACGTCACGCTGGTGATCCCCAAGCAGGACTTCGTCTTCCTGGTCGGACCGAGCGGGGCCGGCAAGTCGACACTGGTCCGCCTCTTGATCCGCGAGGAGAAGGTCACCGACGGGAAGATCCACGTCGAGGGTCAAGACCTGAGCCGCCTCAAGCGCCGCCACCTGCCCTTCCTGCGTCGCAAGATCGGTATGGTCTTCCAGGATTTCAAGCTGCTGCCGAACCTTACCGTCTTCCAGAACGTCGCCTTCGCGTTGCGGGTCACCGAAGGCGCACTGCGGCACCTCAAGCCGAAAGTCGAAGAGGTGCTCAGCATCGTCGGCCTGGAAGGAAAAGAGAACAAGTTCCCCGACCAGCTCTCCGGCGGCGAGCAGCAGCGGGTGGCAATCGCGCGGGCACTCGTCCACGATCCGCGGATCTTTCTCGCCGATGAGCCGACCGGGAACCTCGACCCGGCGACCTCCTGGGAAATCATCCAGCTGCTGCTGCAGATCAACGCGCGAGGGACAACCGTCTTGATGGCGACCCACAACCGTGAGATCGTTGACGTCATGCGGCGGCGCGTGGTCGCGATCGAGAGCGGACAGATTGTCAGAGACGAAGATGCGGGAGGGTACCATGCACCGGCTCTGGAATCGCGTTGATTTCGCCTTCAGCAGCGCGTGGCAGAACTTCTGGCGCAATGCTGCCGTCAGCATTGCCAGCGTCCTCATCGTCTGGGTCGTGCTGCTGGCACTCGGCAGCTTGCTGCTCGTGCTGCACTCGCTCGACCAGATCGTGGCACTCGAGAAGACCAAGGCGAGCGCCATCTCGGTTTACCTCGCGGATACGACGCCACTCAGCAGCGCGATGGATTTCAAGCTGCACCTGGAGAGTGACCCGCGGGTGACCGCCGTCACCTACGTGTCCAAGGACCAGGCAATGGCAAGGTTTCGTCAGCTGCCGGCGTTGGACCCGAGCGTGATCGACACCTTGGGCACCAACCCGCTGCCGGCCAGCCTCGACGTCACGGTCAAGGATATCCGTGACCTGGGCGCGATCGACCAGGCGGTGCGGCTCTCGCCGCTGGTCGACCGGTCGCCGGCGACGAACTACGAGCCGAATGTGATCGACAAAATCATTCTGCTGGCTCGCGTCGCCGGCATCGCCGGACTCGTTCTGATCATCGGGCTGACGGGGCTGTCGGTCTTCATCATCATGCTGACCATCCGCACCGCCATCTACCTCCGGCGGAAAGAGATCGAGGTGATGAAGCTGGTCGGCGCCACCGATTGGTTCGTGCGCTGGCCGTTCATCGTCGAAGGCCTCTTCGTCGGTGTGGTCGGCGCCGTGGTGGCGGTGCTGATCGTCGGCTTCGGCTACCACCCGGCGGTCGTCAACCTGCAAAGCGTCCTGATCTTCGTGCCGCTCTCCTTCGACCAGTACTACCTCCGGCTGGTACTGGCCGCGATGCTCGGCTTCGGGCTCCTGCTTGGAAGCGTCGGGAGTTATCTAGGCGTCAGGCGGTTCCTCAAGCAGTGAGGCGGGCGCGCATCCGCACGGCGCTGGCCATCGTGGTCCTGACCGCGGCCCTGCTGACGACCGTCTCGGACACGATCTACGACAAGCAGCACCAGCTGCAAGGGCTCAATGGTCAGATCGTGGCGACCAAAACCCAGATCGCGCAACTGCTCGCGCAGGAACGGCAGCTGCAGGGCGAGATCGCGGCCTTTGATGCGCAGCTGCGGGCGGTGCAAGCGCAGATCGATCAGGAGACGGCAAAGCTGGTCCTGCTCGCGCAGCAGGTCGACCAGGCCAAGGAGCAGCTGGCGCTCAAGGAAGCGGAACTGGCGCGGCACATCGCCGACTTCGGCCGCCGGATGCGAATCATGTACAAGAGCGGCCAGATCAGTGGCCTCGAGCTCATCTTCTCGGCCGCGAACTTCACCGACCTGATGAACCGCGTCGTCTTCTTCAATGTCATCGTCCGCGAAGACCGGCGCCAGGTCGCCGAGCTGCAGAAGGAACGGGCCGCGATCGAGGCGATGAAGGCCGACCTCGAAGCCAAGAAGGCCGAGCAGGCGCGGGTGGTCAAGCAGGTCCAGGACCAGAAGGCGCAGCTGCAGGCGGTGCGCGACCAGCGGGCGGCGCGCGAGCAACAGATCGCCGCCATCGAGGCGCAGTTCCAGCGGTTGCTGGCCGACATGGAAGCGCAGCGGGCCGCCTTGCAGGCGCAGATCGCCTCACTCATCCATGAAAGCTTCCGCGCCCGCTCCTCGGGCAAATGGAAGTGGCCCATGGACGGCGTCATCACCCAGGGCTTCGGCTGCACGAGTTATCCGTTCGAGCCCTACGATCCCACCTGCCCGACTCATCACTTCCACAGCGGCATCGACATCGCCACCGATTACGGAACCCCGGTGCATGCCTCGGACGGCGGCATCGTGCACAACTTCACCATGGGCTGCGGCTGGGGACCCGGGTTGTGCGGTTACGGTCGTTACGTGGTGATGGTGCACGCCGGCGGCTTCACCACGCTCTACGGACATCTCTCCAGCTGGGCGGTTGGCGACGGCGTCCAGGTCGACAAGGACACCGTCATCGGCTATGAAGGATCAACCGGCAACTCCACCGGCGCCCACCTGCACTTCGAGATCGACCTGGCCGGGATGCCGGTCGATCCGCTCGCCTACCTGCCCGCGTCATGATCGATAATGCAACCCCCCACCCTGACCCTCTCCCGCAAGGGGGGAGGGAATCAACACCCGGTCGGAACGATAATCGACTGGTGTCCCGATTCAAGAGCATCGCCATCATGCTCGTGGTAGCAATCGGGGCCTTCTACGCCGGCAGCCTCGCCGAGTTCCAGCTGGGTGGCTTTGCCCCCAACTGGGCGAAATCGCTGCTCTTCTACACCCCGCCGAAGTCCAACATCGATTACCGCGCGCTCGACGAAGTCTTCACCACCATTCAGCAGCACTACGTGAAGCCCAACGCCGACGGTGTCAAGCTCACCGAGGGCGCCGCCGGCGGCATGGTCGGCGCGCTGGGTGACCAGTTCTCGCGCTACCTGACCCCCGAGGAGTACCGCGCCAACCAGATCTTCCTGAACGGGCAGTTCGCCGGGATCGGTGCGTCGGTGCAGCAGAAGACGGACCAGATCGTGATCACCAGCGTCCTGCCGGGAACTCCGGCGGAGAAGGCCGGGTTGCAGCCGGGAGACGTCATCACGGCCGTTGACGGCCAGAGCACCAAGGGGTGGACGGCCGATATGGCCGTCAATCGCATCCGGGGGCAGGCCAATACCCAGGTGAAGATCGAGGTCAACCGCAACGGCCAGACCATGACCTTCAACCTGACGCGCCAGGAAATCAGCGTGCCGAGCGTCGCCACCCACATCTTCGACAACCGCGTGCTCTACATCCGGATTTTCGATTTCGGCAATCGGACGGCGACCGAGTTCGACAACGCGCTGAAGAACAACCTGAAGGGATCGGTGAACCTGGTGCTGCTCGACTTGCGGGACAATCCCGGCGGCTACGTCGACGCCGCCAACGATGTCATCAGCGAATTCGTCAACCAGGGCACGAGCACCATTCTGGTCGAGCGGGGTGGCAAGGAATCGAAGAAAACCGTCACCGGGAACGGCCGCGCCTTCAGCAACAAGCTCGTGGTGCTGCTCAACGAGAACTCGGCGAGCGCCTCGGAGATCACGGCCGGCGCGATCAAAGACTACGGGAGGGGGACGCTGGTCGGCGTCAAGTCCTTCGGCAAGGGATCGGTCCAGGAGGATTTCCTCCTCCGCGATGGCGACCTGCACCTCACGATCGCCTACTGGTTGACCCCCAAACGCCACTCGATCGAAAAGACCGGGATCACCCCGGATAAGACGGTGACCCTGGCCAGTGCCCAGGACGAGTACGCCGTGGAGCAGTCGCCCAACGACTTTGCCAAGGACCTCCAGCTGACGGCGGCGCTGGCGATGCTGGAGGCTTAGGGACCCGCCAAAGGGTGGGTACAATCGTGACGTATGCCGGATGAGGCGTTCGACGTTGCCGTCATCGGCGGTGGCTCCGCCGGGTATGTCGGCGCTATCCGCGGAGCCCAGCTCGGGCTCAAGGTTGCGGTTATCGAGAAGGAGAAGGTGGGCGGGACCTGCCTGCACCGCGGCTGCATCCCGACCAAGTCGTTCCTGCATTCCTCCGAGCTGGCGCACCAGATCCACACGGCCGCCGCCCTCGGCCTGAAAACCGATGGCTTCCAGGTCGATTGGCCGGTGGTGCTGAAGCGCAAGCAGGCGGTCGTCGACCAGCTCTGGCGCGGCGTCGAGTTCCTATTGAAGAAGAACAAGGTCACCGTCTTCAAGGGCGAGGGCATCATCGAGTCCGAGCACGCAGTGACGGTCAAAGAGAGCGGACAGGTGGTCAACGCCAAGAACCTCGTGGTGGCGACCGGCTCGCGCCCCAAGTCTCTGCCGGGCCTCAAGATGGACGGCGATCGCGTCATCAATAGCGACCACGCGGTCGACCTCGCCAAGATGCCGCAATCGATCGTCATCGTCGGCGCCGGCGCAGTCGGGACCGAGTTTGCCTGCGTTTACAACGGCTACGGGGCGGACGTGACCCTGGTCGAGTTCCTGCCGACGCTGCTGCCGCTCGAGGATGTCGAGGTGGGCCAGCAACTGGCGAAAGTCCTCGGCAAGCGCGGCATCAAGGTTCTCACCGGCGCCCAGGTCCAGCCAGAGACCCTGAAGCAATCCAACGGGAAGATGACAGTCGCGGTCAAGGCCGGCGACCAGATGCAGACCATCGAGGCGGAGCGGATGCTGGTCGCGGTCGGTCGCGAGGGGATCACCGATGGCTTCGGCCTGGAGAAGCTGGACATCCAGTTGGAGAAGGGCTACATCAAGACCGACGAGCATTACCGCACCGGGCATCCCAACGTGTACGCCGCCGGCGACGTCATTGGCAACTTTTTGCTGGCGCACGTCGCCTATTACGAAGGCGAGCACATCATGGAGCACATCGCCGGCAAGAACCCCAAGCCGCTCGACTACAACCGGGTGCCGCGAGCCACTTACAGCTACCCGCAGGTGGCGAGTCTCGGCCTGTCGGAAAAGCAAGCGCGCGATCAGGGGCTCAACGTCAAGGTCGGGAAATTCCCGCTGGCCGGCAATGCCAAGAGCGTGATCCTCGGCGAGACCGAAGGCTTCGTGAAGATCATCAGCGATGCCGACTCGGACGAACTGGTAGGCGTCTTCATCCTTGGCCCGAATGCCACCGAGCTGATCGCGCAGCCCGCCCTGGCCAAGCTCCTCGAATCAACCCCCTTCGAAATCGGGGCGAGCATCGCGCCCCATCCGACGGTCTCGGAATCGGTCAAGGAGGCCGCGCTGGCCGTCGACGGCGTCGCGATCCACATTTAGCCGATGGCCCTGAAGACCACGGAGGTCGAGGCCAAGGGCGGTCCGAGCCGCCACCGGTCGCTGGGATTGAGCGACGAGCAGGCGCTCCGGATCTACGAAGTGATGCGCCTCGCGCGCGCCGTCGATGAGCGCATGTGGTTGATCAACCGCCAGGGCCGGGCCCCCTTCGTCATCTCCTGCCAGGGACAGGAAGGCGCCCAGGTCGGCACCGCCGCCGCGCTGCGGCCGGGCTACGACTGGGTGGCGCCCTACTACCGCGACGCCGGCGTCGTGCTCTGGTTCGGCATGACGGCGCGGGACCAGATGCTCTCCTTCTTTGCCCGCCGCGAGGATCCGAACAGCGGTGGCCGGCAGATGCCGGGACACTTCGGCAGCCGCCGGCTTCACATCGTGACCGGCGGTAGCCCGGTGGCGACCCAGCTGCTGCACGCCGCCGGCGTGGCGCTGGCCTCCAAGCAACGCCACGAGGATGCGGTCACGAACGTCTATTTCGGTGAGGGCAGCGCCAGCCAGGGCGACACCCACGAGGCGATGAATTTCGCGAGTATCCACAAGCTGGCCGTGGTCTTCATCTGCGAAAACAACGGCTACGCCATCTCGGTGCCCCAGTCGCGACAGATGGCGATCGCCAACCTTGCCGACCGCGCGGCGGGCTACGGCTTCCCCGGGGTGGTGGTCGATGGCAACGACGTCCTCGCCTGCTACGAGGTCGCGCGCCAGGCGGTCGCGCGGGCGCGCGGCGGCGACGGGCCGACCCTGATCGAGGTCAAGACCTATCGGTTCACCGCCCATTCCAGCGACGACGACGACAAGCGCTACCGAAAAGCGGAAGAGGTCGCGATCTGGCGGCAAAAGGACCCGATCCAGCGATACGCCGGGTACCTGCGTGACGCCGGGACCCTGACCGATCCGGTCGAGGCGCAGATCACCGGGCGCGTCACCCAGCAGGTCGACGACGCCACCGAGTATGCGGAGCAGGCGGCGGACCCGACGCCCGACGACCTCACCACGTTTGTCTACAAACAGGAGCTCCCGGGCTGATGGCGGTCAAGACCGTGATCGAGGCCATTCGCGAGGGCATGGACGAGGAGATGGCGCGCGACGAGAGCGTCTTTTTGATCGGGGAAGACGTGGGCAATCGCGGTGGCGTCTTCTTGGCCAGTGACGGCCTGTTCAAGAAATACGGCGAGCTGCGGGTGATCGACTCGCCCCTTGCCGAGTCCTGCATCGTCGGCGTCGCGATCGGCGCGGCCGTCAACGGCATGCGGCCGATCGCCGAGATCCAGTTCGCCGATTTCATCGCCCCGGCGATGAACCAGATCATCGAAGAGGCGGCCCGCTTCTGCTACCGCACGGCCGGCGACTTCAACCTGCCGATGGTGATCCGCGCGCCCTGGGGCGGCGGCGTCCACGGCGCCCTCTACCATTCGCAGAGCATCGAGGCGACCTTTGGTCACATCCCGGGCCTGAAAGTCGTCGTCCCCGGAACCCCGGCGGATGCCAAGGGACTGCTCAAGGCGGCTGTTCGGGACCCGGACCCGGTCCTGTATCTGGAGCACAAGCGAACCTACCGGTTGGTCAAAGGCGAGGTCCCGGACGGCGATCGCGTGGTGCCGATCGGCAAGGCGGACGTCAAGCGCGAGGGCAAGGACCTGAGCCTCATCGCCTACGGCCTGATGCTGACCTACTGCCTCGAGGCGGCCGAGAAGCTCGCCGCCGAGGGCGTGTCGGCCGAGGTGCTGGACCTGCGCACCATCAAACCGATCGACCAGGCCGCCATCATCGCGACCGCGAGAAAGACCGGCAAAGTTCTGGTCGTCCATGAGGACAACCGTTTTGCGGGCATCGCTGCCGAGGTGATGGCGATCATCATGGAGAATGCCTTCGACGCGCTCGACGCTCCGGTTCTGCGTCTCACCGGTCCGGACGTGCCCGCCATGCCGTTCAACCACGTCCTCGAAGAGGCTTTCATGCCCAATGTCGACAAGATCCTCGCCAAAGCCAGGGAGCTGGCGGCCTACTAGGCCGGCCGACCTCAGATGGCTTCGGTCAAGATGCCGCAGCTCGGCGAGTCGATCACCGAGGGGACCATCGCCAAGTGGCTGAAGCAGCCTGGCGACCAGGTGAAGAAATACGAGGGCCTGGTCGAGATCATCACCGATAAGGTCAACGCCGAAGTCCCGGCGCCGCTCGCGGGGATCTTGAAAGAGATCAAGGTCAAGGAAGGCGCCACCGTCACGGTTGGTACCGAGATCGCCATCATCGAGGAATCGGTCACCGCTACGCCAGCCACCAGGCCGCCCCCCTCGAAAGAGTTAGAGGAAGTGCAGGCCGCCTTCAACACGCCAGATGCAGCGGCGCCCGTGCCAGTGGTGGGGCCGAGCAGTGAAGGGCGTACCCGCCTGTCACCGGCCGTTCGCGCCCTGATCGAAGAACATCGGATCAGCGACGCGGAACTCTCCCGGATCGAAGGCTCCGGGATCGGCGGACGGATCAGTAAGAAGGACGTCGAAGACTTCGTCTCCAAGCGGACCCAGCCGGCAACCGCCAACGGTGAACAGCGGCAAACGGCCGCATCCCCGGCGGCACCGTCCGCCCCGACGCCCGGGACAACCATCCCGCTCAGTCCGATGCGACGCGCGATCGCCACCAACATGCTGAAGAGCAAGCAGACGATCCCGCATGCCTGGACGGTTGCCGAGGTCGACATGACGAACGTCGTCCGCTTCCGCCAAACGACGAAAGACAGCTTCAAGCTGCGAGAAGGGATCGACCTGACCTTCGTGCCAATCATCGTCAAGGCGGTGGTCGAGGGACTGAAGGCCGTGCCGATGCTGAACGCCAGCTGGAGCGAGCAGGGCGTGGTCCTCCACCGGGACATCAACATCGGCGTCGCAGTCTCCGTCGACGACGGGCTGATCGTGCCGGTTGTCCACCAGGCCGACCGGATGTCGATCTCCGGGCTGGCGAAAGCGATCGACGATCTGGCGAAGCGGGCGCGCGCGGGCAAGCTCGGCATCCCGGACGTCCAGGGTGGCACCTTCACCGTCAACAACCCGGGGACTTTCGGAACGATCCTGTCCTACTCGATCATCGCGCCCCCGCAGGCCGGCATCCTGGCGATGGATGCCATCGTGAAGCGGCCGGTCGTCGTGGAGGGCGACGCGATCGCCGTCCGATCGATGATGAATCTCTGCCTCAGCTTCGACCACCGGGTGCTGGACGGCGTGTCCGCCGCCCGCTTCCTCCAGGGCGTCCGTCGCTGGCTGGAGGGCTTCTCGGAGCAGGTCCCGCTGTATTGACGCCGAATTCGCCGGACCTCTGGGATACTTAAGACATGGCTGACGTCGCACCAATCAAGTTCTACGGCCGCGCCAAGCGCAACGCCGTTGTCCCGATCGATACTCGGCGGCCCGAGTGGCTGCGGGTCCGCCTGCCCGGCGGCTCGAACTATTCCGAGCTGAAAGAGATCATGCGCGGCCTCGACCTGCATACCGTGTGCGAGGAGGCGCGCTGCCCCAACATCGGGGAGTGCTGGCAGGCGCGCACCGCCACCTTCATGATCCTCGGCGATACCTGCACCCGTGCGTGTGGCTTCTGTGCGGTGAAGACCGGCCGGCCGGGCGTGCTCGACCTTGGCGAGCCAATTCGCGTCGCTGAAGCGGTCGAGCGGATGGGCCTGCATCACGCCGTCATCACCTCGGTCAACCGCGACGAACTCGAGGACGGCGGTGCTGCCATCTTCGCCGGCACCATCCGGCAGATCCGCAAGCGCATCCCAAAATGCAACATCGAGGTGCTGATCCCCGACTTCATGGGCGATGAGGCGGCGCTCGCCACCGTGATGCGGGCTCGTCCCGACATCCTCAACCACAACATCGAGACTGTCCCCGGTCTCTATCCGCAGGTCCGGCCCAAGGGCCGGTACCCGCGCTCGCTCGAGCTGTTACGGCGCGCCAAGCGGATGGACGCGACCGTCTATACCAAGTCTGGGATCATGCTGGGCCTCGGCGAAGAAATCGACGAGGTGATCCAAGTTTTCCGCGACCTGCGGGCGCACGACGTCGAGATCCTGACCGTTGGACAGTACCTGCGGCCGACACCGAATCACCTGCCGATCGCGCGCTACGTCACGCCGGACGAATTCGCCATGCTCAAGGTCGAGGCGCTCAAGCTCGGCTTCCGCCACGTCGAGTCCGGCCCACTCGTCCGTAGCTCCTACCACGCGGCGAGCCAGGTTCCCGACCGGGCTGCGGCGGGCTGACGTGGACGTTCGCCGGCTCGGGCAGGTCCCCTACGACAAGGCCTGGGCGCTGCAGAACCGGGTCGCGGAGGAGCGACGCGCTGGTCTCGTACCCGACACCCTCATCCTGCTCGAGCACCCGCATACCTACACGATTGGTCGCAGTGGCACCCGCGATCACGTTTTTCTGAATGAAGCGGAGATGGCGGCGCGCGGGATCACCTGCCTCGAGGTCGATCGCGGCGGTGACGTGACCTACCACGGCCCGGGGCAATTGGTTGGCTATCCGATTCTCGATCTCGGCCCGAAACCAGACGTCGGCTTCTACCTGCGCAACCTCGAAGGCTGCCTGATCGACGTCCTCGCCGACTTTGGGATTTCGGCCGGCCGGCTTTCCGGTTATACCGGCGTCTGGATCGGCGACCGCAAGATCGCGGCCATCGGCATCAAGGTCTCGCAGGGCGTCACCACCCATGGCTTTGCGCTCAACGTGTCGACCGACCTCAGCCTCTTTACGCACATCCTCGCCTGCGGGATCCCCGACAAGGGCGTGACCTCGATGGCGCTCGAGCTGGGTGCCGCGCCGCCAATGGCGGCCGTGGAAGAGGCCGTTACCGCCCGCTTCTCCGAGCGCTTCGCGCTGTCGGGGACGCCCGCCGCCCACGTTGCATAATTAGTCGCCGCGGGCGGTTAGCTCAGTTGGTAGAGCGTCTGCTTTACACGCAGAATGTCGGGAGTTCGAGCCTCTCACCGCCCAGATATCTAGACCTAGCATGCTGCCCGCCCAGCCTGCCCCTGTTCTCGCCCCACTGGGTGCGCTAGGATAAATTGAGTCGAACTCGCGGCAGGGGAAGGTGGAGTAACGGGCTACCCCTCGCGGTTGGCGCTCTTGGGTCATTGCCCTCATGCGCCGTGACTCGCCCTCACGGCAGAACCTGTTCGGTCTATCCACCAACGAACGATAAGGAGTAATGACGAAATGGCACAGGAAATGCGAGCGGGAGCGGCCTCAGCAGTCGCAGACCCGGCTCCCCTTGGCTTAGCGGGATTCGCGTTGACAACCCTTCTGCTCAGTGCCCATAACGCCGGTTGGGCCCCGGACTTCATTTGGGTGGGCGCTGCCCTCTTCTATGGCGGACTCGCGCAATTCTTGGCAGGCATGTGGTCGTTCCGGCGGGGCAATGTCTTCACGGCCACGGCCTTTTCGACATACGGCGCGTTCTGGTTCAGCCTGGCAACCTATGTCCTCCTCGTGGTCTTCTTTAAGGCTCCAGTAAAGGGCGCTGATGTGACGAATTCGCTCGGCTGGTTCTTGCTGGCGTTCGCGATCTTCAATACGTACATGTTGGTGTGGAGCGCGCGCATCAACACCGCGGTGTTTGCCGTGTTCCTGACGCTCGAGGTGACCGAGATCCTGCTCTTCATCGGGTTCTTCAACGGGAGCGGCGCCGGCGAAGGGCTGGTCTTTATTGGTGGTCTGGTTGGCATCCTGACCGCGCTGGTTGCCTTCTACACCTCCGCGGCTGACGTCGCCGCCGGGATGGCGGGGCGATACATATTGCCCGTCGGCACGGCGATGTGGAAAGAGGGCGGGCGCCGTCGCAGCTGAAGATGGGATTTTCGATGAAGGAGGCTGTATGAGCCAATGAAAACCGCGGAAGACGTGGAGCTCTCCGAGGCACAGATCGCGGTCCATTGGCGGGAGGAAGAGTACGTGTATCCTCCCGCGAAATTTATCGGCCAGGCCAATGCGAGTGATCCGAGCATCTTCGACCGATTCAGGGAGGAGAACTTCCCCGAATGCTTCAAGGAGTATGCGGACCTCCTCACCTGGGACAAGTACTGGCACACGACGCTCGATACCAGCAACGCACCTTTCTGGAAGTGGTTCGTCGGTGGTCGGTTGAACGCCTCGTATAACTGCGTCGACCGCCACCTGACGAAGTACCGGAACAAGGCGGCCTTCATCTGGGTCCCGGAGCCGGAGGACCAGGTTACGCAGACCATCACTTACCAGGAGCTGTACAAGCGCGTCAACGAGTTCGCCGCACTGCTCCGCGACTTCTGTGGGCTCAAGCAGGGTGACCGCGTGACGTTCCACCTCCCGATGGTCCCTGACCTGCCGGTCTCGATGCTCGCGTGCGCACGCCTCGGCGTCATCCACTCGGAGGTGTTCGGTGGCTTCAGCGGCGCGGCCTGTGGCGGTCGAATCGCGGACTCGGGGAGCCGGATCCTCGTCACGATGGATGGCTACTACCGGAACGGGGAGCTCCTGGACCACAAGGTCAAGGCCGAAGAGGCCATCGCTGCCGCCAAGAAGGAGGGGGCCGAAGTCGACAAGGTCCTGGTCTGGCGGCGGCACCCGGGAAAGTACTCGTCCAAGACGGAGATGGTGGAGGGACGCGATTACTTCGTGGACGAGCTCCTGGCGGACTACCGTGGCAAAATCGTCGAGCCGGTCTCGATGCCGGCGGAGGCGCCGCTGTTCCTGATGTACACCAGCGGCACCACGGCCAAGCCGAAGGGCTGCGTGCACAGCACGGGCGGCTACCTATCCTATGTCGCCGGAACCTCCAAGTACTACCAGGACATCCATCCGGAGGACACCTACTGGTGCTTCGCCGACATCGG
>Ga0099827_10000657_pt1 | contig 16305 bp, 16 predicted proteins | sample CZO8metaG_FD_79339 | JGI IMG/M metagenome (GOLD analysis project Ga0099827, IMG submission 79339) | Vadose zone soil microbial communities from the Eel River Critical Zone Observatory, Northern California, USA - CZOApr15con1.8 metaG | ecosystem: Environmental > Terrestrial > Soil > Vadose zone ...
CAGGAGCGCATCCGGGACCTCGTGCTGGAGGCGTACGCCGAATACGAGGAACGCGCCGCCAGCGCGTAGATCGGCTGCCGGAGCGCCCATCGCGGGCGCTCCGGTCTTTCTTTGAAGCCGTCGCGATGGGTGTTCTCCGTTTCTTGAGACTCACGGCTCCGACCGACGTTCAAGGTGGGCTCGCTCCGGTAGTTGCCAGATCGAGGGGACGCGCTGGGCGGGTCAAGACCGCGAAGCGCCAGAGCGCAGCGGAGGGAAGTCTTGGGGCGCTCTAGCGCCCCCCACAATCGAATGCCGGAGCGACGCCGCCACCAGCACCAGCGCGGTTCACACCGCGGCGACCGTGTGTTGCGCGCTGGCGGTGACCGTCAGGCGAGGACAAGACGCGACGATGAATTACCCGCCGAGGGAAGACACAACCCGGATCGTCTGCCGCTACTAAAGCGGTTCCGTTTCTAAGGCGGGCTCTTGCGCACATGCGGCCTTGCCTGCGTGACGGTCTCGGGCGGGCCGCGAGCGCCTGCACGTGACGCCGGCCACGGATCCCCTGAACGGAGCAACACGAACGGAAGGAACCCGGCCATCACGACGGCGAGTCTACGGCTCGCCGCAACCCTGTAAAGGCTTTCCGCTTCGCTCCAACCCCTTCGGGGCTGACGGCCTTGACAGGCTCGCGGTCGAGCCGAGGGAACGCATTTACGTGATGGCCGGCAGGCACAGACAGCCGAGAGAAAGGACAGCACCATGCGTGACGACATGCTGCAGAAGGCCCGCGACGCCATCGTTGAGGCCGTCGTGGAGGCCGCGTTCAACACGCTGAAGACCAAGACCGCGTGACGTATGCACCTATCCCTGTTTCCCGCATCGCTCCAGGTGCCGGAAACGTCTTCCACGGTCGATCCCCATCGCGCTACGACGGATACCGTTGCGTCGGGTCAACGGCGAAGAGGCCGCAATATGCGAGCTCGCCGTGGACAGTCCGGAACGATCGTACGAAAAGGGGATCAGTGGCACGTCCGCTTTTACGTGGACGAGGAAAAAGGGAGGAAGAAGAAATCAGTGCCGGTCGGCCCGGCCGTTGGCAAAGGCAGGCTGACGAAAGCGGAAGCCGCCCGCAAGGGCGCAGAGATCGTCGACAAAGCCGGGGTCAACACGCAAGCGCATCTCACGCGCGCTGAGCATCCGGAATCGATTGAGACGCTAAAACAACGTGTGGCGTGGTGCCAGCGCTTCCATCGGGCGTGGACTGAGAGCAAGCCGGGCTCGGTGACGTCGATGGAATCGCACCTCACGAAGCACATCCTGCCACGGTTCGGCGAGCTGCTCGTGGAGCAGGTGACCGAAAAAGCCGTCCAGGAGTGGGTCGCTGATCTTCGGCGACAGACGTTCGAGATGAAGAAGCCGAACGGCTCCGTCATCAAGACGTACAAGCTCTCGAGAAAGTCGATTCTGAATATCGTCGGTGTGCTCAAGCTCGTGCTCGGTCGAAAGGTCTGGATGTCATGGGAAGAGCTGAATCTTGGGAAGCCTCCCAGGTCGAAGCAGCGGTACTTCACGGAGGAGCAGTTGAAGCAAATCATCGAGGCAGCACAAGACCAATATCGTGTGCTGTTCGCCGCCCTCGCTGGAACGGGGATGCGAATCGGTGAAGCCGCCGGGCTGTACGTCGAGGATGTCGACATCCAGAGCCAGGTGGTTCACGTCCGCAGGGGCATTTGGAAAGGACAGGACCTAGCCCCGAAGACGGAGAATGCGATCCGGGAGATCGACATCGATGAGACGCTCACCGAAATGCTTCGGCTCTTCATCGGTGAGCGGACTGCCGGTCGGCTCTTCCAAAGCCGCACGGGGACGCCCCTCGCCGACGGCAACCTCCGCAAGCGCGTGCTCCACCCGTTACTCGAACAGCTGGGGATTCCCAAAGCTGGGCTGCACGCGTTCAGGCATTCACGCGTGACGCAGCTGCGCAAAGCCGGAACGCCGCAGGACCTGCAGAAGCAGTGGATTGGCCACAGCTCGCTTCGAACCGGCGACCGGTACAGCCACACGCACGAGGAAGTGGAGTACCGAAAATCCGCCGCGGGACACGTGGGACTTGATCGCGTGCTTAGTCCCAAGCAGTCCCAACGCGAAGCCCCGACCTGCCAGTCAGGGCTCGTGCTAAAACCAACTGTCTAAAGGGGAAATTTGGTTGCGGGGGCGGGATTTGAACCCGCGACCTTTGGGTTATGAGCCCAACGAGCTACCGGACTGCTCCACCCCGCGTCACCTGACAGGAACTCACAGTTTATCACACGCCTCGCGCGCCACCAAGAGTCCGTACACGATCCCGTAACCGCGAGAGTAAAAACGGCACAGCACCGCTCGCCCTGAATGGTCGCAACGTGCCGACGTGCGAACGAATGAGTCGGCACGACGCTTGCGAGCGCACCGCTCAATATGTCTGTCGTTGCCGAATTACTCCTCGTGACGTCGAGCGTCGGCCTGAGCCTGGCCCTCTCGCGCCTCGCGCTTGGCGAAGTCTTCCGTCTGGTCCGCCTCCAGAGGCCCGCACAGCCTGAAAACGCCGACCGCCGGTAGCCCCGCCACGCTCCGTTGTAGCATTAGCCCTTCGCCGCGCTACAAGGAGCCTGCGAATGCCCCGCGTCCGACCGTTTCTCACAGCCCTGCTTGCGTCCGGTATGGTCGCCGCTGGCCTTGCGCAGTCCGTCGTGCGCACGGCTGACCCCGCGAAGCGCGGGCTCAAGGACCGCGACTTCCCGCGGACGATCAAAGTCACCGGCAACGTCTACACCTACGAGGATTTCCATGCCGGTGACGAGAAATTCACGACCACGGATATGTTCGTCGTCACCGAGGAGGGCGTCCTGGTGGCCGACGGACAAGGCAGCCCCGCCGCGACCAAAGGGCTCGTCGACGCGATCCGGAGGGTCACGCCCAAACCAATCACAACGGTCGTCATCTGCTCCGACCACGGCGATCACACGGCAGGCAATGTGTCTTTTCCGTCAGACGTGCACTACATCATTCACCCGACGTCGAAGGCGATCCTCGAGCGCCAGTCCGCCACCCCTCGTGCCGGTCGCGGTGGAGACGGATGGACGCTGCCGCCCACTGCCGAGCTGGTCGGAGACCGGAAGACGTTCACACTGGGTGGCGAAGAGGTGCAGATCCTGTTCCTCGGCCGCGCGCACACCGGCGGCGATCTCAGCGTCTACCTGCCCCGACAGAAGGTCCTGTTTCTCAGCGAGACCTATCTGAATCGCGTGTTCCCCGCGATGCGCTCCGCCTATCCGTCCGAGTGGCTCGGCGCGTTGACGAGAGCCGAAAAGATGGACGCGAACATCTATATCGCCGGCCATGGCTTTACCGAGCAGGGACCGGTCTCGAAAGAAGAAATCCGGGCGTTTCACCAGGCGGTCGTTGCGGTGATCGTCGAATCGACACGGCTCTACAAGGCCGGCGTGCCGGTGGACCAGGCGATCACGCGGGCCAACTGGGGCGAATACGGATCATGGACGCTCGCCTCGTCGCAGGGGCCGATCGCGATCCGCAAGGTGTACGAAGAACTGAGCGGGCGGCTGCCGTAGGGCCGACCCGCGTTCCGGCCGCAACGGACACATGGGTCCGCCTCGACAAACATGTCTCACACGCTCCCCACGTTCTCCGACGTCGAAAGCGCCGCGCGGCAGATTGAGGGTGTGGCGCACCACACTCCCGTCGTCTCGTCGCGCACCGTGAACGCGCGCAGCGGCGCCGAGGTGTTGTTCAAGTGCGAGAACCTGCAGCGCGGCGGCGCGTTCAAGTTCCGCGGCGCGTACAATGCGCTCTCGCGCTTGTCGCCCGATGAGCGCCGGCGCGGCGTCGCCACCTTCTCATCGGGGAACCATGCGCAGGCCATCGCCCTCGCCGGACAGGTGCTCGACATCCCGCGCGTCATCGTGATGCCATCCGATGCGCCGGCCGTGAAACGCATCGCGACCGAAGGGTACGGCGGCGAAGTGGTGCTCTACGATCGCGATCGCGAGGATCGCGAGGCGATCGGCAAGCGGCTGGCTGCCGAGCGCGGGCTGACCCTCATCCCGCCGTACGATCATCCGCACATCATCGCCGGCCAGGGGACAGCGGCCCGTGAGCTGATCGAAGAAGTCGGCACGCTCGATTTTCTCTTCGCGCCGTGCGGCGGCGGCGGCCTGCTCTCCGGCACCGCGCTCGCTGCGCACGCGATGGCTCCCGCCTGCAAGGTGATCGGCGTCGAGCCGGCGGCAGCAGACGATGCGACCCGGTCGTTCCGGACCAGGCAACTGCAGACGGTGCACAACCCGAAGACGGTGGCGGACGGGGCGCGCACGCCGTCGCTCGGTACGCTCACCTTCCCTCTGGTGCTGCAGCACGTCAGCGACATGGCGACGGTCGGCGATGCCGTGCTGTTGCGGACGATGTTCTATCTGTGGGAGCGGCTGAAGTTGGTGGTCGAGCCGACCGGCGCTCTGGGCGCAGCAGCGGCGCTCGAGGGGACGACCTCCATCCGCGGTGCCCGGGTCGGCGTGATTCTCAGCGGCGGCAACGTCGACTTCGCGCAGGTGTCGGGCTGGATCGGCGATCGCTGAAACGCGCGCCGATCGTCGTCGCCTTTGCCGCGATCGCAGTGGCCGGTCACGGGATCTTCTGTCTGCCTACGCGCCCTCGCCGAGCCAGCGACGAACACTGGGCGCGATGTCGGGCGCGGCTGATGCGAGGTCTCGCTTCAGGCGCCGCAGGTCGGCCATCGTGTCGATATCGTAGGCGCAGCGGATGAGCCGCGCGTCGACGCCGCTCTGTTCGGCGGCTCGCAACGTGTCGGTGAGCACGCTCGCGGTGCCCCACTCGATGCGCTCGAACAGGTGCTGCTGCACCTGCTTCATCCCAATCAGGTAGTAGCCGCCGTCATCGGCCGGGCCGATCACGACGCCGCCGTGCGCCTCGAGCACCTCTCGTGCGCCGGCGACGTGGGCCGGCGTGAGAAGCGGGATGTCGCTGCCGATCAAGATGGCCGCGTCGTAGCCGCGCGCGCGGAGCACATGATCGAGCGCGGCGTGCATCCGCTCGCCCAGATCGCCGTCGCTTTGAGCAACGTACTCGAATCGATGTGCGGCGAGTGCAGCAATCTTCGCCCGTGCATCTGCCGGCGTGAAGAACACGAAGACGTCAACGCCGTCGATTTGACCGGCAACGCACAGCGTATCCGCCAGCAGCGCCGTACGCAGCGCCTCCAGGCGATCGGGCGACTGCTCCGCCGAGAGCCGCGTCTTGCCGGCCGCCGACGGCGCGCGGGCCATCACGCCCAGAGCGCACCGCATGTCAGAGTGCCGCTGCGCGCGGTCGCGAGATGGCGCGCCCGCGCGCCCAGTAGAGCCGCGCCAGAAGCAGGATGGCGACGACGACGCCATAGGTGACGGGACGGCTGACATCGGCTTTCACCAGCCACCAGTAATGCAGGACCCCGAGTGTGGCGGTGAGATACACGAGCCGATGCACCCGATTCCAGCGGCGTCCGCCCAGCCGCCGGATCATCCCTGCCGTCGACGTCGCCGCCAGCGGCGTCATCGAGAGCCACGCGCTGAAGCCGACGGTGATGAACGGCCGCTTGTAGATGTCCGAACCCACCGACGCCGCGAGGTTGCGTGCGGTCGACCACGCGAGCATGCCGTCGGGAAAATCAAGACCGGCGAAGCGGTCCGCGATCACGTACGTCAGGAAATGCAGCGTCCCGTAGAAGAACGCAAACAGCCCGGTCATCCGCCGGAACCTGATCGCCATGTTCCATCCGGTGAGCTTGCGCAGCGGTGTGATCGCGAGCGTGATGCAGAGAAAGCGGAGGGTCCAGACGCCGGTCTCGTTGGTGAGATCGCTGAGCGGGTTCGCGCTGAGGTTGCCGGTCAGCGCCGCCCAGACCAGCCAGACGAACGGGCCGAGCGACGCGGCGAAGACGAGCGGCTTGAGGGCGAAGCGAACGGTTCGGTCGGACAGGCGAATCCCGGATGCCAAATCCCAAATCCCGAATCCCGAATCCCGTCAGTAATTCTTCTTGAGGTCCAACCCGGTGTACAGGCTCGCGACCTGATCGCCGTAGCCGTTGAACATCATCGTCTTGCGGCGCAGGAACTCGCCAATGCGCCGCTCGGTGGCCTGGGTCCAGCGCGGGTGATCGACCGTCGGGTTGACGTTGGCGTAGAAGCCGTACTCGTTCGACGCCTGCTCCTGCCATGTATTCAGCGGCTGCTTCTCCACGAACCGGACTTTCACGATCGACTTGATGTGCTTGAAGCCGTACTTCCACGGCACTGCGAGCCGGAGCGGCGCGCCGTCCTGATTCGGAATGACCTCGCCGTACAACCCGACGGCGAGGATCGTCAGCGGATGCATCGCTTCGTCCATCCGCAGCCCTTCGACGTACGGCCAATTCAACACCCCCGAACGCAGACCCGGCATCTGCTTCGCATCGTTGAGCGTCCGGAACTCGATGTACTTCGCTTTCGATGTCGGGTCGCATTGCTTGATGAAATCGGCGAGCGGGAAGCCCACCCACGGGATCACCATCGACCAGGCTTCGACGCATCGGTGGCGGTAGATGCGCTCCTCGAGCGTCTTCCCCTTCAAGACGTCCTCGAGGTTCATCGGCCCCTTCTTGTTGCACTCGCCTTCCACGGTCACCGTCCACGGCTCGGGCTTGAGGTTGCGGGCGAACATCGAGGGCTGGTCCTTGTCGACGCCGAACTCGTAGTAGTTGTTGTAGGTCGTGATCTCTTCCCACCGGTTCGGCTTCTCGTCGGTGCTGAACGCGCTTTTCTTCACGTTCTCGAGCTTGCGTCCATGCGGCGCCGGCGTGGCGGCGTGCAGGAAGGCTTCGGCGCCAAGCACGCCCGTCGCGACCGCGGCAGCGGTGCCCGTGGTCGTGCGGATGAACTCGCGGCGATTCAGGTACAGCTTCTTGTCGGTGATCTCCGAGCTCGGAATGTCGGCCTGGCGTTTGATCAACATAAGGTCTGGCCTTTGGACGCCGGATGGCTGGCGTCGGTTACTTCTACCCAAGCACCATTCCATTATAAGTACATACGGCGCGCCGGCGGGCCCGGATGCGTTGCGCGGGCGCGATCGAGCCAAATGAGGCGGTCGGGCGGAATCCCTGCGAAATACAGCGAGATCAGCGCCAGGTGACGGGCAGTGCGCCGCAGCCAGCCGTCGCGCTCCCACCGCCGTGCTGAGGTCATCGCCGGCAGCGGCGATCGAAAGAGCCGGCCGCGGGCGCGCAAGCGGCGCACGAGGTCGACGTCTTCCATGATCGGCAGCTCCGCATATCCTCCGATCGCGCGGAAGATGTCGGATCGGACGAAGAGCGCCTGATCGCCGTACGGCAGACTCAGCCAGTCGACGCGCAGCCGCACGCCCCGCTCAATCAATCGCGCGGCCGGCGAGGGCGAGTCGAGCGTGAACCGGAAACAGCCTGCGGCGATCCGCGGGTCGCGCTCGGCGGCGTCAATCGCGGACGGCCAGTCAGGCGGAAGCCGGGTGTCGGCGTGAAGAAACAGCAGCCAGCGGCCGTGGGCCACAGCGGCGCCGGCGTTCATCTGGCGCGCGCGCCCACGATCGCTTTCCGTCCAGATGACGTCGGGCCGCCGGGAACGCACTGGCGCAACCGAAGCGTCGCCCGCGGCAGTCGCCACGATCAGCTCGGCGCCGGCCCAGTTCGGCGCGTCGAGCACGCGCCGCAGTGCTTCAGCGTCGTCAAAGACAGGAACGATGACGGAAACCAACGAGCGCACGGGCCGCAAAGCTCGCTAAGAAGATAGCTGCTTTGCGGGTTCTGCGCGCGTTGCGTTCGGGCGCCTCAGATGGCCTTGCGGACCGCAGCGGCGAGGGCAAACAAGACCGTGCCGACGCACAACAGTTTGGCCGCGTCGGGCACCGCTTCGAACAGCGATCCGGCCGCAGGATTGACGAGGTGAGTGGAGATCGGCGCCGCCAGGGTCGTGGCGGCAGCCGTCGGAATTACACTTTCGGCGCCCGGTACAGCGGCGGCGTAGCGCGCCTGGGGTGTCACCGGCGCGGACTCGAGGGAGAGCGCGAATCCCACGGGCACGATGAGCGCGGCGGCAGTCGCCGCCAGAATCAGGACTCGATATCGTTTCCGCATTCCCCGGTCTCTCGAACCAGACCTGGATTCGTGTTTCGCTGCAGTGCCGTCAGGTCGACCGTGCGCTGCGGCAGGCGATACTTCAAGCGATGTGCCACGGGACGCACGAATCAGCGCGCGCCGCACAGAACGCCGGGAACGCCGCAAACACCGCGGAAAACATCGCTTACGCTGCGATCGCGCCGCGATCTCACGCCCGCAGCGGTTTTACATTTTCTGGGCGCCGGCGGAAGGAGTTTTCACAGTTTGAGACGCGCGATTCGAGTTGGGACCCGCGATCGAGCTCGACCATGTGGTACGCTCAACCCTCATGTCGCGAGGACCGGCCGGGCCATCTCCAGAAAACTACCCACAGCTGCTTTCCCTCGCGGTCCACGAATTCCGTACGCCCGCAAGCGTCGTCGGCGGCTACTTGCGCATGCTGCAGCGAGACGACTCGCCGATGAGCCAGCGGCAGCGGAAAATGATCGAAGAGGCGGAAAAATCCTGCGCGCGGCTCGTCGCGATCGTCGCCGAGCTCAGCGATATCGGCAAGCTGGATGCGGGCCTCATCACCCTCGGTCGCCAGCCGCTCGACGCGTTTTCCCTCGTCGGGGAAGTGGCCGAGCTTGTGCAGGAGGCCCGTGATCGCGAGGTGCGATTGGAGGTTCGCGGCGCGAAGGAAGGCGCGCCAATCGAGGGCGACGGTCCACGGCTCCGAGCGGCGTTCGATGCGATTTTTCGAGCGATTCTGCGCGAACGAGCGGGTCCGTGCACGGTGATCGCCGAGCGCCGGCTGGAGACCCGCGGGGGCCAGGCGTCCGCGGTCGTCGTCGTGGCGGACGAATCGAGCGTACTGGCAGCATACGAGCGCGAGCCGTCCGACTTCGATGAAAAACGCGGCGGCCTCGGCCTCGCACTGCCGCTCGCGCGGCGCGTCATCGAAGGGCACGGCGGAGCCATCTGGTCGCCCAAGCCGTCCAGCGACTATGACGCTTTGACGCGCGGCGCGGCCGTCATTTCATTACCCATACGGAGCTGAACCGTTGAAGAAACCCTTCGTCGCGATCGTGGACGACGATTCCGCATTCGCAAGCTACCTGCGCACCTTTCTCTCGCTTCGCGGGTACGACACGCGCTCCTACTCGCGCGGCGATGAAATGCTCGCGTCGGTGAAGCAGGGCGATCCGCCCGATATCGTGCTGCTCGACGTGATGATGCCGGGCATGAACGGCCTCGAAACGCTGCGCGCGCTGAAGGCGGCGAAGCCGGATCTGCAGGCGATCATGCTCTCGGGGCGCGAGCACGCGTCGACGATCGTCGAGGCGGTCAGGCTCGGCGCCGCCGACTACGTCGTCAAGCCGGACGACCCGGAGGGCCTTGGCGAGATCGCGCTGGACTCGGCGATCAAGAACGCGATTGAAAAGACCCGCCTCGTGTCGGAAATCACCGAGCTGCGCCGCCAGTTGAGCGACGATCAGGACCGTGCGTTCCTGTTCTGGGGCGATAGCCCCGACATGGAGAGCATCGCGAAGGTCATCGAGCAGGTGTCGGACAGCGACGTGACCGTGCTGATCCGCGGCGAAAGCGGCGTGGGCAAGGAGCTCGTCGCGCGCGCGATTCACCAGTGCTCACCGCGGAAGGATCGGCCGTTCATCAAGGTCAACTGCGCGGCGCTCCCCGCCGAGCTTCTCGAAAGCGAGCTCTTCGGCCACGAGAAGGGCGCGTTCACCGGCGCCGCGACGACGCGCATCGGCAAGTTCGAGCAGGCGGACACCGGCACGATCTTCCTCGACGAGATCGGCGAGATGAAATCGGCGCTGCAGGCCAAGATGCTCCACGTCCTGCAGGACGCGCAGTTCACCAAGCTCGGGAGCAACCGCTCGATCACCGTCGACGTGCGCGTGGTGGCCGCGACCAACCGCGATCTCGAGGCGATGATGGGGCGCGGCGAGTTCCGCGAGGATCTCTATTACCGGCTGAAGGTCATCGAGGTCACCGTGCCGCCGCTGCGCGAGCGCCGCGGAGAAATCCCGCACCTGACCGGGTTCTTCATGGATCGCTACGCGCGCCGCTACAACCGGCGCGCTCGGCAGCTCTCGGGCGAGCTAACCCAGCTGTTCCTGTCCTACGAGTGGCCCGGCAACATCCGCGAGCTCGAAAACATGATCAAGCGGATCGTCATTCTGCAGGACGAGTCGCTCGTCATCCGCGAGATGTCGCGCGCCGTGCGGCCGCATGCGGCGTTCGCCGTCGCCGGCGTCGGTGCGCCGGGCAACGGCCCGCTGCCGTCGCCGGTCGAGGCCGACGACATCGTCGAGATCGAGGACGAAGTGCCCGAGGAAGAAAGCGACGCCGCTGCGCCGGCCGGGTCGCGGCTTGCCGACGTCGCCAAGGCGGCATCGACCAAGGCTGAGCGCGCGATGATCGAAGAGACGCTCAACGCCGTGCACTGGAACCGCCGTCGCGCGGCCGAGCAGCTCGGCGTCAGCTACAAGACCCTACTCAACAAGATCAAGGAGTGTGGCATCAGCAGGAAGTAGCAGGTAGTAGGTAGTCTGGTTCCACTCATCCTCGATTTTTCCCTCATTGCGGACGCGCTTTTCCCAAGTACTTACATTTCCTGAGTCGCGCGATAAGTTTTCCGCAGTGGCACCCGCATTGCTCAGCGGAACCGCGTGTCGATGAATCTCAACGGCAAGCCTCAGGTCATGGTCGTCGACGACGACCTCTCGATGTGCAACTTCCTCCGATCGTTTCTATCCAAGCGCGGCTATTCGGTCATCACGCTCGCGAGCGCGGAAGAGGCGGTGAAGCGGTACCTCGCCGATCGTCCTGCGGCGGTCATCCTCGACATCGTGATGCCCGGCAACATGGATGGGCTCGATGCGCTGGCGGCGTTCAAGAAGATCGATCGCGAGGTCCCGATCATCGTGCTGTCGGGCCAGGGGCGCACGACGACGGTCGTGCAGGCGATGAAGCTCGGCGCCTCGGACTTCGTGAGCAAGCCCTTCGAAGAAGCCGATCTCGAGGTGCCGCTCACCAATGCGCTCCGGCAGCACCAGCTGAACCGCGAGGTGGCGACGCTGCGCGATCAGCTCCAGTCGCAGTCGAAATACAACATGCTCTTTGGCCTCTCCGAGCGGATGGTGGAAGTCCAGGACCTGATCGAGCGGGTGGCGGACACCGACGTGACGGTCCTGATTCGCGGCGAGAGCGGCACCGGCAAGGAGCTTGTCGCGCGGGCGCTCTACTCCTCCTCGCCCAGGCGCGACAAGCCGTTCGTCAAGGTGAATTGCGCCGCGCTCCCGGCCGAGCTGCTCGAATCGGAGCTGTTCGGCTTCGAGCGTGGCGCATTCACCGGCGCGATTCAGCACAAGCCGGGCAAGTTCGAGTTCGCGAACCACGGGACGATGTTCCTCGACGAGATCGGCGACATGAGTGCTGCGCTGCAGTCCAAGCTGCTCCAGGTCCTGCAGGACGGCGAGTTCTCGCGCCTCGGCGGCAAGCACGACGTTCACGTGGACGTGCGGGTCGTCGCCGCGACCAACAAGGACCTCGAGCAGGCTGTCGCCGCTGGGCATTTCCGCGAGGACCTCTTCTTCCGGCTCAACGTCGTCTGCATCAACATGCCGCCGCTGCGCGAACGGCGCGAGGAAGTGCCTATCCTGTGCGACTACTTCCTGAAGAAGTATTCGGTCCAATACAACAAGCCGTACATCGAGCTCTCGCAGGACACCATGGGGCTGCTCATGGAGTACGACTGGCCGGGGAACGTCCGCGAGCTCGAGAATCTGATCAAGCGCACCGTGGTGCTCGGCTCCGAGGCCCCCATCCGAAAGGAAATCAGCCAGACCATCGCGATGGCCGCGCACCGGGTTCACTTGCCGGTCGGCAGCTATCATTCCTCGGGCATCGGTCATCAGTCGGCAGTCGGCGGCCATCAGCCGACAGGCATCGGTCATCCAGCGTCCGCCGCGTCTTCGCGGGCTGTTACTTCCGTCGTCGCCGGCTCCGGCCCGCACGGGCCTGCCGCGCACGCGGGCCCGCTCACCCCGGCCGAAATCGCCATCGCCGCGACCGAGGCCGGCAACTACTCGCTCAAGGACATTTCACGAACTGCGGCGCGCGAGGCTGAGCGCGAGCTGATTTTCAAGATGCTGCAGCAGACCCGTTGGAACCGCAAAGAGACGGCTGAAATCCTGGGCATCAGCTACAAGGCGCTGCTCTACAAGATCAAAGAGAACGGCCTCGACAAGGCGTCATAAGTCATGACCAGCAGTTCGTTTTACGAAGAGGGCTCGAGGCTCCTGACGCCCGGCGCCTTCGAGTTCGTGCTCGAGAGCGAGCTGAAGCGGGCCGTTCGTTCCCAGAATTACCTCACGCTCGTGACCGTCGAGACCAGTCGCGAGTGGGAAGGCATGACGATGACCGCCGACGACGGCACGCTGCAAGAGGTCGCGCAGATCATCGTCCGCGAAGTACGCGACACCGACGTCATCGGACATACCGAGAAGGGCACGCTCGCACTCGTTCTCCTCGACGCCGACTTCGACCACTCGTCCCGCGTGATCGATCGCCTGGTGTCCCGCATCGCGAGCTACGAGTTCCCCACCGTGCTGCGCATTGCGGTCGGGGCCGCCTGCTATCCAACGCACGCCGTCGACGCCGACTCGCTGAAGCGCCAGGCCCGATCGCGGCCCATCATCAACTGGCGCGGCGGGATCCGATCGTCCGACGATCAGAACTGAGGTAGCGCCACATGAAGCACACAGCCACGTCACCATTCGCCGCCGCGGCCCTGGCGGCCGCCTTCCTCACCCTCCTGCCGGTGCCGGCTTCCGCCAAGGACCCCGACAAGAAGCCGGTGTCGCAGCCGCCCGGCCTCAGCGAGGAGTACCGCCTCGGGGCCGGCGACAAGATCCGGATCGAGGTCTACAAGGATACGCAGCTCTCGCAGTCGGTTCAGATCCGGCCCGACGGCAAGATCACGCTGCCACTGCTCGGCGATCTCGACGCGACCGGGCGCACGCCGATCGAGCTGCGCGACGCGATCACGACGCAGTTGAAGGAGTACATGACCAACCCGGTCGTCACCGTGATCGTGGTCGAAGCAACCGCCGCCGTCGCGTACGTGATGGGCGAGGTGAATCATCCCGGCGCAGTGACGCTGCAGGGCGGGCAGCTGACCGTGCTGCAGGCGCTCGCAATCGCCGGCGGGCTGAAGGATTTTGCCAACGCCAAGAACATCCGGATCCTGAGACGCTCCTACAGCGGCGTCCAGACGATCGCGTTCAACTACAAGAGCGCGATCGGCGGCAGCGCGCCCGTGTATTTGCGGGCTGGCGACACCGTAGTGGTTCCGGACTGAGGTGCGCATGAGCCGGCAATCCATCGGGTTCCTGACGGCGCTCGTCACTCTTGCGCTGGCCGTCGCGCCGGCGGTCTCCGCCCAGGAGGGGACGTTCGGATCGGCCGGTGCGCCCTCGTCGTCGCCGCTGCCGGCCGGCGGCTGGATCGTCACGCCGTCGCTGCTCTATTCGAACAGCTGGGACGACAACGTGCTGCTCAAGGGGCGCGGGGACGACCCGCGCGGCGATTACCTGAACGTGCTGAACCCCCGCGGCGAGGCCGAGTTCATCGGCCGGCGCGGAGTGTTGTCGGGCAGGTACGACGGCGCGTTTCTCATGTATCGCGATCTGAACACGCTGAACAGCTACGATCAGCACGCGTCGGTGTCCGCCACGCGTCTGCTCTCGAAACACCTCAGGCTGTTCGCCACCGACACTCTCGCGGTCACTCCCACGACCGAACTGTCGCTGCTCATCGGCATTCCGTTCATCCGCACCGGCGCCCGCGTGAACGAACTGCGTAGCGGCATCGAGGCCGAGCTGACGAAGCGCACATCGATCACCGCCGCCTATCACTTCCAGTGGGTGCGTTTCGACGACAATCCGGCGTTCGCGGCCTCGCTGCTCGGCGGCCACATCCATGGCGGTTTTCTCTCCGCGCGGCACAAGCTCTCGAACCTCACGACGATGACCGCCGAATACGACAGGCAATTTTCGATCGTCAGAAGCCTGGAGACCTTCGACGTCCAGAACGCCGACGCGGGCCTCGAGCGCATGCTGACCGAGACCGTCCGCGTCTATGCTGCCGCCGGCATTTCGCGGCTTGGCGCCAGCCTCTTCGGAGAAGCGCACACCAGCCCGCGCTACCGCGCCGGCGTCCTGCAGCGCCTGCGGAACGCCGGCAGCCTCGATGTGGTCTACGAGCGCTCGTTTGCGCCGTCGTTCGGATTGGGCGGTACGACGGAGAGCAAGGAGCTCTCGGTGCGGCTCCACATGCCGCTGTCGCGCAAGTTCTATACACAGTCCTCGCTCTCCTGGCGCACCAACAACTATCTCAACTTCGGCGACGCGAACCTGGAGTCGCAATGGTTCGAAGCGTCGATCGGCTACCTGCCGCAGCCGTGGGTGCGCATCGAGGGGTACTACGGAGGTGCCTCCCAGACGACGACGCTTCCTGGCGGCACGCTCGATCGGAATCGCCTCGGGGTTCAAGTCATCACAGCCAAACCGGTGAGGATCCGCTAATGGAAGTTACACACGTTCATGCGCTCGATTATGTGTCGGTCGTCCGACGCCGCAAATGGTGGCTGGTCGTGCCAATCGCGTTGTCGGTGCTCGTGGGAGTGGCGCTCGTGCGCTTCCTCCCGAAGGAATACCGCTCCACGACGACGCTCGGGGTCGCGGCGCCGATTGTGTCTCCCAACCTCGTCAACCAGACAACACCGCTCGACAACCAGGAGCGGATGCGGGCGATCTCGCAGCAGTTGGTCAGCCTGCCGATTCTGGCGCGCGTCGTGCGCGAGGAGCGGCTTGGATCGGGCGCGCCCAACGACGCGCAGATTGGCAAGCTGCGTCGCGCGATCGAGATCACGGTGCCCGAACCGGTTGCGAACACGAACGAAATCCGTCGTCTCGACACGTTCGTCGTGTCGTATTCGGACGCCGATCAAGCGCGGGCGCAGAGAATCACGAACCGCCTCGCCACGGTGTTCGTCGACGAGAACTCCAAGGTGCGCGCGGAACACGCCGAAGACACGTCCGCCTTCATCGCGACGCAGTTTCGGGCCAGCCAGGCGCGCCTGGCCGATCTCGAGGCCCGCCTCCGCAAAGCCAAGGAAGCGCACATGGGTCGCCTCCCCGAGCAGACCCCGGCGAACCTGCAGACGCTGTCCGGCCTCCGGCAGCAGCTCGAGGCGAACGCCACCGCGCTTCGCGGCGAGCAGGATCGGCTTTCGATGATCGAGCGACAGCTCGAGGGGCTGACGCAGGGAAGCGGCGACGTCGTGTTCGTTCCCCGCGGCAACGAAGCGGCGCTGCCGCCCGAGAACCGCGTCGTCGCCCTGCAGCGCGAGCTTGCGGCGGCGCGCGGGGTGTACACCGACAAGCATCCCGACGTCCAGCGTCTCGAAGAGGAGCTGGCGAGCGCGCGCAAGGATGTCGTCGCCGAGCGGCAGCGGCCCGCGGCCGATCGTCTTGCCCAGCTCCAAACCGATCCGGCATACCGCCAGCTCGTCGCCGACCGCGAAATGGCGCGCCTGCGCATCCGCGAGATCCAGCGCGCCGGGACCGATGCCCAGCGGCAGATCGGGCAGTACCAGGCGCGCGTGGAGGCGGCGCCGATGGTCGAGCAGCAGCTCACGACGGTCCAGCGCGATTACGACCTCGAAAAGCTGCAGTACTCGGAGCTTGCGGCCAAGCTGCATGCGTCGACGATTGCCGAGAACGTCGAGCGTAACCGCAGCGGCGAGCAGTTCACGATTCTGTATCCGGCGTCATACCCGACCGAGCCGACCAAGCCCGTGCCGTGGCGGGTGATGCTCATCGCGATTGCGGGCGGTTTCTGCCTCGGGGGCGCGTTGAGCCTCGGCCGTGAGTATCTGGATCGGTCCGTCCACGACGTCCATGATTTGAAGGACGAATTCGAGTTGCCCGTGCTCGGCGAAGTGACGCGCATCCAGACGGCGTGAGATGAAGGAGACCCACTCTATGAGCCGAATCCAGAACATCCTCGACAAGGCGGAACGCGAGGGCGCCGTCCGCCGCATCCGACCGCTGGGCGGCCCGACGATGCCAGGTGTGGCG
>Ga0099827_10000659_pt1 | contig 16269 bp, 11 predicted proteins | sample CZO8metaG_FD_79339 | JGI IMG/M metagenome (GOLD analysis project Ga0099827, IMG submission 79339) | Vadose zone soil microbial communities from the Eel River Critical Zone Observatory, Northern California, USA - CZOApr15con1.8 metaG | ecosystem: Environmental > Terrestrial > Soil > Vadose zone ...
CGGGTGGTTGACCTAACCCCAAAGGTTGATATGGTTATCGCCGGTCGGTATCGTTTGCCGTCCGGCTGAAAAACCAATGCGCGGGAGGAAGCTGATGATCGCCCTGGGGACCGCAGCAACAAGATATTGGCGTGCATCGCTTGTGGCGGCATTCGCCGCGGCCCCGCTGCTCCTCGGGAGCGCGGTGCGGACCGAGGGGAATGCTGCCAATTCCCCCGCCCTCAAACTGATCACGACGATCCCGATCAACGGGACGGCGGGGAGCCCATCGACCAAGTTGTACTCCTTTGACATCAGTTTTGTCGACCCGACCCCGATCCCGGGGCACCCTGGTGGCCTCTACTATCTTGCCGATCGTTCGAACAAAGCGCTCGACGTCATCGACGTCGCCACGGATACGCTGTTCGGCCAGATCGGCGGCAGCGGCGCCGGCCAGGCTAATTTCAAAGGGTTCGCGCCGTGTGTCCCGGCTGCGGGGGCCAATGATTGCGCCGGTCCCGACGGCGTAGCCGCCGCGTTCCCCTGCATCTTCGCAGGCGACGGCGACAGCCGCCTGCTCTCGTTCAACGGCAATACCAGCTTCACCACCGTCGTCAGCGCCCTGAACACGGGGGGCACGACTCGCGTCGATGAGATGGCCCTAAACACAAATGGCGCCGCAGCTACCGGGCAGATCCTGGCGGTCAACAACGCCGAGAGCCCGCCGTTTGGCACTATATTCACCTACAGCAAGACGACGTGCGCGCTGTCAAATCCAATCAAAGTCACATTCAGTACGGCCAACGGCGTTAACGCGACCAACGGCGCCGAGCAACCGGCATTTGATCCGGTCACCGGGGCCTTCTATGTCTCGCTCCCGGAAATAAACGGCGGGACCGGCATCACCGGAGCAGTCGTCAAGATCAGCACGGCTGGGGTCATCCAAACGGTGTATCCGATCAACTATTGCTCACCGGCCGGCCTCACGGTCGGTCCGAACGGCGATCTGCTGGTCGGCTGCAATACGGTCTTCGACACATCGGGCAACAAGTGCACCACGGTGGCCTCCACCACGAACACGAATGGGACGTTTACCGAACGCCTGGCGGCCTGCGCGGCAACCGCGGTCCCGCAATCGGCGATTTGCAATCCGTCAAGGGGCTGCACCGGGAATGCTCTCGTAGCGGTGCCGGGCGCCGGTGGCGGCGATGAGGTCTGGTTCAACTCGGGGGACGGCAACTACTACGTCACCGCCGGCAACGACCCCAAGAGTCCGGTGCTCGGCGTCATCTCCGCGGCAACGAATACCGTGACCCAGGTGGTGCCGACCCTACCGCCGCAAGCGGCGGTGTCCGGGGTGGCGCCCACCGGGACGGTGCACTCGGTCGCCGCGAGTGCCTTTAACAACCATGTGTACGTTCCCTTGCCGGCCAACACCGCCTATCGCAACTGCGCCCAGGGATGCATCGCAGTGTTCAGCGCACAGTAGTTCCGCACCGCGCGTCGGCTAACCCGACTGCGACAACCCGCGGCACCAGGTGTCGCCTTCCCGCCCGGTGGCAAAACAGCTGCCGGGCGGGATCCATTTTGAGCGCCGCACACGGCAAGGCTGTTCGGCCGAAGACCGCCGCCGAAGCGGCTCCGTACGGCGGCTGCCGCCTGCGCACGCTCTTGACGAGGTTGACCCGCAGCGCAACTTTGTCGAAGGCTGTGGTCCCGGATCGCCGCGCCGGTCGGCAAAATTGAGCGAATTGGGCCAGAGGCCGAGCCGGGGGACACAACAGATTTCACCCACCGCCATCCGAGGTCGAGCAGCTTCGTGTCCCGTAAAAATAAAATAAGTATTCATCAGTTCCATTCCGGATCCGCGGTTGGCGATGCTGTCATCAATTCCATGTTGTTTGTTCAATCTATGTTACGAAGCTTTGGCTTCGAATCCGATATCTTCGTGCAGCATGTCGACCCGGCGCTATCCGAGCATATAAGGCCGTTGGAAGATTTGCGCGTGGCCGAGAGTGATATGCTCTTGATCCACCACTCCATGGGTCACGATGCTTTTCCTCGCCTCGCCGCTCTACGGTGCCGCAAGTTCCTTGTCTATCACAACATTACTCCTCCTGAATTTTTAGAAGATCCTGGTACTCAGGCCTATGCGATCAAGGGATATTCACAACTTTCCCTGTTTCGCGGCATTGTCGAGTCGACGATTGCCGTGTCGTCATTCAATGCGCGACAACTGAGCAGCAGAGGCTTCGGCGACGTAACCGTTATCCCGTTGCTTAAAGATTTCACCGCCATTAGATATTCGCCACACTCGAAGACGCCTTACTATGACGAGTCGGCAGTCATTCGGCTTTTGTTTGTCGGTAGGGGGGTGCCGCACAAGTGTCAACACGAGCTGATCGAATTCGTTGAGAAAGTTCGGTCGATTGCCGGCGTTCCGCTGGGCCTCGTCCTGGTTGGTAAGTTTGACGAAGGAAGCGCTTATAGATCGCGCCTGGATCGGCTCGTTGGTCGGGCGGCGCTCGGCCGAGCCGTCAAAATCACCGGCCCGGTGACCGATGAGGAGCTTTTCGGCTGGTACAGAGCTGCCAACGCCTACGTTTCGTTAAGTGAACACGAGGGCTTCGGCGTGCCGCTTATCGAAGCGATGGCGTTCGATCTCCCGGTCATCGCTTATGCATCGTCCGCGGTCCCGGAAACGCTGGGGACGGCCGGGATATCCATCACTGATAAGGATCCGACAACCGTTCTCGAAGCGTTGATCCGGGTGCGCCAGGACCGGGAATTTAGAAGCGAGGTAATCCGGTCCCAACGCAACCGTCTTTTGCGGTTCGGCCGGCAACGCATCGAGACCGAGTTGCGAGACTGGTTGATCGGGGTCGGCGCCTTCGACGGGGACGCCGAGCCTTCCCGTCTCAACGCCCGAGTTGGTGACAGCTCGCAGCCTGCGCAGCAGCGGAGCCATTACATCGTTGAAGGGCCTTACGAGACCTCCTACAGCCTCGCCATCGTCAATCGCAATATCGCCCTCGCTCTCAGCCAGAGAGAGGCCTGCACCGGTTATATCGAACCGGCGGACGGCACGGAAAGCTATTCCGTCGATCCAATCGCCGCCGGCAGGCTGCCGCCAGAAATTCAAACCTTGGTCCAGCCGGCGCCGGCAACCCCAGAACGGATCGTGACGATACGCAATACCTATCCGCCTCGGCCCAACGGCATGCTTGGCGATGTGCGCCTTATGCATTTGGCATGGGAGGAGAGCTCTATTCCCGACTCTGTTGCCGGGCTGATTAATATTCACGTCAATGGGGTTTTGGTACCTTCAGAATACAGCAAGCGCGTGATCCGGGATTCCGGCGTGCGGGTACCGATCGCCGTCATCGGGCACGGGATCGATCACTCGGGAACCCTGCCGCGAGTGCCGGGTGGCGCCAGTCGGCGTGGGCCGGTCACACGTTCCCTGCCATTTACTTTCCTGCACATCTCTTCCGGCCTCGAGCGCAAGGGGATCGAGGAACTCATCACCACCTATTGCCTTGCTTTCTCGAGGCATGATCCCGTACTGCTCGTCATCAAGACGTTCGACAACCCGACTAATACGATTGACAGCTGGACTGCGCGCCTAACCGGCGCGTCCAAATATTCCCCAGCAATTCAGGTCATTTACGAAGATCTCGACCAACGGGAAATGGACTTTCTCTACGATGTTAGCGACGCCGTCGTCCTTCCGACCCGAGGGGAGGGCTTTAATCTACCCGCCGCAGAGGGGATGGCCCGCGGCCTGCCGGTTATCGTCACCCGTCACAGCGGACATCTCGACTTTTGTAACGACGAGAACGCGTTCTTGATCGATTGCACTTATGACTTTTCCAGCAGCCATCTAAAGATACCGAATTCCTATTGGGCGCGGCCGTCAATCGAGCAACTCTTCCGGGCAATGAAAACAGTATACCGAGCAGGTCGTTCACCGGAAACGATAGCGGCTTCCCGAGCCGCGCAAGGCCAACGAGACGCGTCGCGGCTGCGATGGCACGACGTCGCCAAACGGGTAGAGGATTTTGTAGGATACCTCGACAAGAGGCCAGTGATGAGGAAAAAGCTCCGCCTCGGCTGGATCTCCACCTACAACGCGCGGTGTGGGATTGCAGCGCATTCCGGGCATTTGCTCGAATTCATTGATAAGAGCGCATTCGAGATCACCATACTCGCTGATGATCAGGAGAGGATCGGGCCCGACGCGGACAACATGCTGCGATTGTGGAGCAAGGTGGGCGGCAGGCTCGATCGAGTAAGAGATTTTCTGATTACGAATAACTTCGACGCCGCGTTCTTTCAGCATAATCTACGATTTTATGACTTCGAGGAATTTGTTGATACGTTGTTTGCTTTAGCCGAAGCGAATATAGATACGTTTGTAACATTTCATCGGACGAGGGATCTGCGAAACCATGATCGGCCGGTGTCGCAGCAACGGATGACACAGGCATTCCAAACCTGCGCCCGGATTTTTGTGCATAGCCTTGACGACGTGAATCGCCTGCGCGAGTGGGGCGTGACTCGAAATGTCGTCCTGCTGTCGCACGGGGTGATCGACCGCGCGCCGCTGAACCCAGATGGAGTTCGCGGCCTGCTTGGTTTATCGAGTTTCACCCCGGTCATCGGCACGTTTGGATTCTTGCTCCCCGGCAAGGGGTTGACCGAGCTCATCCATAGCTTCGCGCTGATACTGAGGGCCTATCCAACCGCATATCTATTGATGATCAACGCCGACTACCCGCTCCCGGAGTCGCATGAGGAGCGCGAGCGTTGTCTAGCACTGGTTAGTCTGCTTGAGATAGAAGACCGCGTCCGGCTGACAAGTGAGTTCCTCGATATCGAGGAAACGCTGTTTCTTCTCAGTGCGTGCGATATAATTGTGTATCCTTATCAACGATCTGAGGAGTCTGCCAGCGGCGCGGTACGGCTTGGGCTCGCCGCTGGTCGTCCGGTGGTGACCACGCCTCTGCCGACCTTTTCGGATGTCTCCGATATTGTCTACCAACTACCGGGAACCGGGCCTGCGGAGATCGCTGAGGGGATCATCTCCCTGCTCCAGGACAAAGACCGCGAGGCTGACATCCTTCAACGGCAACGCGATTGGGTGCGCGCCAACAGCTGGGCCGACCAGACGGCGCGCATATCGAACATTATCCTTAGCTGCTTTGAGGAAACGCGCGGCGTCGAATTGCGGGCGCCGGTGGAGGCGGGGTCGAGGTTGACGCTGTCGCCCGAGCGGACCGTCCGAACCCACGCCGGATCGCGTTTGCCGCGTGACGAAGAGCTCGCGGCGGCCCCGAAGTTTCTCGACCTCACAGCGGCGAATTCGGCCGACAGCGCACCGGAAGCTCCAGGCGCGGCCGAACTCGTCAATCCGCCACCGTCGCCGACCGCGCCAGCCCGACACCATTCACTATCGATAAGGCAAGGACTCAGGTTTTTCCGAAGAGGCGGCGCGAAATTGCCGCGCGTTGATCGGAGACACGACGCGAACAAGTTACTCTCTCGAGCGGACCGGGCGCGCGATTCACGGGATTGGGTGTCGGCGACCCGGTACTACCGAGAGGCGCTCCATCTCCAGCCGGACAATCCCCCAATATGGGTCCAATACGGCCACGCGCTGAAGGAATCCGGGAATTTCCCGGAAGCCGAAAAGGCCTATCGAAATTCGCTCGAGCTGGCTGCCGACGTCGCCGACACCCATCTGCAGCTCGGTCACGCGCTGAAAATCCAGGGCAGGAAAATTGAAGCCAGCGTCGCTTATCTTCGTGCTCTCGCTCTTGATCCGGCACTAGACCATGCGTCCTTCGAGCTCAAAGGCCTGGGCTGGACGAGTGGCAGGATCCAGCTCACGCTCCGCCGTGAGCGGAGCGGGCCGAAATGATCCCTCACAGCGCCGCCGCGTCACCATGACCAATAGCGGGGACCGCGTTTCCCATTCGCCCGCCTCGCTGTCACGTGCTCGGGCGTATATTGACACTCTTCGAGAAGAGATCGGTTCGTTGGGCGTGCAGGAGCTGATCGAGGCCTTGGCACGGCTGACCCATGCGTACCAGGAATTCCCCGAATTGGAGCTGGACCGGCCGCGGAGAGATTTATCGGAGAAACTGCGATCGGCCGTGAAAAGCGTGCCCGATCGCGAGATCATCCCGATATTGACCGATCTTGTGGCGTTTGATCCAACGTGTTTGTCTTCCATGACATTGCTGGCTAAAAAAATCGTTGAAGCAGATAATTGGGAGTCGCTGTCGCTGGTCTTAGGTTCGTTAGATCCTTCGATAAGGTTTGGATGGCATGTGATCGAGCCGGTTATCACTATTCTTTGTCAAAGCAGAAGCGAAGATATAAAATTCCTGCTTCTCGCAGAACTACTAGAACGCATCGAAATTAGTGATGAAGATACAGGTGCGGATTTTGGGGGTGTTCTAGCTCATTTGTTGAGCGATCAGCATCCAGCCGGCATCGACCGCGGCGCGTTGGCCAAAGCTGCGCAGTTCGCACGGCGTCCGCCGAGCCAGCCCGCCCTCAGCGGCGGTAAGCAGGGATCCAGGGACGCGCTTCTGGCGATAGCGCAGCGTCTCCGAGCCCCGCCGTCGCCGCAACGGCCCAACCCGCATCCCGACTTCTTCTGGCCTAGCGGTCGGATGTCGTTTGACGAATTCCTTATGCAGTGGCCTTGCGAAGTTGAGCTCCCGGTCGATCTGGATGATCAGGAATTCATTGAAGTGGCCTATCAGGCGATTCTGCTGAGGGAACCGAATATCGCCGAGGTGGGTCAATATCTCACGCTGCTGCAAAACGGCATCGTTTCAAAACCTTGGATCATAGAAGATCTTCTGGGATTGGAGGAGTTTCGTTCTTTTGAGCGCCGCTTGCGCGTGATTTGGGGAGACAGCGTGATCACCGAACCGGGGAGGCCGGAGGCTGCGGAAATGCCGGCTGTCGCGTGGCCCTGGCGATCGGCCACCTGATGCCCTATCGGGATGATGTCGGATGTCGGTATTATGAGCTCCGGCGTCCGGTCCCGCCCAGGTGCCGCGCCCAAGGCCCTCGAATGGTCACGCTGTTAGGTCTCCACCGACCGTGAAATTGCCATTCCCCCTCGCCGAGCAATCTCGCCTCGACCTCTGGCGCGCGCGCTGGCGGCATTGGAATGCTGGCCGGTCCAGCCCAGGAGAGCCGCGCATGAGCCCGAGCCGTGAACAACGTCTACAGAAATTCAATTCCGAGATCTACTACGAAGTCGAGGGATGGCTGGGGGACCGGATGTCTCAGGTCATTAGATTGATTGGGACTATCTTCGATGAAAACGGCGTCAAAGGTAATATTGTAGAATTCGGAGTCCATCATGGTCTATTTTTATTCTTGCTGAACGCACTTAGAAATGATGACGAGGAATGTTTCGCGATTGACGTATTTGATTTCCAGAATTTGAATGTGGACAAGTCTGGATCCGGCTCGTTAGCGACGTTTCGTTCCCATCTTGACACTCTGATGGGCTCGCAAGGACGCTTTTTCAGGATTGTCCAGCGCGACACGTTGAGTTTCTCGACAGTCGAAGTGGTCAATCTGTTTGGCAAACTTGGCGTAAAAGTGTTCTCGATTGATGCTGGCCATACGATTCAACACACTCGCAACGACCTACATCTAGCCCAAGAGGTCTTGGTACCTGGCGGGATTATTGCGCTCGATGATTACATGTCCGTTCATTGGCCAGGGGTGACGGAGGGATTTTATAGCTTTATGAACGCGGGGAATCGACGATTGAAGCCATTTCTCTATTTTCAAAACAAGATATTTCTGACCACAATCTCAGAATACACCTCGTGTTTGCGACGATTTCGCGCAGGAATCGAGGCGATGTGCGGCGACGAGTTCCGCAGCGGTCGCTGGAAAGAGGTGGATATTGCGGGGTCGCATTGCCTGTCATTCGCGTGAATGGTCGAGGTTCCTAACCATCAGCGGTCGTCCCTAACCCGGCTACCCATCCAGCTCGCGCCCGCGATCGGGAAGCCAGGGATCGGCCGATGCGCACAGTCTGATGTGGCGCCATAGCCGCGATGACGGCGGCGCGAGGATCAGGTCAAACGACGGGGGCGCAGTGTGCCCGGGCGGGTTGACGCCCGGATCCACTGTGTACCAGTGGGGGTTGACGCTCGGATCCACCTCCAGTGCCGTGCCCCAACGCTGTTCCAGCAGCTTCAGCTCGGCCACGCTGCGCGCCCATTTTTCAGGATCGAGATGATCGAGTCCGCGGGTCTTCGACTCGTAATGACGCAGTGTGATGCTCGGGGTCCACAGGATCTTGAGGCCGCGAACGCGCAGCTTCAGGGCAAAGTCAATGTCGCTATGGGCCACCGGCAGGCCGATTTCGTCAAAGCCCCCGCTTGCCTCGAACACGTCGCGGCGGACCGCGAGAAAGGCGCCAGTCACGGCACCGACTCTGCGGCTTACCTGCCATCGTCGGCAAGGCCCAGCCCGCCACACGGGCTCATAGCGCCCGTCATGGAGCGCCAGCCCCTGCCAGTTGAATAGAATGCCGGCGTGCTGGACGCTGTCGTCGGGATAGAGAAGACGCGCGCCGACGGCGCCGATCTCACGGCGCTCGAGCAAGCCGCGCAGGAGTCGGTCCCAGCCGTCGCTCAGCATCAGCATGTCATCATTGGCGAAGACCAGGAGTTCAGGCTGGGTCAGCGCGACGCCGCGATTGTTCAGTCGCGACCAATTGAAGGGCTCGTCGATCGCGACAACCTGCACCCCTTTCTGCGCCTTCAGCTCGTCGAGGATTCGGGCGGTTTCAACCTTGCGGCTGCCGTTGTCGATAATTAGAAGCTGCAAGGCTTCCGGTAGCTCGGCATGGGCGCGCAGACTGTCGACGAACTCGCGGAGGTCCTCGGCATTGTCACGCGTCGGGATGATCACCTGAACAGTTTGATCGGGGTCGCGGGGTTGCCACGAGATCGACAGTGGCGCTGTCGCATGGGGCGGTGACCCGACCCTTACCCGGTCGCTGAGACCAACGGTGGCCAGATGGGCTCGGACTGCGACCGCATGAGCGGCCCGTGAGTCCGCCGGATCTTCACTGGCTTCCGCCGGTATCGGATCGGCGACGAGCGGGAGCGGGATATGTCCGACGGTCCCCCGATGGACGAGGTTCAACAGCAATGAGCTTCGGGCGGCGGAGAGCGACCGGGTGACGAGATCGCCGGCGACGGCGACGTACGTGGCTCGCTCGACGACGACCGTCTCGCCAAACGGATTGGCTTCGAGGAGCGTGTCGTAATCGACGACCTGGCGCAATTGGGGCGTCGACCGTCGCATGGCGGCGCCCTCTTGGCTGACGCTCTCGCCGTCGGTTACGAAAGCCTTTGCCGCGCCGTGGCCTGCGATCGCTGCGAACCAGGCCAGCGCATGGGCGTGCAGCACCGCACCCCGTGACGGAAGAACAATCCAATCCGTGGACAAGGCGGCGGCAATCCGGCGCTCGGCGACGCTCGCCGGCTCATTCTCTGCCGTCTCCATCCACCTGATGCGCCGATCGGCCTTCGCGGCGCGCTCAACCGCCCGGCGCTGACCGGCGTCGACGCCGGCGACCCAGAGCTGCCAGTTGCCGTAGCTCTGGGCGCTGACCGAAGCGAGCTGAGCGTAGAGCTTTTCGAGCGCCATGCCCGCCGCCGTCATGATGATGCCGAAGCTGCGGTCAGATCTCCCCGGCGGCGGAACGGGAATGTCAAAGAGCGTGCGGAACCTGTCATACGATGCGACCGGAAAGGCCAGCTGGGCATATAGGTCTGGCAGTGCTTTGGTGAGCCGGGTCACCGCACCTACCACCTCTTCGGTCATCGCCAACAGCGCCTCGACACCCCCGCGCCTGGTTTGGGCTTCGGACGATCCCTGATGCGATTGCAGGCTGACGGCTTGAAACACCTCGTTCCACGCTGGTTCAAGCGACGGGCGTATCTCGATCGCGCGGCGGTAGGCCAGCAGAGCCTCAGTGCGTCTCCCTTGCAACTTCAAGACATGGCCGAGCTGCAAGTGGACCTCGGCGTCCCCCAGGGTTTGCGCCAGGGCGTGGCGGTAGGCGGCTTCCGCCTGAGCCAGGCGGCCGGCGTCCTTCAGCATATTCCCCTGCTGAATTCGGATGTCGCTGCGTGTCGGTGAGAAGCTGAGCGCCAGGCTGTAGGCGTCCGCTGCCTCGACATAGCGGCGAGCATCGCGCAACCGATCGGCGTCACGAATGTGCGCTTCACCAGCGACGGTGTCGGCCCCGGAAGTGCCATCGCCAATCGCCGCGCCGAGCGCCCGCAGCTCGACCACCGGCGCCTCAGTGCCTGGCAAAAGCTGGTGCGCCGCGGCGTAAGCCGCGATGGCCTCCTTGGTACGGCCGAGCAATTTGAGGAGATGGCCTAATTGAAGATGGAGATCGCCATCATCGGGGCATTGGGCCAACGCCTGGCGATAAGCAGCCTCGGCTTCCCCGAACCGCGTCAACTCCTTGAGCATATGCGCCAATTGGACCCGGATATCGGTGCGGCGGGGATCGAACGCCAGCGCTCGGCGGTAGCGTTCGGCAGCGGCCGCATAGTTGCCGACGTCGCGCGCCCGGTCTGCCTTGTTGATCAGCTGCCGGGCGCGCTGCCGGCGCAAAGAAAAAGGAAGGCGTGATAGAAACATCCCCCAGCTGATCATCTCAGGGTACCGAGAGTTGGGGCGCGGCAATGAGCTCCGGCCACTGGCGACCATCGCCCTTCGGAAAGCGTAGGCGGACGCGGATCAACAGAGGCAGCCTGGGGCCGGGCCACTGCGCGTGCCAGAGGGGCGTTTGTCCCGAGGAAGCGGCACCGAAGTAGGCCAGTTCGAGGCGCCCCACCCCGCGGATCAGCTCGGTCTCGGTTGGCGCAACGGGCGGCGCGCTCGGCGCCGCGTGGCGCCGCGGCGCCCAGCCGAGGATCAGGCGTCCGGCGTATAGCGTGAGCGTGATGTCGGCCCGCCGGGTGGCACCGAGCCCAGTCGGCAGATCGCCGACAAAGGCCAGACTGTCGGCCTCGCCAGTGATTGCGATCGCCTGGGGAGCGGCCTCGGCCGCCGTGACGGGCAAGATCGGAATGCCCGTCAGCAAGCTGCGCATTACCCGCGCGGCTGCATCGAGTTCCTCGGTCTCGCCGATCCGGCGGGCTTGCGCGTCCCACAGCGCGAAGCCGGTGCGCGCGCCCTGGTTGAGGCCGATGAACAGGAAACCGAACACCACCAATGCCACGAGGATCTCGAGAAGGGTAAACCCGGCCTGCCGATCGCGCCCGCTCCGGCTCGGCTCGGCGCGCTCGTTCATCAGCCGAGGCGCCGTGAGCTGAGCACCACCGATCGATGCCCGCCGCCCGCTTTCCAAGTGATTGCTATCTCGACGTCGAACAGTGTCACCGTCGCGCCCGCAGCTCTCGATCCGATTTGCCAAGCCGTCAGCGGGCGAGCGCGAACCCGCCACCGATAGCCGCCGCCATCATCCCCTTCGGTCTCGCCCGGTGTGATGGTGGTGATCCGACCCAATGCGGCAAGGTGGGATTGGGCGCGCTCTATCGCCTGGTTGACACGCCCGGCCGCGTCGACCGCGAGCACGCCGCCGCTCCCGGCTCGGAACAACCCGACCAGAGCCAGCCCCGTAATTGCCAGCGCAACCACGACTTCGAGCAGGGTAAAGCCGCGCGCCGTCGAACCGGCGTCATGACGCCCGACCGGAGCAATCCTGCCGGAATCATCGGGAAGCATCGGCAATGCTCACGCGGCCGGTCAACCACTCAACGCCAACCATGATCTTGCGTCCGCCGCTGGCGAGCCAGATCTGACCGCCGGTCGAGCTCCCGTCGGGGTTGAACCGGATATCGCCAACATGCCCTTTGCGCTCGCCGGCAATCGTCAGCAGCTCGATCGCGAGGCTCGGGTGCAGCTGCTGCACCGGCCCGCTCCCGGGACGAAATCGATGCCCGGCAGGATCAAGGCCGAACGCGGCCGCTCGGTTATTGAGGATCGCCTCGGATCGCGTCAGACGCAACCCGGACGCGACCACCGCGGCCGACCCCCGCAGGTCGAGGCCGCGGCTGGCCGGCGAGCCGTAGCCGACCACCAGGGCTAGGGCGAAACCGAGGATCGCGAGAACGACGAGCAGCTCGATCACCGTGAAGCCGGAAGCCCCGGCGCCGCACCATCTTGCCCCGGTGCGACCCGGTTTGCGCTCACTGGGCCAGGTCATTGAGGCTCAGCATCGTTGTCAGCAGCGAGCCGATGATGCCGGCGACCACCAGTCCCATGACGATGGTGATCGACGGTATCGCGAGGGCGACGATCCGCTGCATCATCTGGCGCGCCTGCTCGTCATGAATATCGGCGGCCTTCAAGGCCATCGCCGGCAGCTGGGCGGCTTCCTCGCCGAGCTGCAGGAGGTGGATCATGCGCCTCGGAAACACGCCGGTTTCGCTGAGCGGCGCGGCCAATCCGCGACCGCCTTTGGCGCCAAGCGCCGCCGCTTCGAGGGCCGCTGCGGCCGCCAGATTGCCCAGCACCTCCCCCGCGATGGAGAGAGCCACGATCAGGGGCACCCCGTTTTCCAGCAAGGTCCCGAGAGTCCGCGTCAGGCGGGCCGCGAGGACCTCGCGGACAAGAGTGCCGACGGTCGGCAGCGAGAGGAGCAGGCGATCGGCCTTGATGCGAAAAGCCGGCATGGCGAGCGCGCGCCTCAGAAGCAAACCGGCGGCCAGCATCCCGATGAGCACCCAGGGGCCGGCGACGCCGACGATGGCGCCGAGCGCGATCAGCATGCGCGTCGCGGCGGGCAGCTCGGCGCCAGCCTGTTCGAAAATCGGCGTGAATTGTGGCAGCACGTATTCGAGCAACAGCACGATCGAGGCGATCGCCGCGACTACCAGGATAACCGGGTAGATCAATGCCGCTTGCAAATTGGCGCGAAGGCTGCGCTCGCGCTCGAGCAGCGCCGCCAGGCGGTCGAGCGTCGCGGCCAACGCGCCCCCGGCTTCGCCCGCTCGTACAAGCCCGACATACAGCTTCGAGAATGTTTGAGGATAGGCGGCGATGCTGGTCGCGAGCGAGCTGCCGGCGCGCACCTTATCGCGCACCTCGGCGAGGAGTCCGCGCGCCCGCGAATTGCCGGTGTTGTCGACCACAAACCGCAACGCCCGATCGAGATCCTGCCCCGCGGTAAGCATGATCGCGAGCTCTCGCGTCACCTCGCCAAGGGTGGTTCTGTCAACCCCGCGGCGCAAGCCAAGCTCGGTGTGCAGCAACACGGCGAATAGGTTGCGCCGATCGGCCGGCTCGGCGCTCAGCACGATCTGGCCCTGGCGCTGCAGACGCTCGACAATTGCCGCTTGGTCGGGCGCATCATCGACGCCGCTGACGACCTCGCCGCCGGCGGTTACGGCTGACCAGCGAAAGGACGCCATGGCACCCCCCCCCGCGCCTATCCCGTCAGGCGTCGCTGTGGACGCTGCGCAGAACCTCCTCGAGCGTCGTCTCGCCGTCGATGATCGCGAGCAACCCGCTGTCGAGGATCGGCTGCATACCGTCTTCGATCGCGGCGCGCTCGATCGCCGCGTGATCGGCGCGCCCGAAAATCAGTTGGTCGATCGCCGCGCTCGGCACCAGCAGTTCACCGATTGCCAGGCGGCCGCGAAACCCCGTGCCACGGCATTCCGGGCACCCAACCGAGCGATAGAGCACAATCGGCGCCCCTTGCGTCAGCCGTTCCAACCTATGCCGATCGATCAGCGCTGCAGGCAGCAGCGCTGCGGGAGTGGCCTCGGCAACCTTGCATTTCGCGCAGAGCCGGCGGACCAGCCGCTGGGCCAGCACCGCCTTAAGTGTGGCAGTCAGCAGATAGTCTTCCACCCCCATGTCGCGCAGACGCGTCACGGTCGCAGCCGCCGAGTTGGTATGCACGGTGGACAGCACGAGATGTCCCGTCAGCGCCGCCTGTACCGCGATCTCGGCAGTCTCGAGGTCGCGGATCTCGCCGATCATGATGACGTCGGGATCTTGCCGCAGGATCGAGCGCAGCAGCGTGGCGAAGTTGAGGCCAATCTGCGGCTTAACCTGAATCTGGTTGATGCCAGCGAGCTGGTACTCGATCGGATCCTCGACGGTGACAATCTTGCGCGCGACCGAGTTCAACTGCAGCAGGCCGGTGTAAAGCGTCGTCGTCTTGCCGCTCCCGGTCGGCCCGGTCACCAGCACCAAGCCGTTCGGCAGATCGAGCGCGCGCCGCAGGCCCCGCTCGGTGTCGACCGAGAAGCCAAGCTTGGCGTAGTCGAGCTCGACCGCCGTGCGATCGAGAACCCGTAGCACGACCGATTCGCCGTAGAGCGAGGGGACGGTAGAGACACGAAGGTCGATCTCATGACCGCGCACCGTCAGTCGGATGCGGCCATCCTGCGGCAAACGGCGCTCTGCGATGTCCAGCCGGGACATGATCTTGATGCGCGAGATCACGGCAGCCTGCAGCGGGCCTGGCGGCCCTTCGACCTCGTGCAATACGCCGTCGTAGCGATAGCGTACCCGCAGCCGATCCTCGAACGGCTCGATGTGAACATCCGACGCACGGGTCTCTACCGCCCGCGCAATCAGCTGATTGACCAGGCGAATGACCGGCGCCTCGCTGGCGAGATCCTTGAGCCGCTCGACATCCTCTTCGGCAGGCTCGGCATCGCTGGCGGCGGCTTCCAGGGTCTCGGCTGGGTCTTCCTTGTCCTCGGCCTCGGCATAGAGCCGCTCGAAAGCAGCATCGAGCTCGATCGGGACGGCTACGGCGACCGTGACGGGCTGGCCGAGCGCCGCCGCCGTCGCATTGCGCGCGAACTCATCGAGCGGATCGGACATTGCAAGTACGGCGCCGTCGGCGGTCGCGGCGATGGGCAGAGCGCGCGCCCTGCGCAGGAATTTGGGCCTCAGCCGGTCGGCGAAAAGCGGCGTTTCGGGATAATCGGGAGCGCCGACCAGCGGCGCGTCGAGGAGCCGTGCCAGCGCTTCGGCAAGGCCCTTCTCGCTTACCAGCCCGAGTTGCGTCAGGACCCGGTCGAACCGGCCACCGGTCTCGGCTGCGACCCGCCGCGCGCGGTCCAGCGTGCGCTGATCGATCGCACCGGCCTCGATAAGCCTTGCCCCGAGCTGGCCAAGTGCGTCAGCCGCGGCGTCAGGGGCGGGAGCGTCGACTGACGGGAAAGCCATGTCCGCAATATACCCGAGAACCGGCCACAGAATGACGATTCTATGATGAACCGCACACGGCTGTGCGCCGGTCAAAAAGCGAGCGGTCCGCCAAGCCAACTCGTCCAGGTCGCCAGCGCGAGAAACGGCCCAAAAGGCAGCGCGGAGTGAGCGTGCAGCGGAACGCCGCGGAGGCGCAACACGGCGGCCGCGAGGAGGGCGGACAGCGCCGCCAACAGGATCACCTGCGGCAACGCCGTCGCTCCGACCCAGGCGCCAGCCGCGCCCAGCAGTTTCGCATCGCCCCCTCCCAGCCCCTCGCGCCGCCGCAGCGCTCGATAAACCGTTGCGATCGCGCGCAGTGCAGCATAGCCGAGGGCGGCGCCAAGCGCGCGATCGAGCACCGTGTCGGGATCCAAGAACGCAGCCGCGGCGAGCCCGGCCACGATGAGCGGCAGGGTCAAGAGGTCGGGCAGCAGCCACTGCCGCAGGTCGATCCAGGCAAGCGTCAGCAGCCACCAGCCGAAAAGGCAATCGAGCGCGGCGCGGGGCATGTCGTCAACCGCAAGCGCGATTAGCGCCACGGTCAGAGCGGCGATTTCGACCGCCGGATAGAACCATCCGAGCGGGTAGCCGCAGTGACGACAGCGTCCTCGCGCCAGCACCCAGCCGATCAGGGGCACGAGGTCGCGCGGGGTAATCGCCACGCCGCACCCTTCGCATTTGGAACGCGACCAGGCGATCGGCCGCCCCTCCGGCAGGCGCCGGATCAGCACCCCGATGAAACTGCCGATGACAGGTGCTGCGACCAGCACGCCCCAGCCTTCTGGCCCAAGATTGCCGATCCTCAAACCGATGCTCGCCGTCGGACTATTTGCAGGATCGTTTCATGCGGCACCGCCCGAGCGCAAGGATGTGGTCTATCGGGTGAGCTGTCTGCCAGCGGCAAGTTGTCCTATGATCCAAACAAACCGAGCCTTGCGTCACGATTGGGAACCACGACCTGTGCCTACCCGGCACGGCGCGATGGCGATAGCGGAG
>Ga0099827_10000661_pt1 | contig 16241 bp, 13 predicted proteins | sample CZO8metaG_FD_79339 | JGI IMG/M metagenome (GOLD analysis project Ga0099827, IMG submission 79339) | Vadose zone soil microbial communities from the Eel River Critical Zone Observatory, Northern California, USA - CZOApr15con1.8 metaG | ecosystem: Environmental > Terrestrial > Soil > Vadose zone ...
GAGGATGTTCTATGCAGTCGCCAGCCATACTCCCGCATTGGAGCACGAAAAGAGCTCTTCTCCACTACGACACACCCAGCAATCAGAATGCAACTGTTGGTCTCACATTCAACAATTCTTTCAGATGACGTCGAAGCCATGTGGTAGCCTACAGCACTCACAGCGGGTATCGGATGTGGACAGAAAACGAAGCATTGAAATACTCATCCGCCTGGGGGTGGCTGGACTCGTCATATACGTTCTCGTGGCACGCTCGGGCGAACTGCGAGCTAACCTGAGTAAGCGCGATTCGATTGCATATTGGGCAGCGGGGCAGCTTCTTCTCCAGCATCTCAATCCGTACGACGCGAGCAGTGTGCTGGAATTGGAACGAGGGCAAGGGTACAAAGAAAGCAAGCCTCTGGTCCTGCGCACTCCTCCATGGTCGCTGTTCATGGTTCTCCCGCTCGGGGTTCTAGATGCATTCTGGGCGTGGGTGTTGTGGATGTCCGTATGCTTCGTCGCACTTGTCGTAGCCATGCGACTCTGCTGGCGGATCTATGGGAATAGCCCGAGTCCACAAACTGTTTTTTGGCTGGTTGGCTATAGCTTCGCGCCGGTGCCCGCCTGCCTCGTCGCCGGGCAGATGGGAATCTTGCTCCTACTGGGGCTCGTTCTTTTCCTGTGGTTAGAACCAGATCGTCCTTTTCTGTCTGGTGCTGCGCTTCTCCTGCCGTTTGCTAAACCTCACTTATTGTCACTGTTTTGGCTGGCTCTGATCTTTTGGATCGTGACGCAGAAGAGGCGCGCAATCGTGGGCGGCTTGATAGCTGCATTTCTAGTCACAATGGTTGTCTCGCTGGCGTTCGATCCCGCGATTTTCCAGGATTATCGCGAGATGCTTTACCAGGCTTCTATCGGACACGAGTTCATTCCAGCTCTGAGCGGCGTGGTGCGACTTATATTTTTTCGTCGTATGTTCTGGGTACAGTTCATTCCCATGGCGCTGGGCCTGGTTTGGTGCGTCTGGTTTTGCCTCGTGAACAGGTCGAACTGGGACTGGCGTGACCACGGGTTAGCTGTCATGGTGGTATCCGTGTTGACGACGCCCTACGACTGGCTGACGGATGAGGTTGTTCTGCTGCCGGCGGTCCTGCAAGCTGCCATGTGGATCTGTAGCGCGAAGCAGCGAATCGGACTGACGACGCGTCTTGTAATTATGATCTTTGCCTGCGTCAATGGATTGCTGCTATTGATACTGGCGGCCAAGGTCCCATTCGCAACCGGTATTTATTTCTGGAGCAGCCTGGTGTGGTTCCTGTGGTACGTCTACGCCCGTAGGTTCCGCGCAACAGGGAAGGTGTCATCGGAAGCCCGATCCGCCGTCTCGTGAGGATTGATCGTAGTATCAATCCACTGTCGCAAGTAAACTACAACCCGATGACCATCAGAGACACGCCAGGTCTTTGCGAACCATGAACAGAAAACGCCAATCCCTTGGTGACTGCAGGATGCTGCAAGTGCGGTAGTTCCGCAGGATGTAATCCGTGACCTGGTCGTTCGCGATCGCCAGCAAGGGCGTCTGGGGCCAGGAATTAGGGATTTTTTCGGCAAAAGACGATTCGAACAAGACCACGCGCACCTGCCGGGATGCAAGCCGAGACACGATCTCTTCGGATTGTTCTTTGGTGTTCATGCCAGGTTGGAAATATTCGTAGCGGGTGGGGCTGGCAGTTTCCGTCAGGTAGTAATAGAGCGGGAGGTAAGGATAAACAAGGATTGGTTCGCCCGGAGCGACGTGTGCCTGGACATAGTTTATGACGCCGTCTTTTCCGGGCATGTTTATGACACCGCGGCGTGTTACCGCCTGGCTGGGCGCCGCTATGGCAGCCAGGAGTGGCACCATCCCTAAGGCGGCGAATGCGATGGCGACATAGGCATTCAAGAAGGGAAGTACCGTCCTGAAAACTCGCCCCGGGACGTCACGTCCATCAACAATCCAGGCAAGCACCAAACAAAACAGAGGTTGCAGGTACATGAAGTGGATGATGTCTGCCCTGACGAATACCACCGAGAGCAACAGGCCTGATAATGCCGCGCTTGCCAATACGTAGTAAGCGGACTGGGGTTGTGATGCTCGCCGGCCCGACATTTGAACGATCCAATAAACCAGTAGCCCGACGCCAACCAGCGGTAGAACGGGAATCAAGAGACACGGACTGATGGCCAGCACTTTCAGAAATCGCACACCAAACGAGCCGGTTCCGAACAACAGGTGGCGAGTGCTGTCGGACCAGTTTTGATAACCGTATGGCACGCGGTTCGCGGCGGAATAGTGCTGCAGTGGCCAAACCCAGTCTTCCACCATGGCTGAAAAGCCGTTCTGCGTGGCGAAGTAAATCAAAGTCATGACCAAAGGCCATGCCAGACCGAGACCAAGCCCGATCACTTGTGCCCTTTTCAACAGATGCTGTCGTCCCCCCACCCGGGTAATCACCAAAAAACCGCCGCACAGGCCGAGGGACAGTCCCGCTCCCTTGGACTGTTCAAAAAAGAAAGTAAGCGATGCAAACGACCCAACTGCAAAAGCCCACTTCCAATTGGGATGCTCCAGCAGTCGAACCGCGCAATAGAGAGCCAAACATGCCAACAGCGTGCTGTCCCAGTTGTGCAGAACCAGAAAGCGATACGGCAGGGTCGTCACAGTCACCAGCCCTGCCACCATAAGCGCGCTGCCACGCGAGCACACCCGGCGCGCCAGAAGATAATTGACGACCGAAAATAATCCTCCGAAAAAAACAAGCGCGGTTCGCGCGACCAGGATTGAACTGCCGAAAATCTTAAAGAGTAAGGCGAGGAAGTAGTAGGAACCCGGCGTAAAGAAAGAAAAGAAATCCCGATAAAGTACTTCTCCGTGCAGAATCCGCTGTGCCCCCTGCAGAATGATTCCCTCGTCTGGTTCCATTGCCGTATAGCGACGGAAGATCAAGAGGTAAATGAAAGAGAGCAGGAACACTAGGCCCGCGATCTGTCTCTCATGGCGCGATCGCTCGGGAAGGTAAATTGCTGGCGACTGCAGCATTTGCCCGTCAGACTCTCTGGCACCTGGTCGTGGACTCTGTTCGTCGGTGCCTAGGGGCATTGCGTAGTTTCCTTTTCAGGTAGACAGTAGGTCCGTCATCGGACCAGTCATAGACCCAGTGTTCATGGCGGATAGCTCTTTTGGGTACGCGCCATCCCGGCCTGAGTTCCTCTGCGTTTCCATTGCCAGACGCCTTGTGCCCAGGATCATCTCACGTCCCGCCAACAACCCATTGTGTCGATGCCTTCCGAACGTCCCATCAGTGTAGCCGAGCGACGCTGCAGCTCGTTGGTAAGTGGCTCCGTTCGTAGACATATCCCGGAACCTACAGACAATCTGGAGCACTGAAATTCTTCCCAGCACACCGGTTAACCGCGTTCAGGAGCTGCAAGTCCAACATAGCAAACCGCGGAAGGGGCAGGGCGGCTGTGAGCTTGACCCTCAAGTGGCTCTGGCACGTTAACTGCTAGGTTACAAGTGAGCGGCCAGCACGGCCCTCGCGGGAGAGTGTGTGAACCCCGTCGCCCACATCTGGCTGGGATCTCAAAAGTCAAGCCGTGAACCAGGGGCTCGGCTCGAAGCGGATTATCAAGCGCAGCCCGAAGTCTCCGTAGTCATCCCCTGCCTTAATGAGGAACAGTCCATTGGGGCTTGCGTAGATAGCGCCTGGGCAGCCTTTGACGCGGCTGGGATCTCGGGCGAGGTGGTGCTGGCCGACAATGGTTCTACCGACGACTCGGTCGCGATTGCCCAACGACACGGCGCCCGCGTGGTGCACGCTGGGCTCAAGGGTTATGGCAGTGCGTTGCGCAACGGAATTGAAGAAGCCCGCGGCGAGTTCATCATCATGGGCGATGCCGATGGCAGTCACGACTTTTCTGAAATACCCCGCTTTGTCGCCCAGTGGCGCGAGGGCTATGAATTCGTCGTAGGAAATCGATTCCAGGGCGAAATCAAGGAAGGGGCCATGTCCTGGCACCACCGGCGTCTGGGCACGCCTGTCCTTTCCGCAATTCTGAACCTCTTTTTCGGCGCGGGAGTAGGCGATATTAATTGTGGTATGCGGGGCATCACCAAGGATCTTTCTCGTCGCCTTGACTTGCGAACTACTGGGATGGAATTTGCGTCTGAGTCTCTGATCAAAGCCGCAAAACTGGGGGCCCGATTAACTGAGGTCCCCATTACCATGTGGCCGGACAGGCGCGATCGCCCGCCCCACCTTCGCACTTTCCGTGATGGTTGGCGGCACCTCCGATTCATATTGCTCTCTGCGCCGAACTGGCTGTTTCTCCTGCCGGGATCGTTGCTGGTGGCATTCGGAATCGGCTTGGTTTTATGGTTGTTGCCCGGCCCCCGCTTCGCGGGAAAGGTGGGTCTCGATGTTCACACCATGGCACTCGGGATGATGCTGGCGCTCTTAGGAGTCCATATCATTTCCATCGGCCTGTTCGTCAAGGTGTTCTCTTACACGGAAAAACTCTCGCGAAACCAGCGAACGCTGGAGAGCTGGCTGAAGCGCGTGACCCTGGAGCACGGTATGCTGCTCGGAGGTGCATTGGCGGGGATGGGTTTCGCCGGCGATCTCATAGCCTTCTGGTCTACGACAGCTGCGGGTTTCGGCCACTTAGACGCAGTCCGAACCGTGTTCTTCTTCTCGCTTTCTTTCTTTCTCGGGGTCGAAATACTTTTTTCTTCGGTCTTTCTCAGCATGCTGGGAATAAGCCGGGCGACTTACATTGGGGATTAGAGGTCGCTGCATACATCGCTAGGTGACGGACTTTTTCCATCCCATCCACAGATGATTCAAACCCCATTGAGTTAGAAAATACTTCTTCGTCAGGTTCCCGAATCCCGCCCGTACCAGCCTCTCCGTGATCTCTGAATCCTTGAGATAGTATGCCTCTTCGGCGCCCATACCTCTTTCGGAGTCCATATCGTATCTTGTTCCTAAAAGACGATCGTGCCATTCCACAACCTTGTGCACAGCAAGCTCCGCGAGCGGATTGCCCATGGTAACGATGACATTGCCTCCCGGCTTAAGGCAGCGATACGCCTCCGCCAACTCGGCATCTCGATCAGACCTGGGGACGTGGTTCAGATTTGCTATGAAGGTTATGGAGTCGAAGGATGCATCTTCGAAGGGGAAGTGGGCCATGTCCTCGACTATGTCTTCTTGCGAGAGGCCGGCATATTGAAAGACGTCGATGCCTTTCCCATTTCCGCCAAGCCACTTGGTAACAAACTTATTGTGATACCCACACCCCACGTCGAGGCAGCGCCCAACGACTTCTCTCGCGACATAGTCGAACCTTTCGGATGCAAGAGAGGACAGGCCCCACCTGTCCTCATGAAACAGAGTTAGCGCCCGCAAGGGAAAAGTGGCAAAATCTTTCGCCTCCTGTAGAGTGGTGCGCTTCATCTGTCCGGATTGGCTTTCCATAGTCGTTGGCGGTGGCCAAACGACAAGATCTACTCGCGTATTACTGAGGCTGATACCGTAACAGCCTTGGAGGCTTCTCGTCTGCCTCAACGACCCAAGCATTGCGATCTTTAAAGTATCTGATCAACTCTTCGTTTTCCGCGGAACTCATCTCACGCGACCAAATCACCTTGGCGTCGTCAATCCTAGCGTCGTTGTACACCCATTCCTCAAATGGCTCATGGCCCGCCTTGTAGCGCACGATCACGAGCTGGCGTCCCGGAATCCGCTGCAACTCTGCGAGAATCGCGGCGCGCCCGAAGCTCTTGGGACCTCGCTGATACCACGCGGGCGCGTAGGACTCAGTCAAAGGGATGTGGAGGGGCACGGCGGCAGCGCGCAGCAGAAACATGATTACGCAGATCACGGGAATCGCTCGCGTCATAGACAGCCCGGTCCGCTCACCCCGCCACCGCCACAATTGCAAGCGCCGCATCGCCTGCAGCACGAAAACAAATATCAGTCCGGCTAGTGGAGCCGCGTAATGCGGTGTAAAGAACAACGTCTCAAGCCCCAAACCCGCCAATGAAATAGCGCAGGTAAGCAGCAGAAAACGCGTTCGGCCGGTGACCTGTTTCCACGAGAAACCATACGGCAGGATTATGAGCATCATCAACAGTGGAAACGTTAAGACCGGGCCTAAGTAGAAAGTCCAGGCCAAAACGCCTTTTGCGATCATCCCAGCCGGAGAACGGGCGAGCGCAGATCCAACCAGTTCCTCGTCCACATACATTCGCTGCATGACCTTGTGGTGGTAAATCGGCTGCGACGTTGGAGATTGCCAGCGGAAGAATGGCGCAGCCGCGTAGGTTTCCCGTTCCACCTGGTAAGGCATGCGCACCGGGTTTCCTGTGACGCGCCAGAAGTAATATCCCATGCCAGCAGCGGTCAACGCCATGAGCAGGGATAACGGCAAAACAACGCGGCGAAGGGACACCTGTATTGGCGGCCCGTGCTTGCCCAACATCCAGGCGAAAAGTGCCAGTGCGAAGGGCAGACTAAAGACGAATCCTTCATACGGACGACTGTTGGCCAGAATCGCCAGACCCAATCCCATTAGGAGTGCGTCCCGAACGCGCAGTGAGCGCTTGATTCGAGGCAGGGCGCCTAGAACCAGCGCACCCCCAATGGCTCCCAGCGCCCCACCCCAGTAACTGTTCGCCCAGTAGCTGAAAGTGCTGAGGCGCAAGACCGCCAGCAACCCGCCGAGCAGGGCCCATCGTGGTGGCAACCAACCCTGTAACATCCAGCAGATCGCGCTACACATCAAGCTAGCGCTGAACCATACGCCCCAAGACGGATGTCCGCCGATAACCTTACCGGCTGCAAGAATCAGTCCCTGCGCGGGCTGAGCGAAGCACTGATAGGTGGGCTTCTGGAGGATACTGAACGTTTCGAAATGGACCCACATCGGGTGCGTGGGATTGGTCAGGCGTCCGTGAGCAAACGTGTCGGCTGCAAGCAGGTATCCGAATTCGTCATGAACCACCGGCTCTGGGACGGGCAAAATAGGTAACAAGGCGGCCCGCAAGACCAGCGCGGTCAACCCGACAACCACGACGGCAAGCCCGCGTCTGCGTGCAAGCCTGGCAAAGCCCCGCTCCGATACCTCAAACCAATGCGACCCCGCCGCGGGAAAAGTGAAGGCGAAGACTATCACAACCAGCACCAAGCTACTTTCGATTAGAAGCATTGGCTGACAAGCTCCGTTGCGTCGGCGAAATTTTCGGCTAGCCTCAGCGCCGCGAAGGCGAAGACCATAAGCAGCGGGAACTCCAGGTAAACGTGGTGCCGCGCGAGCAACACGAAATAAAGCGGCGGAATCCAGAAAAGTACAAGTGTGGTTCCGAGAGCCAGACGCAAGGCGGGCCTGTCGCGCCCAGGGAAATGGGCGCACACCAGCAGCATGGCTAGAATCAGAGGGCTCATGTCATGCAAAAACATGTGGAACCCGGTCACCAAGGAAACAACCAACGCCACCGCGAACATTATGTCGAAAGAATCTTCCGTGTTTTCCTGACGCCAGCGCCATGCAATCAGCAGAACCAGGAATACCGAAACGGCAGCCACCATGAGCCTGACAATCGCCGGACCGACTCTGCGTCCCAGAATTGAGTGGACAAAACCTTGCAAGCTGGCCATGTCGGTGGCCGCTCCGTAGGATAAATTGTCGGGATTGCGGGCGATGTTCAGAAGAAGATGGACGTAACTCAGGAGTCCTTGCCATCCCACAGCCGCCAGCGACACGGCGCCCAGCAGCGCGGCAGTCAAGGCGAAACCCCGGAGAAGTTTCCATTTGCGCCGAAAAACAAAAATGAGCAAAAAAGGCAGCACGAATTGGAACTTGAATAATCCGAGTCCCAGGCACAAGCCCGCTCTGAAATCGTGGCCGAGCTTGAGGCTGATGAAGGTCAGTGCATACAGCAGTAGAAGAAGCAGCGACGATTGACCCTGGTAGAGGGCGATGCCCAGAGGCGCAAAGAGAATCCAGAGTGCCAGATAGCCGAGCGCGTCTTTGGGGACGGGCGCATATGGGCGGAAGACGTATGGAAGAACCAGCCAAATGAGGGCATTTACCAAGCCCCAAAGCAGGTAAGCCGTTCGGTAGGGTAGGCCCGCAAGGGGTGCGAGAAAGAACGCTTCGAAGGGAGGATGCTCATAAATAAGAGGCTCGGCACGCGTGAACAGCGAGCTTTTCAGACTTGCCTGTTCCCGAAGATCGTAAACCTTTGCACCCTGCCCCTGATAGATAATCCGGGCGCCCAGGTAGGTGACGGAGAAATCTGTTTTTTCTACGTTTGGCCCGCGGGCGGCCCAAACAACGGCTCCGCAAAGGAGAACTGCCGCTGCGAATTCGGCAATTGTGCCTTCGTTGAATCCAATATCGATCGTCTTGCTTGGGCGAGCACCAGGTGGGGGAGGTGTCACTGGCATAAAGATTCATTCCGGGCGGCCGCTAAGGTGCAGCGGTCGATGGCGGTGATCCCGCCTTCAACAGCCGCCGGCTTGTCACGGTATGGGGATAATCTGGGAGGAATCTCATCCGGTTCCATCAACCAGACGCGGCGATCTTTGTAATATTGGATCAGTTCCTCGTTCTGCGTGGCGCCCATGTCCCTCGCCCAAACTACTCTTGAGCGATCAATGTTTGCTCCGTTGTACACCCACTCAGCTAAAACGTTGTGATCCGGCCTATACCGCACCAGGACAAGATGGCGCTCTGGCAAGGATTCAAGCTGTGCCACCATTTTTGCGCGCTCCGCGCCCATGGCCGACAACGTTCCCGGCTGGGGCGTAGCTGCGAGGATTCGCACCTCTATCGGCACCAGCAACACACAGATCACCACAATGGCGCGCACCAGGAACAGACCCGTCGGCTTACCTTCCCAGCGCCATGCCCTCAGATGTCGCATTCCTTGCAGAATCACCGCCAAGATTACTGCGGCCATGGGAGCGGAATAGTGGGCGAGGAAAAATACGACGAGCGCCGTCCCGGCAAAGGAAACAGCCCCGGTTATTATCAGTAACCTGATTCGGCGGTCGCGCTGCACCCAGGGGAGTGCGAATAGCGGAATGGTAAGCACAGGACCAATAAAAAATACCCATACTGTTCCGGTCGTTATAGCTGTTTGCCGCAGGAACCCGCGCACCGACCTCGCCTGTAGGTAATGAGAGAGTTCGAGCTTGAGATAGAAGTCGCGCATAACCTGGTGGTTATAGACTGGCTCCGGGTTGGAAGGCTGCCAGTAGAAGTAGCGCGCCACGGCATACTCATCTCGATTTAGCTGGTGAGGCATACGGAAGGGGCTGCCCGTGACCCGCCAAAAATAGTAACCCATCCCAGCACTCACGACCGCCAGCAAAAGGACGAGGGGAAGTCCGACGCGTCGGATCCACACGGCTACCGGAGGACCCTTTTTCCCCGCCGTCCAAACCAGCAGCGCCACTGCCACTACCAGGCTGAGCACCAGTCCTTCATAGGGCCGGGTGTTAGCAAGGACTGCGACGCCGACGCCCAGCAACAATGTATCGCGCACACGTTGGTGCCGCACGATGCGCGGCAGAGCCCCTAAAACCAGGGCTCCGCCTGTCGCCGCCAGAGCACCGCCCCAATAACTATTATCCCAGTAGCTGAGAACACCGAAGCGCAGCACCGGAAGCAACCCACCCAGCAACGCCCATCCGGGCGGCAGCCACGCTTGCAGCATCCAGCAGATAGCTGCGCACATTACACCTGCGCTGAACCACACACCCCAGAAAGGGTGCCCTCCGATGACTCTGCCAGCCGCTAGAACCAGGCCCTGCAAGGGAGGATACATAGAAGCATAAGTAGGTTGGAAAATGATGTGAAAACTCTCAAAGTGCACCCACATAAGGTGTGGCGGGTTCGTGACACGCCCGCTGGAGAAGGTATCCGCTGCCAAGAGAAAGCTAAATTCATCGTTGACAAATGGTGTCGGAATGGGCCACACAGGTAATAGCGCGGTCCGCATGGCTAACGCAGCCAGACCGCAAAGCAGAACGCTGATTCCATGCCTGCGAGCGATGGCTGCGAGCGCGCGCTCCGCCCTTCGAAACCACTTCGAGCCGAGTTGCGGGCAGGTCAGCGCCAACAGCAGCGCGACCGAAGCGAGTAAGGTTTCCGGTCCTAAAAAGGCAAACATCTATTTATGACGCCTCGGCTGGCTCGAATGGGCCACATGGAATGTACCTACTAATTTCCTCTTCGGCTGGTCTATTCCGGGACCTTTGAGCGAGCCACAGTCGCGATCTTCCGCCGGTCTCTTCCCCATGCAATTTCGCTGGAAGCCGCCAACGGCCTATGGGCTTCCGGTGATTCTCTGGATTTGGTGCTGCAGCCACTCGCCTCCCTATCGGAGCGAATTTGTTATCGAAAGGAGATCCCAGCCGTCATCCTTTTCCCAAATACTCGGCAGATACCAGACCTGCTGGAGTTTGCGCCAGTAGCGAGCGCGGGTTGCTGGTCGTCTGCGGTGGGGCCTAACTCCTCCGTTGAAACGGCAAATTCGAGTGGAAGGTCTTGTGGGAGACGGTGCCCGTAACCGTATTTCCACTGGATCTGCGTGACCGCACAGTTCCAATACGCTCTGGCTACTTTCTCTTCCGAGACGCGCTTCTCAGCCGGCCAGGAGCTGGATTCATCAATAAATTCCCGGGGCAGAGCGGTGCGCAACCGGAACTTCGGCTGGAAGGATGCATAAGCTAAAAGCCCAGCCGCAATTATAAGAATCGTTGCTTTGTCATATTTCCGATTGACCAGCATCTCGGCTCTCTTGCTAAGCCTCGCATTGACAAATCTCTTTGTGGCATTGGCAGCGTTCCATCACGGTCTCGTGACTCAAGCCACAGGTCAAACGCATTCAGCTAGTGCGGTACGAGCGTTTTCAGAAAGCGCAGCACGCTATGGGCCACCGCTCGTCGCCATTGCTGCGGTGCCCTTAAATTCTTCCCCTGTCCTTTCCAGCAGAATGCTCACCTTGCCGCTGTGCAGTACCCTCCATTCAGGATCGTGTTGGAGCGCATAAGTGAGAGGTTCGTCGCGGGGGAACAGCACGTAGCGGATTTTGTACTTGTCCAGAATAGACTGAGGCTCCTTCACTGCCAGCAGGTCGAGATAGTCTTGCAACACACCCGCGTATTCGAAAATGTCCACCCGGCTATCCACAAACATCTTCAGCCTGTTGTCGTTCCAACCCAAGTAGCCACCCCAGAGATAGAAGTTCAGCATCGGACCTGCTGGGGGATGAGCTCTCAAGACAGGGAGGATTTCAGCGGGATATTCCTGGGCCACAGAATCCTGCAACTCCGCCGTAGTAGGCCAATAGTGGACCATGGCAGCAATCATCAGGAGCACTACTGCAGTGTTCATCAGAGGCGTATCCCTTTCCCGGCGGTACGGCGGGAAGAAATCCAGAATCTTGGCAATGATCGGAGCCACTATGATGGCAAGCAAAAACAGAAACCGCATGTAAGTGAGGCCACTGTACAGTGTAAAGAGCAGCAAAAGCAGTTCAGTTAGACTCCAACGAAAACTGCGTACTAATGCACTGAGAAGCAAAACGACCAGGAGACCTAGCACCAGCTTGCCTCGCAGGTTATGGAAATCCACCGATACCCATTCGGCTACGTGCGCAATATTGAGCTTCTGCCGAAAAGCAAGATCGAATGGGTATAGGACCAAGCGAGACCCGAAGGGATTTACGAACAATGCGGACGCACTCATCAACCACGCAACCACAAGCTTGCGCAACTGTGATGGAGTCCAAGGGGTGGCTTCCACACGCCCCCATCTTCCTTTTACGAGGCCTGCCGCTGCGATGATCAAAAAGATAATCATTCCCAAAAGCCAGGATCCGTGAGTGTTTGCCCAGAGGCAAAACAGCGGCGGAATAAGCCACAGCGGGGCACGTCCTTTGCTGCAGAAGCGCTGCAAGATGATCAGGAGGACGATCAGATAAACATAGCCGAACAAAATCGTACGCGGCCCGAAAGAAACCGTAGCCAGAAAAGTGGAGAAGCAACAAGCCGCCACTGAAGCCTTGAAGTTACCGCTCGTCCTGTAACAGAGGTAAAGCAGGCCCAGAAATATCAGACAGATAAGCACGATCGACAGCGACTTTACCCCAGCCAGCCCACCCGCCCGCCATGCCAGATAGTAGGGAACCTCGGCTAACCATTCATGATTGATCCAGGAATGGCCAGCGACTGTGAAAGAGTACATGTCATAACGCGGAAGTTGGTGATGTTGCAGGAGGTATTCCGCATTTCGCAGGTGCCACCAGATGTCGGGGTCGCCCATACCCCGGCGCGTCATGATGAACTGGAGTGCAACCACCAGCATTGTCAAGACAACCGGAAAAGGGAACACAATAAGAAGCCAACGGCGAAGTTCAGTCAAACCGCGTACCGGCTGTCGTTTCTCTGACGGTTCGGTGAACAGGCGCTCTGACGCTCTTCCCGTATCTACTCCGTCGGTGAAATCAGTCTCTGAACCCTCGAGTTGGCCTGTGAATCGCATTAGTCACCGAGACTGGCTCAGTGGTGCAATTGTGCTGCCAATGAGGAATGCTGTTTGGTATCAATGAGCCGCGGAGAAATCTTGGACCTTTTCCGTTGAGAAGCGCCTTTCGGACAAGATCCACTCATCTCGGAGGGTGCATATGGCTGATTTAGGCAAGGAGTTGGTGGAACTTGACAGAACCTTGCACGCGCATGTTGAGTCGGGTAAACACCTTTCAGCGCGCGACTGTCAACGATTGATACCATTCACCCGGTTGTTTACCTCGATGGGTTTCGCCACTCTGCGGGGTGCCAGTCGGCACGGACTGCCCGGGGGAGGATTGTGACGGCAGGTTCCGCGACCAGTGCAGGGGTTTTGCACTTTCCCCCGCTATCAATGCGAAGGCTTGTTGATCATAAAGGACCTCCGCCTTAGCTTGTTTGGCCCGCTGTTTGCACGGTGTATTGTGCTCGGTGCGATTTCCACTAGTTACGCCTTCCCCTTAATTGGGCCTAACCTTATCACTGGTAGCCCTGCTCGTCGACCCGTTGCCTTGTGTTTGCCCCGCGGCAGGGGACTAGCAAAGTAGGGGGAGGTAATCCGCTGTTAAGCTCAGACCATCATGAGAAGCACATACTGCTCGTCGATCCCGACGAAACGTTCGGCCAGGTTCTGCAGGACGTTTTGGGGCCCGGTTATGCGCTCCGGCGTGTCTCGACCGTAGAGGCGGGAATCAGCCGGCTCGACGCCAAAGAGCTAGATGTCATTCTGCTGAATTTCGACCTAAAGAATGACAGCTCCACTGCTCAAGACTCTCGTGTGTTGCTAAGGGCAGCGTCTGAACGACCAGCGGCTCCGCCGGTGATTGCCTACGGCTGGGACACAGCTCGGCAAACAGCCATGGAATCCTTTCAGGAAGGCGCTGTTGACTTCCTGGAGCAGCCGCTCGATATCCAGGCATTGAGGTTCGCTTTGGACGGAGCGTATCGCCGCGCGACTCTGGCGCGAGACCTCGCCACCGCTCAGACGTTTCTGTGCTCCGCGCACGTTGAAGGACTGCTTGGAAACAGTGAGGCGATGGAGCAGGTCAACGCAGTCATTCGCAAGGTTGCCGTTTTTTCCACTTCAGTGCTCATCACCGGTGAGAGCGGCACCGGGAAAGGGGTTGTCGCACAAGCCATCCATTGCCTGAGCCAAAGAGCTAAAAAACCATTCGTTGCATTCTCGGCCTGTGCGTTCCCTGAGTCGTTAATCGAAGATGAGCTTTTTGGTCATGAGAAAGGCGCATTCACCGGCGCTTCACAGAGTCGCCGGGGACGCTTCGAAGAGGCCCATGGCGGCACGATTTTTCTCGATGAGATTGGCGATCTGGCGCTGCCGTTGCAGGCCAAACTTCTGCGGGTCTTACAGGAGCGCACCATCGAGCGCCTGGGATCGAATGCTCCCCACCCCATCGATGTCCGCGTAATATGTGCGACCAGCCGAAACCTGGAACGGATGGTGCAGGAAGGCGCCTTCCGGGAGGACTTATATTTCCGGATTTCGGTAGTCAAGATCCAGATGCCCTCGCTAAGAGAGAGAACAGAAGACATTCCGCTGATGGCGGAATACTTTCTGCAAATGTTCGCCAAAGCTCACAAGAAGCGTGCACGAGGCCTTACTCCCGGATTTCTGAGCGCGCTGGCGAGGCACAAATGGCCGGGCAATGTTCGCGAGTTGCAGAACGTAATAGAGCGCAGCCTGGTTCTGGCAAACGGCAACGACCATCTCGGCGTACGAGACCTACCCAGTGAGCTGCAAGGATTGACGATCTCCGATGACTTGCCCAGCGGCTCGTTCCATGAAGCTGTCCAGAGCTTCAAGCGGGAACTGGTACGCTCGGCCCTGCGCATGCATTCGGGCAACAAAGTGAAAGCCGCCCGGGAATTGGGCATCAGCCGGTGTTACCTGCATCGTCTGCTAAATCAGTTCAAGATCACGGATGAGGGATCAGCAGAATACTACGAGAACGCATTGGAGCGGGAGAGTACAGGAGCGCACCTCGGAGCCGAGGAGTTGGCGCTTGGTTCCCCGGTGGTGTGAGGTGGTTGCTATGCGAGTTCACCGATCTGCGCTGGCACGGGGTCGTTCGGGACAGAGCCTGTTGGAAACCGCTCTGGTTATGCCGCTCATGTTGCTGATTGTTTTGAATGTCGTGAACTTAGGCTACTTCTTCGTAGTAGCAGTAAATTTGGCAGCGGCGCCGCGCAGCGGAGTGCAGTATTCAATTCTAGGATTCGCCACGCCGGGGTCGCTATCGCTTCCTGCGTCCGGTCCCCCCTCGACCAATTCGACCGTGAGTTATTTGAGTTACCAGGACCTGACCGGAGCGATCAATGCTCCTACCACCGCATCTCTTCAGGTTTGCTCTCAGGTGCTTGGACTGAATGGCGCCGGGGCGAACTTAAAGACGCTCTGCGTGACCTGTTCAGGTTCCACATGCGGGAATTCCAACATTGGAAACCCGGTTCCCGCTGCCGATCCAGAAGCGCCTGGGTTTGTCTTGAACCGGGTGGATGTCGACTATACGTTCAGTCCTCTGATCCCTGGAACCCCCTTTGGTCTGGCATTGCTGCCGATTTCGACCTGCTCGGCCGGCGGGGGCAATGTGACATGCACATTCCATCGGCAGGTTTCTATGCGGGTGATGGAATGAGGAGACATGAGCCGCACAATGGCAAAACGGAAGAATGTGCGTACTGAACGGGGCCAGGCGATGGTCGAGTTTGCTTTGACCATTGTGTTTGTGATGCTCCTCATAGTCGGAGCTCTCGAGCTCATCGTTTTTATTTATACCTACAGCGTGCTGGCAGATTCGGCCAAGGAGGGTATGCGTTACGCCATTGTGCATGGTTCTAAAAATGGCTTGCCTAGCGGGCCGACGTGTCCGTGCGTGGCGATTGACGGGCCTCCGGCGCCGTCGGGGGTGACCCCAGGCTATGGCAGCGGCTACGGGGTGGTGAGGACCTTCGCCCGGTACTCGTTACACGACACTTCGACGATGACGGTAAGTGTGACTTATCCGGATGCCGTGAATACGGCCCCGAACCGGATTCGCGTCGTGGTCAGCTACGTCTATCGGCCTTTTTTTGGTTTGGGCTGGCCGACAATGACGGTGCACGCGGCGTCCGAGGGACGCATTGCGTTCTAAGGTAATTGTTGAGGGGACAAACAATATGAAACCCGCGTACTTGAGAACGAGTCCAGGGCGCGGAGCGCGCCGTGAAAGTGGCCAGACCATGACCGTAGTCCTGCTGGCCCTCGGCTTGTGCCTGCTGGGTGCGGTAGGGCTCTCGGTGGACGTTTCCAATTGGTGGTTTCATCGGCAGATTGCGCAGGGCGCGGCCGACGCGGCTTGCACCGCCGGAGTCATGGACATGCTGGTCAACGCCCAAGGCGGTTCCGTAGGTGGCTTGCCCGTCGGTTCGCCGCCGGCGTCGTTCTGGTGTTCCGCAGCCCCAGGCGCCGCACCCTGCCGGTACGCCTCCTTGAATGGCTATAACGGGACGGGGCGCTTAACCGGCCTGCCTTCCAATGACGTGCGGGTCAGTTTTCCGGGCTCAGTCCCGGGAGTACGTTCCTGCGCCAGTTCGCCACCTCCATGCTTCCCCGGCGCCAATTCCTTCATCCAGGTCGATGTA